>Ga0316219_1001100_pt1 | contig 31735 bp, 16 predicted proteins | sample TBH18003PmetaG_FD_203635 | JGI IMG/M metagenome (GOLD analysis project Ga0316219, IMG submission 203635) | Freshwater microbial communities from Trout Bog Lake, Wisconsin, USA - TBH18003P | ecosystem: Environmental > Aquatic > Freshwater > Lake > Hypolimnion/Profundal zone | place: USA...
CGACAGAAGATGTTGCGCTTGGAGTTGACGCCAGACGTAGCCAGGCGCACTGCCAAAGCGGTAGAGGACTACCCGCTGCTCCAAGACGCTGACGCGACTGCCGAGCCCCTCCCGACTTTTCGCGCTTTGCCATCGTCTAGCGATCCGAACAGGAGGGGCACTTCTCTGTGTCTCAGAGCAAAATGAATTGAAACTTGAGCCGTCGGTCGCCCTTGTCCCCGTTGATTCCGGCCCTTTCACCGAGTTGGAATCGCCCGCCTACCCACCCCTTTTTCTTATCTCCATCCTGTCCCCCGTCTTCTCTTCCTTGGCGTCCTTGGCGTCCTTGGCGCGAAATCTTCTGAAATTTCGAATATCTTTGGCTGGGTCTACTCCCTCTTTGACGCCAGCAGCGTTTCCAGCAGTTCGTTGACCCGGTTCAGCATCTCGCGCGGGTCTTCGAGCAGGCCGGCGGCCATTCGCGCGTTGTCGAAAATCTGTTCAGCCACTTTGCCCGCCAGCGCCGCGTCGTTGTGCCGCATTTTCTCCAGGCGCGCGATCATGGCGTGGTTGGGGTTGAGTTCCAGGTCCGGCTTGGCGTTCAATCCCGGTCCGCCCTCGCGGTTCATCGCCTTGAGGATGCGGCGCATGCTGGAGGTCATGAAACGGTCGCTCTCGACGGCAACAGCCGGGCTTCCCACCAACCGCTTCGAAACGCGCACTTCGTTGACGCGTTCTCCCAGGCTTTGCTTGACGAATTCCGCCAGCGTGCGCGCTTCGTCCGCGGTGAGCGCCGTCGATTCCTGCTCCAGCGCGAGGTCGGCCTTTTCCGCCGGTTTGACAGGCTTGCCATCGAATTCCCGGAGGTGATCCATGACAAATTCGTCCCGTGGATCGTAGAGGAAGAGCGCCTCGAAATGCTTCTCCTTGAGCACCTCGAAATAGGGGCTTGCCTCAGCCGCTTCCCGGTTCGCGGCCAGGATGAAATAGATCTCCGTCTGCTCCGAAGGCATGCGCCCGACGTAATCGGCCAGGCCGGTCTGCTTTCCTTTCTCGGTGAAGCTGGATTCGAAGCGAAGGAGCTTGGAGAGAGCGGTGCGGTGTTCGTAGTCCGTTGCCACGCCTTCCTTGAGGCAGTGGCCGTGCTCGGCAAAAAACTTGGCGTAGGTTTCCTCGTTCGATTTCGCCTCTTCCTCCAGGTGCTTGATAAACCGTCCCGTGAGCACCTTGTTGAGTTTTTGCATCAACGCGGAGTCTTGCATCGTCTCGCGCGAAATGTTCAGCGGCAGATCTTCGCTGTCCACCACCCCGCGAAGGAAGCGCAGCCATTCCGGGAACAACCCCTGAGCCTTGGACTGGATCAGCACCTTGCGGCAGTACAGATGCACCTCGGATTCCGTGCGGGTCATTCCCAACTGCTCGAAGCTGCGGGCCGGAACGAACAGCAGCGAGCGGATCGAAAGCGGCGCGTCGGCGTTGAAATGCAGCCGGTAGAGCGGCGGTTCGGTGTCGTGCCCGATGAATTCGTAGAACTGCGTGTACTCCTCCTCGGCGATCTCGTTTTTGTTCCGGGTCCAGATGGCCTGGACGGTGTTGATGGCCTCGCCATCGAGTTCGATCGGGAACGAGACAAAGTTGGAATACTTCCTGATGATCTCCTCGACGCGATCCTTCGAGGCGAAGTCAGCCTCCTTGAGATGCAGCACGATGGACGTTCCGCGCGGGAGATCGGCCGCCGGCTCGATCTCGTAGCCGGTGAGGCCGTCGGACTCCCAGCGCCACCCTTCCTCGGCGGGCAGATGAGAGCGGGTGGAGACGGAAACCTTGTCCGCCACCATGAATGCAGCGTAAAAACCGACGCCGAACTGGCCGATGAGCTGGGCGTCGCCCTGGCTCGCCTTGAACTGCTCCAGAAACGCCTTGGAGCCGGAATGCGCGATGGTTCCGAGATTATCGATCAACTCCCCATGCGTCATGCCTACGCCGGAATCCGTGAACGTAATCGTCTTGGCGGCTTCGTCGGTGGCGATCGCGATCTTCAGTGGCGCGTCCGGTTGCAAGATTTCCGCGCCCGAGGTCTGAAGGAACTTCAGCTTCTCCGAAGCGTCCGCGGCATTGGAAATCAGCTCCCGCACGAAGATTTCTTTGTCCGTGTACAGGGAGTGGATGACGATGTCGAGTAACTGGGCGATTTCAGCCTGAAACTGGTGTTTTTCGAGAGTGCTCATGGTTGGTAAAGGCGTGGAATTTACAAAGCCGGCGGCAGAGACACAAGTTTTCGTTAGCCAAGCGGGTATCGGTTGCCTATCTTCTTGTTTCTTATGCAACTTGAGATCGAAAAAGCCATCCAAGCCGGAAAACTGAGTCCCAAAGCAGGCGCCGCCCTCGACAGGCTGCCTGTGGGCGCTCACTGCCTTCACAAGAGCTGGGGGTTCGGGCGGATCGCAGAGCTGAATTTCCTGCTCAACCAAGCCACCATCGACTTCAAGGGCAAACAGGGGCACACAATGCAGCTCCCGTACGCGGCCGAGTCCCTCACGCCCCTGGCCGAAGACCACATCCTCGTCCAGAAAGTCGTCAACACCGACGCCATCAAGTCCATGGCGAGGGATAATCCCGTCGGCCTCGTCCGCGTGATTCTCAAGAGCCACAACGGCAAGGCGACCCAGGACCAGATCGCCCAGGCGCTCTCCGGGGAGATCTTTAACGAAACCGAATTCAAGCGCTGGTGGGAATCCGCCAAGAAGCTCCTCAAGAAAGACGGTCACATCGCCCTTCCGGTGAAGAAAAGCGACCCCGTCGTGCTTCGCGAACAGGCCGTCTCGCACAGTGACGAGATGCTGGCCGCGTTTTCGGCCGCCCGCCAGACGAAGGCGCAGATTGGCGCTCTGGAGCAGATCGTCAAGAGCGTCGAGGAATTTGCCGACCGCTCGCAACTTGTGCCCGTTCTCGCCGCCGTCGAAGACGCCGCCCAGAAAAGCCGCCGGCTCAACACCGCGCAGTCAATCGAACTGATCCTCATCAGCGACGAACTGAGCCAGACTGCGGGTATTCCGCGCAATCCGGGCGCGATCATGCTCGCGGACATTCTCCGCGACGAAGAGCGCCGCATGCATGAAATTCTCAACGACATTCCCGCGGCCAAGCAGCGCCGTGTGCTCGCGGCGTACCCGGAAACCTGGGCCGAACCGGACTGGGCGCCGAAACTGCTTACCCTCATGAGCCGTTGCAGCATTCGCGCGGCTGGCGAATGCGCCCGCATCATCAGCGAGCAGGGTAAAGACGCCGAACTGCGGCGCGAGCTGGAACGCTGGATCGGCGATCACACCATCAGCGCCGAAGTCCTTACCTGGCTTTGCAAGGAACGGGACGGCGCCTTTGCCGATCTGGTCGACGCCCGTGTCTTGAGCGCAATTTTTTCAGCGCTCGAACGCGACCAATTCAACGACATCAAGCGCGGCAGCAAGCTGCACGACCTCCTGCTCGAAGATCGCGAGCTGCTCCCCGACCTTCTCGCCTCCGCCGAAGCCGAAGTCGTCCGGGACAACATCCGCCGCATCATGATGTCCAACGTCTTCGAGGAACTCAACAAGCGCTCCATTCTGGGGCGTATCGTGCGCGTGTTCCCCGAGATGGAAGGGATGCTCACCGGCGGCGATTCTCAGGAAAAGCAGGCGACCCTAATCGTCTCCTGGGAAAGCCTGGAGAAGCGCAAGGATGAATTCGACGAATTGGTCAACAAGAAGATTCCCGAGAACACGAAGGAAATCTCCATCGCCCGCTCCTACGGTGACCTGCGCGAAAACTTCGAATTCAAGGCGGCCAAGGAGATGCAGCGGGTGCTCTCCCGCCGCAAGGCCGAAACGGAGCGCGACCTCTCCGTGGCGCGCGGCACCGATTTCGCCAACCCGGACACAACCGCCGTATCGATCGGCACGACCGTTAAGCTGAAGGAGTTGGTCGACGGGCGCGTCGATGTTTACACGATTCTGGGCGCCTGGGACAGCGACCCGCAGCGTGGAATCGTCTCCTACCTGGCCGCCATCGCCCAGGCGTTGTTGGGCCACAAGGTCGGCGAACAACTGGAGGTTCCCACCGAACACGGGGACCGCCTGGCGGAAATCATGTCCATCGAAGCCTATCGCAAGCCGGTTGCCGATGCGGCTACGGCGTGATCGATTGCTGTCATCCTGAGGAGCTAACCTCGCCAAAGCGCGAGGGTGATTGTTGGGCATGAACCTGGCATCGCTCGGCGCATTTCCGGGCCAACGGCCCAGCCTTCATAGGAGCCTAGGGCAACGCCCCATAGGCATATACCTAACGGGTGGCCGCGCTGAAAGCGCTCTGTTCTGGGGAGCGCACGCGTCTCGCGTGCTGGCTTTGGCGTCTCGCCAAAGCGAACTTCCTGCATTCTTTTTCAGAAAAACACCCAAATCGGCGAAAAGTGACAAACCTAAAAACGCGATGAAAATTTCGCGCAAAGGCGCCAAGCACGCAAAGAAAAAGGGTTGGAAGAGTTTTAAGTAACCCAAGTGGCTAACCCTCACGGTGATCCACAGCAAAGTTGCAAGTCTCTGTCTTTGCGTGCTTTGCGGCCTTTGCGCGAGATCCATTCCCGCGTTTAGGCCAAAAGTTCGTCGCGGCGAGACGCCGCGACCAGCACGCGAGGGCGCGTGCGCTCCCCGGAAGCTGGCGCGACGCAGGTTCATGCCCCCAACAATCACCCTCGCGCTTTGGCGAGGTTAGCTCCTCAGGATGACAAATAATATGGGCCGCTCCGGTTTCCGTGCTCGGCTTCCGATTTGTGGGTAATGGAAAGGGCCCTTCACCGCAGTCCACGAGCCTCCTTTGCCGTTTTGGGTTCATTCATTTCGGACCGTGCCGGAGTTGGGCTCATTTTCATTCTTCAATCCGGTCGTTCTTTCCAGAAGAGGTCAGGAGGTCTGCGCCTTGTTTTTGGAAGGTCTGCGCCTGGGATGCTGACGCAAAACGGCATTGGAGCAAGGAGTCAAACTGGAGCATGGGACTCCTGAAGCCCGAGGAAGTACAACTTCGTAACGAGCATTCCAGCCGGCGCGGCGCCGTCTGTTGGAAGAAAGTAACTTGTGTTCCGGGGGCGCGCAGTGCTTCGATGGGCTCGGCAGAGACAAGCGGAAGCAAAGGCCGGTTTTCCACTGGTGCTGAATAAGCCCGTTAACGAGCATGGTCCCCTTGGTCTCGCGATGAGGACATTGGTGAGGCGCTGGGGACCACATCCCCCGCAATGCCATCCCGTTTAGAAGATTGATCTGATTTGCAAGCGTCCGAGGGCCGCAGGTCTCTGCCAGAACAAATGCATCTTCAACCAGAAGCATCCATCCATGAAACCCAAGAAGAGCGATAATCCGGCAGCCAAAACCAAGCGGAGCGCGAAAAAGAACGCCCGCAAGATCAAAGCGGAGCGCACCACCGAAACGCTGCGCACGATCAACAAGAATGCTGGCGGGATCGATGTGGGCGCCGAAGAACACTATGCGGCCGTGCCGCCCACGAGTGTCCCAAAAGGAGAATCGGCGGTTCGCTCTTTTAGCGCGTTTACCAGCGGATTGGATGCTTTGGTCGAGTGGTTGAAGCAGTGCGGCGTCACCACCGTGGCGATCGAATCGACAGGGGTCTACTGGATTCCGCTTGCCCAGAAGCTGGAGGAGGCGGGCATCGAGGTCGTGCTGGTCAATGCGCGCCACGTTCGCAACGTGCCCGGTCGCAAGACCGACGTGAAGGACTGCCAGTGGTTGCAGCAGCTCCACAGTTTTGGCCTTCTCAACGGCTCCTTCCGGCCATCGGAGGATATATGCAGGCTGCGCAGCATTCAGCGGCATCGGGCCAATCTCGTCGGCAGCGCTTCAGCGGAGATTCAGCACATGCAAAAGGCGCTCCAGCAAATGAACCTGCATCTCCATCATGTCATTAATGACATCAGTGGTGCGACGGGACTGCGCATTCTCGACGCCATCGTTTCCGGAGAGCGCAATCCCGCGGAGCTGGCCAAATTGCGCGATCCCCGCGTCAGGAGCACGGCGGCTGAAATCGAGAAAGCCCTTGAGGGAGATTATCGCCCGGAGCATCTCTTTGTGCTCACTCAGAGCCTGGAAACCTACCGGTTTTTCCAGTCCCAAATGGGCAAATGCGACCAAGAGATTGAGGCGATCCTAAAACGGCTCGCAGCGCAAACGCCAGTCGAGGAGGAGGAGTCGCCGACCGGCGACTCAGGACCACGGACCTACCGTCTCAAGCCCGAAAGCGACTCCCGAAATGCGGGAGCTTGCGGGGTTGAAGATCAAGCGGTGCCTTGCTCCAAAGCAACCCGCGCCAACAAGCGTCCCCGCAAACCGGAGGGCAACCAACCCGCTGCCGATGTCCGGAGCCACCTGTGCGCGATCTGCGGCGTTGATCTGACGGCGGTGGTCGGCCTCAATATCCTGAGCGTTTTAATTTTGATCTCCGAGATCGGCACCGACATGAGCCGCTGGCGCAGCGCCAAGGCATTCTGTTCTTGGCTGGGGTTAAGCCCCGGAAACAAGATCAGCGGCGGCAAGGTGCTCGACAGTCGCACGCCTAAGGTCGTCAGCAGGGCGGCAACCATACTGCGCATCGCCGCCTCGACCCTTGCCCGAAGTGAAAGCTCTTTGGGCCAATTCTACCGGCGCAAGAAGGCTCATCTTGGCCCGGCCAAAGCGACCACCGCCACCGCCCGCAAACTTGCCTGCATCGTCTACCTGATGCTCAAGCACAAACAGCAATACCGCGAGCCCGACGCCGGCGCCTACCAGGCCAAGATTCTCAAAAGCCGCCTTACCAATCTCAAAAAACAAGCCGCAATCCTCGGCTTTGACCTCGTCGAAACTGTTCCAGTTGCGGCGTAAACTGGTTAAGTTACTTAGAAGGCAAGATTTGTTCGGGCCTGCCGACAACGCGAGGACTACTGGGCTTGAACGGCTTTGAGGCGGCCGAAGAGTTTGCCGCCGACGGCTTTTGCGGCGGGGACGGTGATGACGACGGTGTCCGTCAGGGAATCGGGAACGCCCTGGGTGATTGCGACGTTTACTCCATTGGTGACCGAACTGGCGGTCCCCACGGGGATGTCATTGGCCGGCGATGGGAAGGTGAGATCGGTAGACCACTGGAACGTAAGCGTGACAGTCGATTCAGAAAGGATCTTGCGTTTGAAGGAGAAGATCCAATTGCCCGATGCCGTCGAAGTGACGGGCAGGAGCCCGGCGGAGTTGGCTCCGGCATTGGCGGGATTGGGCTCGCCGCCGAGGGCAAATTCGAGGCCGTTGGGGATGCCGTCGCGATCGGGATCGGCGTCAAAGGCGGCGCTCGCGCCGGTCAGGCCGTGGGCGGCTATCCAACTCGTGAAGCTGCAACTGAGGGTCACGGCTCCGGTGGCTTCATCGAAAGTATAATCCTTCGTGCCCACCGTTTTGGTCCACTTGTTGGAACCGGCATCGGTCCAACCGACCACGGTAAACGTGCTGCCGTAGGCGCGCGCTGCCAGGTTCTCTATCTGCCAGGAGCCGTTGACGAGGGCGCTGGCGTCCGTGGCAGAGGTGTCGATGAAGAAATCCCCGTTGATGACGGCGGTTCCGGCGCCGGAGATGGCATTGTTCACTCCGCTGACGGTGCCCGTGACGAACTTGAGTTGGGCGTTGTCGGCCAAGATGAAGGTTCCAGAGCTGACGGTGGTGTTGCCCGTGTAGGTATTGCTCCCGGATAAGGTCAGCGTGCCGGTCCCGATCTTGCCCAAATTGAGCGTGCCCGTCGTGTTTCTGATGCTGCCCGCGAAAGCGCCATCGGCGTTGGCTGCCCCGACGGTGAGGGTCACCGTGCCGCCGGCGGAAATATTGTCGATGATCTTGGCACCGGAGCCGTTGCCCCAGTCGCTAAAGCCGTTGAGTGTTTGGTTAAATCCTGCCAGGTCGAGTGTGGACGCGCCCGGGCCCCAGACCGAGAAAACCAGGTTTCCCTTGCCTGTTCCGAATGGCAGCGCGTTGTTTGTGCCCAGACGCAGGGTCGTGTTCCCATCGGAAATGTAGGTGGTCCCCGCGTAATCATTGGTGCCCCCGAGGACGATCGCCCGCGAGGGATTGGACTGAAAGCTTACTCCCCCGGCCCCCGTGATTCCTCCAGTAATGATCATATCGCCTGTGGAGCTGTTGGCCTCAAACGCGATGCTGCCGGGGACGGTAATCTTATGGTGGGCGATCGTCAGCGGCGATCCGTTATCGTAGAGCCAAGTTCCGTTGCCCGCAATCAGGGCATTGGCATTGGTGCCCAGCGAATCCTCGTTCGCGAGGTAGAGCATTCCGTAGTATAAATTCGTTCCAACATCGATGGTGCCGCTAAATCCATTATTCGCCGTCCCCGTGAGGATAAGACCGCTCTGCCATCCACTGCCCCTGACGCTCAACGCGCCTGAACCGGTCAGCACCCCAACGGTTAAGAGACCCGAAGGCGCAGTCAAAGTTCCCGACTGAACGACCGCAAGCGAGGCAACCGAGGCGCCTGCGCCGGTATAGGTAAAATTACCGCCGTTCATGACCAGGGCAACGGTCGATCCCAATGAAGCAAAGGAGACCGTGCCGCTGGTGGAGATCAGCGTGCCGCTGAAGGTGCTGGCAGAACCCAGGGTCACCGTCCCCGGACCGCCGATGCTAAGCGTTCCAGAGCCTGTGATCTTCGCCCATGGAGTGGCGGAGATATTAGCGTTCAAAAGCTCGAGGCTGTTTCCGGCCCCGATCTGGATCGTATCGGTTCCATCCAGCCCGGTAATATTGGTAGCCTTGATATTCCCGAGCACGTTCAACGTAAAAGTACCCGTTCCGAACACGGCGCAAGCGCCGTTGCTCCAAGTCGTGGGGAGAGTCCAGTTGGCGGTGGCGGTGTCCCAATTGGAGTTAACCGATCCCGTCCAGGTATTGGTGTAATCCAAGCGGATCTGCTTGAGGGCGCTGTCGTAGACCAGGTCGTAGCCGGCGGGTTTGCCCGTGACATTGGAAAAAGTTCCGGAGAGCGCGCCGCCCCAACTGGCGATGACATAAGAATAGAGCGTGGGCGCGTTGAGAATACTAAAGGCAAGAGTGGCGCTGGAACTGATCGTGAGATCGCCGGTGGAAGTGATCCGGTCGGCGGAGGCCCCGTCGATCTCACAGGCGTAGGTGCCGCTGAGGGTGATTGATCCCGTGCTTAGTGTTCCGACACTGTCGCCTGGCGCGATGGTGGCGCCGCTATTGATGGCGACGGTGCCCATGACGGCTCCACTCCCCGTGAGGGTGGCCGAGGAAAGAACGGTGACAGCGGAACTGGCATTGAGGATTCCCGACACTTTGAGCGTCCCGGCATTGACGCTCGTGGCGCCGGTATAGCTATTGCTCCCGCCAAGTACCCATGTGCCCGTGCCATTCTTTACGACGCTGGTCTGGCCACCACTCTCGCCGATGGCCATCGCAAACGTGTTGTTGCCGGTATTAGTACCGGTGAATGTCACGGTGCGGGCGCCTGAGTTTTCAAGGAAGTTTGGTGAAGAGGTCGCCGTAAAGCTCAGAGTCGCCGAAGGATTGCTCCCCGAGGCATCAATCGTCGCACCGCTGGTGCTGACGCGGATCGCGCGGTTCGTGTTCTGTGCCGTGGACCCCGTGTATTGCAAGGTGCCGCTTCGGAAAAGGATGCCGACATTTTGCGAATCATCGGCGACGCGGTTGCCCAGGCCGCCGGGAACCCCGTAATTGGAGAAGTGGGCAACATTCAGGATGCCGCCGGCGAGGATCGTGATTCCACTGTAAGCGTAGTTGCCGCTCAGGGTCACCGTTCCCGGTCCGCTGGCGCTGAGCGATCCGGTGCCGGAGATGGCTCCGGCGAATACGTTGTTGCTCCCGGAAGAGGGGGCGAAATTGAGCGTGGCATTGTTAGTGATGCTGCCTGTGAAATTGGAGGAATCTTTGAGCGTAAGAATTCCGGCACTAATGACGGTTGGGCCCGTGTAGGTGATATTGCTTCCGGAAAGAATCTTTTCCCCACTCCCGATGAGGTTCAAGGCCAGGGTGCCAGTGCCGGTTGAATGGTCGGAAAGGATGCCGCTAAATTGGTTCGTTATGCTGCCGCCGATTGCCAGAGTCGCCTGCGTGCCGCTCTTGTTATTGACGATCGATACGGTCCCGGATCCCATCGAATACAGGTTGCCGACGGTCTGGGTTGTCCCGTAGAGATCGAAAACTCCGCCGTTGCAGAGGGTCAGGTCGTTGACCGAAGTTCCCGAGAGCGCCGCATCCACGCTTGTCTGGAGCGTGCCCGCATCGATCCAAGTTCCGCCCGTATAGGCATTGCTGGTCGCGGAGAGGATCAGGGTGCCCGAGCCGGATTTCTTCAAGCCGCTGCCGTTGCTGGAATCGATCGGGCTGGCGAAGGTGATGGTCTGGCCGTTGGTGTCGATGTTGATGGCGGAATAGCTGTTTTTAAACCGCGCGGAGTAGTCGGTAGTCACGCCGGTGGCATATTTCAAGGTGCCGTTCATAAAAATGATGTCCCCGGTGGTGCCCAAGGCATTGGCGTTACCCAGAATCAGGGTTCCCTTCGAGATTCTCGTGCTGCCGGTGTAGCTGTTACTCCCGGTCAGGGTGAGCGTGCCCTGCGTGGTTTTCCAGAGCCAAGCCGAGCCCGCGAGATTGGCGGAAACGGTGCCGGATTGACCGTCGAACATGCCGCCGAAAGCGTTGGCAAAGGTGTTGTTGGTGATGGTGCCGTTCTGGACCGATCCCCCGTCGAAAGTAACCCGGGCAGGCTGGGTGAGCCACGGAAGCGGGGGGTTGGTGGGATTGTCCGTCAGCGCCGTAAAATTTCCACTGATGGTGATGTTCTTACCGCCGAGGTCGAGGGTGCCGCCTTGGACGTCGAAGCCACTGGCCTCGGGAATGACAATGTTGCTCGTCGTGCCCAATTGGAGCGTGCCACCAACGACTGTCGTCATGCCGGTGAACGTATTGCTCGTGCCCGGGTTGAGCGTGAGCGTCCCTGTCCCAAGCTTGGTGATCCCTTTAACACCCGTGAATTGGTTTGTTAGTGTCACCGTCCCCGCCGAGTTGCTCGTATCAATTCCGAGCGCCGAACCATCCCCGAACGTGATACGGTTATTGCTCAGGATGGTGGTGATGTCGATGGTCCTCCATTCCCCGGTGCCGCCCACATTGAACACCACGGTCCCGGCCGTCACGACGCCATTCGAGGTGCCGGAGACTCGAGCGCCGACGAAAACCTTGTTGGCCGTATTCCAGCCCGGCAGCGCCTGACGCGTTTTAACCTGCAAGATGCCGTCGTTGATGGTCGTCGTGCCTGTGTAGCTGTATTGCGAACTGGCTCCGATCAACACCAGCTTGCCGGGTCCGTCCTTTGTAAGATTGCCGCTGCCGCTGATGTCGGCCGCCGTGTTGACTGTGATGCTCTGGTCGGGGTCGGCCACATAAATCGAATGCGTGCCGGTCCCGTTGAGCTGGAGATCGAGCGTGGAGTTGATGCTCATGCTGGCGCCGTCTAGCGTGCTGATCGTGCCGCCCTGCCAATCGATAACCGCGCCGGTGGTTCCCGTGACCCCACTCGCGGCCAGGGTGCCGCTGCTGAGCACATATTTCGAGGTGCCGCTGCCGCCGACATTGAAAGCGAGTCCTGTCGGTGTGCCGCCGGTCACGGGTGCGTCGAGCCCGACTCTTACGATTCCTCCAGTCTGGTAAACGGTCGGCGCCGAGGATGACACCCCGCCGACAGTCATGCCATCAAACAGGTTGAGCTGGGTTGTATCGACGCCGATGTTCGCCCTGTCGCCGGTCTTCATCCGATAGGCCGAGACGGTGTTGGCAACGATGGCCGATTGCGTTGCTCCCGTGCTTTGATTGATGCTCAGGATCGCGCTCCGGCTGGAGCTATCCAGAAACTGCCCATGCGCGCTGTTGACGGTGAACATCGTGGCGGTGGTGCCGTCGGTGGTTGTGGTGAAAGTCAGGCTGGAGTTCTGCCCCAGGACAAGCTGTCCCGAACCGTTGATGGTGATGGTGGCCGCGATGTCACCGGTGGAGCCCGTGCCGATGGCCAGGTTCCGGGCGTAGGCCGTGCCGGCAATGGAAAGCGAGCGGGTGGTGGTGCCATCCGTGAGTACGTAAACATCGTCGGCCGTGGTCGGGACGGCGCCGGAGGCCCAGTTCCCCGCGGTGTTCCAGTCCCCGCTGGCGACCGCCGGGCTTTTCCACGGCCCGTATTGGTATTGGGCGTTGGCCTGGGCGAGGGCATTCCACATGTAAGCCCAAGTACCAGTGGGTGCGGTGTCATCGGTGCCGGGAACCTGGGGGGCTCCGATATACCACTCGCTCATCAATGGCACCCGATTGGTAATGAGATCGGAAAGCGAAATGTTGAAATTAGCCGCCGTTACCTGGCTCGTGTCACCGCCCCCCTCGCCGAATTCTTCGGCGTAAATGGGTTTGCGCAGTTGCAGGGCCAGGGCATTGTAAACACCCCACGAACAACCAGAACCAGCAGGGCCGCCGCTCGGGTAATAGTGAGTGTCGAGGGTATTTACCGGATCAGGATTCGCATCGGCAAGAGCGCGGGCATATTGCGCGGACGTGTCGGGATTCCAAAGGCAATAATTGGTCATGTGCCACTGATCCCCACGAGCATTGCCGCTCCCGGCATGGATGCACCGATTCGGATCCACGCTTCGAATGGCCCCCGAGATATTTGCCAGGACGGATTGCACCGCTTCGATGGTCCACCGTCCATTGACGGGTTGTCCGCTATTGGGTTGGTCCGCCGAGAGATTCAGTTCGACTGTGTCACTGTAGCAGATGACGGCCGGGTTGTTCTTGTAATGCGTGGCAAAGTCGATGGCCAAACTCTGCATTCCCTGGTACGTCTTGCTCCCGGGAACGCTCGAGGCCAGCATCGGCTCGCCAAAATAATTAGACATGCAGTTGATCCACCAGGTGAGCCCAAAGCAAATCCCGACCCCGTTTTGCGCCGCGGCATCGACGATTTGATCCATTTTCTGGAAATAGGTCGCTTTGTCCGTGAAATAGAGAGTCACGAGCTGTTCCGTGGGATACCACCCCAGAGCCGTGAGCCTGACGAAATCCAGCCCGCTGGCCTTCATGTTCGCGAAGGTCTGCACGTAGGCCGCATTGTTGTGCTCGAAAAGTTCGTAGGTGTCAAAAGGAGCGTTGCCACCGATGGATCGGTAGGGCTTCCCTGCCTTGAGCACGACGCCCGAAGGGGAAATAATTAGGCCGGAATCCTGAGCCACGGCTGAGTGGTCAAAACAAACACCCGCCGCTACGACGGCTAGCAGGCAGGGGGTTCGGAGACACCCAAACAAGACAGACAGCGACAGTTTAAATCTCTTGCATTCATTCACAAATATCAAATTGCCCTATGACGCCCACAGTGAACATGCCAACGCGTGCATTTCGCATTCGTTTTCGTGCAGGGGAATCAATAACGCCGGATTCTGAATGGGCGCCCTGAGATCCTGCTGGAGATTCCGCGCTTTTTGCACACGAAATGCCCGAACGCCTATGTTCAACCGTGGCTCAATCTTATAACAATAGCTCATTGCATTATGAATTTCATCCCGATAGTGCGCCCACCGCAGAAAGGGTGCTATGGCCGCTTCCGGGAAATCGCACGGCCAGCAGCAGGATGGCGACGATGATCGCCATTTGAGCAATAACCCAGGCCCCGCCGCGCTCGAAGAATCGGTTCATGGCTGCCGTTTTTGCCCGTGCGCTTCACCCTGGGCAAATAAGATTGCGGCAGTCTCTCCTTATTTTTTATTCGGCGCTGAATATTTTTCTGTTAGCCTCCACCGACAACCGCCCGCTTTTATGTCTCAGCTTAAAACGCCTCGTGTCGCTGCCGTTTTCAATTCCAGCCCCGCCATTTTCTGGCACTCCGATCCTGTCGGTCCGAATGAAACCCTCGTGATCGCCGGCGGAAACTTCGCCCCGGATGGCGTCGTCGAGCTTTGTGCCGTCGCAGACAAGGGCCCGACCGGAGAGGCCGCATGGACCGCCGTCGCGCCCCTGCAATCCACGGCAACCTCGCTCAAGGCAATCATTCCCGCCGACTGGCCGGTCGGAATCTATGCCTGCCGCGTGAAACAGGGGGAGCAGGTTTCGAAGACTGTGTTCGTCAACGCGCCCGATGTCTGGTGGAAACAGGGCGACGAGGGCGTGGACCGGGCCCGGCAGGGTGGTTGGCTGCGCGTGCTCGGAAAGTGCCTCGATTTCGAGGGACGCGCCACGGTGTCCCTGGCGGCTGCGGGCGGCGCAAAGGAAGTCACCGCGCTGGAAATGGAAAACGCGTCGGGCTTCAGTCTCAAGGCGACGATTCCCGCAAGTTTGACTCCCGGCAGCTACTGTGTCCTGATCTCCAACGGCAAGGGCGGTAAAGAGGGCGTCCGCGCCGCGGGCCTGCTGGAGGTGCTTCCCGCCAAGGAAGCCCCGCGCGCCATCGTCAACGTCCTCACCCTCGGGGCGGACCCCACCGGAATGCGCGACTGCACGCTGTCGATCGTTCAGGCCATCGAGCGGCTTTCGATGATCGGCGGCGGCGTGGTTTATTTCCCGCGCGGTCGTTACCGCATCGACGCCATCCTGCGCTCCGGCACCTGGATCGAGTCCGCGCTTTTCATCCCGGAGAACATCACCCTGCGCGGCGACGGCCCGGACCTTGTCTCGCTTTGGTGGCCGGATCGCGAACGGGCCCTGCCCACGCTCATCGACGGGCGCAACGACTTCGCCGTCGAAGACCTCAGCATTTTCACGCAGGGCTATCACAGCACCATCATTACGGGATCGAGCAACGTGCGCATTCGCAATGTGCGCATCCGGGCGAACTATTATTACATGACGAACAACGATGGGGGGAGCCATCACGAACGCGCGATCGCCCAGCCCAGAAACGCCACCGTCGGCCCGTCGATCTTGCTCTGGGGCGATAATAATCAAGTCACCGACTGCGACATCCTCCACTTGTCGTGCGCTTTTGACCTGCGCTTGGGCCGCGGCAATCTGATCGCCCACAACACAGTGCGCGCCCACAACATGCATGCCTTCAACGGCCCGTGTGAAATGATCTTTGAGAACAACACGAACACCGGCAACGACATGTCGGCGGGCGGCAACAACATCGGGCTGCACATGGGCGCGTCCGTCGCCAGGAACGTGTATTACGCAAACAATAGCAGCAGCCATCTCTACGGCGGGGACCACGAAGCGTTCACGCTCGACGGACACGCCACCGCTTTTCTGGGAAGAGTGCGCGAGGTCGAGGGCACGCGCTTTGTTATCGAGGGAAAAACGTTCTTCGGCGACAACGCCAAGGGCGCCATGGCGGATATGCATTCCTCGGCGGCCTTCATCATCGACGGCACGGGCGCTGGCCAGTACCGCTGGCTCACGCACTATGAAGGGAACCAAATCACCATCGACCGCGAATGGGACCTCCCTCCCGACGAGACTTCGCTGGTCACCATCGGCGGCTTCAACGGTCGCCATCTCTTCATTAACAACACCGCCACCGACACGGGCACGATCATCCAGCTGTACCCGCCAAACTGCGAGTGCATCCTTTCCGGGAACCGCAGCATCCGCGCCAGCAACATCAACAGCCTCGGGAAGCTTGGCAAGATCAGGGACACCGATTTCGTGCGCGTCGAGCCGAGCTGGTATAATCAGTTTCTGGATAACCACGTCGTCACCGGCAACACCTGGGGCGGTGGCAGCACGCAGATCGACCGCTGGATCGGCGGCGAATGCACGCTCAACATCTGGGGCTGGGAAGTCTTCTATTACAGCATCGAGGGGCGCGACCAGGAAGTGTTCCTCACCCCCGAAATTCTCAAGGCAATCACCGGCGAGCCCCATCCGCGCGCCAGAAGCCTTCCGATCAGCCGCTGCCAGATCGTCCGCCGGCACCGGGTGGACAACAACAGTTCCATTCGCATCCACGGCGCTGTGGCCGACGTGCTTATCGAAGGCTGCGACCTGCGCCTTTCACGCAAAGGCATCCGCATCGACCAGGAGATGGACTACGCGCAGCCGCAGAACATCGGGCAACTCTTCGACTTCGATCCCGAACCGGGGCCGGCCAATCAACCGATTGCGTTCCTCGCCCCGGAGGGAGTCTTGATTCGCAACAACGAATTCCACGAAGTGCGGATACCGTATTCAGGCACCGCGCTGGGCGAGGCGCTCGTGGTGGATGGTTCGTCCTCCGCCCGATAGGCGCGTGCCGCGCCCGGCTCCTTCGTGACAGGTGCAACTTCGGAGTGGACTCCGTCGTATTGGCCCCATAGCATCCGGCCCTTCTCATGCAACTGTTCCAGACAACTCTGCTCGCCGCGGTCGCAGCCGCCTGGCTGGTGGGTTCAGCCGTTTTTGCCGCGCCCGGCGCCGGGGCCAATACTCTGGCGAAGCTTCTGGGGGGGGCTAACATCCAGCACTTTGGCGGAAGCGCATCATGAGCACTTCGAGCTTCCCCTGGGTTCCCGATCGAGGCGACGGCACTTACCGCAATCCGGTGATTCACGCCGACTATTCGGACCCGGACGCGATCCGGCACGGCGATGACTTGTGGATGGTGGCCTCCAGTTTTGGCTGCACGCCGGGATTGCCGATTCTCCATTCGCGGGACCTGGTGAACTGGCGTCTGGTCAACTACGCGATCCGCAACGTGCCGCATCCGAGCTATCGCGATGTGCGTCCCGGTTGCGGCGTATGGGCGCCGTCCATCCGCCACCACGCCGGGAAATTCTGGATTTTCTTTCCGATGCCCGACGAGGGGATCTACGTCACGACCGCCGATGACCCGTCCGGGCAGTGGAGCGAGCCGTGGTGCTTGCAGGAGGCCAGGGGGTGGATCGATCCGTGCCCGTTCTGGGACGACGACGGCAACGCTTATCTGGCGCATGCCTACGCGAACTCCCGCGCCGGCATTCGCGACACCCTGCAAATCCGCCCGATGGCGCCTGACTGCACGCGGTTGCTCGGGGAGGGAAAGGTCGTTGTCTATGCCCCGCACCACCCGTATTTGGAAGGTCCCAAGGTGCATAAGTTCGACGGTTTCTACTACATCCTCGCGCCCGGCGGCGGCGTGCCGCAGGGATGGCAGGTCGTGTTCCGTTCGCCCAATATTTACGGGCCGTACGAAGAGAAGATCGTTCTGGAGAAAGGATCAACGAACATCAACGGGCCGCACCAGGGAGCGCTCGTCGATCTTCCCAACGGCGAATGGTGGTTCCTGCATTTCCAGGATGCCGGTCCCTTCGGCCGCATCGTTCACCTGCAACCGGTGACCTGGCGGGACGGTTGGCCGCTGATGGGGGTGGACTACGACGGCAACGGCGTCGGCGAGCCTGTGCCACACTGGCGCAAGCCGGGGGTGCGGGCAAAAGTCCCGCCGACCGCGATGGAAGCCGGCGACGAGTTCGATGGGGCGGTGCTCGCGCTTCCCTGGCAGTGGCAGGCAAACCATGAGGAGGCCTGGTATTCGCTCGCGGCGCGCCCAGGCTGGCTGCGGCTCTTCTCGCAACCGGCGGCGGGGGCGGACCTGTGCCGGGTTGCTCCGTTGCTGGCGCAGAAGTTCCCGGCGCGCGGTTTTGTTGCGGAAACTCTCTTGGAGTTCGCTCCGGCGCAAGCTGGGGAGTCGGCTGGGCTGGCGATTGTTGGAGGAGGCGAGGCGGCTGCCCTCGCGCTGGAGTCCGCGCCTTCCGGCATTGCCGTGGTGTTCCGAATCAATGGCGAGGTGTTCCTGAATGCGCCGATTCGCGGGAATTGCGTGCGTCTGCGGGTGGCGGTCGATGAAACCGCGAATTGCACTTTCGGATTTTCCGCCGATGACGACAGCGACTTTACCGTGGTGGAAAAGGCATTCCAAACCCGCGAGGGCGGCTGGCTGGGAGCAAAAGTCGGCATTTTTGCGCTGGCTCCCCAATTAACCGCATCCGCCGGTCAGGCGGATTTCGATTATCTCCGCTTCTCGCCCTGAAAAACAAATCATGAAACCCAGCAAGCAATTCATCGCCGCCGTCGCATCGGTGTGCGTAACCACTTCGCCGTTCGCCTTTGCGCAAACCACCCCGCCGCCCCTCGTCAAGAGCATCGAGGTGCAGTATGCCGGGCCGGTCACCGTCAGCAAGAGCCGCATTCTGGCGAACATGCGCACCCAGGTGGGCACGCCGTACTCGGATCTCGCCGTTGCGGAGGACATCCGCAACCTTTACAAGACCGGCAACATTTCCAACGTCCGCATCTTTGGTGAACCAGGCGCGGACGGGGTGAAGGTGGTGGTGGTGATCCAGACCCGGGCGACGGTGCAGGAGGTGGCGCTGGTGGGAGTGAGCGAGGTGAAGCCCAAGGCGCTGCGCAAGCTGCTCATCACCAAACCGGGCGAACAACTCACCGAGTCCAATCTGGAAGCCGATCGCCAGAAGATCCTCGAATACTATCAGGACAAAGGCTTCAAGGACACCGCGGTCACTTACGAGACCAGGAACGACGAAAAGACCAATAAGACCGTCGTGACCTACCACGTCGCCGAGGCGGGCAAGACGGTCGTCAAGCGAATCCGCTTCGAGGGCAATGCGGCGTTCCCTTCGAAGGAGTTGCGCCAGCAAATCAAGACCAAGTCCAAGAACATCCTCTCGGTCTTCACCAAGGCCGGGCGATTGAACAACGAGCAACTCACCGAAGATATCGGCGCGCTCAAGGAGTTCTACCAGAACCACGGCTATCTCGACGTGCGGGTGAGCGAACCCCAGATCGAACGGCAGGAGAAGAAGGCGGATGTGGACCTCATTTTCACGGTCCAGGAAGGCCGGCAATATCATGTCGGCGCGCTCTCGGTCTCCGGAAACAAGCTTTTCACCACCGCCCAACTCATGCCGGGGTTCAAAGAAAAACCGGGCGCGGTTTTTTCGCCGAAAGAGATCGCCGCCGATGTGAAGATGATCCAGGACGCCTATGGGGCGCTTGGATACGTCGATGTGCAGGTGGCTCCGGAATCGACCGTGGGCGGTCCGGCGATCAACAACCTCCACTTCAAGATCGAGGAGGGGGCGCCGTCCCACGTCGGGCACATCGATATTTCCGGCAATACGCGATCGAAGGACAAAGTCATTCGCCGGGAAATGGCGGTGGCTCCCGGCGATCTCTACAACACAGTCCGTGTCGACGCGAGCAAGCAGCGCTTGATGAATCTGAACTACTTCGAGCGGGTGGATGTCTTCCCGTCCGACTCGGGCGTTCCCGGCGTGAAGGACGTCAACGTCGTCGTGCAGGAGAAGCACACCGGCTCCTTCAATTTCGGCGCCGGGTACAGTTCGATCGACAAATTGATCGGGTTTGTCGAGGTAACACAAAGCAACTTCGACATCACCAACTTCCCGCACTTCATCGGGGGCGGCGAGCGGTTCCGGGCCCGTGTCCAGTATGGAACTACGCGCAAGGACTTCATCGTTTCCCTGATGGAGCCGTATTTTCTCGACTACAAGCTGGCCGTCGGCGTCGAGGGCTTTTACCACGACGCAACCTATCTCAGCACCGTCTACAGCCAGCGCAACTACGGGTTCGACGTCTACGAGCGCCAGGCCATTAACGAGTCCCTGGCATACCGGTTGGATTACCGTCTCGAAGATATCAAGATTTACGGGGTCACCAGCGGCGCCCCGCCCGCGATTGTCAACGACGAGGGAACCAAACTCCAGAGCCAGGTCGGACCTTCCCTCACTTACGACACGCGCGACAGCGTTTTTCTTACCCGAAAAGGGACCCGCGCCGAGCTTTCCACCTACCTGGCGGGTGGGTTTCTCGGCGGCGACGTGAACATTTACGGAGTCAATTTGGACGTGAACCACTTTATCCACCTGCCGTGGGACACGATCCTGATCCTCCATGGAGAAGCCGCCGGCGTCTCGACGTGGTCGGGCGGCGCGGAGGTGCCGATTTTCGACCGGCTATACATGGGCGGTTCCAACAACCTGCGCGGCTTTAAATTCCGCGATGTCGGTCCGAATCAAGACGGCGAGCCGACTGGCGGCAAGAGCCTCTTTGAGACGACCGTCGAGTTCACCTACCCCATCATTGACCGGGTGCGCGGCGCGTTCTTCTACGACGCCGGGTTTGTCAATTACGACCCGTTCAGCTATGGATTTGGCAATCTGGCGACCGATGCCGGCATCGGATTGCGGCTCGATCTGCCGATCGGTCCGATCCGCCTCGACTACGGTTACCCGATCCAGAGGGGAGACTCCACCAGCCATACCGGTCACTTTAATTTCAATGTAGGCTACCAATTTTGAACAAAACGTGTATTTTCGCGTCTCATTAAGTTCCAATCTACCGATAATCACAACTACACCATGAAAAAATTCCTGACGCTTGCCAGCCTGATTGCCGCTTTTGGTATCGCCGCCAGCAGCCCGGCGTTCGCCGATGTCAAAATCGGCCTCGTCGACATGAACAAGATCTTCTCCTCCTACTACAAGACCAAGGATGCGGAGAGTCATATCAACGACGCCCGCGCGGCCGCCAAGAAAGAGTTGGACGACCGGATGGACGACTACAAGAAGCACATCGACGAGATCAACAAGCTCAACGAAGACCTCGGCAAAGCCGAGCTGAGCAAGGAAGCCAAGGAGAAGAAGAGCAAGGAGCGCGATGAGAAGATCGCCGAGACCAAGAACCTGGAACGGGAAATTACCGAGTTCCGCCAGACCCGCGAAAAGCAGCTCCAAGACCAGGCTGTGCGCATGCGCAACGGCATCGTCGAGCAGATTACGAAGCTCATCCAGGAAAAGGTCAAGAGCGACGCCTATGACATCGTTCTGGACAAGTCGGGCAACAGTTTTAACGGCGTTCCGCTCGTCCTTTATTCCAAGGACGGCAGCGATTTCAGCGAAGACATCATCGCCGCATTGAACAAGGACAAGCCGAAAGATTCGGGCGCGGCCTCCATCACTCCTTCCGTCAGCGCGACAACTCCCGCCACCGCTGCCACACCGGCGCCCTCGGGCGACGCTCCAGCCAGCAGCAAGCATCGCAAGAGTAAGTAGTGGACATTTCCGTCCAGGAACTCGCCGTTCTTGTGGGCGGGCGGGTTGCGGAGAGCCCCGGAGATCGGCGCTTTAAGAGCGCGCGCATCGCCGGGGCCGCCTCCATTTCCGATGCCGGAGATGGCGATGTCACCTTTTTCGGCAATCAGAAGTATCTCACAGCGCTGAAGACAAGCCGAGCGACCTGCGCCCTTGTGCCCGACGATTTCCAGGAGGAAATCGCGGCGATTCCCATTTACGTGGCGAACCCGACCGTCGCTTTTTCGCGGGTGCTCGCGCACTTCGCTCCGCCGCCCGCGGTGGTTGTGCCCGGCGTTCATCCCAGCGCAATCATCGGCGAGTGCGTCCAGCTTGGCCCGGACGTTTCGATTCAACCGTACGCGGTCATTGAAGCCGGCGCCGTTATCGGGGAGGGAAGCTTCATCGGCGCCGGCGTGTACATCGGTCGCCAGGTGAAACTAGGGGCGAACTGTAAGATCTATCCCAACGCCACCATCCTGGAGCGATGCATCCTGGGAAACCGCGTGGTCGTCCACAGCGGCACGGTGATCGGCGGTGACGGTTTCGGGTTCGAGTTGGTGAAAGGGCGGCATGTGAAGATTCCGCAGACCGGGATCGTGCAGATCGAGGACGACGTCGAGATCGGCGCCAACGCCGCCATCGACCGGGCGCGGTTTGGGAGAACGCGGATCGGTGAGGGGACCAAGATCGATAACCTCGTGCAAATCGCGCATAACGTCACCATCGGCAAGCATGTCATCCTCGTTGCGCAGGTGGGAATATCGGGCAGTTCACGGGTGGGGGACTACGCCACGCTGGCCGGCCAGGTGGGGGTGGTCGGGCACATCGAGATCGGCGAATACGCGGTCGTGGGTGCCCAGGGAGGTGTTAGCAAGAGCGTTCCGCCGCGGCAGTTCGTGTGGGGGACCCCGGCGTGCCCCATGAAAGAGTTTAAAGTGCGCAACGCTCACGCCGTCCGCCTGCCTGGACTGGTCGGTCGCGTGAAACAATTGGAGAAGCTCGTGGAGAAGCTCTCACGGCAGCTTGGCGAAAGCCCGGATGCCGACGCAGAATAGCGTCAGACCCAGCCAGAAACCCTTTGCGTCTCACTGAGTTGCAACGATAATAATTCGTTTGGAACCCGATGAGAAGGTTTGTCCGCGCTCTCGCAACTCAGTTTTTCGGCCTGGCAGTGCTGGCGGTCGCCTGCACTTGGGCTGCGCGCTCCCTGCCCGTGCTCACCTGGATCGGCTTCCTCCAGGCCAAAGTGATGGCGACCGTTTACTGGAGCGCCGCGCTCTACCCGCTTCTCTACGCGGCTTGCAACGTCCTGCTGCTGCCCGGCGGAGTTCTCGCCATCGGCAGCGGCCTCTTCTTCGGTCTCTGGTGGGGAACGTTTCTGGTGTTGGCCGGCAATGTCGCCGCCGCGGCGGTGGCATTTTTCGTCAGCCGCAAGCTGGGGCGCACGTGGCTGGAACGGAAATTTCGCGGCAGTCGCCGCTGGCGCGCGCTGGACGCGGCGATCGCGCGGGAGGGATGGAAGATCGTCTTTCTCAGCCAGGTTCACCCACTCTTTCCCACCAGTCTGCTCAACTACCTGTACGGCGTCACCAGCATCCGGTTCTGGCCATGCATGCTCTGGGTTGCGATCGGACAGGCGCCGGGGTTGTTTCTCTATGCATATCTCGGGACGCTCGCGCAACTCGGCATCCGACTGGCGCGCGGGCAAACCCATCCGCGCTTCATCGAGTATGTCATCTGGCTGGGTGGGCTTGCGCTGACCGTCGTGGTCACCACCGCGCTGGGGCGGCTCGCGTTGCGGCTTCTGGCCGAGGTCGATCGCGCCTCCGGCGATGAGGAAGCAGGCACGCCGGGAAACGGCACGAACACAGACGGGCCGTCCTCTGGAAAGCCGTCGCCCGCATCCTCCGGTCCTGCCTTTGACACGCGCGCATTCGATGTTACGTTGCACTAAATCCGGTATGTCTCATCCGCCGCCGATATCCGATTACTCCGATGCCGAACTGACCGTCCGCCCCTCTGTCTTTCTCGACTACGGAGTCGACGGTGCCATGAGTGACAACGCCGTTTGCGAGGTGTGCGAGCGCGGGATGCGCGTCCAATCCCGCTGGCAATTCGAACCTGGCACGGTGCTCAGCATCGCGTTCCGTTTTGGTGAAGACGGCTGTCGGCGCCTCGCGGCGGAGGGGTTGGTCATCGAGTGCATGCGTCTGAAAAATCGCGACTGCCTGACCACCGTCGCATTTCTGGAAGCGCCGGAAGAACTGCGGACCGCCCTGGCGGAAGTCAATCATCAGGTCGACCTTAGCGGCATCCACGACGGCTGCTTCAGCGAATTGCGGCCTACATCTTGATGCGGTGAAACTTCTCCGGGACCGGGCCAACCTGCTGGCGCAATGCCGCAGTCATGCGTCGCGCCATCCATGAGCCCTGGCGCGGTGCCAGGATTTCAAGGCTGCGCCACGGGGATCCCCATTGCAAAACGTCGATGTTGACCCACCGCACCCCCCACCGGTGCATCTCACTATTACCAGCCATGCAGAGGTCGATGGTGCGGGTGCCAATCAGGGCCGAGCCGAAATCGTCGATTTCGTAAACCTGCCCCGTCTCACGGATGCGAAACCGGGTGCCGACCGGGAATTTGGACCAGTCCGAAGCCGCGCTCGTAATCGTCCCGTGCGATAACCGCCTGCTGATGGCGTTAAATCTCCCGGTATACGCCGTGGTTCGCACAAAGAGATGATTGGTGACCGCAATGCCGCCGTGCTTGTGCAAGGGATGGGCGCACCCGGCCAGCAGCATCGCGAAAACGAGGCCGGGCAGGCCGAGTCGAATCGGCAACACGGAAATGCTCTGGGGCATGTGGGAGAAACAGAAACATTATCCATGCCAGTTTTGTCCAGGAGCGTCGATGGAAATCGTCGAAAGCGCACGCGCCCTCGCGTGCGGCCTTTGGCGCCCCGCCAAAGGCATCTTCTCAAGAAGCTCGCATTCAACCGATTAACCACGGCTTACACCGAATGAACACGGTTTATTTTAACACCGTTTCCACGACGGCTTGCAACGCCACCGGGCCGAGGAGCCCCGACGGGAACAGCGCGTCGCCGGCCTTGAACGGTTCGAACGCGGCCCACGTGAACCGCTTTTCCTTCGGCAACCCGGCGTCGCCGATCAACCGGTTGGGCCAGAGGTTCGTGATGCGCACTTCGAGGGCGTTCTTGCCGGGATGCAAGGCGCCGGTGGCATCCACCCGGAAGGGCGGCTTCCATAGGATACCCAGGTCTTTCCCGTTCAGCTTCACTTGCGCGATTTCCCTCACCGACCCCAGGTCGAGCAGGAACCGAACGCCGGGCGCGGCGCCTTTTCCGTCCCAGGCGAATTCCTTCGAGTAGGTTGCGGTTCCGGAGAAATGCTTCACACCCTCATCGGCGTGGTCGGTCCAGGAAATCAGCTTCTCCAGCGGTACCGTTTCCGGCGCCCCCCACTTCGGCGGGAAGCTCAACTGCCACGGCCCGGCTATCTCGACCGGCTTCGGCACCTCGCCGATTTCCGCTCGCAGCGATTTCCCGGAAACCGTCTTCGCCTCGAAAACGCCGGCCAGCGGCGTGCTCACGAGCGGCGCGCCGGCTTCGTTCCGGCCCAGTTCGGGGGTAATCGGCGAACACGGGTACTCTCCCGCCCTCGCCGTAAGCCGCAGGACGCTGTTTTCCGGCTGATCGACCGTGTGGCTGTTGCCGCCAATCGAGTATTTCACAAGCAGACGCTTGACACGGTTCAGCGCCGGGTCGGCGGCCGCCAGCGAGTTGTTCACCTTTACCAAAAGGCGCCCGCTCTTGACGAGCGAGGCGAGCTTCGCAGTGACATCGGCGCAGCCGTCGCCGTGCTCCGGATCGGCTCCGTAGATCGCCTTTTCAACGACGATTCGAGCCGCCGGCGCGGAAACGTCCATTGCGGCGATATCCTTGCCGTTGCAAGTGGCGGCGGCGATTGCGTCCACCGTCGGCGCGCCCTTGCGGAATACGACGAACACGGCTCCCGCCGGTTCGAATTGCAACGGCGCCACGGTTCGCCCTTCCTTTTGAGAGAATTGAGCCGCGGTCGCGATCTTGCCGGTGTCGGGATTCCAGATTTCCGGCGTCCCTTCGACGCGGAACGTGCAGTTGACGGTGGCGCCGCAAGACAGTTGGTTCGAGACGAAATACAAGTCCGCATCCGCGGTGTGGCGGTGAATCCAGGTGACATCGCCCTGCGCCGCATCGCTTTCGAAATCGGGCTTCACCCCGGCTTTTGCAAAGACGTTTTCCAGCGGTCCGCCCCAGACAACCCGGCCTTTGCCGACGGTTCGGGAACCGCAGGGCTCAGCGCCCCAGAGTTCGTTCGCCAGCCGGCCCACTTCGTCGTCGCACTGCGGCCAGCCTGAAAGACTCGGCGACTTGTGCGGGCACGCGCCGGTCGGGACAACGACCGTCGCTCCCGCTTCGGCCAGTTCCTTGACCCGGCGTAGCATGGCGGGCGTCATGCGGTCGGTCGCGGGCAGCAGCAGGAAGCGGTAGCTCATCCCATCCGGCAGGACAAGCAACCCGTCCTTCACGCTCACCCGGGTAAACAACGCTCCGGCGTCGCAGGCGTCGAAATCGAAACCGGGCGGCAGTTGCGGCTCGCGGCCGGTCAGCGTCACCGGCGCGCCTTCGCCATAGAAATAGAGCACGTCGGCGGAGAAAAGTCCGCTCTGGAGCAGCGCCTGGCAGCGCGTGAGATATTTCATCCACGGGCCGGCCTGTTCCCACCAGGTGTTGGTGCGCTCGAAGTTCGTGCCCCACGGTCCCATCGTCATGCCGGGGAAACGGTCGGTCCACGGCTGCATGGCGTACCGGTGAAACACGAAGCGGTTGACGCCCCGGCAGAAGTTCAAGTCGCCAAGCGCCTTGTGGTCGAACGGCGTTTTTTCCCACTTGGCGTCCTGGGTTCCCGCGGTAAACGACTCCGTTGTCGCCAGTTTCCTGCCGTAAACGTGCGCGGCGCAGGCCGGTTCCCTGCTGTCGTTGTGGCCGTCGATCCAAAACTCGCCCATCGGCACATCGGTGTACGCCTTGCACTGGATTTCGTCGGCGATGGTCGGCATTCCGATGCCCGGCGCTTCGGCAGTCAAGAGCATGCCGTGCTTGTGGCAGAGTTCCTGGATCACGCCGTAATGGTTCTCGGCGATCAAGTCGGCGATCGTGCGGCGGAAATCCCACAGGAACCGTTCGCTGCGTTCCACGTCGCCCACGGGACGCGCGGTCAGCGTGAGCAGCCACGGGATCGGATCGTACCCGCGGCGCTTTTTGAATTCCTCGCGCATCAGGGGCGTCCAGTTCTGGCAGCCGGCCTCCCAACTGTCAGCCAGCACCATCTTCAGCGTCTTGCCCGCCAGCGGACCGGCGTCGCCGATGACCTTCTCCATCATGCCCGCAAAATGCGCTTCGACCGCCGCTCGGCTCATCTTGTCGCATTCGAGCCCGCGCCCGGATTCCGGCGCCGGCGCGTTGACTCTTCCCGTGGACGTGTGTCCCATGCGGACGACCGTCCAGCTCCCCTCCGGCACGTTCCAGGCGAGCTTGCCGTCGGGCGTCAGCTTGTCGGTGAGATCGACGATCTTCTCCAGCGCTACGCAGGCGGACGCGGGCAGCGTGTCTTTGGAAATTTCGATGCCGGCTTTCGAAGCGTAACCGGCTTTGTGAACGATATCGCTGAGGCGCGGACCGACAAACTCCAGCCGCTCGATCGTCGCTTTGGCTTTCTTCTTGTCCTCACCGGGAGTCATTGCGATCCGGAAGAAGCGCGCGGCGGTTTCGGGAAAGCTGACCTCGCTGCGATGGGCGTCCAACAGCGAGGGAAGCCCGGCCAGTCGGCGGAAAGTCTTGCCGTCGTCGCTCGCCTCCAAAGATGCGTTCACCTTTACGCGATCAGACTTGGCAATAATGAACAGCGAAGACGCTTTGACCGGTTCCGCAAATTCTACCTGCACGAATTGGGCCTTGCCCCGTTGGTCCAGCGGCAAAGCCACCACGCCTTTGCTGGCTGGATCGACCAGCGTCGTCTGCTTGGCGACCGGAACGCTTGCGGTCACCGCCACCGGACGAGCGGTCGCCTCGTCACAGGCGGGCGTCGGGAACGCCAGCACCGCGATGTCACGGTAGTATCCCTGCACCGTCTCCGGCTGCGGCAGTTGCTCCTCAAATGGTTTGGGACCGCGAACACACGTTTCCGCAAACACCACCTTTTGCATCGACTGCTCCGGCTTGACCCACGGGCCGCCCGACTCGCTCCAGCCGGGGCAATTGTGAATGGCCAGTTCCACGCCGACGCGGTTTGCCTCGGTGATGGCAAACTTTGTCAGGTCCCGCCATTCGGGGCTGCCGGTGAGCACCGGTCCGGCTGCCGCTCCCGGCGCGACGTTGAAAATCTGCGCGCCGCCGACGCCGATGCGCTGCATCGCTTCCAAATCGAGCGTGATGCCGATCTTGCTGATGTTGCCGTTGCACCAGTGCCACCACGTGTGCGGCTTTGCTTCTTCCGGCGGATTGAGAAAGGTTTGCTGCAACGAATCGGCGCCGAACACGGCGGAGGCCGAGAGCAGCGCGGCGAGGACAGGAGGGAAAAAGTGTGTCTTCATGACCGGGAAGCATTCATGATCGCCGGCGGCATGGCACGCCCTTTTTGAGTTCGCGAGCCCGGTTCCCTGTCATATTTTGGTACGTTCGTTGCATTTCTGTTGACCCGCCCTCCTGTCACTTTCTAACTCTACCCAACAATGCAAGAGTCCTCCCGCAGAAATTTCATCAAGACCGTGGCTGCCGGCGCCGCCGCCGTCGGTTTTCCCACCATCATCCCGGCGCGCGTTCTCGGAGCGGAAGCCCCGAGCAAGACAATCCAGATCGGCCAGATCGGCTTTGGGCGCATTGGCAAATCGATGGATGTGCCGGGAATTTTAAGGTGCCCCGGCGTTCGCATCGTCGCCATCTCCGATCTGGATACGACGCGAATGGCACTCGGCAAGGAGTACCTCGCGCACGCGTTCCCCAAGCTGAGCACGCCGGACATCAAGCTGTATCAAGATTATCGCGAACTGCTCCAACGCGGCGACATCGACGCGGTGGCCATCTCCACGCCCGACCACTGGCACAGCCAACCGGCGGTGGAAGCCGCGTTCGCGGGCAAGGACGTTTACATGCAAAAGCCGGCTGCGCTCACGATCGACGAGGGGCGCGTGGTCAGCAATGCCATCCGCGAAAACAACCGCGTTTTCCTGCTCGGTTCGCAGCAGCGTTCGACCGAACAATTCCACCGGGCATGCGAACTGGTGCGCAACGGGCGGCTGGGAAAAATCAAGGCGATCGAGATCGGGCTGCCGGGCGATCCGGGCGGCGGCAGAAAAGAGGAGATGCCCGTGCCGCCGAATCTCAATTACGAGATGTGGCTCGGTTCGACGCCGCAGGTCTATTACACCGAAGACCGGGTGCATCCGCAGAACGACCCCAAGATCGAACAGCGGCCCGGCTGGCTGCGTTGCGAGCAATTCGGCGCGGGAATGATCACCGGCTGGGGTTCGCATCATCTCGACATTGCTCACTGGGCCATGGGCTGGGAAGCGACCGGTCCGGTGGCGGCGGAAGGCAAGGGCGTTTTCCACAACGAAGGCCTGTGGGATGTGCATGGCGACTACGATGTGACGCTGACCTATGCCGACGGCACGCCGATGCGCATTTGGAACAAGTTCCCCAATGGCGTGCGGTTTATCGGCGAGAAAGGGTGGATTTTCGTGAGCCGCGGCTCGATGAAGGCGACTGCATCCGACCCGACCGCCCACGGTCCGGCACTGAAGGCGCTCGATGCCAGCGATCCGAAACTCCTGCAAGGTGAAATCGGCGCGAATGAGATTCACCTCTACAAGCACCGCGGGCAGCATCATCAGAACTGGATCGACTGCATTCGTTCTCGCAAACCTACGATCGTTCCCGTCGAGACCGCGCACCGCTCGTGCAGTGCATGTCTCGTCGCCCACATCGCCATGCGCCTGGGACGAAAGTTGCAATGGGATCCGGCGGCGGAGAAGTTTGTCGGCGACACCCAGGCGAACGCGATGCTCGCCCGCCCCGAACGCGCGCCCTACGGCACGCGCCGCGCCTACGAGAGACTCAGCAAGAAATCCGCATAATGAAAACCGATATCGTTTTCCTAGTAGGCTGTAACAGTGACCCGTCCGGATCGCTAGATGATGGCAAAGCGCGAAAAATCGGGAGGGGCTCGGCAGTCGCGTCAGCGTCTTGGAGTGCGGGTAGTCCTCTACCGCTTTGGCAGTGCGCCTGGCTACGTCTGGCGTCAATTCCAAGCGCAACATCCTCTGTCGGAGAGATGCGGAAAGCTCTGATGGCAAAGGGAAGCTTCCGTAGGCTGGGGACTCTCCGGTTTGCGAAAGCGGCAGAGGACTGCCCGCACTCCAAGACGCTGACGCGCTTATCAAAAGCCCCACTCGGCTCCATCGCCACTCCTGTAAGGCGAAAGTTATCGTGGTACAGCATACTAGTGGCAGTTGCCGCGTTGTCCGGCCTGTCCGTTGCCGGCGAACCCGGGCAATCCGACTCGGAGAAATACCCGTTCCGGCTGATTACGCTCGATCCCGGTCACTTCCACGCCGCACTGGTGCAAAAACGCATGCTGCCCGGCGTTTCGCCTGTCGTGCATGTGTACGCGCCCGAGGGGCCGGATCTGGCCATGCATCTCGACCGCATCAAGCTGTTCAATGCCCGCAAGGACGATCCCACCGCCTGGGAGGAAAAGGTGCATGCGTCGGCCGATTTCCGGGAACGGATGGTGGCGGAAAAGCGGGGAAACATCGTCGTTATCTCCGGCAACAACGGAAAGAAAGCGCGCAACATTCTCGAATCGGTCAAGGCGGGATTCAACGTGCTCTCGGACAAACCGATGGCGATCACCCCCGCCGATTTCAAGCTGCTGCGGGAGGCGTACGCCATCGCCGCGGAAAAGAAGCTGATCCTCACCGACATCATGACTGAGCGGAATGAAATCACCACGGCGCTCCAGCGGTTTTTCGCGAACCAACCGGGGTTCTTTGGTGTCATGGACCCCGGCAGCCCCGACGACCCGTCGGTAACCAAGGAGAGCGTCCACTATTATTACAAGAATGTCGCGGGGGTGCCGCTCCAGCGTCCGCCGTGGTTTTACGACGTCAACCAACAAGGGGAGGCCATCGTCGATGTGACGACGCATCTGGTCGATCTCGTCCAATGGGAAGTCTTCCCCGATCAGACGATTCCGATGGATGCAGCCAGGGTGCTGAACGCCAAAGTGTGGACGACCAGGATCACGCCGGCGGAGTTTGCCCGCTCGACCAGAGTTACGGAATTTCCCGCTTATCTCCGCCCGTACGTGAATGGCGCCGGCGACCTGGAAGTTCCCGCCAACGGCGAATTCACGTTTGTGCTCAACGGGGTTCACGCGAAAATCTCGGTGAAATGGGGGTACGAACCGCCGTCAGGCGGCGGAGACACCCATTTCTCCCTGATGCGCGGGACGAAGGCGTGTGCGATCATCCGCCAGGGAGCGGAGCAGGGTTACAAGCCGATGCTTTACCTGGAACCGCGCCCGGGAGTGTCGCTCGCCGCGCTCGAAACCGCGCTGACGCCGATCATGGCCGAAGCCGGCAAGACGTGGCCCGGCGTCGGCATCGAGAAATCGGGCACCGGCTGGGTGGTGACGATTCCGGACAAATACCGCGTTGGTCACGAGGCGCATTTCGGACAGGTGGCCGAACGGTTTCTAGGCTTCGTCAAGAGCGGTCAGATGCCGGCGTGGGAAGTGCCGAACACGCTCGCGAAATACCGCACGATCATGGACGCTTACGTCATGAGCAGGAAGTAGCATTGTGCCAGGCCTACAGCCTGGGGCGCCTCATTTGCAAAAGTCCTAGTATGCTGTAACACGATAACTTTCGCTGTACAGGAGTGGCGATGGAGCCGAGGGGGGCTTCCGATAAGCGCGTCAGCGTCTTGGAGTGCGGGCAGTCCTCTGCCGCTTTCGCAAGCTGGAGAGTCCCCAGCCTACGGAAGATTCCCTTTGCCATCAGAGCTTTCCGCAACTCTCCGACAGAAGATGTTGCGCTTGGAGTTGACGCCAGACGTAGCCAGGCGCACTGCCAAAGCGGTAGAGGACTACCCGCACTCCAAGACGCTGACGCGACTGCCGAGCCCCTCCCGACTTTTCGCGCTTTGCCATCGTCTAGCGATCCGAACTGGTCACTGTTACAGCCTACTAGGGCAACGCCCTAGGTCGCTGAGCCACAACGGCTTAGGGCTGGAAGCTTGCAACAGGTCCCGCTCAACGCATTGTGCCAGGCCTACAGCCTGGGACGCCTCATTTGCGAAAGTCCTAGGGCGTTGCCCCACTGCCATTAAGTTAAGGTTGGGAACGCCAATTTCGCGCTCTCGTTCCCAATCTCTGATTGGGAACGCACTTGTCTTCGAATCTCTGATTCGTGAACCGTCAACTACCCATCGCCGCACCCGGTCCAATGAAGGGTTTCCTGGCACGGAGTCCTTTGCT
>Ga0316219_1001119_pt1 | contig 31334 bp, 41 predicted proteins | sample TBH18003PmetaG_FD_203635 | JGI IMG/M metagenome (GOLD analysis project Ga0316219, IMG submission 203635) | Freshwater microbial communities from Trout Bog Lake, Wisconsin, USA - TBH18003P | ecosystem: Environmental > Aquatic > Freshwater > Lake > Hypolimnion/Profundal zone | place: USA...
GTGGAAATCCGTGAAGGGTACCCGGCACATCGCGGTGGATCGGGAAGCCTTGGAGAAACTCGGAGAGAGCTACATCCATGCAACGCCTCTTATCAATATCATACTCACAATTCGTGATCTCACTAAACAACTCGAAGTGTTTGAGTGTGACCTTGACTCCGACGGACGGTTCCGTGCCGGTTACAATATCGTGGGAACGGAAACAGGACGGCCTTCCAGCAGTGCTAACGCCTTCGGTACTGGACGAAATGCACAGAATATTGACCCAAGCCTCCGCCATGTATTCCAAGCTGACCCTGGATTCCGACTCGGCTACGTAGACCTCGAACAAGTCGAAGCGAGGGACGTCGGGTTCATTTGCGGGGTTCTCTTCGATGATTGGTCTCTTTTAGATGCGGCAGAAGGGGGTGATTTCCACACCGCGAACGCCAAGAAAGTCTGGCCGGAACTTGGCTGGACGGGGGACCCTCGGAAGGACCGCGAAATCGCCGACACAAACTTCTACCGCAACTTCAGCCACCGCGACTTCGCCAAACGCGGCGGCCACGGCTCGAACTATATGGGCACCGCATGGACCCTAGCGCGGATCTTGAAAATCCCCCTCGGGGTGGTGGAGGAATTCCAAGCCCGGTATTGCCGCGGGGGCCTCATCAAAGGAGCTTCCGTCATCCCAGCCTTCGGCTGCATCCCGCGCTGGTGGGCTTGGACGATCACGGAGCTTCAAACCAAGGGGACCCTTCAGACGCTCTTTGGATTTCGGAGGACCTTCCTCGGCCGCCCCAACGATCCCGCGACGCATCGCGAAGCGATCGCATTCCAGCCCCAAGGTACCACCGCGCAACGGATGAACCTTGGGATGTGGCGGACCTGGCGGCACGAACCTCGCGTCGGCCTCCTCGCGCAGGGCTTCGACTCCATCGTATTCCAGTACCGCGACGAGGGGGCGAAGGTGGAGGACGAAATTCTCTCGCATGTGCTCGACCTCATCAAAGTTGAGATTGTCGCACCGAACGGGCGGAAGTACTCCGTGCCAGGGGACGCCAAAGTTGGGTGGAACTGGGGCAACGAGAGTCCTTCCAATCCAGATGGCCTCCGCAAGTGGAAACCGGGGCGAAGGGATGACCGCATCCGACAGCGCTTCCCGGGAATGGGGCTCCTCGGAGCAAGCGCCTCAGATGATTCGATGTTGAGGTTTCGGTAGGAGGAAATTAAGATGGCAATTCAAGAAATTCCAAAAGCATTTCTTTACATTTGCGATGGCTGTGGGGCAGAGCACCTCCAAAAGAATGCAAGTGGACACTACACGAACTCTACTCCGGCGCATTGGGCAACTCTGATTCTACGCCAGGATGCTTACGACTTTCAAGGTTGTGCAGTTGCGGATGGAACCATTACCCGACTACTTTGCGAAGAATGCACTAGCAAAGCTACAAAAGCGATTAATTCTGCTCTGGTAAAGTAGGGGCGCGATAGTGTGTCAGATGACCTTATCACAGATTGGTTCTCCTACACCAGCGCGACGCAGGACGACCGGAGCCCCGAGATCTACCGGAAATGGAGTGGTATCGCCCTTGTCGCAGGCGCGATGGAGCGCAAGGTATGGGTCAAAACTGGAATGAACCGGACGTACTGCAACCTCTACACTCTTCTGGTCGGGCCGTCCGGCACCGGCAAATTCATCGTCGAAACGGTGAGGGAGTTCTGGAACGCCGTGAAGGACCCCTTTACGAGCGCGAAAGCATTCCACGTCGCGTCGGACTCCCTCACGAAGGCTTCCCTCATCGACGCCCTCGGACGCGCGAAGCAAGTGAAACTAAACGAGTGTGGGCAAACCGAGGAATACCACTCCATGCTCGTCGCAGCGGAAGAATTTAAGGTCCTCCTCCCCGCTTACGACATGGAATACATCGGGACGCTAGAGCGCGTCTGGAACTCCCCCCTCAAACACACCGAGGAGCGCAGGTTCAACGTGAAGCTCGTCGAGATCACGCGGCCCCAACTTAACATCCTTGCGGGGGTGCAGCCGTCGTACTTCGCCACGGTCTTCCCTGAGGAGGTGTGGTCGACCGGCTTGGCTCGTCGCATCGTGATGGTCTACTCCGCCGAACGCCGCATCCGAGACCCCTTCACCGAGTATCCCGACCCTATCGAAATCCGCAAGTGCATCCTCGCGAAGCTGAGCGCCATTTCGGTGATGTGGGGCGAACTCAAATGGGCTCCCGACGCGAAGTCGTACTTCCAGGCGTGGGTCCTCGCAGGGGAACCTCCGGTGCCGACGCACTCGAGGATGATTCCGTACAACACCGAACGAGTCAGGTTTGTACAGAAGCTCGCGGGGATCTCGGCGGTGTCGCGCAAGATTGACTTGAGCGGAATCGACCGCATCGACATCGAACGGGCCCTTGAATGGCTCTTCGAAATCGAAACCAAGATGCCCTACGTCTTCAGGGCCATGCAAGGGAAGAACGATTGGGCAGTGGTTGAAGAACTTTACCACTGGATCGTCGCGCTGCACAGGAAAACCGGAAAACCCATCCCAGGCGGACGCATCATCGAGTTCATCGGGGAGAGGACCCTCTCGGAGAAGGTCGAGAGGACCCTCGCCCTCGCCGTCCGCACGAGGGCGATTGAATGTGTTGACCAAGGAGCAGATTTATGGAAGCCTCTTGCAAAACAATTCCGGACGGCGGAATGATTCTCCCGCTTCCGCAATCTCGTCTCCGAGTGGTGATGCTGCAAGGGCCTGATAGGCGCCTCATTGTGAAGTCTCTCGAAGAGCCCGAAGTTCTCTTTGTGGCGGCGAACTGCCAACGCTTCGCCCGCAACGGGGTCGTCGTGGAGCCGGGGCTTCCAGTAGGGAGGGTGATGATGCTCCTGGGAGCTTCGCAGGGCCGAGTGGGGCTTCGCCAAATCATCGAGTGCCTCTGGGGCGACCGAGCGGACGGAGGCCCCGACAGCGGGGAATGCCAAGCGAGGCAGATTGCCGCCAAGGCAAACACCTTCGCCGCAGCGTTGGGACTCGTGGTGACGAGTCAGTACGTGAGAGGGTGGGAGCTTCGGGCCCTTCGGGCCGAGGCGCGAGAGGAGGAAGTTAATGTCTGAACGTATCATCTACACTTGTGATTCTTGTGGGACGGAAAGTACCTCTCGCGAGGGTTTCGAAGAGTTAACCCTAACTCGTCGCCTGAATATGAAAGATCCAGATCATTTATGGTACAGTGCAGTGCCGAATGGCGGAGTGATAATTGCTCGTGGGATTTTCTGTGAGAGATGTTGCAAGGAGCACTTTGACCTCGCACTTCTACCGCCGCCTCCCAAAAAGATTCCTCCAGAGGAGGAGTTTCTGGTGAGAGTGGTTTCTAGTCTGATGAAGTTTGTTAAATAGAGCCGAGGTTGAATTGGAACGTCCTGTTGCCCCGACCATGGGGTGCCTATAACACCCCGTCTGGGGCAAAGTACCCCCTCAAAGGAACCCCCGTGATGTCCGAAGAAACCCGTCGCGCTCGGCAAGCCCTGATTGATTCCATCGAACAAGAAACTGAATTGCTTCGGGGCGAAATCTCTACCCTCGAAGACCGTATCGAGGAGATGCAACGTAGGGTTCCCCGGGAGCTTCCCGAAGACCGCGAGTGGCGCCTCGCTCAGCTCGATCCAGTGCAGCGAAAGCTGATCGAAATAGCTGAGAAACTATTTCATGATAGTGTGATACGACAGTTCGAAGAGAAGTTAAATTTCCTAGAGGACGTCACGTTTATCGATGGAACCCAATGGAAAGTAAACCCGAAGCTGAAAATCAACTATCCGAATAATTTTACCATCACTACGCCAAAGCGAGAACTTCCATGACCGCCTCGTCCCCTCCCCCTCCGAACATCAACTCCCTCGCGTACTCCACTCCTGCGTTCTACGTCAACCAAACCTCCATTACCTACATCAACGGGGTCTTTCGGGTGACGTTCTTCGAGCAACATCTCAGCGAAGCGAAGCCGGGGGAGGGGTCTCCCGAGGTGAACTCGATTCTGGCTCCCCGAGTGAGTGTGGTCCTAACGCCGCAATCTGCGTCGGACCTCCTGAAGACCTTCGGAGACCTCTTTGCTCGGGGGGCTACGCCCGAAGTGGAAGGAACGATGCAATGACAACGCGAAGTGGAGCGAAGCCATGAAGTCCCGCCCCCTCGATCCCTCCATTGTCATCACTACCCTCTATGCCCTCGCGATCTTCGCCGCGGTGGCATTCATCATCTTCGGGACGAAGTAGTCCTTAGGAGAACGTCACAATGTCCCCTTGGCAAGAGTTTCTGTGTAATGTGGGTGGCTATGTTACGATAGGAGTTGCTACCGTTGCTACTATAGCCGTGGTAGCTTCCCTTATTGTGCCGTGGTTTACACGACTACAACTAATGGCGCTTGAAGAAAGCGTTGGCAAACTCTGGGATGAAATTTACGATCTCAAACATCCGAAGGATTCCCCAAAGTGCCCCTAGCCATCCTCGCGAACCTCGCCGGAGTGGCATACTTCACTTTCGGAACGAAGTAGGAGGATGCAATTCAAAGCTATTGAAGGATGGAACAACGCTCCAAAAAATTACTTTGTAAATATGATAGATGCATGGACTGGCAAACCCAAGGAATCCATCTAATGCCTCTTCTAATTCTAATAGTCCTCTTCGCAGAAGCTCTTAGCGTGCTTTACTTAGTCGGTCTAAAATTGAAACGCTGGCGTGGCCGCCGGAGTTATCAACGGCGAAGATGACGTTGGAGTCGTCAAAGGTGTTCCCTGTTCTGCTAACATTGCCCCACGCAACAACGCAGTTTGTGGGGTTGTCGGAAACGACTCCGTCGGAGCACTCCGAACCCGCCAATTGTAGAGTGGTGACCTCTGTCGTACTAGTTCATCTGCTGCAATGAGCCTTCGAGCTGTTAGGGTATTGTCTAACTCCCTTGCAGCAACGCCAACGAGTGGAACTGCCGACCCAGCGATCGCACCAAGAGTTCCACCAGCTTCGCCTCCAGCAGCGGCACCACCTAACGCGGCCAGTGGCCCATGTAGCCCACCACTGAGCAACCCTCCTACTTTTCGTGCGATATTGCTTGTTGCAGTTCCCTCCGTAACTGCTTGCAATGCGTCTAGTTCCTCAGAATTAAACCCCGCTGAAGCTTTGTTGTTAAGCAGCAACGAAGCAACACGAGACCTGATAGCATTGCCACTTCGTGCTCCTGAGTCAGTTGCAGCGGATCGAAGATCAACTGTTCTATCAATGCCGTTGATTGTATCGGAGCGAAATCCTGCGGCGGCATTTGCCCGAGCGTCCGCGACGACTTTCGCGGCGACGTCAGCGGGTCCAGCCACAACAGCTCCCTCAGAAGGATTCGTAACAAAGTCATCAATGGCATTCTTTGCTGCAATAGCGGCCTTCTGCTCTGTAGGGTTTGTAAACGTCCCTGCGGCATGGCCGAACGCGCGCCTTGCAGCATCAAGATTTCCGAATGGAACCGAACTGGCGCCTTTTGGCACATCCTGGAGCTTGTTGAGTATTGCGTGGGTCTGGGGGGCAAGTTCAGCAAGAATTCCTTTGTCATTTAGGTCTCCTTGGACCTTTGTAGCCATTGCAGCAACCGCGGGTGAAGCATACTCTACTCCCAGTTCTCGTGCTGCGTTGTAGCCAGCGTCAGCAGCAGCATGAAGGGCTTCGGCTGTAGGAGCAGCTACGTTTGCCACTCGAGCACCTAACAGGGCACTTATCCCTTCGCCTGATGCTGGGCTCATTGGACTTGCGATTGTTGCTAACTGTAATGCACGTTCGATTCCTTCTTGGCTCTCTGGATCTACCTTTCCAGTGACAACATCTCTAGGCAATGTTACTCCGCTCCACGCACCTTGGAGTGCACGTTTCGCCATTCCAACAACTCCGGCATTGGAATCGAAACCAACGGACTTATCGGAATACTTGGTAAATGGTAGAATTGCGCCAGAGAAAACTGGTGTAGGGGCAGAAGGGAGTACTCCGCTACCTCGAAAGTCCGTCTCGGCTTGTTCGGGTGTCATTCCAGGTGGCACTACAACAAAATGCCCACCACCAAGATCAAGATACTGGGGCGTATCGGGCATTTCGTGTTACTCCCATTTTCCCGTTTCGGCATTCTTACGCCAAACTTTTGCCCCTTCCGGAAGTTTTACGGCCCCAGCTTCGTCTTTTGCAGTTCCAGTTATATTTGTGTTGACGTAACCTTTCTTCTGTGCAATATCTTGCCAGATAGTTGGCCAACGAGCCACGTCACCACCTTTGGCCAGATGTTCATCCATGCCAGTCTGTTCTTCGTGTGACTGCTTATAGAGACTTGTCCAGAAGTTAAAAATCTTCTCGATTGCGCGAGGGTCCGTATTGAGATTAGGATTATTTTGTGTGAATGAAGTATATTCTACCTGTGCCAATCTGCTCATGTTTGGAAGCTGTTGAGTAATTTGGCCCATAGTAGTATTAACCATCAACTTTTGCATCTCTTGACTTGCCGCAAGATTGCCATTAGCAACTTTATCTACCAAGTCCTGTGGCAATCCCAAAGCCTGCCCAACTTGACCCAATTTGGAATAAAATTCTGCGCCGCCGCCAGTCTTCATGGATTTCATGGCATCCCAAGCGGGCTCGATAGTCTTCAAAATCTGTGCGCCCATGGTAGTTGTAGTGTCGAGACGTTGGCGATAATCTGCCGTATCGGTGCCGCGGGCTTCGAGGTACTTCGACTGGGTGGCCGAAGGACCAACGAGGGGGGAGCCTGGTGGCGGAACATTAGAGGCGCCTTGGACGAGAGGGCTCGAAGCATCCCCAGGAGGCCTTCCTTGTGTCATCGGAGTGAACGAAGTCCCCGAAAACACTCCCTTCTGCGTCGCACCACTCCGGGTCGGAGCTTCGCCCACCACAGGAGCTACGCCGCCCTGGATGGCATAAGCCTTGTCGAGTGGCATCCCGAAAGCCACTCCAAGGTTTCGGAGCCTCGTGTTGAACTGGTCCTGATTCTGTGGGGTCCACTCAGCGCCATTCTGCGGCATTCCCGCCGTGAGCGAGGTGATGAGGCCCTCCACGGCGTCCTTGGTTTGGCCTTGGATTTCTGGTGGCACCCCTGCCATCATGCCCTTGTACGTTCCGGCCCATTGGGAGCGATCCCCGCCCGTCGCGGCGAAGGATTGAATCATGTTGCTGACGCTGTCGTGCCACATAGCGAGCTTCTGGACTTCCATCCCGACCCGAGCCTGCCCGGCTTGGCGAAACATCCCGATCTCGGGAGCCACGAACGGCGCGTAAGGGGACTTCGAGATCTTGTCGAGAATTTGGTCGTCATTGAGGCCCTGAGCGCTTAGCACCGCCGCGTCGTCGCCCATTTGATGCCGGGCGGACATCTGCTGCAAGAACAGCGTGTTCGCGTTCTGGCGATTCCGCATCTCCGCGAGGTCCGACATGAGCCCAATGGCGTTGCCACTAAGCAACGAAGTGGGGCCCAGGTTTGTATCGACAGTGGTGTTCATGCCATCGGGCATCGGGGCAGGACCTTCTTACTGGAGGAGTGACGGAGCAGGTGAAGTGGGTGCCGGGGGCGAAGCTCCTCCCAACATCGGAGACGTCGCCTCCGAAGGGGCCGAAGGGGCCGAAGGCCCCCGCCCCCCCTGCGCTTTCGAATGCACCTCAACGAGCTTATGCACCGCGGCGACGCCGAGTTGGTGCTGCGCTAGCGCCATCGCCGGGCGAAGCTTCGCCTCCATTGGGGCGACGATGTCCTTTTCCGCGGTGGTAAGCCATCCTGCGAGGGGGGCTCCGCTCGGTGGCATCGGACCAACTCCGGCTTCGGTGTTCCCTGCGATCATCGCCGCTAGGGCTTTCGGGTCGAGGCCGTGGGACACGAGGGTGGCCATCTCATCGAGCACATCATCCGACGTAACCGCGTCGCCCTTTGCGACGAGCGCGTCCAGGCCCTTTCGGATCTGCCCGAACTGCTTCGTGGCTTTCGCGACTGCGGCGAATCTCGCTTTCGCCTGGGAGAGCATTTGATCCGGCACTGACGGGGCAGGAGGAGGGGCTGCCAACGCGTCCGCCGGAGCACTCGCTTCGCCTGTGGGGGGAGTTCCCATTCCACCGAGGAGAGAAGAGTTTTGTGCCATCGAATGTAGTCCTCATTAGGGCGAATACGCCGTATAGTTCGAGACGCCCGAAGTGGTCCCCGAAGTGCTCGTACTTCCCTGAAGGAGCGCCGAAAGGAGCGCGGAGTTCGAAAGCGAATTTGCCGCTCCGGTCGTCCCCGCCGCAGTCGCCGCCGCGCCCGAAGTCGTCGCGGAGCCATACTGCGAAGCCGCAGTCGCGTTCGTGCCCGCAGTCGTCGTCGCTGCGCTCTGCCCAACCCCCGCGATCGCAGCCCCGGCTTGTTCGCCCGGCGAAACGAGCCCGGCGAGTTGGTTGTAGTTTTGTTGGTTCTGCGTAAGGTAGTTTTGATACTGCTGTTGGTATGTCGTCGAGGCGAGGCCTTCGGCGTAGTTCGCGAGAGCCTTCCCCATAGGGCCCGACGCTCCAATGCCGGAGCCCTGCGAAGATCCAGCTCCCGAAACCGCGGTGCCTTGGCCCTGCGCGGATGATCCCGCCTGCGTCGCCAGAAGCCCCTGCTGGAGCGAAAACTGATACCCTGGGGTGTTCACGAGGTCCGATCCGGTGAAGTTTGCCGTCCCCGCAGTAGAGTTGAGCTTTGTGAGTGCCGAAGTCCCCGCATCGACATACGGCGTCAGAAGGGCCTTGTTCGACTCATACGTCGCCTTGGTGAGCGCGTTGGAACTGTTTGCTTCCTGGAGCGATACATCCGCGGCTTTCGAAGCCGCCGCGGACTGCTCAGCGCCGGAGTAAACCGACGCGGCGGCTCCAACAACTCCCGCTCCGACAACTGCTGCTGCTATTCCCATCAGGGTGTTCCTTCGTCAAAATTTAGCCGCCACAACGAGCCCGACGGGGCAGCGCCGAGGCGACGGAACATTGAGGACATTTTGGGCCCATTTCCCCGGGGGCCTGCCCGAAACCACACCTCGGAGACCCCCTTAGAGCGAAGCCTTCGGAGAGTTTCCCGCTGGAGTCGCATCCCAAGCCCGGGCATGTCCGGCGACGCGAAGAACGTAGTCTCGACCGCCGCAAGGCGGTTCTGCGCTTCGCGCGACACGGTGAGTTCCGTCATCAGGTATCCAAAAGATCTTCCGTTCGATCGAGCCATTACGATTTGGAGTTCTCCTGCGTCGGACTTCGCTTGGAGATAAGGGATGTTTTTCTCTCGGAACGACTCCGAAGTTTCCCCAACTGCAAAAGAGTGCTCGGCGAAGAGGTCTACCCCGTCTCGAAGGAACACCCCGAAGGGTTCCTCCTGAAATTCAACTCCATCGAGGCTTCGGACTTCGTGTAGGGTCATGTCGTGCAGAATTGCTCCCTTCGCCAACGTAGCCATCCTCCGAAGTTGTGGCGCAAAAGCCTCGACGTAGCGTTCGAACGTCGTGAAGGGCTCTTGGAGGTTCACCGGGGCCAGGACCCTCCACCACGCTTCATCGAACGGGACGAGGAGGGCGAACTCAAACACCCTTTTTGCTCCCTCAAGAGTCCCCAAGTCCTCGAAGGAGACGCTCAGCACACCGGGCACTCTCCGCTCCACTTGCGTCAGCTTCGCGTCGAGCTTCGTCATCGCGGAGTCCAAGTTCAGCGGTGGGGACTTCATGACCCTCCGGAGGCTCCGCGTCACTTCGGCGGGTGAACGCCTCACCACCACAACTCGAACACCCTGAGGGAGTGTCCCAAAAAGCCGCCAGAACGGAGCGACCGCAGTCTCGGCAGATCCAACAAACGACATGCTCCCCCATGACTTCAAGTCCTCCATGCTTCGGAAGTGTCGGAACTCCTCGTGGGTGCATTTCCACGGCCCCCACGACAAAAATTCCGAGAGCCACCTCGTCCGGCTCCTCGGAAGAGCGAGAATGAGGAAGGGTGGCGGGCTCTGCCACTTTGGCTCAAGTGAGAGTGACATACCCAATCGCCACTCCGGTATTCACCGAGTAAAACGTGACTTCTTTCGCCCCGGTTTGGAGCCCATATACCATCGTCTGGGGCGTCGAGTACTGCCCTCCGAGCTTCCGCCAGAGTTGCTGAAAGAAATAAAACCACGGTTGCTCGAACGTGAAGTCCGTGTCGGGGTTGTTTTGGTCCCGAATGACACCCTGATTGAGTGGAAGCCCGGCTTGCTGGGCAGGAGGGTTCGTAGAGGGCATTCTCGAAGTTCCTTACACTTTGGCTTTGGTTGCGTCGAGGAATGCTCCGTTGAGCGCAGCGGGGCCAGCGAAACTCCAACTGAGTTCGAAGACCGGCCACCGGGCAAGCCCGAGATTTCGCCATTGGGGGAGGATACGATACGACGCCTCGACTACGTCCCCCTCGTTGGAGAGTTGGCCCGTCGTCTGGAGGATGTTTTGGCCCCACGTGCGGCCCCTATCGGAGCTCATTCTCAGGGCGAGTTGGGGGGGTTCATTGTTAGGTCCGATCGCCCCGTCGCCGCACTGGAAGTCTGCGTAGAAGCCGTTGAGGACAATCCCCTTCCCATCGGAGAGTTCGGCCCCTTGGCCTCCCCCAACCACCTCGACCTTCGGGAACGTCCGAATGCGCGGGATCGCCCGGGCGAGCGGGCCTGCTCCATCCCCGACGTCTACGTCCGCTGCGAAATAGTCCGGGGTGACTTCGTATAGGGTCCCATTCTCCCAGTCCTGCCCCATGTTGAGCCCGTTTACCCACGCCATCGCGCCGACCCGAGACCTCCCGAGGGTCCCGTCGGGAAACTGAAATGCCTCCTGGTGCCATCCGAACTTCGGGTCGCCCAGAGTCACATCGAACACCCAAGTTTGATTCCCCGCCGGAAAAGAGAGCCCGTAGAACATATGCCCATCGCGCATGAACACAAACCCGATGGCATCGGAGATTTGGTTCATCTGCCCAAGGGCATAGGAGAGGGCGTAGTTGGATACCACAGAGGTTTGATACCCCGACTGCCGCAGCACGACCCCCGAGCCCATTTCGTTCTGCCCGAGCCAGAACACTCCTTTGTCAATGAACGCAACCGAGTACGGCGCGATACACCCAAACTCGATGTACGCCCCGGGAAGAATAGCAAACGGAAACAACGCATTCCCGGCGTTGTAGTGGATTTCCCCTCGGGTGTTCCCCAGGAGGATAATTTCTCGTTGGTTCACCACGAAGGTGTTGATGAAGTCAGGGTAGCCATCCTTCACTCCGACGAGGGTGGAATCAAATCCGATGGCCCCCTGCGTCGTGCAGGCGTATTCGTTCGTAAGAGGGTAATTCCACAGGAGATATCCATCGAGGAAATCGACCTTGGTCGCCCCAAAGAAAGTTCCCGTGGAGTCCACAATCTGGGCGAACCCGAGGTTCGTCTGGATGTTCCAGGTATACCCCGTGGTGGAGTTGTCCACCAGGATTGCCTCAAGGCCATTATCCCGCATGGAGCACATATAGGACGAATTTTCGCTCAACGCCCCAAGGAGCGTCAGGCGGTTGTTGAGTCCAATGGCGTAAACGTTCGTCCCGACGACACAGTAGCCGTTGCCGTTCGAGGCCCGGAAGACCCCCCTTCCAGCGCCCTTCGCAGGTGGCACAATGAGGCCCTTTAAACCCGCCGTGGGGTAGTGCGTCATCTTCGACGCACCACTCCGGTTGGGCTCGGGGAACAAATTCACGCAGCGCTCGGCGGACCCGAGCACACTCCGAGTAGAGTACGATCCGCCGAGGAGTTCAAGGAGCATGACGCGAAGCCTCCCTTCAGGAAGCCCTCACGAAGCCACTTCCTGTTGCTTCCACACTCCAATCGTCGTGCACATGAACGAAAGCGTATAACCCGAAGCGAGCGTGATCGCGGTTGCGTTCGCAGTCTTCGCGACGGTTGCGTTCGCTACAATCTGATCGAGCGCGGAGGCGTTGTTGAGGTTTGGCGCTGCATTCGCGTAGATCTTCGCGGTGTTTGCCCCAGCGTTGTTCACCAGGACTCGTGCCCCTGGAATCGCGAACGGAAGTTGTACCGAGTCGTTCGTCGTGGCGACGGAGGTGATTTCGCTGACATTGTATCCCAGCACGGGCGACCCAGCCTGCGCCCCTCCGGGAAGCGCCGTCACCGAATTGAGTGAGCCGCAAGTGAAGTTCGCCAGGTTCGTCAGAGCCCTCCGCGAAATGAGAGCCTCACCGAATTTGCCATAAAAGTCCGTCAAGAAATTCATCAACGAGATACCCATTGTGGTACTCCTTCAGTGGGGCGAGGGGTTTCTTTGTACCTCACTCCGAAGTTAAGTCGGACCACTCTGATCCGAGAAGATGTTATACATCCCCGGGCGCGGATAAAGCCCCGGCGGGATTCCGAGGAGCGGAATTTGGGTGTTGCTCCTCCGAATAGTCTCAAGCGCATCTTTCGCTTGTCCCGCGAGGATGTCTCCCGGCATCATCGGAATGCCGTACTTGGGGCGAAGCTCCATCGCAATGTTCTTCACGAGGGCTCGGTAGTACTCAAAGGGGATGTTGAGCTTCACCGCGAGGGGATTCGCCGCAAGGGAGAACGCTTGGGGGAGTTGCTCCCGCACGGTGATGCCGACGGCGTAAATCCCCGCCTGTGGCCATGGCCACACGAAGAGGCCCCCGTAAGGCCACGCGGCGTCGTAGTACGCGACGAGGGAGAAATTCGTGAGCCCTTTCATCCGGATGGTGTTATAGTCCTCCAGCGACGGGAGGAGCCGGAGGGGGTAATCCACCGGGCCATTCGGAGTGAGGATGAGTTGCCGGAAGAACGCACTCTCAATTCGATTGGGCCGCGTGGCGAACCCGACGTCGCCGACGTTGATCTGGGGCGGAGTGACTTCGGCACCGAGGGGACCTACCGTGTAGGGCACGGGGTTTCCACTTCCGTCAATGCTCTGTCCCGTCGCCTGGACCGTCATGGTCTTGAGGTGGAAAATGAGCCACCTCTTGCGTTCCCACCCCTGAAGGAGCCACATTCCCCTCGCACTCGCGTCGAGGAGGTCCTCCGAGAGTGGAATCATCCCGATCCCGAGCGCCCCAGAGTCCCGCAGGGCGGCAGTGAGAAGGTCCCCCCACGTCGTCGCTACGGGGTTCTGGGTGCTCATCGTGAAGGTCCTTCGAGGGAAATCAGACTAGTCCGGCCGCTTTGACGCTCGAGCCCTTCGATGGCGCCACGAAGGGATCCCCCTCCACCCGAAGCGCCGCCTCGCCCCTTCGGGCCTCCTCAAGCATCTCAGTGAGGCGTTTGTTTTGCTCCTCAAGGTCCGCAATGAGGGACCCGGCAGAGATCGGCGGCACTGGGAGGGGCTTGAGCCCCTGCTCCTTCCGCCAAGTCTCGTTGGCGACCTTGATCGCCATAGCGGGGTGCTTATGCCACCCTTCGGCGAGGGCCTCAGAGAGTTCCTCCTCGGACGCCACTTCCCTCGACACAATTTCCCACTGCTCCCCAAACACCTCGACGGTGCCATACGAAGTCCGCTCGCGGGTGCCGTGGACGCTGATGCGCTCCTCACCCCTCGGATGATACAACATCATCGGAAACTTCACCGGCCCTTTGTAGAGACTCCGCCCCTGCGCGTCACGCGAGTTCGGATTCGCCGGATTGCTCAAGAAGGCCCCCGAAGCCTCCATGGCGTCGTACACTGTGAAGCGGTCGCCGTTTTTGAGGGTCATTTGGGGGCTCCTTCGGACGCCGGGGGCACGAAGCCCTCGTTCGAGTCATCCACGAAGGTGCTCGGGTCGAGCACGGGGGGAGCTTCATCAGACGAGGGCGGACTGACCTGCGTCGCAGTGGGGTCGATTTCGACCGTTCCGACCGCCCCGGAATTCATCGGAGATGGAGGTTCGTCGTGAGCATGCAGAGGCTTCGCCACAACACCCGCAGCGCTCCGGAGTTTCGCTGCGTCCTCTGCCAGGATGAGTTCGAAATTCACTCCCTGCTTTGCAAGGTGGCCGAGCCACTCCTCGAGAGGCCCCAGCGCCGCGAGGACTTGACCCTCTTTGTGCGAATGCGCCCCGAACTCTCGGGTGGCCCAATCACGGATCTCGGTGATTTTCATTTGCGGTGTTCCTTCTGCTTCGGGGGAGCTTTCGCTTCGCCCTTTTTGAGGTCGGCAGGCTTGACCATCTTCCGAATGAGGGCTTTGTCGGCCTTCTCATCGGGGTGGGAGGATTTCTTCATTTTGGGCTCCTTCGCTAGAGGGGAGGGAGGGCACGAAGTCCCTCCCTCTTGGGGTGCTTACACCACATCGGCCACGACACAAGCCCATTCCGGACGAATCCACAAATGCCCAAACAACACGTCCAACCTGGTCGGCATTTGATCCGTGTTGATGATGTACTGCGTGAGCATTCGCATCGAGATGCCATCGAACTCGGCGCGAGAGGCTTCGTGCACGCCACGGGGGATTTCGAGGTCCGCCACGGCGAGGGTGACGGCTTCCGGGGCAAACGCGAAGTTCTTCCGATACGACGTTGACGCAGTGAGCCCATTCGCCGGGTTGACTGCCGCGCCCGTAGTGGGGGACGCAGTGACCGTCTGGAACTGCACCTGCTGGCCACCCACCGGGGGAATAATTGCCGGGAACATCGGGATTGTGGTGGCATTCACCGCAACATTCGCCGTCGCGACAAACTGGCACAACTCACCAGTCGATTGCTTCGTAATTTTGTTGACCTTGTACACCCCCGCGATGGTGAAGATGTCGCCCACGTTGAGGGTCCCCGCGAGGGCATTTACGGTGAGGTTGAGGCCAGTCTGGTTCGCTCCGTTCACCGTCGCAGACCCCTGCGCGAGGGTCCCTGTAGTGTGGATGATAGCCGTCTGGTCCCTCATCCAGATGAACCCGAGGGCATCATACATCCGTCCGGTGATGTATTGGTTGGACAACTCGGTCTGGGGATTGAGGAGCCCGCTGAGCGAAGCGACCACCCTCGCCTCAGTGCGCGGGCCATTCACGATCTTCCAGTTCGCCGTCGGCGCCGAGTTCAACGAAAGCGAAGCACCCGCGTTGAGGTAAGTGCTCGCGTTGGGGGTGAGGATGTTATTGTTGGCGTCCTGATTCGCCACGAAGTTCGCGATGCCTCCCTCAGACCCCGACATGATGTCAACCGCGACGGAGCCGACGAGGTTATTCACCGCGGGAGCGAGCACTCGGCGGGAGTAGTCGTCGAGGGACATAGTACGATCGACGGTCGTGAAGGAGACCCCCACGTTCTTCTGAGTCGAAATGACGAGGGTGGTGGACTGCTCCACAGTGTCCTGGACCGAGAGGGCCGGACCCGTCGCCACGGTGTAGTCGTTGGGGAGCCGAATCCTCAGCGCCGTTCCGATCTTCGCTCCGCCGATGGCGAAGCTCTCGTCGTACTGCATATCCACGTTCTGGATGAACGCGTTGGAGTTCTTCCACAAGCGAACCGCTTCGCGAGTGATCATATTGATAGTGAGCAGGGAGTTGGCCACGGCCAAGATCCTTTCAAAGGTGGGCACAATTGCCCTGACGGGTGGCGAACCCGAATGCGGCCAACGCAGGGCTTCACGGAAGCCCAGAGTCCGGGAGGAAGTGGGCTCCTCCGGGCCCGCAGAGTCAGACGGGACTCAGAACCGAGCGAGACTGAAGCGAAGTTGCAATCTCGTATGGCAAACAAATCCGCAGCGACGTATCAATCTTCATGTTCGAACGAGCAAAAGCATCGTCGTACTGTGTGTCGATGTTTTCGAGAAACTTGTTGGAGTTCTTCCAGAGCCTTACCCCCTCTCGAGTAATTTTATTGATCGTCAAAAGGCTATTCCGTTTCGAAAGTTGTGCCAGAACCTCTTCGTCCGGCATCATACTAACTGGCATGAGCGAAGCTGCTCGTACAATCGCCGGAGTCGCAACGAGGGCAAGGAGTCCGCTAAGGAACCCTCGTCGAGACGGCATTACGAACTCACTTCGCCCCGTCACGGGATGATCCTCCGCCCCGCACGCTTATTCACCTCGGTGACGTGGGCGCTCCGGCGTTCCATCCAAACCCTCATGTCTGAAATCTGGTCGGAGCGTTCGGGGTCCTCCGCGGAGATCGCGACGTGGGTCCGGCCGACGCCCGAGATCGGGGTGATTGGCTTCGGAGCCCCCGAGACTTCCTCGACGCCCCGGGAAGTAAGTTTGCCCAACTCAACCCCCATCTTAGTGGGAGTGAGCCCCATGATTCTCGCCGCTTCGTTCGGGTCCTCTCCGAGCGCCGCAATGAGCTTCGGAGCCGCCCCCGTGTCGAGCATCGCCTGGAGCATACTGAGATACCGCTGGTTTGTGTCGGGATCGGTGTTGTCGTGGAGCGCGCGAAGCGCCCCCACCGAGGCGTCGAACTTCTCCGCGCCGAATTCCTTCTGGCCCTCCGAGATCGCCGCGTTGAGGGCTCCCGTGAAGGAGTTCCACGAGGCGATTTTGGTGGCTTCCTCTTGCGCCAGCTTCGCGGCCTTCTCCGCAATCTCAGCCTGCATCGCAGCGGCGTCACTCGACTGCCCAGACTTCAGTTTCGCAACTTCGCGCTCGAGTTCGGCTTTCTGCGCGGTGAGTTTGTCGATGCGTTCTTGCTTGCGCTCCGCGGCGTAATCGCGCTTCGGGGGAGGCGAAGCTTCGGCGGCAGCCTTCTCAGCAGCGGCCTTTTCCGACGCCACTTTCGCAGCAACTTCAGCTTCGCTTGGTTCGGGTTGCGACGTCGCCGTTGTGATAGGGCCGGGCTCAGTCGCCGGGGGCGTGCCTTCTGTGGAGGCGTTTGCCCCGCCTTGGGGGGCCTTTGTAAGGTCAGATTCTGCCGCTTGCGTCATTGTGTGTCCTTTCCCGAAGTCAAGCCCTGCGGCCGCCCGCGCCCACGCATAAGGGTGGCGTCTAGCAGCAACGCCTGATAGAGTGCGTCCTTCGTGGCGTCGTCAAGCGGGGCGCGCAGTCGCGCAGCCATCATGGCTCGGGCAGCCGGCACAAATCGGAATGTGAAAGCCTTCATGAACGCGAGTTCGAGGTGACGCCGACTAAAGCCGGAGTGACTCTGTTGCCACGCAGCCCAGATTTCGTTCTCCGCCATCAGGGCCTCATACGCACTGAGGCAGAGTTCCTGCGCCTGGCGAAACACCGCCTCGTGGGCATGGAGGGCCTTCCGGCCTGGGGTACCCTTCGAAATCAACCCTGCCATCATACCATTCCCTGATTTGTGTTGGTCCTCTTCGCAGGACCGTCCAGCACATACTTCCACGGATCATACTCCACGGGCGAGATGAGGTGCTGGGGGAACATCCCCCGCAGCATCGCAAGCTTCATCTCGCCTTGGAGGATCTCAGCGGGGGAGGACGTTGCAGGCGAAGCCTCGGGGCTCGACGTGGCAGAAGCCACACTCGACGGAGCATTCCCTCCACCCTGCTTCGCGGGGCCACCCCCGCTCACTCCATTCTCCACCCTCGCAATCGCCGCCGCAACTTTCTCCTGTACTATTGGATCATGTAGGTTTATTTGGTCCCCCGGTTGCACTCCAAGCGCTTTCGCAATCACGCTCCCATACGAAGCAGGGTCGTTTCCTTTCTCGCTTCCTGGGGCCCATGTCGACGCAATTCCGAGAGGGGTCGAAATTCCCTTCGACGCATATCCACTGAGATTCTGCTTCAGCGCAACAATCCCCGCTTCGGGCGACGAGAACTTCGCGAAGCGCCCATCCGACCCGACATATCCTGGCAACTTCGCAGTCCACGCATTCGCCTCGAGGTTTCCTGGGTTGTTATTTCGCACTCCGCGGGACTCAGAGTTCAACCTGGCCAAGATAGCAGGCGAAGCGGATGTCGAAGTCGCAGGGGCCTCAGCATTCGAGGCCCCCACAAGTGGACTCTGCGAAGCCGCAGCGCTGCTCGAAGGAGCCCCTACCAAAGCAGACTCCTGCGACCCTTCGGAGACCCTCGGAATCCACCCTTCGGGAAGAAGTCCCGAGGTGCCGTCTTGAGTAGTATCTTCGAGATTCGCCATCACACTACCTGCTCATAGTTCCGCTCAATCCACATCGGGCAATCATCAATCCAAACATCGACGTCTAGACCGATACTTTTACAATACTTGTCTTTTCCATTCATCATAGTATTTATAAAAGGAACATTGGGCTTTCGCCCCTCCGGCTTTCCGTATCGGAGAGTTACACAAACCACCTTGTGTCCTGCTTGTTCCATTAGCCCAATCACCCTATCCCACATATCAGGGTCTTCAGTATATGTTTTGTCATAATCAATCGCGATGAGCATTACACCGGACTCCGAAGGTTCTGCCCCGGCACAGCGTGAAGCTGCGCCAGCGGGGCCACCCGAAGGTACTTCCCCTTCCGCGTCGGATCAGTAAGATACCACTCTCCATCAGGGGCTTTTTTGGCCCCAGCGATCGGGGGAGCTTCCTCAGAAGGCTTCGTCCCCTGTGAAGCTTCGTCCTCCCCAATGTTCGCATGGACTTTGATCTCATCCATGATGCCACCAATGGAGGTTTTGAGCGAGTCCTGCACTGCCTGAGCGATGAGAGCTTGAAGCCCTTCGGGGTCCGTCGGGAGCATCTTGGCGAGGGCCGCGATGCGCTTGGTCTCGGCGTCGTAAACCTCGACCTCGCGGAGGTCACCCTTATTCGCCAGTTTGATCCGATCTCGCGCGTGAAGATCCATCTCTTTGACGAGGGCCTGCTGGAGGGTCATTAGTTGTTGCTGAAGTATCTGCTCTTGCTGCGTCGGACCTTGCCCGAGGGCTACCGGAGGTACCATCCGCCGGAGCCTTAGGCTCGCCTCCGCAGCACCCTCAAAGGGCATATTCTTCAGGAGGACGTCCCCCAGGATCGGAATGAGCCCCGGCGCTTGCGTCAGAAGAAGCGTCATATTCTCGACCGTCTCCTCCCGCCGGGTGTCGTGCGCCGGGCCCACACTCGACCCAACTTCGTACTTTCCCACGAGGGGGTTCACAACCCTCTTGATCACCTGGCCCTGGAAGTCTTGCTCTTGGGCGAACGCAGCGCGGAGGGAAGGGTCGATGACGAGGTCGTACTCAATTCCGTCCGACGCGACAATCCGCTTGATGCGGCGAGTGTCGTAGAGCCTCGGATAGAGGTCGAGTAGTTGCTTCCCCAACGCAATCAACATCGCCTCGTAGTTGTCTTGGAAGTGGAAGTTTGCCGTGGCGGACTGCGACCGCCTCGCGTTGATAGCTGCCCCCGTGCGCTCATTCCCGGGCTCCCCGAGTTGATTTTCGTACTGCCCCGACACCATCATGATCTGCTGGCGTGAGTTTTCCATCGCTTGTTGGAACCCGGCGGACGCGGCGGGAGGATCAATCCGCTGAGGGGCCGGAATCGGAACCTCAGGGTTTCCTTCGGGGTCGATGTGATTGTACGGCAGCACCGCAGGGTTGTCGATGTTTGACATTCGCCAAACCGCTTCGTGCTCCTCAATCGCCTTGGCGGGGGCTAACCAAGGGGCTTTCGTCTGAAGTGAGAGTCCCTCGATCTGCGCTGAAGAGAAGTAATTGAACATACGCTGTGCATCGAGCATGTAGCGGGTGTGCCCTTTCCGATCCAACCGGCCTTCGATAACGGTCTCTTCCCCCAAACACCGGAGGATGGGGATATACTTTCCAAGCCAAATCGTTTTCTCAATGACCTCAGAACCCACAATGAGATACCACTCCACTTCATCGGACGTGACTTCGCGAAGGCGTGTTGTTTCACGATCAAGAATTCCATCCCGAGCCTCCTTGGCACGAATAAGACGTTCGAAGCGGGCCCTCGGAAAGTTGAAGCGTTGGCCCTGGTAGAGGAAACTTACAAGTTCGCTCCTCTTCGGCACCTTGCGGAAGTACTCAACAACGCGAATGTGACTCTCGCCTCGCCGGTCCGCCCCTCCTGTTCCGAGCCCGAGGGGCTCCGTTCCCCTCACTCGCGCCACGAGGTCCGGATACGCCTCCGCGAAGTCTTGCCGAGGGACGTCATCGAACACGAACGCGAACTTGGCGTCGAGGGCATTTCCCCCAACGTGGATGTCGGGGTCGAGAAAGACCTGCATGGGGTCGTCGATCGGGTCGAGGTAGGCTTCCTGATTGAACGAGTCATCCGCCTCATACCGCGTCACAATGCGGCAGTATCCGACGCCCCCATCGACCGCCCATGACCGCGCCACTGGGAGCGCCAGATGCTGCGCGTCCGAGATTTGCTGCGTGTGCCGGAAGAGATCCTGGAAAACCCCCGCCGAATCGGCGGTGGCGCCGTTCCCCATTCCGATAAACTTCACCTCGGATTTGTTCTTCCTCATCTCATTCGAGATCATCTTGTTGTGCGCCCGAATTAGATTCATCGTAAGGCATGGCCTCGCGGTGTTCTCCCTCGCGTTCCGGATCTCGTTGGGCCATTGGAACCCGTTCTCGGAGTCTCCATAGGCGAACTTGATATCCCGCAGAAACCGCTGCCGCCACTCGCCTTCCCACTCGTTGCACCGATCAAAGCGCTTTCGAGCCTCCTGCACAACAGGGTCATCCGAAAGCACGCTCGGATCACTTGGGTCGTCCGCGTCAACGCTTCGGGCTTCGCCCTTCCGCCGTCTCGTCATCTCATCCACCCGAGACCCCCTTCAGTCCGGCCGAGGCCGCGTCCAACGCTACGGGCGATCCTATCCGCGAGAGAGTTCCCTGGAGGAGGCTTCGTCCCTGCTCGCTTCACTTTCGTGCTCACCGCGAAGTACTTAAAGGCATCCGCGCCGTCCGAATTCATGAGCACCGTAAGTTGCCCCCGAGTGTCAACTTTGAAGCAGTAGTGTCGAAGGACATCAAGCCCTTCCTCGCACCCACTTTCGTCGAAGTAGCAATTCGGAAACACCACCCTCGCCGCGTTGATACCATCGTTGTCGTTCGTCGCAGGAACAATCTGTACATTGAATCCGGAGTTCCGTACTTGCTCTTCGATGCTTTGTTTGTATCCGAGGCGCTTGTGCTTCGCATCGTGGGGGAGGAACATACTCCCGTAGAAGTACCCCCGCTGCTGGCAATACTTCAGATAGTGCGAAAGCTCTTCCCGATTCGCCTCGTAGTAGTGTAATATCCGCCACTGCATCGCGACCCGTTGGACAAACCAAAGCGCGGTGTTGTTGGTCTTCCCAAGGTCCCAGAACACATCCACCGGAACGTCAGGTTCGTAAGGAACATTGCAAATTCGACCTTCGAGTTGCGCTGCGCGAAGTTCTTTCGCATACACCGCTCCTTCGAGGTTTTGGATCGTCGCCCCTTCCCACACATGAAGGTACTTGTCGTAATCTTCCTCCTTGAGCTTCTCGAGTTCACGCTTCAGCACCTCGGGGAACCATGGATTGTCCCTCCACGACACCCTCACCGAGAGGATGTCAGTCGACTCCATCACAGGGCACGTAATAGAATCCAGCACAAATCCATCGCCGAAGAGCCTCTTGAGCGAAATTTCGCTCGCAAAGCGCCTTGATGGATCTTCCACCTTCACGAGACGTTTGTCCTGCACGAAGTGTTTGTATGTGTGATCGCTCTCGAGTTCAGGGTTAAAGCTCATCCAAATTTCGGAGTTGTCCGCGCGAATGGTCGGGATGAGAACCCCCCACGAATGCCCCGAGATATTCACGGCCTCCTCAGCCCAACAAATGTCCACGCCCTCATACGATCGGATGGAGGACACATTATTTTTGATCCCTTCGAACGAAAACGTCGTCCCATTCGCGCCATAAATCTTTGCCTTCTCGACTTTGTAGAACCCACTCAACCCCATCGCGAGGATTTGCTGCTCGAGAAGCTTATGAACACTGTCGTCGATAGACTTCTGAAGTTCGCGTACACAGAGGATGGTGAGTTTGGTCTTGCCAGGAAATAGAATCCCTGGAGACATCCCCAAGATAAGAAGGGCCTTTGCAATATCCCAAGACTTTCCGGCTCCTCGGCCTCCCCAAAACACTTTGTACCTCTTCGGCACAAAGAGTGGGATGAAAGGAGTAGGAAATGTAATTGGACCGGACATTACGAAGGCTCTGAGAGAGGTTGCCCCGGCCAGGGGGGCATTAGCACTCTATGGCCGGGGCCTTACTTGTGCTACAGCTTCGCCCGCCGAGGTCACGGCTCCGCCGAGGCGGAGATGATCCCCGTCGCCGAGGACGTCCCCAGGGTCGTGAGATGATTCGCCGTGCCCGCCGCACCGACCGACGCCGTGCACGTCAACATCACCCCCACCGGGCTCGGAAGCGCCGCATACGTCGCCGCCGCCGCCAGCGCAGAGCATGCCCCCACGCTCGTCTCAGCCACCTGGGCGAACGCCTGGAACCCCACGGTATACGACACCGCCGGAGTGATCCTCATCGGCACCGGGAACTGCACGTAGCAATTCATCGCCGTCGTTGCGGTGTTCTCGCAAGTCGCCACGGTTTGAATGGCGGCCTGGTTCTCGAAGTTGTAGTACCAATACGAGTAGTCGATAGCAGTTTCGATCGCCGCCGGGCGCCTCTCAAACGCCGTCGGAGTGATCACTCCATTCGGGAGACTCGGAGTGACCGTCGAGGGCTTCGCCTCAAGTTGAAGCCCCTGGACCTCGAACCAGTCCGTCGTGATCGCACTGGCGAGAGTCGGAGTGAAGCAAAGCTGAACGCTCACATCCGTTACCGCCGTCGTCGTCCCAGGGATCGTAGGGGGGATCGGCGCTGCGATGGCGTAGCGGGCCCACGTCGTGCTGAGGGGAATCGTGACGAAACCATTCGTCCCGATGGTCCCCGAAGTCCCTGCCACGAGCACCGGCACCGCCGCAGTCTGCGAAGTCGGTCCCGAAGTCCCGAACGTCGCTGCGTTGGTTCCGATGGTGTACTTCGAGCCCTGAGACCCGGCGTACCCGAGCGTCGCCTGGGTCCCCGCCGCCGCGGTCCCTGCGGAGTATGAAATCTCCACCGTGATCGCCCCGCCTGTGGCACTCATGGCGGCGCCGTTGAGCCCATAGAACGAGAACACTGCATTCGCTCCGATGAGGGGAGCGCTCTGGTTCTGATCGAGCGTCTGCCCAATACACGTCAGGGCTGCAGCGGCACTCGAAGTCCTGGCAACCCTGAGGGCCTTGGTGGTTCCGAGCGCCGGAAGCACCTCGGTGGTGCCCGAAGCGATAGTCTCGGTGACGTTCGAGGTCCCCGAGGAGTAAATCCACCATCCATCCGCTCCCATCACCGCCGCGTTCGCGGTGAGGCCGGCGAGCGACGCGATGCCTTTCGTCGTGGAAAGCCTTTGCGCGATGTTGGTGTTGAAGTCCCCTCCGACGAGGCGATTCACCCCAAACGGCAGCGCTAGCACCGACGTTGGCACGAGTTCCGTCTGCGGAAACGCCCCCTGTGCGAGGCCCGTGTCCACCGCTATAGTCTCGGAGCCCGTTAGGGCCGGGGCTCCTGCGGGGACATACCCCTGACAAGCCCCATTCACCGTGTTGTAGCAATACTGTGGACCACCCACCATCGGCACGTTCGGGAAGAACCCAGCCGCCAGTGCGGCTACTCCCAGCATTCCCGTCGCCGTCGCGAGCACCCCCGCGAGGATCTTTCTCTTGAACCTCATCTGACTCTCCTGCGGGGCTTCGCCCCTCTTCTGTGGGGGATCATTCCCCCATAGCTTCGCTAGGGGCTTCGCGCCCTCAGTACTTAATGCACGACAAAAATGCGATATTCGCCGGCCTCGTGTCCGTTCCCGTTCCGACACTCACTACACCTCCCTTCACCGAAATGGATCCACTCACTCCCACAGTCCCCGTTGATACTCCGGCGGTGCCACCCGAACCAAGCTCGGTGGATCCGATTACGACAGTATTTGCGGTTGCTCCGGAGAACGTGCCAGTGCCGCTAGTAATGGTACCCGCTGTCGTCGCCACAGCGTTCGTCTGGGTTGATCCCAAAGTCCGACTAGGATCAATTCCAGTCCCCCCTGTGTTCACCGAGCGCCAAAAGTATCCTTGGTCATTCGGCAAATTGAATGTCGTAGTCCCGTCACCGGTACCGTACGTGGTTCCGATGACCCCAAAGAGATTCGCCTCGACGCTTCGCGAAACCGCTTGGCCGTTGTTCTGTCCCCACCCCAGTGGGCACGACCCTCCCGCGAACATCGCTACTTGACCGGATGGAACTTGTTGTGCTGGAGCATACGCCGCCACGAGGAACGCATTCACCGCTGCGGAGTACGTCGCGTTGACGAGGTTTCCCGTAGCGATCTCGCCGCCGATAAAAGGAACCGGGCCAGTGATGGTGTTTTTCTCCACGAGAACGATGCCGTATCCCGAGGCGTTGATCGTCACCGATCCCGTGTTAGTGGCACTTGCAATGAACCCGACACTCTGCCCGTCCGTCGCGTTGAAACCAGTCGGCCCCACAAGGGTGATCGCATTCGTGGTGCCGCTAGCAGTCCCATACCACAGCGTCCCGGTGTCTCCACCTCCTGCACTCGCCGGTGACGCATACGTAAGTTGGTCCCACACCACAACCCCATTGAGGTCTTGGAGGACCTGCCGATACACCCCGTTACCCCAGATGATAGCTCGGCCATTCGAGTCAAGCGAAATCGGGTTCTGGTTTGGCGTAGCCCCGTAGGGGTCCTGGTACGTCATCTTCGGAGTGGTCGTATAGGGCACGTACATGTAGAGGTGCCCCCCGGCGTAAGGAACCCCATTCCCGTCGCTGAATTGCTGCATCCCTCCGGGAAGCACGGCTTGGGTCTGAGCGAACGCCCCCGTAGCAAAGCAAAGCCCAACGAGGATGACGATCCTCAAGAGGAATTTTAGCATTGCTTCGCTCCACCCTCTCACGTCGAATGCCCCGAAAACAACTTCACCAAATACGTCGCCGAAGCCCCCGCCGCCGCCGCGAAGCCCGAGTACCACGCGATGCGATTCTCGAGTCGTACCACTCTCGGCTCGAGCTTGTCATGCACAAACGACCCCACTTCGTTCCCGGAGCTTTGCTCGAGGTATCGAATCCTCCCGTCGAGTTCCGAGTGCTGCCTCGCGTTTCGGTCGTCCTGGATGCCGAGTTGATCAACGAGTTGCTTCGTCCTCCCGTCAATTTGCCCCACAAGGTAGTGAATGTCATCCAGGGTTGTCATCGCATCGGCCTTTGAGGTAGGTCAGTTGAATCCAAGTTGGTGGCTGTTTTTGCACGCCTCGAGGAGGAGCGGGAGCATCACAATTAGGGCGAGCTTGACACAAACCATCATGATCAAGCCCCCGCAGGAGGTGCGAGCGGATCAACGAGGCCCTCGTCCTTACCAGCCTGGACGAGCGCCGCATCGAGGTCAGCCGACATCTTCTCCAGAGTCGTCATCTGATCCGCAGTGAGATTCCCCTTGGACTGCACCGCAGCGATCATGTCTTTGACCGACGCGATGAGGGCCGGGAAAACCTTCATGATGTCGGGCAGGATTTTGTCAAGCAACGAGATAATCTTCGCTGCCGCCGAAGTTGACCCTCCGGAGACATCGGAGAGCAAACTAACAACGAGGTCGAGGACGGCCTGAATAATGAGTTCGGCTGCGCTAAGCATTGTAGGGGTTCCTTCTAGGGGGAGGGGAGGTGGCGGAAGTTACGACGTGGGAGTTATGCCAGCGCTGATGAGGTCAGCCTTGAGAGTCCCGTAGACCGTCATCAGAGTGTTGTACGACACAACCGGAATCGGGCCGCCGTTGTTGTCACGCAAGAGATTCAACACCGCGTCGCGATCTTGCCCATACACCCGAAGATCAGAAAAGACCTTCTGCTCAGTCGCCCGATTGCACGCCTGGGGTGTTCCGGCAAGCTTATGGCACGAGTTGATGTACCCGATGCCGAACCCCTCGGCAGTGTTGTACGAGTCAACCATTACTTGAGCAACCTGCGGCGAAACTGTCGCTCCGGTGATTGCGCTGGTGACGTCAGAGCAACTGGCGGCGGTGAGCAGCGGCATGGCAATCACCGCGGCGAGCATAATGAGCCATTTCTTCATGTCGAAGGTTCCTTTTCTGAAGTTTTGCCAGGCTTGAGGGTCTCTGCAATCACCCCCGCAAGCTTCACGATCTCCACCCGAAGGTGCGCGTCGGACTCAGCTTCGCTCCGGCGCTGGATGAGGGCTCCGACGAGCCTCCGACACACATCGCGACGACGATGGCTGCGATGCTCATGACGCCACCTTCGTGATGGGCGAGTTCACCTGTGGTGCCAACGCGGTATCCGCCACGACCTTCACCCCATTCGTCGGGTCAGCATTGACCGCCTTGATAAGCATCGCTGGCGGCAGCGCTCCCATTCGCTCCGCCGGCGAGAGCGCCAGTACCGCGGAGACTTTCGCCGAACGAGTGTGGGACAAAATTCCCCAGAGGCCCGGGCCGACCGTCACAATCGCACTTCCGAGGGTGATGATGGCCGTCACCAGCACCGCCGAATCTGCCGCGGAGAGATACCCCTTCGCCGCAAGAACCCCTCCCAAGAATGCTGCCCCCGTCCGAATGAGAGAATTCCACTGGTCTTGATTCATCACGCGATTCCTTTTTAGTTTCGCCTAGAAGAGCCCCAACAACCTTAGGATGAGGAGCACTACAATAACCCCCACGATCCCGCCGCCGAAGCCAACCCCTCCCCCCGGAAATTCGTTGTGCCACCCGCCGTAGTATCCGCCTCCCCGACGAGGAGAATCACGATGATTAAGATGACGAGAATGTTCATGTTGAGGTTCCCCCATGCGCCACGTCGTACTGGTACAAGTTCGCACTCTTCATAATCGCGATGAGTGCAGGCCCATACGGATGTCCCGGAATCCCCGTCGCGTACACTCCCTGGAGTGCCATAGCGTAAGCATCCGGCGTCTGGGCGGCTTGTGCAGCATGATAGCACGGGGCCGTCGCAAGGAGCTTCGCGTGCGCGTCAAAAGCCTCCTGGAGGGAGGCGAACTTCGCAAAGTGCTGCGGCAACGACACATACACCCCGTGGAGGGTTTCGTGCGTCCACGCGATCACATCAAGTTGTCCAGGCAACGCCTTGATTCCGAAGGGGTTATTGCTCCCCGAAGGCATCGCTCGCCCGTACGCACTTTCGAGCGCCCACTGTGCGAGCGACACCGACACGAAAGGCCCCATCGGATACCATTTCCGCTCGGACTCTTGCGCCGCAGCAATTACTTCGGGAGGAAACGAGTTCATTTATTCTTCTCCAAAACTTCCACCACGGTCCAACTTGCCCCCTCATCCATCCCCGTCGCGCTCGGGGAGGGAGAGGAAGACACCCTCAGTAAGCCAGCATGGAAGTCGGGGCGACGGCGATGCGAGAGATGACGCCATTGAACGACATGTCTCCGATCCCACGAACGCCAATGCTCAGTTGGGTCGGCGTCGGCATAGTAATCGGCGTGGTGCTGAGCGAACCCAGCGTCGAATTGAATTTCATTTGACCGCCAGCTACATTTATAAAAGTTAAGACCTTCGCTTGAGTGCTTCGCGCCCACGTCCCGGAAACAGTCGGAACAGTCTGCGCGACGCCGCCAGCCGTGATCGAAGTCGCCACGCCACCCGTCGCACTAGAGCGCGAAAGCTGTACGCAGTTGTTCGCCGTGCCATCGTTGACCGACGCAACAGCCTGACCCTGTGTGTAACTCGTAGGGTCCTCTGGTGTTCCAATCGCGTAGAGCGAGTATGCCAGCATCGGTCGAATCGGCAGGGTGATGACATCCGCCGCCCGCGCCAGAGCACTGCCGCTCGTCAGGATCGGCGTCGTGGCGAAAGCCGCTGCGGCGTTATTGGTCGGCGTTAAGTTGACGCTCGCACCGGTCCAGCCCGTAGCCGCGCCAGAGACATATGTCAGCGCCGATGGACTCGTCGGGAACACGGTATAGGAGCCCGCGCTCGCGACGGAATTGACCGTCAGAACCCCGCCCGACCACGTGCAGTTGAGCGTCGCCGCCGTGCCTGTACCGTCGCCTACTGAGTAGACCGCCGATCCGTTAACGCCTCCCGAGCCGCTGGCGTTGACCGCAGCAGAGGCGACGGTGGAGTTGATTAAAGTATTTAATTCCATTTGTGGAACGGCGATGTTAACAGTGCCGTTGTAAGACTGACCGTTGATAACATTAAAGTAAAATCGCGATGTAACATACGCGGTCGTTGCGTCTATTGGGGTAAACGATATATTTATTCTAGTTGGAGATGATGTAGCTGCGCCTACTATTGAATTCGCACCACTTAGCGTAACACCCGCACTATTTCTATTTGTTATTGCAATATTAATTGTAGGCAAGGTTCCTGATGCATACAAATATACTGATGCATTCCACGTTTGACCATATGTAGCTGCTGCAATCTGTGTTCCTTCGAACTGAACATACGCAACGCCAGAAGCATTAGCCGTTCCGAATATGCTAACCGGAATCCACGTAAAACCAAAGAAAACAAATGGTGCTCTGGGGGTCGCCGTTATTGTGCCGGCTGGTGCATATGACCAGTTCGTTGGCCATGTTGATCCCGTTGCCCCCACCATCGTATTGTTACGGATTGAGTTGGTCCGACCTTCCTCTATCGTGACGCCGAGGTTTGTGCGACGCAGCGTATTCGACGGGAATGAAGTCCAGTTGCCCAAGGCGTTGACCGCCGTTCCGACGCTGGCGCGGGAGACACTGAGTGACCCCGACGCGTCCTTGAGCCAATAGCGATTGTTGGCAAAGTCGAGATCGACGCCGTGAACGGCAGGAGGAAGGACCCATGACGAGGCAACGCTGAACAGCGCCGCCTTCTGTCCTGGCGTCAGTGCCTCTCCCGCCCCACCCCACAGGGCGGCGCCGAGAGCGATGGTGAGGGTGATAAGGTGGCGCATGGGGTACATCAGTTCTGATACCCCGTCGCATCGACCGAGTACGCTCCGATGCCTGGAGTGAATGTCAGGATCGCCACCGCGCAAGCGTAGATGTTTAGCGAGAGCGTCGTATCTTGGTTGGCGTAAGATGCCGGAGGCACAAAGTCGTTCTCGAAGTACGTCTTAGCGTCGCCCTGGGTTTGTGCAACCGCGACAGGAGTCACGTTGAAAGGCTGCGCGATGAGGTGCAAATCATCTGAGGCGTTCCCAATGTAAGCCACATTGTCAGTGCAAGTAGTCGAAGCAGGTCTGACGTCCCAAATCCTCCACAAAAGCGCTGTCGTGTCGCCCGCCACAGAAGCCCCAAAGAACCTCGAAATCGCGCCAGAGCCCCCTAAAGCCCTCGCCACCGGGATCGTAAAGAGTCCCCCAACCGAAACTCCCGCGGTGTGAGAGGAGTTCGTTGGGGTCTTCGAGGCCCCTGTGGCAGTCGCAGGAGCGCTTCCGGTGTCGAACCCTTGTACCGGAAGGGGATTCTGCGTCGACACCGGACACTGTCCGTACGTCGTGACGCCCGAGGCGGAAGTTGAGGAACACTGCCACCCAATTGCGACGTCCGCCGCCTCGACGGGGGCGAAAGCACTTCCGAGGGTGATGGCGAAGCCTCCCATCACCCCGAAAAGCCCCCCCAGAAGTGCTTTCGCTTGCGTCATCGTCCGATCCTCTCGCCCAAGTACGCCGTCGCCCCGCGGAGGCTCTCCGACCCCGTCGAGGGCTCCGGCCGCAGCATCACTTCGTAGCCACCTTCGGGGTCAAACACAACTTTGGCTTCGCCAGGGCGTGGGCTTCGCCTCGAACACGCTGCTCCTGCGTTGGGGTCCGGCGAGTCCCCTCCCCGAAGTGGCATCGCCCGGAGCACCGAGGTGTCGTTGAGTCGCTTCGACATCGGAGCCCTCACTTCTTTCCGTAGTGCGTATGCGGAGTTTCGTGCCGAATGTGGTCCGAGGTGTGGTGAATGCCCCCTTCGGAGTGGTGATGCGGATGCTGCCGATGAAGTTCCTCCACGGCGTGCCCGAGGTGACTTCGACCGGGGCCCATCTCAGCCGCCTCGGCTCTCGATCCACCTTCCTGAGCACCTCTGACGTTCTCATGCTTCTCATCCCCCACTCCCGTCGGTGGACTCGGGCGCGACGAAGTGTCGCGGTCGTGGAGGACTTTCCCGTAAGGGTCACGCTCTTTCGACATTCCAGAATGCTTAGCCATTACGAAGTTCCTTCTGTTGTGGGGTTTCGCTTCGCCCCTTACCGAGAGTCCCGACCACCACGGCCGTGACCTTTGTGGTTCCAATGCTCCATCGTCTCCGCACGAATGGCGTCATTACGGACTTCAGCGTCCTCCGAGTGAGTTGCCGAACGCAACTTCGCCGGAGGTATCTTCTCGCTTTCGGGCACCCCCAACTCTCGGTGCAGTTTCCCCCTTTCGCCACCAGGTCGGAAGTCCCGACTTCGCTCGCGTGGCATGATGGGATTCCTTCGTCAGGATAGGAAGATGCAGAACAGGAATGCAGGTCGGATCAACATACACTCGGCGCATCGCCTCGGCGAGATTGCCCACAACGTCGACTTTCGGGGTCTCTCGAGTTAGGTTCTGACACACCACAATCCCACCCACGGGTGCACTCCAAAGATACCGTAGAAGCGGAATATAGAGCCTCCGAAGCTGAATGTACGCCATTAGAGTCCAAGTAAGCTTCGCTTCGACGGCAATGGGAACACTCCCTTTGAAGACAAAGTCGACTTGGGCGTATCCGTGCCCATTTGCATCGTCAAACTCAACCCAAACTCCATGTGGTGTTTCACAGAACCCCGGAAGCTTCGCCAACGCCCCTTCGTACTTCACTCCGCGCGCTTTTGCCCCCCTCGGATGCCCTTGCGGAATGCATCCCGGCTTCGCCGAGAGCACCCTCGCCCATTTGAGCCCCCTCACCTCACGCATTCGAAATATTCCTTCCGGAAGACGCCCGCGACAGAAGCGGGTCGGTCATGGCTTAGCCTTTCAGTTAAGTCGGTTGAGGACGATGGTGGCGATGGAAAACCAATAGGTCGTCGATCCCGCCGCGCAACTGCCAATTGATCCGCCGCACGGCGCTGGCGCTAAACAGAGCGCCGGCGAAGATCGAGAGATATTTCATGAATACCACCTAATGGTTGTTGTTGGCGTTGCAGCCCGCGGTCGGTGTACCGCCGTTGAGCTTGTTTTCTGCCAAGATGCACGACGTGTCGGTTGTGGTTGAAAAGAAAGCCGGAGTGGTGGACCCCTTCAGTGAATTTCCAATTGCTATAAGATTTGACGGGCTTACATAGGCAGAAATCGCTGCTACAAATGAGGCCCCCTGCACGCCTATATCGTTGTCGCCCACGCGCATTGACGCCGGCGCG
>Ga0316219_1001120_pt1 | contig 31279 bp, 28 predicted proteins | sample TBH18003PmetaG_FD_203635 | JGI IMG/M metagenome (GOLD analysis project Ga0316219, IMG submission 203635) | Freshwater microbial communities from Trout Bog Lake, Wisconsin, USA - TBH18003P | ecosystem: Environmental > Aquatic > Freshwater > Lake > Hypolimnion/Profundal zone | place: USA...
CAAACAGGTTGTTTCTCCATTCCAGGATGCTGAAAACTCTGTGATTGTGATTTAATGCCATTCTAAGGAAGCTGCAAAGTCATTGAATTTCAATACCTAAAATAGGGTATATTTCCCGACAGTACTGGCTGGCTCCTTTGGGTTTATTCTGAGATGTGTTTCATCCTGTAAGTTGAGAGCTTAAAAGGATCAATGTAGAATTATAAATCTTCCTGTTCCAGATATTGTCTGATTATTTGCTTCCTGTGATAACCTGTAGAAGTATAATCCGTCTATCATTGCTCTGGTATCAATTCTGATCTTGTCGGCAGGAAGACTGATCACAGCTTCATAAACCAATGCGCCGACGGATGAAAAGACGGATATGGTTATTGGGGTGCTGGATGAGGTTTTGTACCTGATAAACGAATATTCCGAAACGGGGTTTGTTTACCAATTGCACTACCCTTTGTATAATATAACTTCAGTAAGTCGGATGAAATCCAAGGATAAGCATCGGCGAAATTTGGATTATTAATCTCAGTTAATGCCCTGACGCTGTCATAAGAATATGCGGTCATAACTTCAGATAGAGAATACAGAGCATCCCATTGAAAGGAAATGTTATTGACTGGGGCTCCGTAAACATCGTGAGTTTGTTTAACGGGATTAATCTGAGTTTGAGAAAATGCAGCCAGGGAATATGCTGACAGGATGGAAAGTGTAAGGAAAATGGTTCTCATGACAAATACCTTTATATGTGTAAAGGTACGGGTAGTGCTGTGAATGAACGAACAGCTGCACCATTTTTATTTGTTTGGCATATATAAAGTTGTTAAACAGCACAATATCGGCTAAGAAGTGCCCGTTCAATATATAATCCTTCCTTATGTTTAACTTAAATCCTTCCTCTATGAAACGGTTGTTTGTTTTGGTATTGGCAGTCCTCTCAATTCTTACGTTTTCCTGTAAGAAATCATCCAACGACGCAACTCCTGCGACTCAAGCGGATTATTATCAGCTTAAGGTCGGTAATTACTGGATATATCAGGGCTATCAGTTTGACTCAAATGGAGTCGCCGTGCCCAGAAATGTTTATGACAGCGCCCACATTGAGAAAGATACAATTATCAGGGGCAATACTTATTATAAATTATGGGAAGATGAAGCACTGATTATGGGAATACAATTTGCATCTTATTTGCGTGATTCATCAGGTTACCTTGTAAATAATTTAGGAGTGAGGTTGTGCTCTAAAGATAACTTTATTGATACTCTTTATGTAAACAAAATACATCCACAGGTTTTTATAGGATATGTTCTGATGACTGGCAGGGATTCTTTGGTAAGTGTTCAGGCTGGAACCTTTCCTTCAATCACTTCCCGTATGAAGGTTGTTCCGGTTCAACCCAAAGACCACCATCCTATCCGTTATACATTCGATGTCTATGGCAAAGGTATTGGCAAGCTCAAAACGCACGACTTTTTCTACGATGGTGATACCCACTTTGAATCCAGACTTGTGAGGTACAAGGTTCAATAGAACCACAAACAACGGTTATTTTGGCTAATATGATCTGAAATCTAAAAAAATAATTATTGCACTTTTATCCTGATGATAAAACCATCAAAAAAAGTACTATCAAAAAAGGGATTACTGAACAAGCCTCTTTGCAAGCAATATCAGAAACCAATAAACCAAGTTGAAAAAAACAGATATTTTGACTTGATAGGTATAGCTGTTATTACCTTGCTCGGAATAGTTATTTATTCTAATTCATTCAATTGTTCGTTTCATTTTGATGATTTTGCACGTATTGTTTATAATCCATGCATTCAAAATTTAGCGGATATAAAAGCGTGGATAAATATTTATCCATCACGTCCTGTCGGGATGTTCACTTTTGCACTTAATTATTATTTTAACCAGCGTGACGTCTTTTATTACCATCTTGTTAACCTGATCATCCATCTAATCAATGCCTTTCTGGTTTGGTGGATTACCTTACTCATCTTTTCTTCCCCTGCATTAAAAGATAACCCGATCATAAGCCAAAAAAAAGTTATTGCTTTATTTACAGCTTTACTGTTTGTTTCACACCCTCTTGCAACTCAATCAGTAACTTATATTTGCCAACGCCTTGCCTGCCTGGTCACAATGTTTTATCTTCTTTCCCTCATACTTTACATAAAAGCACGACTTTCAAACAAAGGAAATATATCTAAAACTCTATTACTTGCTTGTTCATTGATATCTGCCGTGCTCGCTATGCTAACAAAAGAAAATGCTTTTACGCTTCCGTTTGCTATCGTGCTTTTTGAATTATTCTTTTTAAGGACGAAGAAGTTTTCAATAAATTTTAAGGATTATAGGGTGATTTTATTGCTGGCAGCATTTTTGGGAGTTATATTAATCATCCCTTTGCAGTTCTCATTTAGCATCTTTAAACCGATTCCTCCAAGGCTGGGACATACCTATTTTATAACCCCGGTAAATTATCTTTTCACACAATTCAGCGTTATTGTAAAGTATATCCAGCTATTGTTACTTCCAATAGATCAGAAATTAAACTATGATTTTCCGATTTCAAATAATTTTTTTGAAATAAGAACGATTTTGTGCTTCCTTGTCCTTTTGTCCTTAATCATACTGGCAATATTTTTGTTTAATAAACATAGGGTCATTTCCTTTTGCATATTCTGGTTTTTCCTTTCTTCGTTGATCGAATCGAGTTTAATTCCAATAGATGATGTGATATGGGAACATCGAACCTACCTTCCATCATTTGGTTTTTTTTTGATCCTGACTTCTGGCATATATCTTTTACTCTGGAAGAAAAATAAATACGTTGCAATTTCTATTTTTGTTTTAATAATAGGATCAAATTCATACCTTACTTATGAAAGAAATCAAATTTGGAAGGATGATTTATCTCTTTGGAATGATAATGTTGCTAAGACCCCGAATCTGCCAAGGGCATTATTAAACCGTGGAATTGCTTACCGTCGACTTGGGCAATGGGAAAAGGCAATAGATGATTATTCAAGAGCTATCGATATTAACCCGAAATATGCTCAGGCATACTACAATCGTGGAATCGCAAAAAAGAGCCTTCAGGATTATCACGGAGCTATTTCCGATTATTCCAAAGCCATTGAGATTGACCCTAAATATACTCAGGCATACAACAACCGTGGAATTTTAAAAGTGAACCTTCAGGATTATCAGGGTGCCATTGCAGATTATTCCGAAGCCATTAAGATTGACCCCAAATATGCTTTTGCTTACAATAACCGTGGGGCTGCTTTCTGCACCCTTGGACAGTGGGATAAGGCAATAGCCGATTTCTCTAAGATGATCGAGATTTATCCAACTTATTCCAAGGCATATTCTAATCGTGAATTTGCTTATAAGAAATTACACAGTGAGAAAAAGCAGTAACCAGTTTCACCTTTGCCATTAACTAATGCATTCTTCTCTAATTTTTGGTAGAGCGTATTGCATATGCAGTATATTTGTCTTACCCCGATGTAGATGTTGGCTGAAGTGGGATCTACGTTGTATGTCATTCTGATTTTTACCAAGTATTTCTCTGACTGATAATAATTTAATGCTGAAAACTAAATGAAAACCCGTAAAGAACTAAAAGAAGAGTATAAGCAAATGAAGTTTAAAATGGGGGCATTCCAGATCAAAAACAATATTAATGGGAAAATCTTTATCGGTAGCAGTTTGGATTTAACAGCTATATGGCATGCTCAAAGATTGCAGTTAGATATTGGGATACATCCAAATAGTGAACTGCAGAAAGACTGGAAGGAGTATGGTGCCGAGAGCTTTAGTTATGAAATTCTTGATGAGATTAAGCAGGTGGAAGACAAACCCATTGACTATGCTAAAGAGATAAAAATTCTTGAAGAGATGACTATAGAAGAATTGCAGCCTTTTGAAAATAAGGGATATAACAAACGAAATATGCCAAAGTAATTTTGATATATTCTGAACTTCTGTTTTAAACTCCCAGCATGCGGTACACTCGTTCTGAAATCATTGAATATTTCCTGCAACTCTTCTCCCTTCCTCGTGTAAAAGAAGAGATTGCTAAGTATGCAAGTGCATTTCTTGGTGAGGCATCGAGGTTTACAACTGGAGTAAAGGGTGAAGCTGTAGAAACCAAAGAAGCATTTATTATTTTCACAAAATATCTAAAGAAGGAAAAGCTAACACGGACGGAGAAAAAGCAATTCAAACTTCAGATGGTGGATATGCTTAAAAGTGTTGGGGTTATTGTTCCCGTGATGCTGATACCATTACCATTTGTCAGCACTATCTTATTGATTCTCATGGATCATTTGCTGCTAAGCATGAATATTCAAATACTACCGCAGTCATTCTATCCTCATGAAAAGAAAGGTCTCCTCACCAAAGAGGGGATTGAAGCTGAGCTTCATAAGAAGTAGATTTCATATAAAATTGTAGGAAACCCCTGTCTTGTCTGACTAATTGTAAATTATTCAGTCATGAAGATACAGTGATAATTGGCTCATAAATAAGAAGAAAGTGTAACGTTGTAATAGGGTCTTGAACACAATAAAATGTGCACTCAGAATATTAGGGTACATAATAAATTCGCTGAAGAAGGAATGCACACATTCAGGAACCACATCAGTCCAGTACTCCAAAGCAGTATATGGGAACAATTTTTCGATGAAAAATACGCCTCCAAATAATTCTTGGGTTTTTTTATTCCCCCACTCATCTCCCCTTGTATTTCGGATATTAAAAAATCGTACGGTTATTTGCCCGGATGGCACGCTGGCTAAGCCAAGTCAAACGGTATACATCTTTGATTAAATAGCAGTTATATAAAATTAGTTCTTTGATTTCTCGTAGTTCATTTGAAGCATCTTTGAGTATACCTGCAGCAAAAATTTGATTTATATTTATGCTAGTCGAATCGCCTGATTTTTTGGCGAATTATAAATTGGGAAAAATGAAATAGAATCGTTTAAAGGATTGCCATTTGAGTAGGAGATTTTATTATCACATTTAAATGAGAAATGATTCTCATTCTTACGATCACATGAAAGGGTAATAATTATAATTATTGTGTTAATCGTTAGAATAACTATTCTCATGTACGGTCTTTAATTGCTGCAAACCATTTATTTAAAAAGGTTTCTGAAGTTATCTCACTCCAGGTTTTTAAAACAATTGTTAAATTTCCGATTGTCCTTATCTGTTTCAACTTTTTTTAAAACATCATCTAAATTACAAGTTCCTCCTTGACCAAAAAAAACAAATAATTAATCTCACTACAAAAAATGAAATTGATTCTTATATTCAATGGGTTACGAATTTCATTTGAATAATCAGCAATTATATTACCAAAGAATTTATTCTTTTATTTCAAGATCAGTTAGCGTTACACCCTTACATCATTTTTGTATTATTTTGAAAATCTGTACTTTTGCAATCTGAAACATAAAACGGAAAAATAAAATGAAGACAATTTCATTCTCGAATCAACAGGTTGAATTTCTTATCGAGCAATACGAATCCGAGTTGGTTCTCGCTAAGGAGTACGTAGATCAAATAGTAGAAATCCTCAATAAATTGGGGGTTAATACGAAAGCATCAAAAGAAAATACAGTTGAAAAAGAACCAAGGCAGTATAAAAAAAGGGGAAGGAAACCCGTGGTAAAAGTGGCTGAACCGAAAATTCCCGCTAAACGTGGACGTAAGCCCAAAGTTGCTTTACCCACACTGATAGAAGCGGCACCAGTCCCTGCACCAAAACCAGAAAAGAATGCAAAAATAACCAAGAAGGTTAAGGTGGCGAAGAAAGCAATAAAGAAGCCCGCTATTGTGAAAAAAGAATCTGCCAAGGGTGCTGCTGCAATAAAGCCGATCTCTAATCCTGAGCCATCTCCTGCCCCTAAAAAGGAAGTAAAGAAGGTAGCCAAGAAAAAATCTGCTCCGAAAAAGAAAGTGGTTGCCAAGAAGGCGGCTAAAAAACAAGCTCCAGTTGCCGAAACATCTCCCGTTGTGGAAACATTAACAACACCAGCCGAGGCTCCTAAAGAGTAAAAATATTACTCAATGATAAAGAAGCCTGCCAGATCGGTGGGCTTTTTTATTGCAGGATCATTAGCAGGATCGGAACTGTACCCATAGTATCCATATAGTCACATATAATCAAACTGATCCGAAATTTACCGTGGAGGTCTTGGCGGGGGCGGCGGAGAAGGAAGTTGTATATTAACCGATGGTGGTCTTGGTGGGGGTGGTGGAGAAGGTTGTCTTATTTCAACCGATGGTGGTCTTGGAGCACGTGGTGGAAGTACTATTGTACTCTTTTTATAATAATCATGATGATAGTGATTATGTTGAAATTCTTTCCTTTGTCCCTTGGGCTCACCTTTTTCATGATGAGGGTTTTGTGCAAATAGAGAAGCACCAGAGAATAATAAAATTACAGCGATTTTGATAATTCTTTTCATGATAGTGTTGTTGTAAAAAGTTGCATTTATTGTGGTACAAAATTATTTATCAAAGGTGCACCCCATTATTTTAGAAAACATTACACAACTCAGGGAATAATTTACATCATTCACACATTTCCTAAGCCGTTGTTTTTTACCTGATTAAGAGATTTGAAATGAGATGGGGTTAAGTGTAACAATATAAAAACGATCAAAAGATTGATGGTTAACCTAAGATTGAGCCAAAAAGTAAAGGAGTTGTTTACATCTTTAAGCCGGAACACTTGAGCCTGGATGATCTTCAGCGGTTAACAAAGGAAACGAAATTGTTGCAACAAGAATTTCAGGTTGTTTGTGATATGGAATCCAAATCATTTGAAGCCAGCTCAACTTTCATCACTTATCAAAAAATAAAACAGTGGCTTGACCAGAGGAATAAAGAGTTTTATATTGAAAAATATTCAAATTAAAAAACGTCAGACAAGTTCGACCATGCGGTTATTCGGACATACTTTAATGAACAAGAATCCATGAAATTATTAGGGATAAAATGATTCTCAGAAACTGCAAACTGCGAAGACTTTTAAGGTCCTCAAATAGGATCACTCCAATATTTTCCAATCGCTGCTGAGAGGTTGCAAAACGGACCGACTGACCACTTCGTGCCGATTTCGATTGACCACCTCAACCATTTAACAACCAATTCTCAGGAGTGGCCAATGTAAATCGTCCTGGGATGGTCAAAGTCATCGGTGTGTCTAGTTTGCTGCTGATCAGATCAACCAAAATGTATTAATTGGTCTATAAAACTAAATTCAATTGGGACTCCGAATGTATCGCCGAGCGAGTTACCTGTTTTACTTTAATTTGAGGCTTTACCTCCAGAATCTTTTATATAACAGTCTATTCCCAATTGTTTGATTTCTTGCAGAGAATATTCCGCAGTTGTACGTGATACGTTTTTCTTGGTTACCACGATGAAAAGATCTTTAGCAAAGTTGATATAATCGTTAGTGCTCAATATTTCCGTACCAAGATTATAGTCATTATAGACCTTCTGTTGGTATGAACCAGCTTGTTCCTCTGTTTTAAATGATCCAACAATGACCATCCAAGTATCTAACCTTGAATTATCGGCATTTTTTTTATTTCCAAGGATTTGTTCTCCGGAGTTCTCCCTTGAGATCTGCTGACTGCTAGAGATTGAATCGGCTATTCTTTGTTGCTGGGCCTGTACCATTGCTAAAGAATCGGCTATTCTCTGTTGCTGGGCTTGCACCATTGCTAAGGAATCGGCAATTCGAATCGAATCCATAATTCTTTTTTCCTCAATGTGTTTTGCCAGCATTATATCTCGTTTATGGGAACAATAAACGATTAATACAACCGATACAAAAATTATTATGCCAACTGTAATAATCCTTGACACATAGGAAGGTTTTTTCTTCTTAGGAAAATTATAAAGGGTTGTCTGTTTTTTAGGATATACAGTCTTGTCAGTTCTCTCCGGTTGCTTCGGATTATTGTCCCTTTTTATTTCAAATTTCTGAAGATCAATAAAATCGATCAAAGAACCGGGTTCTAAATTATATCTTACACAGAGTTGTTTTATAAATGCAGATTTCTTTTCCTGTAATTTGATAACCTGGTTGTCAATTTCGGCTAATTTGCCTGGATTGTGTTTACTATAAAGTGCTGAAAGAAATTCCTTTGAATTTATCTCAAAATAATTACGAAAAAAGTCAAGGTCAGCAGGGTTTGCCGAATACTTTATGAGCAGGGTTTGTATTAATTGCTTTTCCTTTCCCCTATATGCGGCTAGTAATCCTGATATATCATGCGAAGTATCCTGGTCATATTTCGAATAGATTTCTTCGATTAATTTATAAAAGGGACTGGACATAAGCAATTAGCTATCAATTGAATTTACCAGTAATTTCGGAAATGTCAAATTTACCGCTGATCTCCTTGACTTCAATCCTGCCGTACAGGATGTCAAAAAAGAAATCCCTGATCTTGTCAACAGATAATGTTACCGGTTCGCCGCGATCATTCACACCCATGTCATAATTCTTAAGCAATTGGGATCCCAGACTTGCAGCTGTCAGTAGAAAATGATTCTGGAATTTATCAATATCCAGCAGATCTGCAGCTAAAACCTTCCCAATTACCGTATAGCTTCTGATGGTTTTTTGCATTTCTTCATTTGTAAGTGTAGTCCTAACCTCATCGGTACTGAGGTTCATCTCTATTTTCCCCGACTGCTCGGATTGTGTAACCCCCTTATACAAGGATCCGAGATCGGCAAGGCTTAGGTTGAATATCTTCGTGCCAGGTATAGTGATAATCTTCTCTATTGAAAAAGCACTTGGGAGTAAAAGTAAAACCTGCTGGGCTGCTTTTACTGTAGGGCTGTTAAATGTGCCGATGATGGAGTTGGTAACATCGATACTTTGTGTGGCAAATACACCGCCAATCACCACGCAATTTTGCAGGATGATCTCATCGGCATAAATGCTGCCTGCAACAAAGGCATTGTAAAGAGTAACGCTTTTAGCATTTATATCGGAATAGAATAAAAGATCACAATCAATTGCCCTTGAAACAACCGAATTAGCCGAGCCAACACATTTCTTGAATGCGATTTTGCCTTTCGCTTCACTATTCACATACATTTCAAGCTGTGTGAAAACAGCTCCCTGGATTTCGGTATCGCCCATCTGAATCTCCAGCTTGTGTGCATAAACGGCCCCTTCAATGATCGAATTTCCCTGGATTGTTATAGTCCGGGTAAGCTCGGTAACCTTTTCGGGCAAAATAGACCCTTTTACCAGGTTGTCCCTGAGCTGTATGTTTGTTTCGTTAAAGCGAAGTTCCTGTAATTCTTTCATACATTTCTGTTTTATTCTGGTTAAAAACTGGTTGCTTTTATTAAATTTATCTGTGTAATTTTCTGGATCATCTCCCTGACCCTGACAGAATGCAGATCATTTTGTGAAGCTCTGCTGTTCAGCTCAGAGTTGAAGTATAAGCGGATATTCTCGGTACTCTCAGGGGAAATGGCATCCCACTTTACAGATCCTGAATAAAAATACTCGATCATTTCATTCTTTAATTTCAGGCCTTTCAGAGTCGATATGTAATCCTGGGAGAAAATATTTTTATCAATTACGTTTCCCGAACTGGTGGTCTCAAAAAGGCATACTGGCAAATAGATCGAGCGGGCGACATTCTCGTTGAGCATGCATTGCTGGATCGTAGTATTCAGTCTTTTCTGCTGCCACAGGAATATCTTCGCTTTTGTAATGGAATCCAGGGCTCTCTTTTTTGCAATGGATGCGGATATCTTAGACTGGATTTCGCCGCTCTCCGATCCGAAGATAGCAACAGTGCTTACCATGTCGTTGTCGGAAGTGCGGATTTTTTGGTGGTCTGTTTCTTTCCTGAAAACAAACACAGGTTTATCGAGCTCGTAAACCCGGTTGGATAATTCGTGGTTAAGGTCATCGAATATTTTGACGTAACGACTTGCAATACGGTTGAAATCTCCCTCCATTTGCTTTTTCTTCGCCAGGCAGGCTTGTGCCAGTTCCTTAAGATGCATAAGCTGAGCATCTACATTTTGCGAAAGTTCTGCGATTTGCTGGCTTATCTCTGACCTGATATAACTGAAAAAGCCACCGACGATGGTATTTGCTACCTTTTTCGAGTTATGATCTATAGATACAACTTCGGCGGCCTCGGTAGCCACAACGGCAGCAGTCAGCAAATTGACATTCTCATTGCAATCCTGAACGCTTTCATCAAAAGGGTTGGTGTCAACACCGATATTGACCTGGAACGGGACTTCTATCTCTTCATCAACCCTGAAGGAAGTAGTTCCGCCATGCTCAGAAGCAGGATAATCTACATGGTAGGTTTTGATTAATCTGCCTGTAACGGATTCATTATAGCTCCTTGAATAACTCATATCCTCTTCTTTTACACAGTTAGATAATTGTTAGACTGAAAAAGACGGGCGGCTAACTCCTTAACCCTTGATGATTTAGGTGAAGCTAATATCAATTTTTGAAATTCGCTGTTTATTTCCTGCCTGTCTTCCATTTTATTTTTCCATCCCAAACCTGAAAATTGTTCATGCACTGCATTCATAATTGCAGATCTGGCATAGGAGTTTAACTGAACCTCTGAAACAACAACTTCGACACTTCTATTTTCTGTTTTGTCCCTGTTGCACTCATACAAGATAACCGGGATAAATGAGGTGCCAATCTTGATATTCCCCTGGTCCCTTATCAGGATCTGGTCGGTAAGTTTTTTCTGAATATTCATTTCATGAATAAATCCTTTCATTGACTCAATGACCTTTACCCCTTTTTGCTTGACGTGGGACGATATGATCTTTTGGCTAAGAGATATTGATTCCAACTGGGAAATAGGTATGGTTGCGGTCAGATATTTTGTCCTGTTGGATACTTTATCAATTTCCCTGCATGCAAAATCAATGGTCGGTTTATCCAATTCAAAAATCCTGTTTTTAAGATTAACATTAAGTCCGTTAAAGAGTTTGGTATACCGGCGGGCTATCATGACGTAATCCCTTTGCATCCTTGCCTTGATCCCCAGCAATGCATTTTTTTGCTGAACCAGCTGCATGATATTGGAATCTACTTCGCTTTGCAATTTTGCAAGCTTCTGGGAAATCTGGGACCGTATCAAAGAATAAAATCCCCGGTTTACATTTGCACAAACGTGATCAGCAGCAGTTGCTTCGGCTGCTATTACAGCTGTCTGCATTGCAACCACAGCCCCCGTTGTTACATCAACATGCCGTGAAACACTTTTCATTTCCTCGGCCATCGGTTCGGTGTCAACTGTATAATTAAATGTCGTCATGATCTTGATTTAATATCTTGTTCGTTAATTCGTTACAGGATCTTCTACAGCATTTTAAAGACCAATATTACTGCCATAAATATCTTTTAATTTTTCGTCTGACATTTCGTTTAATTCTTCTTCGGAATAATCAGTTGTTTCCATCAAGTGCCCAATCATTTCAGCCCTGGTAATCGCTGGGGTCTCCACAGCAGTTATTTCATCGGTTTTCGAAATTATTTCTTCAGGTATACTAGGTTCTTTTAATATTTCTTGTGTACTTTCTGGTATAGGAGAATTGGGAATTTCTGGTCGGATAGGCTTTTCTATTATTTTTTCCGGAGGATCACTGACCATTGCATAATTTTCAGGAGGAATAGAACCAGGGGTTAGATCCTGGTCAAGTTCTTTCAGTGCATTTTTTGCAATCGCAGGAAGATTAAGTGAAAAATGATCGAACGTCAATTCTTCCACACTTGGTGCGGGAGGAATTTCGGATTCCTTTGCGAACAAAGGATTCACCAGGCTTAAAGGTTTTCTCCTTTCATCCAGATCATGAACTTCGTTTGCAGCAACAGCAAGGTCTTTTGAGACTCCATCACGCAGTTTTGCATCATAATATTCGATATGCTCAAATTTTTCTGCTCTCTGGTCAATGTCTTCTTTGAGCCTTTCCATATAATTTTCAAAGTCAAGCTGAACATTCTGGAATTCTTTCGACTGCAATTCAAAGGCAGCAAAGACTTCTGCAGAATTATCATTTGCCTGTACAACTGTCGAATCCAACGAACCTCCTGAATCCTTCATGCTGTCCTCGGTCTTTTTAAGCGATGCCATAGTATTATATGCTGCAACATAGTCCCTTAAACTTGCACGCATCAGGTTGATCAGATCAGCGCTTTCGGCCCTGTTGCGACCGTAAAAGTCTTCCGTGTCCTGGTGCCACTTATTCAGGTAACTTATTTTCTGATCCTTGATATGGTTGTATATTTTCATCCTTTCTATCCTGGTCTCATTCATCAGGTTCTGAACCATGGGGGCTACTATTTCCTCATGGATCTGATGAACTCCGAACGGGAAGTTGGTGGTACCTCCATCTTCGGCAACCCAGGTGTCAGACAATATATTGTATTTGGTACGACTGCTTGCCTTCAGTTGGAAAGGAACATAATCCTGCACCGAATCTCCATAATTAAAATTTTCATTACGTATCCTCTCAATTTCAGATGCCTCCAGCGAGGGAGAATAATGATTATATGGAGATTTTAAGATCTTATAAAGGACTTTATTTGAATCAAAAATAACCTTGTCACTCGAAGCCACTTTTAAAGAAGATATTGCCTGAACCGAGGTTGCCATTGTTACCATCAGTTCTTTCAGAACATCTTCAAACTGCGCCGAATCCCTGGATAACGAATCTTTCAGCTTATTCAGTTCCTGGAATTTTGCAATATCATCCTTGTACTTGTCGGCATTAAAAACCTTAAAAACGGGTGCACCGGCTGGAACTTCTGAAGTAGAATACTCCTTGATAAAGTCCAGGTAACTGCTATCGCTCGCTACAAGAGGTAATGAGACAGAAGTTACATCGAGATCATCCATGCAGTAAGAAATGGTGCGAAGGGATCTTTCAAGGCTCCCAAAATAGTCATGCTGGTTTAATTGCTGCATCGAACGGGAGTATTGTTCCGTGTCGATTTCTTCAATGTCATCAGAACTTTCGACTAATGGAGCTTCCCTTGACAATTTTTCCAGGTCCGCAATTTTTTCTATCAGAAGATCATTTTGCCTGGACAATTGCAGCTTTATTTCCGACTCTCCTATCATCCCGGTATGGTCTACTATGAAGCTTTTATTTTCATATTTAATCTGGTTCGCAATCGGAACATATGCAATTCCAAGTTTTGTTACTTTATAATCCCTGAAGATTTCTTTGTGGAGCTTTTTGAATTCGTTTATTCTGCCATCAAGTCCATCCATCTGTTTAACAATCCCATTCTCTTTGATAAGAAAATAGATAAAGGGTATGATGAGAATGCAAAGCACCCATTTCCATAACCTGGCCTTTGAAAGATCCTGTTCAAGAACAGTCTTTTCTTCTTCAAGTTTTGCAATTTCTTTCTCGTAACGTTCTTCTTCCTGAATGATTTTTTCAGCCATTTGTTGGTAATAGTCATATAATATCCTCGCTTGGTCCTGGTAGATATTACTGGATTCGGTAAAAATTTTTCCTTTCATACCAAAGAGATTTAATGATGATTAATTTGAGTATTGTTGTTTTCGTTCTTTATAAACCCTTTCGCAATTTCTTATCTGTTCATTGATCTGGTCATAATCAGGTGGAATATTGAAAAGGGAATTCCATAAGGTTTTCATCTCGTTTAAAAAATCTGACTCAAGCGAAATTGCATCCGCATTATCGGTGGGAGAAAGAAACCTCAAATTATCCTGGAGCGCACAAATTTTCTCGGTTACAGCCACTGGAACGTTTTTCATCCTGTCGAGTTTCAATTGCACTTCTTTGGTCATTTTTTTCATCTCGTCAACACGTCCCCGGTTCATTTTCTCTGCGGTATAGACTTCGACGACCTTGTCGGATACAGCTATGGTATAATACAAGCCAACCCCGAGGATCAATAATAATACCCCATGAACAATAAGCTGTGTGTAAATGTCAACAGGTTTGTTAATATTGAAAGTGATCATGGCTCCTATGGCGAAAAACATATAGATAAATGCAACAAATCCACGAACACCAAGGACCCCGATGGCTTTTTGTGTTTTATCTTTCAGGTTTATTCTGGGAAGTACGATATCTGCATACAGTAGCAATAAAATGATCGAGGTTACGCAGATATTAATTGCGAGGATCTTCGAATCAAGATTGTGTCCGAAATACAGGAAGCAAATAATTACAAGTGCTTCTGCGCAAATTAGGAGAAAAATTGAAAAGAGTTTTTTTGTATCCATAAAAGCAGGTTTAATGTTATGATGCTTTTTGACCACATTTAGGACAAAACTTTACACCTGGTGAGAGTTGGGTCCCGCACCTTGTGCATTTTCCCTCAGACACCGGTTTTCCGCAATTGCCGCAAAAGCCCGCTCCGGGTGCAAGTGGCATATTGCAATTTGGACACAGGCTTTGATCAGCCCTTAATAGTTGTCCGCAACTTACGCAGCGTTTTGCTGATTTATCATTATCTGTGCCGCATTTTGGACAAGGACAATATTCATCTCCACAAAACGGACAGAATTTAAGAGTATTTGAAAATTTCTTTGAGCAATTGGAACAATAAACCTCCTTTAAAGGGATTACAGGTTGCTGCGGACTGCCTTGCGGATTGGGGTTGGACTGGTTGAAATTTGGCTGATTATATTGTGGTTGCATTATACCTCCGCCTCCACCCAGGCCCCCCATCATATTGGATGCGACAATCGCACCAAGCAAACCACCACTGCTATTTGACATCCCGTCAACAGCATCCTTTGCAACCTCAAAAGCCTGGGATTGTTGCCAGGTATACCCACCGATGGCCTGAGCGCTTTGCCTTGAGATGGCCTCGAGCACTCTTCTCCCAACTTCAGTGGAACTGTCCACTTCAATGCATGTGATATAAAATTTTGTAAGCTCCAACCCGATATTCTCCCAGAAAGGTTGCATAATGACACGAAGGTGATCCGAAATACTATCTAAATGAGCAGAGATTTGCTTCAAACCAATCCTGTTGTTGATCATAAATTGCAGGATCGTTGATTTTGTCTTGGATGAGAATTCACCAAAAAACTGGTCTGTAAGATCACTTTGATCAAACGAATTCTTTGTGCCCACAATCTTTATAAGAAACCTCTCTGAATCATTAATCTTAAGTCCATATCTTCCCTTGGCAACCAAGGGAATGCCAGCATTATAATCGGCATCATGAATATCCATCCTGTCTATTTCCCAATCAATATTATATGGTTGTAATTTGTTTACAAACCAAATCTCGGCTGTAAATGGGTTCTTACCACCGAATGGCAATCCATATAAATTCCTCAGGAGAGGCAGGTTCTCGGTATTCAAGGTATGTTTGCCAGGTCCGAATTTCCCAACGATCTGACCTTTGGAAAATAATATCGCCTCTTGCGATTCCTGGACGATCAATTGGGTGTAAGTACTTAGGTTCGTTTCAGGAAACCTGTATGCATAAATGGTCTGATTCCCTTGTGGTGACCATCTAACAAGGTCGATTATTGCCATATAGATTGATTTTAAAATTCAAGTCTCTGAATGATCTGATCGAAATTTATATGCGAATTCTCTAATTATTTACAACTCCTTCAATTAAAGATATATTTATTCCCTAAGATTAACTGGCTAAATTCCTTATTTTGCTTGAAGTTTCGAAAATATAGGTTATTATATCGGCAGGCTAATTTTCGTATTAAAACCTCTTTTTTTACTGAGAAGAGTAACTCCCTATATTACGAATTTCGGAGGATGAGATGAAATGACAGTTAGAGCAACGGTTTGAAAAAAACTGAAATTTAGAAGCATAGTTATTTAAAGTATTGAAATAAGTGATTCAAATTGATTTCCAACAAAATGACAAATTTCGTATGTTTCTGCTTTTCAGTAGAATGAAAATGTGATTTGGATAATTGACAGGTTAAAGTTAAGATAATTTTTTAAAATGCAAATAAATTGAAACATTTTAATAAGTATTCATAGAAACCTATAGTAACTATGGTTATATCCAAAACTAATACTTCTAATATATTTATATTTATTTTCAGGTGAAAACCTTTTAAATTTGATACGAACTGTGAGACTCACTGCGGAAATCGCTAAAAAATAAAATCGTAGAAGATGTTGAAACAGCTAAAAACCGTCTAATTTTGTATAACGACTAAAAACCATGGAAATATTCTTTCTTAAGAATGCAGAAGTGATTAGTCAATCTATATCGGCATGGAGTTGTCAATTTATTCGGCAAGTTTAATTACATGCAGATTCAACTAATTATATTATTCTTGTGAATCAAATAAACAGTCATTAATTTGCCTTTGCTTTTATTTGACAGTATGTTCATTTCACATTCATGTATTTAAAGATTAATATATTAAAACATCCTTATGCTTTACAATGAAATATTAAAAGAGATATACGAAAAGTATAACAAAGATGAAATTGATGAAATTCCGAAATTGCTTGAGAACCATCATGGAAAAGAAAAAGAACTAATCCGCAGTTTATTGATTAAATATTCGATTAATCCAGCTGAGCTATTTTATTTCAAAGATTATTTCGATAGAGATTCTAAGTCATTCCTCATTGCTTTTTACAATAAATACAATCCCGATAAAATTAAAGACATTGAAGGACTGGTTTTAAAATTCACAGAAAAAAAAGCAACATTTCTAAATCAGTTATGTGCCCGATATAAATTAGAAATCGGTTCTTTGGTTGATTTTATTGATTTTCCTAAAAATGAAACTACTATCATCGACAGCAAGGAAGCAACAAATAAAGAAGATGTAAGTAAGCCTATTGGGCATCATCAAAATTCATTGATAAATAATTCCTTTAATAATAAGAAAAAACCAGGCAAAAGGAATGCATTCCTTATAATTTCTGTAATTTTTGCCATTGCAGGAATTCTATTTGCCTACTATCTTTATAATCACCATATTGAGATGCAAAAAATGGCAATGGAAAAAAGAATTGCCGACTCAATTCGTGTTGCGGATTCAATTGCAATGATTCAGGCTGAGCAACAAAGAATAGCTGATTCAATTGCAAGATCTCAGCATAGGATAACGGAAAATAATAAAAATCTATCCGAGGACAAAATGTCCGAAAAAGACAGCAAAGCCACAATCGAGCTGGCCAAAAAACAGCTGCAGCCCATCATTGACAGGACAAGTACTCTTTCCCTTTCTTCGCAGGAAGAAATGGTGAACAGCATGATCAATAAAAAACTTAACGATCCTAGGGTGAACGATATGATCATCCAGGCCCGGCAGGCAATCAAGAAAAACAACGGCGAAAAGGAGAAAACCCTGCAGCAAAAAGTAGATGCGGCAAGGTCGGAACTGCTTGACTTGCTTCTGAACAAGGATGGGAAATCTGCTGCAGAGCTGCAGAAAGAGCTCAATGCAATCAAGTCCAAGAACCTCGGCAATGCTGAGATTAACGATCTAATAGGTAAGGTGCAGGCCAAGATCGATGGCATGAACACAACCAAACCTGGACTTCCCATCAGAACCCAGCTGGAAAATGCCTTCCAAGGCATTGCCAATGCGGCTAAGGCAGGTAACCTTACACAGGCGGACAACCTTATTAGGAGCACCTTGCAGTACTTCACCGATCCCGATGCCCCTGTCCTCATTATCTTGTACCGCCAGGGCAGCACAGTCAATTATGACAGACCAACCACGATCCAGCGCTACTTGCAGTTATGCAAAGACCCGAATAAGAGCGCAAATGCCGTTGATGCGGTACAGCTAGATGCCAACGGAAAAATCAAAGAACTTGATATGATCAAAAAGTAAGAATCCCGTTAAATCTGTTCAAGCTAGGTGATGGTGTTCTGAAAGTTCTTAAGCTGTTTATCGATCACCTGGCACTCGGGGACCACGATGATGGTATCGAAGATACGGTGCGTCTCGTCCTGGCTACGGTAGATCGAAGTGATTAGATGCGACAGCCAGCCGAGTTCGTATGATTTCCCTGAGCTGGTGGTAATGCGGGAAGATGAGCAGTTCCTTCGGTTTCTCGGCAACCTTGACCTTGTAAGGGTCCCACGATTTATCGACCTCCCAGAAAAGGTGTAGTTTTCGATGATATTAACAGGCTCTCTCTTTTGCGCCGGTAAATACCCAAGGCATTTGAATCAACGAAAAAACTGAATTAATAAGGATTTAGACAGAGTATGCCAGACCCGGGGGGGGGGAGTGATGTATCTAATTTATAAGTATCCGCCCTACCAACCCCATCTTTCCAAACAGGTGTAGCTGATTTACCTTTGCGGCAAAAATCAGGGTATCATATGAAAACACCGAAGGCTGCGGCAATGTTTGTCAAAGTTGATGAATGGAAGAAAAGTGGGCAATCGCTACGGGAGTTCGCCTCAACAATGGGGCTTTCCAAAAGTGCATTCGAGTATTGGGTTCGCAAGAAGCGGCAATCCTCGGGCAATTCGCCTTCTTTTGTGGAGTTGTCTCCCTTGGTCAAACCCAAGGTGAGTATTGAAGCCTCTACAAAACATCCGGTTGTTGATGCCCCGGCACAACTGGTTTTCACTTTCCCGGGTGGCATGTGTATAAAGGTGTACGTTTAGATGCTTGGGCTAAGCGCCAACCTGCGCTATTTTCTGTGCTGCCAGTCCACGGATATGCGCAATGGCTTCGATGGTTTGGCTGGGATTGTGCGGAATTATCTGATGAAAGACCCTGTTTCTGGTGATGTTTTCATCTTTTTGAACAAGACCCGCACACACATTAAGCTCCTTTATTGGGATGGCGACGGGTTCGCTCTTTATTATAAACGCTTGGAAAGGGGCAGATATGATCGGTGTACAGCGGTTAATGAGCTATCCAAAGAGATGAAGAGGGAAGAGCTTTTGATGCTTTTAGAAGGTTTGTCTTATGGCGACATGCGTCGAAAAAAGCGATTTAAATTTGGGTAATTTATTTGCATTTATATTTTCTGAAGCCCTTGTTAATTCAGGGTTTATGAGTATATTTGATGCATGGAAGGGCAGCAATTACCAAAAGATTTTACAACAGAAACATTAGCAAAAAGAGTATTGTTTTTGGAAGCTGCACTTGCCACAAAAGACGCAGTCATTTCTGAAAAAGATGTTGTCATTTCTGATAAGAGCGCTGACCTGTTAAGACTATCTGCCGAACTTGCAGCCGAGAAGTTCAAATATGCCCAGCTTCAGCGTATGATCTTCGGATCGAAAAGGGAACGATTCATTTCATCAACCTTTCCCGAACAGCTTAGATTTGAGTTTGAGCCAAAAGCGTTAGAGATTGAACAAGCAGTACAAGCCGAGCGTGAGACCATCAGAATAGAGTACGAACGTAAAAAGGTTAAAAAAGCGCACCCGGGCCGTTTGGCGTTACCATCTAATTTACCAGTGGTTGAAACCATTGTTGAGCCAATTGAAGATACCACCGGGATGGTGTGCATTGGCCAGGAGGTAACCGATGAACTGGATTATACACCGGCAGAACTGCACGTAAATCGCACCATCCGTCCAAAATACATCAGCAAAGAAGATGAACTGGGTAACCAAAAGCAAGTCATTGCCCAGTTAAATCGGCCCATTAACAAATGCATTGCCAGTGCCGCGCTCTTGTCAATGATCTTTACCGACAAATTCATATATCATCTGCCTTATTATCGGATTCAACAGCGCATAAGCCAGATGGGGGTTACAATACCTACAAGCACGTTCGAGTCATGGGCCAAACTTGGCGCCCAACACATCAAACCCCTGTTCGCTGTTCATCGCCTGTATGTTTTTAGCGAAACATACCAGCAGATTGATGAATCTCCAATAAAAGTCCAGGATAGAGATAAACCCGGATCCTTGCACCAGGGCTATATGTGGGTAAGGTATGCTCCTTCGTCGAAATCAGTGCTCTTTGAATACTATAAAGGCCGTTCTCCCAATGAACCTTTGCGTGATTTATCAAAATTCAAGGGCTATATCCAAACCGATGGCTATTCAGGTTATACTCATCTATCTGAAACATCCGGCATCATCCACCTCTCCTGCTGGTGCCATTCCCGGCGTTATTTTGACAAAGCGCTTCCAAACGACCAGCGGCGGGCATCGAAAGTGTTAAAACTGATCCAGGTGTTATATGCCATCGAGGCACTGGCTCGTGAGGCTAATATGACCCATGAGCAGCGACACGAACTAAGGCTCGAAAAATCACTGCCAATAATCAATGAGATTGGTTCCTACATCTATAATGAAAGAGACAGGGTTCTCCCGAAAAGCCCCATTGGTGTGGCATTTGAATATTGTGCCAACCGATGGATCAGTTTGCAGAATTACCTCAAAGACGGAATGTTGGAAATCGACAGCAACCTGATTGAAAATTCTATCCGCCCCCTGGCAATCGGGCGCAAGAATTTCCTCTTTGCTGGTAATCATGAAGCGGCTGAGAACATCGCTATGTTTTACAGTTTCTTCGGCACTTGCAAAAAGAATGAAATCGATCCCCAGAAATGGCTTACCTATGTCATCAACAATATCAACGATACTAAAGTCACTCAACTCAAAAAACTGCTTCCCCAGTTTATAGATAAAACCCTGCTGACTTAATTGGTGTGGCATTTGAATATTGTGCCAACAGATGGACCAGTTCGCAGTATTACCTCAAAGAAGGAATGTTGGAAATCGACAGCAACCTAATTGAAAATTCTATCCGCCCCCTGGCCCAAGGCCGTCCAACTCAAAGAACAGCCCCCCAGATTATAGATAGAACCCTGAAGACCTAAGACATGGGGTTGGTAGGGCGGATACGAACAGACTCACATCCGGAAGCTACTTTCCTCAATCCGTAAAAGAAACCGAAATCAAGAAGAAAGACGGAGGGGTACGAAAACTGGGTATCCCAACCATTCTGGATCGGATAGCACAACAAGTGGTCAAAACTCATCTGGAACGCATGGTAGAACCATTGTTCAGCGACAACTCTTTTGGTTACAGGCCGGGGAGAAATTGTCATCAGGCAGTGGAAAAAGCGCTCCAAAATACGTTTGGACACGATTGGGCAATTGATCTGGACATTAAAAGTTTCTTCGACAAAATCGATCACGAACTTTTGATGAAAGCCGTCAGGAACTATTGCAAGGACCATTGGGTGCTTATGTACATCGAACGATGGTTAAACGCAGGAACATTGCAACGTGATGGAACTTATGTTGACCGGTTAACCGGTACACCGCAAGGCGGCGTGATAAGTCCATTGCTGGCAAATATATTCCTGCACGTCGCTTTCGACAAATGGATGGAAAATTATCATCCTGAAAAACCATTCGTCAGATATGCCGATGATATCGTCATTCACTGCAGAACGGAGAAACAGACGCAGTATGTATTATCACAAATACAGCAACGCTTGTCCGAATGCAAGTTGAGTATACATCCCCAAAAGACCAGAATAGTTAACCTGAACGGGATTACTCACAACAAATACCCCAGAAGTCTGGATTTTCTTGGTTTCACATTGCACCCATGGTGGTGTAAAACCGGTAAAGGATACCGGGTTATGATCACCTCCTTCATTAGCAGTAAATCCGTTAGTAAGGCATTGGATAAGTTCAACAAGCTAAGAATCCATAAATGGAGAAAATCCATCGAAAGCTTAGCTGTAGAGCTGAATCCAATCATACGGGGAATCAAAAACTATTACTGTAAATTTTGGTCAGAACACACCCATTATCTATGGTGGCAGTTGAATGAGCGTCTCTTGAAATGGGTTCAATGGGAAAAAGGGCTGTATAAGAAAGCAGCCCTCAGATGGCTTCGGAATAAGTACCGGCATAATCCCCGGCTTTTTCCCCATTGGGAATTGGTATATCCATAATGTTCTTATACATTTGTGAATGAACAGGAAGAGCCGTATGAAGGGAGACCTTCACGTACGGTTCCGTGGGAACGCTGGGGTGAAACTCCCCGGCGTGACCCGACTAGTTGAAATGGAAATTTTGATTTTCCCAAATAGTAAACTATCTTTGTTTAATGATCAATAAGGAAAATATTACCAATATACTTAAAGCTAATAAGTTAGACTTATTAGCCAGGTATCATTTGAAATCAATTGGAATTTTTGGCTCCTTTACTCGCGAAGATTTCAAAGATGATAGTGATATTGACATTCTTATTGATTATGAGCAACCCATTGGAATTGAGTTTATTGATTTAGCCGAAGAACTTGAAAAAATTCTTAATCTAAAGGTAGATTTAGTTTCAAAAAATGGGATCAAACCAAAATATCTTGAAGAAATTCAAAAAGATCTCGTTTATGTCTAAACGGACTCCAAAGTTATTGCTTGAAGATATTATTGAATCTGCTGAGAAGATTCTTCAATACACCAACGGTATTTCCTTTGAGGAATTTTCTAAAGACAATAAAACTGTCGATGCTGTAATCAGAAATTTCGAAATTATTGGAGAAGCATCGAACCTTTTGCCGGATGAAATAAAAGATAAATATTCGGAAATTGATTGGCACAGAATACGTGGGTTCCGTAATCGAATTGTTCACGATTATTTTGGAGTTGATCTTCAAATTATTTGGAAAATTATTTTTGATCAAATTCCTGGTCTCATCACTGAGATTACCAAGATCTTACCCTATTCCTGACAAAAAATTTTCACTTCAACTAACAAATCGCTAACCGCAACAAAACCAAGGTATTGTTGCTTTACAAAGGCTTTGCCTTTGCTGCGTTTAGCGACCGCACATTAGCAATCATTGAATAATACTGTTCTTTGCAAAGATGTCACCAAATTTAAAACTGTCGGTTTTCTCTCTAGCTATAAATAAAACTGTGCTTATTTAAATTCGTAAGTTTGTTTGAGGCAATTTGTTCAACATTCGAGAGGAACCTTTCTAATAATCAATTCGGTGGAATCAATTTTATTCCCGGCTAAACGTATCCGCCCTACCAACCCCATCTTTCCAAACAGGTGTAGCTGATTTATCTTTGCGGCAAAAATCAGGGTATCATGAAAACACCGAAGGCTGCGGCAATGTTTGTCAAAGTTGATGAATGGAAGAAAAGTGGGCAATCGCTACGGGAGTTCGCCTCAACAATGGGGCTTTCCAAAAGTGCATTCGAGTATTGGGTTCGCAAGAAGCGGCAATCCTCGGGCAATTCGCCTTCTTTTGTGGAGTTGTCTCCCTTGGTCAAACCCAAGGTGAGTATTGAAGCCTCTACAAAACATCCGGTTGTTGATGCCCCGGCACAACTGGTTTTCACTTTCCCGGGTGGCATGTGTATAAAGGTGTACGTTTAGATGCTTGGGCTAAGCGCCAACCTGCGCTATTTTCTGTGCTGCCAGTCCACGGATATGCGCAATGGCTTCGATGGTTTGGCTGGGATTGTGCGGAATTATCTGATGAAAGACCCTGTTTCTGGTGATGTTTTCATCTTTTTGAACAAGACCCGCACACACATTAAGCTCCTTTATTGGGATGGCGACGGGTTCGCTCTTTATTATAAACGCTTGGAAAGGGGCAGATATGATCGGTGTACAGCGGTTAATGAGCTATCCAAAGAGATGAAGAGGGAAGAGCTTTTGATGCTTTTAGAAGGTTTGTCTTATGGCGACATGCGTCGAAAAAAGCGATTTAAATTTGGGTAATTTATTTGCATTTATATTTTCTGAAGCCCTTGTTAATTCAGGGTTTATGAGTATATTTGATGCATGGAAGGGCAGCAATTACCAAAAGATTTTACAACAGAAACATTAGCAAAAAGAGTATTGTTTTTGGAAGCTGCACTTGCCACAAAAGACGCAGTCATTTCTGAAAAAGATGTTGTCATTTCTGATAAGAGCGCTGACCTGTTAAGACTATCTGCCGAACTTGCAGCCGAGAAGTTCAAATATGCCCAGCTTCAGCGTATGATCTTCGGATCGAAAAGGGAACGATTCATTTCATCAACCTTTCCCGAACAGCTTAGATTTGAGTTTGAGCCAAAAGCGTTAGAGATTGAACAAGCAGTACAAGCCGAGCGTGAGACCATCAGAATAGAGTACGAACGTAAAAAGGTTAAAAAAGCGCACCCGGGCCGTTTGGCGTTACCATCTAATTTACCAGTGGTTGAAACCATTGTTGAGCCAATTGAAGATACCACCGGGATGGTGTGCATTGGCCAGGAGGTAACCGATGAACTGGATTATACACCGGCAGAACTGCACGTAAATCGCACCATCCGTCCAAAATACATCAGCAAAGAAGATGAACTGGGTAACCAAAAGCAAGTCATTGCCCAGTTAAATCGGCCCATTAACAAATGCATTGCCAGTGCCGCGCTCTTGTCAATGATCTTTACCGACAAATTCATATATCATCTGCCTTATTATCGGATTCAACAGCGCATAAGCCAGATGGGGGTTACAATACCTACAAGCACGTTCGAGTCATGGGCCAAACTTGGCGCCCAACACATCAAACCCCTGTTCGCTGTTCATCGCCTGTATGTTTTTAGCGAAACATACCAGCAGATTGATGAATCTCCAATAAAAGTCCAGGATAGAGATAAACCCGGATCCTTGCACCAGGGCTATATGTGGGTAAGGTATGCTCCTTCGTCGAAATCAGTGCTCTTTGAATACTATAAAGGCCGTTCTCCCAATGAACCTTTGCGTGATTTATCAAAATTCAAGGGCTATATCCAAACCGATGGCTATTCAGGTTATACTCATCTATCTGAAACATCCGGCATCATCCACCTCTCCTGCTGGTGCCATTCCCGGCGTTATTTTGACAAAGCGCTTCCAAACGACCAGCGGCGGGCATCGAAAGTGTTAAAACTGATCCAGGTGTTATATGCCATCGAGGCACTGGCTCGTGAGGCTAATATGACCCATGAGCAGCGACACGAACTAAGGCTCGAAAAATCACTGCCAATAATCAATGAGATTGGTTCCTACATCTATAATGAAAGAGACAGGGTTCTCCCGAAAAGCCCCATTGGTGTGGCATTTGAATATTGTGCCAACCGATGGATCAGTTTGCAGAATTACCTCAAAGACGGAATGTTGGAAATCGACAGCAACCTGATTGAAAATTCTATCCGCCCCCTGGCAATCGGGCGCAAGAATTTCCTCTTTGCTGGTAATCATGAAGCGGCTGAGAACATCGCTATGTTTTACAGTTTCTTCGGCACTTGCAAAAAGAATGAAATCGATCCCCAGAAATGGCTTACCTATGTCATCAACAATATCAACGATACTAAAGTCACTCAACTCAAAAAACTGCTTCCCCAGTTTATAGATAAAACCCTGCTGACTTAATTGGTGTGGCATTTGAATATTGTGCCAACAGATGGACCAGTTCGCAGTATTACCTCAAAGAAGGAATGTTGGAAATCGACAGCAACCTAATTGAAAATTCTATCCGCCCCCTGGCCCAAGGCCGTCCAACTCAAAGAACAGCCCCCCAGATTATAGATAGAACCCTGAAGACCTAAGACATGGGGTTGGTAGGGCGGATACGAACAGACTCACATCCGGAAGCTACTTTCCTCAATCCGTAAAAGAAACCGAAATCAAGAAGAAAGACGGAGGGGTACGAAAACTGGGTATCCCAACCATTCTGGATCGGATAGCACAACAAGTGGTCAAAACTCATCTGGAACGCATGGTAGAACCATTGTTCAGCGACAACTCTTTTGGTTACAGGCCGGGGAGAAATTGTCATCAGGCAGTGGAAAAAGCGCTCCAAAATACGTTTGGACACGATTGGGCAATTGATCTGGACATTAAAAGTTTCTTCGACAAAATCGATCACGAACTTTTGATGAAAGCCGTCAGGAACTATTGCAAGGACCATTGGGTGCTTATGTACATCGAACGATGGTTAAACGCAGGAACATTGCAACGTGATGGAACTTATGTTGACCGGTTAACCGGTACACCGCAAGGCGGCGTGATAAGTCCATTGCTGGCAAATATATTCCTGCACGTCGCTTTCGACAAATGGATGGAAAATTATCATCCTGAAAAACCATTCGTCAGATATGCCGATGATATCGTCATTCACTGCAGAACGGAGAAACAGACGCAGTATGTATTATCACAAATACAGCAACGCTTGTCCGAATGCAAGTTGAGTATACATCCCCAAAAGACCAGAATAGTTAACCTGAACGGGATTACTCACAACAAATACCCCAGAAGTCTGGATTTTCTTGGTTTCACATTGCACCCATGGTGGTGTAAAACCGGTAAAGGATACCGGGTTATGATCACCTCCTTCATTAGCAGTAAATCCGTTAGTAAGGCATTGGATAAGTTCAACAAGCTAAGAATCCATAAATGGAGAAAATCCATCGAAAGCTTAGCTGTAGAGCTGAATCCAATCATACGGGGAATCAAAAACTATTACTGTAAATTTTGGTCAGAACACACCCATTATCTATGGTGGCAGTTGAATGAGCGTCTCTTGAAATGGGTTCAATGGGAAAAAGGGCTGTATAAGAAAGCAGCCCTCAGATGGCTTCGGAATAAGTACCGGCATAATCCCCGGCTTTTTCCCCATTGGGAATTGGTATATCCATAATGTTCTTATACATTTGTGAATGAACAGGAAGAGCCGTATGAAGGGAGACCTTCACGTACGGTTCCGTGGGAACGCTGGGGTGAAACTCCCCGGCGTGACCCGACTAGTGCCAAACCAATTTTGCCATGGACTTGACTTTGACGTACGTTTTTTGTATCTTTGTACGCCTAATCTTATTAATATGGAAACAAAACTGACATTACGACTTAAAAAGAAGGTCATTGATCAAGCCAAAAAATATGCCAATGATCATGAAACCAGCCTATCTAAATTAATAGAGAATTATTTAGAAGCTGTGACAAATACTTCCGATGAAGAAGATCATATATCTCCCTTAGTTAAATCTCTAAGTGGTGTTATTCAGCTTTCCAACAATTCGGACCTCAAGGAAAAATATCATAAACACATAACCGAGAAGTATTTATGAAAAAGAGGGTCTTTGTTGATACTGACATTATTTATGATCTTTTAGCTAAACGTGAACCTTTTTATCAGGCTGCTGCCAGGTTATTTACGTTGGCAGATGAAAACAAGATTCAAATTTTCATTTCATCATTATCCTTAGCTAATCTTCACTATCTACTATCTAAGGAAACATCGTCATTTGAAGCCAAACAAATATTGAGGAAGTTTAAACTACTTGTCCAAATAGCGCCTTTAAATGAAAAAATAATTGACCTGGCCTTGAATTCCGAATTTAATGATTTTGAAGATGCAATTCAATACTATTCTGCTTTACAAAATGAAATTGAGATATTATTGACAAGAAATCTAAAAGACTATAAAAAGGCTCAAATCACAGTTCTAACCGCTCAAGACTTTGTTAATCTTTAAAATTGGTCTGGCACTAACAAATCGCTAACCGCAACAAAACCAAGGTATTGTTGCTTTACAAAGGCTTTGCCTTTGCTGCGTTTAGCGATGGGCCGTTAGTTGTAAGCACAGAATATATATAAAGTTTCTTGTTCTTTTCTTTTTTGTAACTTTGGGTGTACGCAGGAACGAATCATTGTGAATTCAAGCTATGATAAACGCTCATAGCATCTTTCATTGAAACGCGCAATTTGTGAGTAATTTTAGTGTTTAGAGTTGAGTCTCTCAATAATTCTCCCGGCCGAAACCTTCACCTTGCATGGATTCCCTTTACCAGGATGCAACGATTAAAGCTATTTTTAAAACACAAATTGCTTGTGAAATCCTCGATTAATATTGACTTTGTGAAACAAATTGTGCCTACAACTAACATGCCTGCAACCGCAACAAAACTAACGTATTGTCGCTTCGCAAAGGCTCTGCCTTTGCTGCGTTTGCAGGCCAGGCGTTGGGGGCAATACATTATAAACTCAAGCCATAGACAAAATGGAAAGGAAAGATAAAAGTGTTATCGAAAATAGAAAGAATCAAATCATTGAATTGATTAAAGAATTTTGTTCTCAAAACCTTGATGATAATTATTTTGAATTATCGGTGAGACTTATTGATAAACTTGGTAGAAAAAGAGATCTTCCCTTTATGAGTGGAAAAATTGAAATTTGGGCTGCTGCAATTATTCATGCATTGGGAACAATAAATTTTTTATTTGATAAATCTTTCAAACCCTATGTAACAATTGACGAAATAAATGATTTCTTTGGTACGAATAAGTCTTCTACAGGATCTAAATCAAAATTAATTCGTGATTTATTGAATTTAGGCTATTTTGACAATGAATTTTCAACTAATCGAATTAAAGAAAATAATCCATTTGATAAATTAATGATGGTCAACGGATTTATTGTCCCGAAGATAATCGAACCAAATGAATCTGTTCAAAAAATTAATAGAATTGAAAAAATAACTAAGCCAGTTGTTAAAACTCCTAAGCCAATTGATAACGATCAAATGGATTTATTTAAAAATGATTAATATAAAAATGTACTGCCCCCAACAAACCGCTAACCGCAACAATGCCAATGGATTATATTTTTGTGAAAGGTGTTGCCTTTGCTGCGTTTAGCGGCCAGCGTTGGTTGCAATATTTTATTGAAACAGATTTGGAAAATTCCAAAATAGTATATACCTTTGTGGTATTATAATATGATACCATGAAAACACTTTCCTTAAAATTAGATGAAACTGTATTCAGCGAAACTGAACAGGTTCTGCAGCATGTTAAAAAATCCCGAAATCGATACATCAACGATGCTTTGGAGTTTTACAATAAAATCCAAAAGAGAAAATTAATCGCTTCTAAACTGGAAAAGGAATCTAAGTTGTTAAAGGATGAATCCTTATTAGTCCTTCATGAATTTGAGGCCCTCGATTATGAAAATTAAACAATATGAAATCTGGGTTGCAGATCTAAACCCGCGAATAGGAACTGAAACAGGTAAAATAAGACCGGTTCTTGTGGTACAAACTGATCTCCTTAATAAAGTTCATCCTTCCACTTTAATTTGCCCAATCACTTCAAAGGTTCAAAATGAATCAGAATTATTACGTGTTCATTTAAAAAAAGGAGTATCTGGAGTGAATGAAAATTGTGATATTATGATTGATCAATTAAGAGCAATTGATAATTCCAGATTAAGAAATAAGATTGGGGTACTTACAAAGGATTCGATTGAAAAAGTTAAGGATAACCTTAAAATCATCTTAGATTTAGAATAAAATACTGCAACCAATAAGTAAGGCTTCGTGTGGTACGCACTTCAGTACCCAGCATGAAGCCCACGTTGTACGGAATCCCGGCCGGTTTGGGGGTATGCATTTTAAATCAAATTAACTTCGTTTGGAATTGGGGGAACCAGGGAATACTATCTGGATTTCCGCTTCAGAATTAAGAAACAGTACTATAAAAGTCTTGGATTCTCACGATTATTAAGCATTTCCGGCATTATTAAACAATATATTATCAGGTCCATTTTCCGAACTGTTTATGTTTACTGCGATTTTTTCCATGCAGTTTGCGATACGATAAGAAACTGAGGTGGTCCTCTCACCGGATCAAACCGCTCGATGGTAATCATCTTGCCTTTCTTACAATGCGGACATAAATCGGGATCATACCCGAGATGCTCCCGGCATAATTGCTTCCAATCCTTGTGTTTACTTTCTTGCCTGACTTGAATCCCATGATACTGTTGTAATTGTCGTAATTGCAGTCGGTTTTTTGATGCCAGCAGGCCATAGTGACGGATGCGGACAAATCCCTTGGGTAAGATATGCTGACAGAACCTGCGCAGGAACTCCGTCCCTGAAAGACGCATCTGCTTTTGTTTGTTATCTCGGTAATCACGGTATCTGAACCGTACACCCGTTTCATCGATCGAGACCAGGCGATGGTTACTGATGGCTGTTTTATGCGTATAGCGGCCCAGGTATTCGATCACCTGGGCAGGCCCTGCGAAAGGCTCTTTTGCATAGACTACCCAATTCGTTTTATAAAGCTCCCTGACGAACGTTCTTTGCTGTGGCAGGACCTGTTGAAGGGATGACAAAAACTTGCCTCGAAACACCCTGGAGAGATTTTCAACCGGGAACAGGTAGGCTTTGCCTGCCTTCGACAGGGGGAGTGGTTTCCAATGTCCCCTGACATCCAATCCGCCTCCCGGAACGATGCAATGCAAGTGAGGATGCAATGAAAGGTTCTGTCCCCAGGTATGTAACATAGCGATCATGCCGGTCTCTCCATGGAACCTGGTCCATGAAAACTGTGCGATCGTTTCCCAAACTGCTCCAAACAGCATCTTATACATCCCTGAAGGATCATACAGGAATAATCCATTGAGTTTGTCCGGAATGGTAAACACTACATGAAAATAGGGAACTGGAAGCAGATCCTGCTTTCTGCTTTCTATCCAGGATTCCCGGCGCGTATTCTGGCATTTGGGGCAATGACGGTTGCGGCAACTGTTGTATGAAATGCGGATATGGCCGCATTCATCACATCGATCCTTATGTCCGCCCAACTCTGCTGTACGGCAACGCTGGATAGCCCGTAATATCCGTTGCACATACGTATTGGGACCCTGTTGTTCAACAAAAGTGCTGCCGAAGCGATCGATGACCTGCGCCAGTTCATAAGCCGCCCTCAAGCTTTCTTATACAAACGGTCGAACGGGCTGAATAAATTACTTCGGTTGGGTTTGGCTACATGAAGGTAAATCATGGTGGTCTGAATGCGTTCATGTCCCAGCAGATCCTTGATCGATACGATATCCATCCCCTCTTCCAGCAAATGCGTGGCATAGCTGTGGCGCAGGGTATGGAGGGATATCCCCTTTTGAAGCTTACACTTCTTGACCGCTTCACGTAAAGCCCATTGCATTCCCTTGATGCTTAACGGTGAGCCTGGACTGTTCCCGTTAAATAAGTAATCTACCGGCTGACAGGCATAGACATATTTTCGCAATCCCTGCAAAATCAAGGGTGACAAAGGAACATACCGGTCTTTGTTAAATTTGCTCTGACGGATGTGGATCATCATCCTGCCAGAATCAATATCGGCAATCTTCAACCGGCTTGCTTCCTGTGCACGCAATCCTGCTGAATAGATCAGCGACAGCAGAACCCGGTGTTTCAATAACTCCGGGGCCTTAAACAACGATTTGCACTCCTGGCGGTTTAACACCACGGGAAGCTTCTGCGGCTCCCTAAT
>Ga0316219_1001124_pt1 | contig 31122 bp, 27 predicted proteins | sample TBH18003PmetaG_FD_203635 | JGI IMG/M metagenome (GOLD analysis project Ga0316219, IMG submission 203635) | Freshwater microbial communities from Trout Bog Lake, Wisconsin, USA - TBH18003P | ecosystem: Environmental > Aquatic > Freshwater > Lake > Hypolimnion/Profundal zone | place: USA...
GGTTCCTGCATTGAATTTCAGTTTTCACTTCCTTTCTATCTGGATGAAGCCTCACGGCTTCTTTCTTGTCGCGACGTTCCCAAAGTTAAGCGAAGCGCTTTGGGAACGTCTCCACTCCCTGCAACTCTGTTGCTTCACCGCGCCGCGCCTCCGGGTCGCGCACTGCTTTGAGCCGGGTTTCGAGGTCGAGAACGCGGTCGTTCTGGGCGACGAAGGCGGGATAGGAGACGGTGAGGGCGCCCTTTCCCGTTTCCTCTCGTTCCCAATCTCCAGATTGGGAACGCGCTTGTCTGCGAATCTCCGATTCGGGAACCGTGGGCACCAGAAGAGGCGTTCGATAGACTCTGAGCGTCTTCGCTGCAACCGACGCTCTGCGAATCGGAGATTCGGGGACAATTACGTTCCCAATCGGAGATTGGGAACGAGCGCGCTTGGGGGAGGCTACGGTGCATGGGGCGCTCCCTACCGAAATGTAGGACGACCCTTCGCTTGTTACACTTCGGTGGGGCGTTTATTAACGGACGAGCCCCGATATTCCCGTAGCATGGAGATCGCTCCAGAATCGTAAGGCACTCAGCTCCAGCGACTTACGCAGCTCGTAAGCAAGCGGGCTATCATTGCTCCAACACTTGGCACGCCGATTGCAATAGGGCGCGGCGTAATGACACCCACACCGCCAAACGGTCCTGAAATCGGCATTCTGCCCGCGCGCCAGTCTTCGATTGTTGAGGCTGGCAAAGCTGGCGCCGGCATCTCGTGCGGGAAGCACAGTGCGGCGGGATCGGTGAGCCAACGAGCGTGCGTGTTCTGCGGTTCGCGCGTGGTGCTCTATCCCATCTCGGACGCGCTGCACCTGGTGCATGGACCCATCGGTTGCGCGGCTTATACATGGGACATCCGCGGGGCGCTCTCCAGCGGCCCGCAATTGCACCGCAATAGTTTTTCCACTGACCTTCAAGAGCTGGACGTCGTCTATGGCGGCGAGAAGAAGCTATACAACGCACTCATCGAATTGATCGACGCCTACCAACCCCGGGCCGCGTTCATCTATTCGACCTGCATCGTGGGATTGATCGGAGATGACGTGCACCGGATCTGCAAGAAAGTCGAAATGGAGAAGGGCATCCCGGTCATGCCCGTGAACTCCGTCGGCTTCCAAGGTACCAAGAAGGACGGCTACAAGGCGGCCTGCGAGGCGGTGTACCGGCTGGTCGGCACCGGATCAACGGCGGCCATCAAGCCGCACAGCGTCAACATCCTCGGCGATTTCAACCTTGCGGGCGAGACGTGGATCATCCGCAATTATTACGAGCGCATGGGAATTCAAGTGGTCTCCTGCATCACCGGCGACGCCCGCGTGGACGACATCCGGCGCGCGCACGGCGCGAAGCTGAACCTGGTGCAATGCAGCGGCTCGATGACGCACCTCGCGAAGATGATGGAACGCGACCACGGCATCCCGACCAAGCGGGTTTCCTATTTTGGCATCGAAGACATGTCCGCCGCCTTATATGAAACGGCGAAGTTCTTCAGCGACGCCCCCGAGATCATGGAACGTGCCCAGGAGCTGGTCCGCGAGGAGGTGGCTGCCATTTATCCGAAGCTGCGCGAATACCGCACCCGGCTTGAAGGCAAGCGGGCCGCCATCTATGTCGGCGGCGCGTTCAAGGCATTCTCGCTGGTACGCGCGTTGAAGCTGCTGGGGATGGAAACGTCGGTAGTCGGTTCGCAAACCGGCAACGACGAAGATTACAAGCAACTCCAGGAGATGTGCGATCCTGGGACCGTCATTGTGGACGATTCCAACCCGCTCGAACTTGCAAAGTTCTGCCTGGAGAAGGACGTCGATCTCTTCGTTGGTGGCGTCAAGGAGCGCCCGATCGCCTACAAGCTGGGCATTGGTTTCTGCGATCACAACCACGAACGCAAGGAGCCGCTGGCAGGCTTCGTCGGAATGCTAAACTTCGCGCGGGAAGTCTACTCCACCGTTGCCAGTCCCGTCTGGCAATTTGCCCCCCGGCGCGCGGACCGCTACCGGAAAGCAGCCGAGCCAGTCGGAGCAGCCGCCAAAGAAACGCTGAAGGAGGTCGCAGTATGAATATAAAGGTCGTCACCGCCGCCGAACTGGAACTGGACGAGCCGCGACACAAGCACTGCACCGCGACGCGCAATGCATGCAAACTCTGCACGCCCCTGGGCGCCTGCCTGGCGTTTCGCGGGATAGAGGGCGCCATCCCGTTCCTGCATGGTTCACAAGGGTGCAGCACTTACATTCGGCGCTATCTGATTAGCCACTTCCGCGAGCCGATCGACATCGCGGCGTCGAACTTCTCCGAAGAATCGGCCATCTTCGGCGGCGCGTCCAACTTCATGACCGGGGTGCAAAACGTCGTGCGCCAGTACCGCCCGAAGATGGTCGCGGTGGCCACCACGTGCCTGAGCGAAACGATCGGCGAAGATATGGACCGGATGTTCCATGATTATCTCAGGGACCACTGGACCGAAGGCCATCCGTACCTCGTGAAAGTCTCCACGCCAAGCTACAGCGGCACGCACATGGACGGGTTCCACGCCGCCGTGCGCGCCGTGGTGGCCGCACTCGCCACGCCGCTGGAGCGCACCCGCCGCGTGAACCTCTTCGGCGGGATGCTATCCACCGCTGACTTGCGGCATCTCAAGGAACTCGCCCGCGACTTCGGCCTGCCGCTGACTCTGCTGCCCGACTATTCGGATTCGATGGATGGCGAGACCTGGAGCGAGTACGAGAAGCTGCAAAGCGGCGGGACGCCAATCGACGACATCGTGGCGACGGGCTCGGCGCAAGTCTCGCTTGAGTTCGGCCGGACGCTGGGCGAATTCAAGACCGCCGGCCGCTTCCTGGAAGAGCGTTTCAACGTTCCCAACCGGCGGCTCGGGCTGCCCATCGGCATCCGCGAGACGGACGCATTCTTCGAGCAACTGGAGCTCGCGTCGGGGCAAGCGACGCCCGCCGAGCACCGCAAAGAGCGCGGGCGGCTGGTGGACTCGCTGATCGACGGCCACAAGTATGTGTTCGAAAAGCGCGCGATTGTCTATGGCGAGGAGGACCTCGTCGTGGGCCTCGCCTCGCTGCTTTCGGAGATCGGGATCGTCCCGGTCCTATGCGCTTCCGGCGGCAAGAGCGGTCGCCTGGCAAAGAGCCTGCGCGAAGCCATCCCGACGCTGGACGAGCGCACGGAGATTCGCGAGGGATTCGATTTTGCGGAGATCGGCGAGTTCGCGGACGAATGCAAGCCGCACATCATGATAGGAAGCAGCAAGGGCTACAGCGTGGCGCGCAAGCTGGGGATACCGCTCATCCGGGCCGGGTTCCCCATTCACGACCGCATCGGCGGCCAGCGCATCCTGCACCTGGGATACCGGGGCGCCCAACAACTCTTCGACCAGATCGTCAACGCGCTAATGGAAGCCAAACAAGAATCGTCAACCGTGGGATATAGCTATCTATGAGTAACATCGACTTCTCAAAACACCCCTGTTTCAGCAAGGACGCACAGCACAAATTCGGGCGGGTCCATCTGCCGGTGGCGCCGCGATGCAATATCCAATGCAACTTCTGCAACCGGAAGTTCGACTGCATGAACGAGAGCCGTCCGGGCGTGACGAGCAGCGTGCTCAAGCCGCAGGCCGCCGTCGACTACCTGGCCGCGGTCGTCGCGCAACGGCCCGAGATTGCGGTGATGGGCATCGCCGGCCCGGGCGATCCGTTCGCCAATCCCAAGGAAACCATGGAGACGCTACGGCTCACCCGGGAGCGGTTTCCGGATATAATGCTATGTCTCGCAAGCAACGGCCTTGGCATCGGACCCTATATTGACGAGATCGCCGCGTTGAAGGTTAGTCATGTGACCATCACCATCACCGCGGTCGATCCCAAGATCGGCGCGAAGATTTATTCATGGGTGCGCGACGGCAAGACGCCCTTGCGGGGAGAAGACGCAGCGAAGGTCCTGCTCGAACGGCAATTGGACGCCATCCGCCGCCTGAAGGAACTCGATGTGATCGTCAAAATTAACGCCATCATCATCCCTGGCGTCAACGACACCCACATTCCGGAGATCGCGAAAGTCGTGGGCGAGATGGGCGTGGACCTCATGAACTGCATGCCGATGGTGCCCGTGGCCGGCGCGGTATTTGAGGAAGTCGAAGCGCCCGACAGCACGACAGTGGCGCGGGTCCGCTTGCAAAGCGGCTTGCACGTGGAGCAAATGATCCACTGCGCGCGGTGCCGCGCCGATGCCGTCGGATTCATCGACGAAACGATGACCGGCGAGCAAATGCAAACGATGGACCGCTTCGCCAAGGGGCCGCTCGACGCGGGCAAGAAGCGCCCGTATGTGGCGGTTGCCTCGCGCGAAGGCGCGCTGGTCAACATGCATCTGGGCGAGACGGCGAGCGTGCTTATTTTTGGACAGGATCCTTCCACGGCCTCGGGCTTCAGGTTCAAGGAGATCCGCACCGCGCCGGCGCCGGGTGGCGGGCGCTCCCGCTGGACCGATCTTGCGGACCTTCTGCACGACTGCCGCGCGTTCCTGGTCAACGCCGCGGGCGGCAGTCCCAAGGGCGCGCTGGAAGACCGAGGCATTGAGGTCATCGAGATGGAGGGCCTCATCGAGGAAGGCCTCGCCGCAGTGTTCGCCAATCAACCGATCCCCGCCACGCTCAAGCGCCGGTTTACCGGATGCAGTTCAGGCGCGGGGTGCCGGGGAACGGGAACGGGTTGCGCGTGAAAGACGAGCACCTTGTCTCACGGGTTTTGTCGCATGTCGCATTGCGCGTTTGAACCGCCGAGGGGCTTTCGAGATTCGCGCCAGCGTCATGGAGTGCGGCAGCCCAGTGCCGCCTTGGGATGGCGCGTCGTCGCACCAACCGCGCATGCAAACCACAACAGCTTCTCTGCAACGCGATGGGAATCAATTGAGCACCGGCGCGGACCTTTCATTAGACGGAGGCTTTTGCTGGCTGTGCAAGTTTTGCTGCAGCTCGCGAACCTATCCGGCCCTCGAAGGCGGCACAGGGCTGCCGCACTCCAAGACGCTGGCGCGACTGCCAAACCCCTCCCGATCTCAACCAATCCACCCGATGGCGTTCCGAACTTTTGGACGTTACAGGGTACTAGTTTCCATCCACATCACACCAACCAACATCAATAGCTAATCACCTATGACAAAACCGACTACTCACATTTTCGTTTGCGGCAGCTTCCGCGCCAACGGCGCCCAGGGAGTCTGTCACAAGAAGGAATCCGCGACCTTGTTGCAATACCTCGCCCAGGAAGCCGCCGACCGCGGCCTCGACGGCGTCATGGTGTCGAGCACGGGCTGCCTCAAGCAGTGCGACCAGGGTCCTGTCGTGATCGTGTACCCGGAAGGTTCCTGGTACGCCAAAGTCACCGAAGAGGCCGCCGACGCGATTCTCGATGCCATCGAGAACGGGACAGTGGCGAAGGAATTCCTGTTGCAGGCGTAGGAACGGACGGGGCGGCTCGCCGCCTCAGACATCCTGAGCTCCTAAGAACGAACGTGAGCCCGCGCAGAGTGACACAGGCGTCCCGCCTGTTCCCCGCCGTGGGCAAGCCCACGGAACAGGCGGGACGCCTGTTTCACGTCGGGTTCGCGCCTGCGACCCCCTTCCACTTCGTCCATTCAGTCCATTTCGCGCCCTTCGCCCGATTCGGGCATGATACCTGCTAATTGCCCAAACAATACATTGCCATGAAAATCAGCGCACGTAATTTCTATAAAGGAACGGTCACCAAAATCACCCTCGGCGTGGTCAATGCCGAGATTACCCTCGAAATTGGAGGCGGCCTCGAAATCGTCTCGCATATTTCGCTCGGCTCCGTCGAGCGCCTTGGCCTCGCCGTGGGGAAGCCCGCGTATGCGGCGGTCAAGGTCGACAGCGTCCTGCTCGCAGTCGATGATTGACCTGTTCTCCAGGCCCGTCTGGCTCATCGATACGACCCTGCGCGACGGCGAGCAGGCGGCTGGCGTCGCCTTTTCCCGCGAGGAGAAACTTGAGATTGCCCGCGCCCTCGCCGCATCCGGCGTGGCTGAGTTGGAAGTCGGCTCGCCCGCCATGGGGCCGTCGGAGATCGATGATATCAACGCGGTTTCAGACGCGGGATTGCCGTGCCGGATCGAGACTTGGTGCCGCGCGTCGGTGGTCGATTTGCGCCAGGCGGCCTGTTGCAACGTGGACGCGGTGCATATTTCGTGGCCTGTCTCCGCCATCCATCTGCAAGCGTGGAAGCGCGATGCTGCGTGGGTTTTTCGCACGCTGCGGGAACTGGCGCCGGAAGCGCTCTCGCGGTTCGACTACCTTTCCGTGGGAGCGCAGGATGCGTCGCGCGCCGACCCCTCGTTTCTTGAGGAGTTCGCGCATGCCGTACGGGAGGCGGGGGCCGTCCGTCTGCGCCTGGCGGACACGGTGGGCATTCTTACCCCCGGACAAACAGCGCGCATGATCGCTTCCCTGCGCGCGGCAGTGCCGGATTTGGCGCTGGAGTTTCACGGTCACAACGATCTGGGCATGGCCGTCGGGAACACGATTGCCGCCATCGAAACCGGCGCCCAATGTGCCAGCGTAACCGTGAATGGGCTCGGCGAACGCGCCGGCAATGCGGCGCTGGAGGAGGTCGTCATGGCCTTGCGCGTGAGTTGCAAGGTCGATCCCGGCATCGATCCCCGCGGATTCTCCGCCCTCTCAGCAATGGTGGCGCACGCGTCCGGACACGCCCTTCCATGGGCCAAGCCGGTCACCGGCGAAGCGGCATTTCTGCATGAATCGGGCATTCACTGCGCCGGATTATTGCGCGATCGCGCTACTTATGAATTGTTTCCGAGCGGCGAGATCGGACGCTCCGCCCCGGATTTTGTGATCGGGCGCCACTCCGGTTCCGCGGCGTTGGCGGAGGCGTGCCGCACCGCGGGACTGGCACTAGGCGAATCGGAAATGCGCGGCCTGTTGGAGCGCGTCCGGACCGCATCGCGCACGGCCAAGCGCCCGGTCGATCCACGCGCATTGAAAACGCTGGCGGAATCATTAGCCCAAGGCAACCGTGCATGAAGGCGTTTCAACTCTCTGCCCCTCACCCACGCGTCATTCGGTCTGCTTGGAAATATGCGCCAGAAAAAGGCTGGAGCATTGCTCCATCTCATCAAAACCCACATCGAAAATTTCCGAGTGCAGGCGGCGGGAACCGTCATCGCCGCGGTCTACAAAAACAATCTTCGCGTTGCCCTCCCCGGAATCGTCATCGTAGCCCGAGAGCGATGCGAGTTCGAACCCTTCGGCGATGAGGTAATTAAGCCTGGCCAGCATCTTCATTTGACCCCGTAAAAATGGGGTAAGAAAACGAAAAGTCAACTTTGAACCAACCAAAATAACTATGGGATTCCTTGTCTGTACCATCCGCCCGCTCGAAGCCGACTACATCGCGATCAAACCGCTCCAGTCACTGGTGATTGGCGGCCCCAAGGGGCTGTTCGCAAAAACCCTTCCCACCATGACCGGCACGGACCATGGCTGGAAGCTGACCACGCAGGCCATCCTGGAACTGGCCGGCTTCAAGGGAGACGGCTCGGAGACCATCCTGTTCGACCTCACGCCCGGCAAGCCCGAGCAGATCGACTACTACGAGTTGCTCGATGTTCGCGGTCGCACGGTCTCCATGGTGACCGACGCGCTCTTTCATTTCAAGGTGGCATGCAGCGGCGCCCGAGCCCAATTCACTACAAGCGAAAGCGGCGAGCTGATCGTTCCCAACTGGCGCCATCGCCCCGACCGCTACGAACAGATGCGGCTCGAGGGCGGAGTCCTCGGCGGGACTTGGGCGTGGAGCGATCCGCTACAGGCAATGTCGGCGACGGTTCTATAACACACCAAAAGACCCTCGCCTCATCCGCAGAGATTTAGAAGGCAATACAGGGGAGAAGGTCTTCCTTTGGCCAGCAAGTGAGCAAGCGGGGCGTGTAGCTTCGCGTCAGCGTCATGGAGTGCGGCAGTCCTGTGCCGCCTTGGGGCGAGACATCGAAATGGCTGACGCGCTCTTCGTAAAAAGGGTAACCCTGAAAACATCCGCTGGGCGAACGCATTTTCTTGTGGGTTGGGAATCCGTCCTGCCCGCGAAAGCGGCACAGGACTCTTTCCATTACCCGCAGATTCGGAACCGGGCATCCGAGATCGAGACGGCCCTTGTTAGCTGTCATCCTGAACGGAGTCTTCGAAGTGAAGGATCTCACAGCGCAACCGAAAATGTTCAAATGAGTGCAACTGTCTCGAAGCGGGCGGTTGACCGTCACAGAGAACGCAACGCTGGCACTCTCCTTCCACAGTCCAAGCATGCGCAGGTTTGATCCGCCATGCGAGGTCCTTCGCTCCGAAGACTCCGCTCAGGATGACAAAATATTAACACCGCTCCGGTTCCGTGCCCGGTTCCGAATCTGTGGGTAATAGAAAGACAGGACTGCCGCACTCCATGACGCTGGCGCGACTGCCACGCCACCTCTGAGAACACGTTCGCCGCCCCGTGCTGGTATCGAGCCGCGCGTTCGACGCTCAAATCTCTTCGAGCTCACCCATTTCAAACGTGCCCATTCCCTTTTTACCGTGCCTCACAACCCCCTTTTTGCGCAATCGGCGGCGGACAGGCACGAGACATGCTAAGTCCGGTGCGGGCGGCCCCACCGTGGGACTCGCCCAGAAGGAAAGAATGCCGCAGATGGCATTCCATTTGTCGTTTTATGTGCAAGTTCATTCCAATCGAGTGTTTCGTTTCGACCACGGCGCCCCGCGCGCGGCGGAGGAGGGCCTGTTGACCCCCGTGGAACCCATCGACTGTCCCGGCAGTGACACGTGCGATTTTTCCGAGTCCTCAACGAAGGACCTCGACACCGGGGCGTGCCGCGTCATTCGCGACCTCACGCTGCTTTTCGAGATCTCGCGCACACTGGAGGAGAGTCTCGACCTGCGCAAGGTGCTGCGCCCCGCCCTGAAACAGATGGCCACCTTTATGGGCCTGCGCCGCGGAACGGTGACCATCGTCAACCGCGAGACCGACGAACTGGTGATGGACGCCGTTGACGAACACATCGGAGGCAAGGCAAGCGCACCGGCTTTCGTCGGCAAAGAACTGCTGAAGTGGGTGGTCGAAACGGGCAAACCGGTCACCGTTCGTAATATCGCGAACGATGATCGGTTCAACGCCGACGAGCCCGTTCCCGCCGAATCCGCCGCAAATCGCGAGGCCGTCACCTCCTTCCTGTGCGTGCCGATTCGCTCCGACCAGCGCATTCTGGGGGCGTTGAGCGTCGAACGCCTGACCCGCCACGGCGACAACCTCGATCACGACATGCGGATGCTCACCATCATCGCTTCCGTCGTCGCCCAGGCGGTGAGCCTGCGCCAGTCCGCCGAGGAGCGGATCGCCTCCCTGCGCGACGAGAACGACCGTCTCCAGGAGCAAATTCGCAACCATTTCAAGCCAGACAACATGATCGGCAGCTCAAGCGGGATGCAGTCCGTCTACGCCCACATTGAGCAGGTCGCCGGCAGCAAGACCACTGTCCTCATTCGGGGCGAAAGCGGCGTCGGCAAGGAACTGGTCGCTCACGCATTGCACAAGGGCAGCCCCCGTCACGGCAAGGCGTTTGTAAAAGTAAACTGCGCGGCGCTCCCCGAGTCCATTGTCGAAAGCGAACTCTTCGGGCATGAAAAAGGCGCCTTCACCGGTGCCATCGCCATGCGCAAGGGCCGCTTCGAACTGGCCGACGGCGGCACGCTCTTTCTCGATGAAATCGGCGATCTCACTCCCGCCACGCAAGTCAAGCTGCTGCGCGTTTTGCAGGAGCGCGAATTCGAGCGCGTGGGCAGCCAGGTCACCCTGAAGTGCGACGTGCGGCTCGTCGCCGCCACCAGCCGCGATCTCGAAACATTGATGGAGGAAGGCAAGTTCCGCGCGGACTTGTACTACCGGCTCAACGTGTTCCCCATCTACGTCCCGGCGCTGCGGGAACGGAAATCGGACATGCTCATGCTGGCCGACTATTTCGTGGAAAAATTCTCCAAGGAAAACGGCAGGACGATCCACCGGATCTCCACCGCCGCCATCGACCTGATGATGCGCTATCATTGGCCGGGCAACGTGCGCGAACTGCAGAACTGCATCGAGCGGGCCGTGCTCGTATGCCGGGGCGATGCCATCCAGGCACACCATCTGCCTCCCACGCTCCAGGCGTCCGATCCCACGGAGAAGCCCGTTACGGGCACGCTGGACACGGCGGTGTCGGCGCTCGAACACGAAATGATAGTCGATGCGCTCAAGGACACCGGCGGAAACATGGCCAAGGCGGCGCGGCAGCTCGGGATCAGCGAGCGCATCATGGGGCTGCGCGTCAAGAAATATGAAGTCGATATTGAACGGTTCCGTGCCTGATGACTATGTCCCCTGAAACTTGGAAACCCGTCGAGGCCACCGTTGAGGATCTGCCGCAGCTTTGCGATCTCCTGGAGGAGTTGTTCACCCAGGAATCCGACTTCAAGGCGGATCGTGAAAAGCAAATGGCGGGACTGCGCCTCATTCTCGACACCCCTCGCGCGGGGCGCATCTTCGTGCTCCGCCGCGAGGGCGTCGTCGTGGGCATGGTCAACGTATTGTTTACCGTCAGCACGTGTCATGGCGGCTTCGTCATCGGCCTTGAAGACTTGATTGTGCATCGCGACTATCGGGGGCGCGGCGCCGCAAGCGCACTTCTCGACCACGCCATGGCGTTTGCAAAAGCCATCGACGCGATGCGAATCACCCTGCTCACCGACCCATGGAACGAACCTGCCATCCGTCTCTACCTAAAGCATGGGTTCGCCACCTCACCAATGAGTGTGATGCGCTGGCATGCATGAGCCTTTTCCACAGCCGCCCACCCGCCCCCGCGCCGGAGCCCACGCGAATGGACCGCGCGTTGGGAGCCTTCCTGGGGGTGGCTGTCGGAGATGCCCTGGGCGCCACCGTCGAGTTTTGCACCGAACGGGAAATCGCCGCGCAATATAAGGTTCACAAGGATATAGTGGGCGGCGGCTGGCTCCAGTTGAGGCCGGGGCGGGTCACCGACGACACCGAGATGGCGCTCGCGCTCGGCTCCGCGTTGATCGCCGGCGGCGGCTGGAACCTATGCACCATCGCCGACGCGTTCGTCGCCTGGATGCGCAGCCACCCCATCGACATCGGCAACACGTGCCGCAGGGGCATCCGCCGCTATCTTCTCGATGGCAGCGTGTGCGCCCCGCCCGCCGAGGAGGACGGCGGCAATGGAGCCGCCATGCGCAACGTTCCCACCGTGCTCGCCACGCTGGAAAGCGAAGAGCTTCTCATCCGGCGGAGCATCGAACAGGCACACATCACCCATAACCACCCCAAATCCGACGCGGCAACCGCGGCGATCGCCTGCATGACCCGGCAACTCCTGCTCGACGGCGACCGAGCGGCCTGCGAGCGGATCGCCGGCGACCTCGTGGTCCGGCATCCCGCTTTTCGTTTTATCCCCTGGCCCGGCAACGCCAGCGGCTACATCGTCGATACCGTCCAGACTGTCTTCGACGGCTTCTTTAGCACCACCTCCTTTGAGGAATGCCTTCTGCGCGTGGTCAACCGGGGCGGGGACGCCGACACCACGGGCGCACTCGCGGGGCAGCTTGCCGGTGCACTCTACGGCGTCCAAGCCATCCCCGCGCGTTGGCTCAAGAAGCTCGATCCCACCGTCACCGCCGCGATCCGCCGCCAAACGCCACAACTGCTCAGCCTGTCCCGATCCATTATCTAACACTCTTTCGCCATCGCAATTTCGTCCACGCTCTTTCCATGCACGCCTCCGAAAGCCTGTACCATCAAAATATCGCGCAGGACGCCTCCCGCTCGGCCTCCTTCATCAACCGGTGCAACATCCCGCCGTGGATCATCGGCTCCGAGGAGTTCCAGGCCAACCCACGCCCCATTGAAATCGACGGGGTTCGGACCACCGAGAGCTGGCTCTTCCGGCACTTGGAAGCGATCGCCGATCCCGAGGAGCGCAGCCGCTTCTTTGACGGCTATGTCTGCGTCAAATTCGGCCTTCAGGAATGGGCGGAACGCCAGGCCGTGGGGAAGGCGCAGTCCGTTTATAGCTACGTGCAATTCCTGCGCGCCTGGGGGGCTGACAGCAACCGGCATGCGGGCGCCGTTCTCAAGGCGTGGGTGGAAAGCCGCTTCGGGCTCCTGGCCACCTACCACAACGGGCGCCTCGCCGAGAACGCCGCCGCGCGCGAAGGCTTCATGGTCGATCGGACCCGTGGCGCTGCCAAAACCATCGGCGTTCTCATGCAACTCGACCTCTTATATACCTATTGCCAGGACGAACTGCGCCGCCGCTTCCCAGCCGCGCAGTGGAAGACCCTCTACCGCGGCACGCACGATCCCGAGGAATATAGCGTGCGCAGTCCCAGCAATAGCGGCGAGGGCTACGCCAAACGCACCGCGCTCGTGCATCTCAACAACCTGAGTTCCTTCACCTCCGACGCAGAGGTGGCCTGGGAATTCGGCTCCAGCGTCTGGGAAGTGCAGGTGCCCGTCGCCAAGATCGTCTTCTTCAGCGGCCTGCTGCCCAAATCCCTCCTCACCGGCGAATCTGAATTCCTCGTTCTGGGCGGCCACTACAACGTGCGCACGTTGCTTTGCTGACGCTGTCGCCGACACCGGGTTCTCGATCCCGTTTCCGTTTCAGTGCGTTCGGAAAACGAAGGAAGCTGGTGATCAAAGCAAGTCCCTATGTTTCGCCCCTATCCTGTTTGGAAGACGTCACCGCCCCGGTTCGAAATCGAAACGCTGGATGAAACTCCGGTGCCGCTGGCGCAATAGATGCGCTTCAGCCCCTCATCAAATCCAATCGCATCTACCTTTTCCGCGATTTCGACCGATTCGGTCACCTTGCCGCGCGAGAGCAGCGCGACGGAAATGAGGGAAATGGAAGGGTTGCATTACCCTGAATTCTGCTGTCGAATTACAGGCGTGACAAGCGCCAAAACGCTGTGTTCCGCAGCCCCCCGACTTCATGAGAGTTCTAGACACACCAAAAACCGATGTAGCCAGCAAAGTTCCCGAGGTCACGCTGATCTTCTGGATTCTCAAGATTCTCGCCACGACGCTGGGCGAGACCGGCGGCGATGCCGTCTCGATGTCGCTCAACCTCGGCTACGCGGTTAGCACCGCGATTTTCTCGGTCGTTTTCCTTGCGGCGGTCGTTGTCCAGATCCTCGAAAAGAAGTTTCACCCGGTGATTTATTGGGTGACCATCGTTGCCACAACAACGGTTGGAACCACGCTCGCCGACCTTGCCGACCGTTCCCTTGGGATCGGCTACGCCGGGGGGACCTCTCTCCTGCTCGTTTTGCTAATGGCGTCCCTGTTCGTGTGGAAACGCGTTATGGGATCGGTAGCCGTGGACACGGTCGCCTCGCCGAAGTCCGAGCTGTTTTACTGGGTCACCATTATGTTCTCCCAAACCCTCGGCACCGCGCTGGGGGACTGGACCTCCGATTCGCTGGACTTCGGTTACCTCGGGAGCGCCGCCATTTTTGGCGGGATGCTTGTCGTGATTGCTGCGCTTTATTGGCGAACGTCCATCTCCCGCACTGTGTTGTTCTGGGCCGCCTTCATTCTGACCCGCCCGCTCGGAGCGGTCGTCGGGGATTTTCTGGACAAACCCTTGAACCAAGGTGGACTTGCATTGAGCCGCTTCACCGCCTCTGGAGTTCTCCTGGGCATGATGATGTTCTTCATCTTTGCTTTTTCCCATCGCCCCGCCAGGCGCACCCATTAAGAGAACGGTTGCCAACTTCGCCTCATGTGGTTCCCTCGCCTTGCGCTCTTTTTTCCCCTCGTTTCCCCTCGTTCCCAAGTTGCACTTGGGAACGCACCTGTCTTCGAAGTTGCACTTCGCAACCGTGGCTGCCGGACACGCCCCCTTTCTCGTTCCCAAGTTGCACTTGGAAACGCACTTGTCTTCGAAGTTGCACTTCGCCAACATAGGTTATGCGTAGCCGCTACCTCATCCACGAGCCCGACAATGCGCACTTTGTGACTTCCTCCATCGTGGCCTGGATGCCGGTCTTTTCCCTCGGTCCCAAGTGCACTTGGGAACGCACCTGTCTTCGAAGTTGCACTTCGCAAGCGTGGCTGCCGGACACGCCCCCTTTCCAAGAGCGCTCTCGAAGGCCGGAGCAATGCCACAAGACCGTCCGGCCTACGGAGGGGCGCGAAGTGCAACTTCGAAGACAAGGCATTACGAAGTCCAACTTCGTAACGAGGCGGCAGAACGAACAGACGGCGCCGCGCCCAGTGGGATGCTCGTTCCCAAGTTGCACTTGGGAACGCACCTGTCTTCGAAGTTGCACTTCGCCAACATAGGTTATGCGTAGCCGCTACCTCATCCACGAGCCCGACAAGGCGCACTTTGTGACTTCCCCTCGTTCCCAAGTTGCACTTGGGAACGCACCTGTCTTCGAAGTTGCACTTCGCAAGCGTGACTGCCGGACACACCACCCCTTTCCAAGAGCGCTCTCGAAGGCCGGAGCAATGCCACAAGACCGTCCGGCCTACGGAGGGGCGCGAAGTGCAACTTCGAAGACAAGGCATTACGAAGTTCAACTTCGTAACGAGGCGGCAGAACGAACAGACGGCGCCGCGCCCAGTGGGATGCTCGTTCCCAAGTTCCCCTCGTTCCCAAGTTGCACTTGGGAACGCACTTGTCTTCGAAGTTGCACTTCGCCAACATAGGTTATGCGTAGCCGCTACCTCATCCACGAACCCGACAAGGCCCACTTTGTGACTTCCTCCATCGTGGCCTGGATGCCGGTCTTCACCAAGGCGGCGCGCTGCGATATCCTCACGGAGTCGCTGGCCTATTGCCGCGACCACAAGGGGCTCAAAATCTATGGGTGGGTCATCCTCGACAACCATTTCCACGCGATTCTGGCCGCGCCGGATCTCTCCCGAACGCTGGCGGATTTGAAGCGATTCACGGCCCAACGGCTGCTCGATCAGCTCGAAGCGGAGAACTGCGAATGGCTGCTCCATCAGTTCGAGTTCTGCCGGGCGGCGCATAAGTCGGAGAGCAGGCATCAGATTTGGCAGGAGGGCGCTCACCCGCAGGCCATCGCGAGCGACGCAATGATGCTGCAGAAGCTGGAGTATCTGCACAACAATCCGGTCAAGCGCGGGTTGGTGGCGTCGCCGGAGCATTGGCGGTATTCGTCGGCGCACGCGTGGATGGCGGGGGCGGAGCCGGTGTTGCGGTGCGATGAGTGGCGGTAGCGGGCGCGTCCGGCTGACGAGGGCTGGCGAAGTGCAACTTCGAAGACAAGTGCGTTCCCAAGTGCAACTTGGGAACGAGTCTCCAAACCGCCCCCGGTTGAGCGTTAAAGGCGCTGTCGCCTCCTGTCTGGTGCGCGAGTGTGGCAAAGTAGGCGAAAAAGCGTTGACAGGGAATTCTTCATCTTGATAAAAAGGACGCAATGAGCACTTTCACCAAACAAACCAACAACGCCCCAACCGGTCAAAAGCCCGCCGTTCTTGCATTCCAAGCATGGCAGTTTTGAGGCTGCCCTGAGCTATCCTTTCAATCCATCCGAACCAACCAACCAACTAACAAACAACCAAAGCCCGTCGCGTCTCCGCGCGAACACCCCGGGGGCGCGGTGGGGTGAAGCAACAGAGTTGCGGGAAGCGGAGGCGTTCCCAAAGCGCTTCGCTTAACTTTGGGAGCGAGAGGAAAATGACTCCGTGACGCCCGTGATTTCGCCAACGCGACCAAACCACCAACCGTCAACCAGCCCGAACTAACCAACCACCAACAAACCAACCCAAGCCCACCGCCCGCCGCCCCTCCGAGCGAACAACCCGGAGGCGCGGCGCGGTGAAGCAACAGAGTTGCAAGAAGCGGAGGCGTTCCCAAAGCGCTTCGCTTAACTTTTGGAACGAGAAAAAAATGCACCAATTCGACTATTTCGCTCGCCATCCGCTGCGCGGAGAAATATCCGGGCAGATTGAGGCAAAGGACAAAATCGATGCCATAAAGGCCATCGAACGGGTCGGGTTCACTCCGATACGCGTTTCGCTCCACTTAAGCGAGCTTAACTCGGACGCGATCGAAACACCTCCGCCCGCAAAAACCGGATACAAGCCGACTATGCTGCAAATCGGTATATGCGTGATCGGTTGCGCAATGTTTATCTTATTGCTTGTGACCGGTGCGGCCCATAACGACAGTGGGCGCGGAGTCACTCTGTTATTTGGACTGTTGTCGGCCTACATCGCGCAGAGGAAGGGCTGTAATCCTTGGTGCTGGGTTTTGTCTGGCGGTTTGACCGGATTGATTATCTTGCACATAGTAACAAATAACTACGCAAGTGACTCTCCCGAGATCAAGGATGCGAACAAGGTCGGAGTTGTAATGTCAATCATCACAGTTTTATGGGCGACTCTTTCTGTCGTAGCGTGTTTTACTTTGACGGGGAAATGAGAAATGAAACCATTAAATATTAGAAAGAGATAAGTCGTGGATCCATTGACACTTCTGGCAATTTTCGTGATACTGGGACCAACGGCCGCATCCTGTGTCTTTTGGTTTCGGCTCGGGGCATCGGGATTCGGCGTTGCGTTACTAATACTGATTGTGGCATTGGTGGCGTTTCATTTTCGAAGCGCGGTAATCTACAGTATAATGGTGCTTCATCCTATCGGATGGATGACTCTGCCACTTGTGTTTGGCGGTGTGGTGACTGCTGTTATAGTTGAGAATCAGGGGAAAAAGGGGTCAGGCGACATTTGTTGACAGATTCATTCCGGCGGCTACGATTTTCCCATGGCCAGAAGCATCCGCATCGAATATCCTGGGGCGTTCTATCACACGATGGCGCGGGGAAATCGCCGGGAGAGCATCTTTCACGACGACGACGACCGGCGGTTTTTCCTCAAGGCCCTCTCCGAGGCGTGCGAGATGACCGGTTGGCGCATTCACGCCTGGGTGCTGATGGGCAACCATTACCATCTGCTGCTGGAAACCCCGGAGCCGAACTTGGTCGCCGGGATGCAGTGGCTTCAAAATACCTACACGCGGCGCTTTAACACTCGGCACCGGCTTTGGGGGCGACTCTTTGGCGACCGCTACAAAGCCGTCCCGGTGGAGGGCAACGGCTGGTATTACGAGACGCTGCTGGACTACATCCATCTCAACCCCGTGCGAGCGGGACTGGCGGGCGCACAGGGCGGGCTTGGCCTCTTGGAGTATCCATGGAGCAGCCTTGCTGGGGGCTACTGCCTGCCCGCCCGGAAACGGCCCCGCTGGCTGGCCGCCGCGGAGGGGCTAAAGGCATGTGGGTTTGCCGACACCACGCAGGGACGGAACGAATGGCTCGAGCGGCTTGAACGCCGGGCGCTTGAGGAGGGGCGGGAGCGCTGCGGATTGCCGTTTGCGCCAGCGGACGCCGACGCGCGGCTGAGCACGCTGCAGCGGGGCTGGTACTGGGGCAGCAGGGCTTTCGCCGAGAGGCTACTGGAAATCGGCAAGGCGGCGATCGTCAAAACGCGCCACCGCGACTACCAAGCGAGCCAGGAGAGCAGGGCGCACGGGGAGGCTGTCGCGCTCAAGCTGCTCCAGGAAGGCCTCGCCGCCGTCGGGCTGGAGGCAAGCGAACTGCCAGAGCTGCCCGGCAACGAAAAGCGAAAGGTCGCCATCGCCGCCGCAATCCGGCAAAAGACGACGGTGAGCATGCGGTGGATCGCTGAAGCACTCTCAATGCGAAGCGCCGCCAACGCCAGCCAGCAGATCCGCCGTCACCGCACCACTCCGCCAACCCTTCCCGAACGCCTTCAAAAGAGGATCGATCAGTCAACAGATGTCGCCTGACCCCTTTTTGCCACACAAGCGAGCCAGGAGAGCAGGGCGCACGGGGAGGCTGTCGCGCTCAAGCTGCTCCAGGAAGGCCTCGCCGCCGTCGGGCTGGAGGCAAGCGAACTGCCAGAGCTGCCCGGCAACGAAAAGCGAAAGGTCGCCATCGCCGCCGCAATCCGGCAAAAGACGACGGTGAGCATGCGGTGGATCGCTGAAGCGCTCTCAATGCGAAGCGCCGCCAACGCCAGCCAGCAGATCCGCCGTCACCGCACTACTCCGTCAACCCTTCCCGAACGCCTTCAAAAGTGGATCGATCAGTCAACAGATGTCGCCTGACCCCTTTTTTGCCCCCTTTTTGACACACGTATTTTTCCCTTTCGACGGAGGGTTTCAACCGGGCGATAAACGCGATTGTGAGCGCAGGCGCGAATCATCTGCAAAGCGAAGAGCCTGCGGCATATAAAAGAATTACATTTTCGCTTGCTCTCCGGTAAATAACAGTTAGTAATACTCGCAATGAACTTTGCAAAAGAGGATGCGCCCTCAGGGCGCGGCGCGGTTTCCGGTAAGTCGGAAGGCAAGGCGATTACGATGGCGATGATTGCAAAGGCAGCCGGGGTTTCCCAGGGTGCCATATCCTCGCTTCTCAACGATCGCGACTACGGCATCCGTGTCAGCGCAAAAACCCGTGAACGGGTGTTCCGAGTCTGCCGGGAGATGGGCTATATGCCCAACGACCTGCGGGCCGTTGTCCGTATGTACCCGGATATCGGGGATCTCTGCCTGCTGGTGGACAAGAATCTCGGGTTGGACGATTCCCTCGTGGATCGACTCTCCAAGGCGCTCGTCCTTCAAGGGCAGGGCAACTATGCCGTGACCGCACTGTACAGCCCGGAAATCGATTACTCAGCCGCGCCCGACGGACTGCCGGTGCCGGTACGCAACGGCGTTGCGGCAAAGTTTATCACCGTCGGCGCGGTCAACAGTTCCCTCCTTTCGGCGATCGTCGCCCGCGAATGCCCGGCCATTCACGTCGGCTACGAGGTGGCGCAGGCGGGGGTCACCAGCATCGTGCCCGAGTATTCCACGGCGTCACGCATGGGCATCGAGTACCTCTTTAAGCTCGGCCACAAACAGATTGCCATTCTCTCCGGGCCGTTCGGCTCTACCGACCCGTCTACCATCGAGCTCAACCATGGAATCCGGGCCGGGTACGACGCCATCAAGACGCCGATCGAAGCGCAAAACGTCATTTACGGAGACACCAGGTTCGAGCACGGCGTCACCTCCATCGACCTTTTGATGGAACGGCGGCGCAAACCGAGCGCTGTTTTTTGCTTTTCCGACCAGGTTGCAGCCGGAGTGCTGCACCGCGTGCAGGAGCGAGGGATCAAGGTGCCTTCGGAACTGAGCGTCATCGGCTTCGGCGGGGCTGCTTACTCAACGTTCCTGCATCCGCCACTTACGACGGTGGAACTGCCCGTCGACGAAATTGCAAAACTTGCGCTTGCGGAAGTGCAAACCCGTATTAAAGAAGAGGACAACTCAAGCATCCGCAAGCTGAGCGTCGCCTGCCGCATTGTCGAACGCGGTTCGTGCGCAAAAGCCGGCGCGGAAGCCGGAAAGTAACCGGGACCAACCCATTTTCCCCGGTTTCCACCATTTCCGGGCTTGACGCGTGCCGGTCGATTCCGTTTACAGATAAACACTCATGAAAGCTCCTCAGTTTTATATCACGGTCCTCTTTAGCGCCATCTGTCTCGTCCTGAGCGTGATGGCGATTTCATCCGGCCAAAGCAGCCAGGACTTGCAAGGCAAGCTCCAGCTTCAGCAAATGGAAATCCAGCGCGGCATGGCCAACAAGCAGGTCGGCCAGAAGCTGGTCAACGATATGGCCCAGGCCTCCCTCAAGAATGAGAAGATTAAGCAGGTGCTCGCGCGCAACGGTTATAGTGTGAACGCCGCTTCGCCTTCTCCGTCGCCCTCCGCTACGGGATCTTCTGTTCCCGCCATCTCCTCTTCCGCCACCACCTCCTCTACCGCCAAATGAACGAAGTTACTCCTGACGACCACAGCGCGGATAACACTCCGCACGAAGAATTTTCCGAAGCGCCTGCTCAGAAAAGCGCCTTTGTCCCGCTCACACTGCTTTCGGTCAGTTTTGCGCTGATCCTGTTCTGGCAAGTGCGCGTGACCAACAAGCAGTGCGACTCGCTCACCGCGACCATTGAGCAGAACAAGAATTCCGTCATGGAAGCCCAGCAAGTGCAGAACGGCATTACAAAGCTGGTTTCCGACCTCTACGAAGTGGCCAAGGACGACAACGACGCGAAGATGATCCTGTACGTTTACGACGTGCGCGACCCGAAGACGGGGCAACCGTTGGTGAAGGTCAACAACCCCGGTCCCTACGGGACTGCCGCTGGTGCTTCCGGTTCGGCTGGGGCGTCGACGACCACTCTCTCGGGATCGAAATAGCACACGGCTATCGAGCCGCGCCGCCGATTATCGGCTACGAAGTCGGCAACTGCGATTGGAACGTGTAGGCGACTGGTTCGACGGTGAAGACCGCCGCGCCCGTTTCCTTGCGCATTCAGCGGTTATTTTCTCCTCAGCGTCTCTCGCATGCACCGTAAGTGCATTCCGTCCACCCGCGGAAATTTCCAACGCGCCGGAGAAATCCGAGGCATTCGGTTAGGTTCCCAGCCATAAGCGGGAACTGCTCATGGAAAAAAGAGATGAGGAGGCAGGGACGTCCGAAAACCCGGCGAGTCAGGCCGATTGGAAGCCGAACACGGAAACTGGAGCGGCCCACATTATTTGTCATCCTGAGACTTGCAGGCGGCCAAAGCGCGGCGTTGATTGTTGGGCAAGAACCTGCGCCGCTCCTTTGTCATACTTGATGTCGTTTGCGATATGCCAGCGGCGCAACGCCCATAAACCTGGAAAACGTCCGAGTGAAATGCGCGTGGTCGTAAAACCCGACGTTCAAAGCGATGTCGGTAATGCTCTTGTCGGTGTGCGACAGCAGCCGGCAGGCGGCGTGGACCCGCGTAAGCAAGAGGTAGCGGCGCAAAGTCGTCCCGAACAGCTTCCGGAACAGCCGGTCGAACTGGCTGTTTGAAATACCTACCATCACGGCGAGCCGCCGCGTGGTTAACTGTTCGGCGTAGTGCGTGTGAAGATGCTGCACAGCCCGCGACAGACGACCGTACGATTTCGGCGTCGTTCGCATTCCTTCGACTTCGCGGTGGATGCCCGCAATTCCAATGATGCGGCCCTGCCGGTCCCTAACCGCCACCTTACTGTAGATGATCAGCTTCTCGGACCCTCCCTCCTCCGGCGCCGGTGCGACGGCGTTGATGATCGGGATACCCGTGCGCATGACTTGCCTGTCCCCCTCGACGTACAGGTCCGCCCGGTCTTTGGGATAGAAGTCGTAATCGGTTTTTCCAATCGAGTCCAATTCGGATGCCACCTGGCAATACTCGTACCCACGCCGGTTATGCATCACGAAGCGCCCCTTCCGGTCCTTCATAAAAAAGGCGACATCCGGCAAAAGATCGAGCAATTGCTGGAAAGGCTGAGTACCATCCATCTTCTGAAGGAACTTTTGTCGAAACAACTCAGAGTTCATGCGCGGATTATACAAAAAATAAGCACCGCGATACAAGCATGGCGTTGGGGAATTTCGCAACCTGTGGCCCATGCATCGACGACAATTCCTCGGCGCCACCCTCGCGGCGACCGCAGCCGGTTCCCTCTTCAGAGCGTTGCGCGGCAATGCGGCTGAACCCCAACCCTCCACACCCCATCCCCCACCGGAATTCAAACGCAAAATCAAGACCGGCTTTATTGGCGGCGGCACGCGCGGAGCCTGGATTGCCGGGTTGTTCAAGGAACACGGCGGTTTTGAGGCGGTGGCCGTGGCGGATTATTTTCAGCCGGTCGCCGATAGCCTCGGCAACGCTGTCGGGGTCGATGCGGCACGCAGATTCTCGGGGTTGTCCGGTTACAAAAAAGTCATCGAGAGCGGGATCGAGGCCCTGGTGCTCGAAGACGTGCCTTACTTCTTCCCCGAGCAAGCTCAGGCGGCGGTGGATGCCGGACTGCATGTGTACATGGCCAAGCCGGTCGCGGTGGACGTCCCCGGTTGCCTCAGCATCGAGGCGTCCGGCAAGCTTGCGACGAAGAAACAGCGGGTGTTTCTGGTGGACTATCAAATTCCGACGGACCCGGTTAACATCGAAGTCGCCCAGGGGATTCGCGACGGCGCGCTTGGCAAGCTGGCACAAGTGCAAACCTTCGGGATCAGCGGTGGCTTTGGCGATCCGCCAAGAACCGCGACGATCGAAAGCCGGCTCCAACATCTCATCTGGGTCAACGATGCTGCGCTCGGTTGCGACAACCTCGGCAACTTCGACATTCACGCCATTGACGCGGCGCTCTGGGTGATTGGACGGCGCCCGATCGCCGCGATGGGTTCGTCGCGGATTTGCCGCCCCAATCCGCACGGCGATTCGCGCGATGTGTGTTCGGTGGTGTTCGAATACGCCGACGGCCTGGTGCATAACCATTACGGCCAGGCGCTGCCAAACTCCAGCGATGGCGATTTGTCCGCGCTTTTTGCCGGAACCATCGCAAACGCGCAGATCAAGTACTGGGGCAAATCGTTCGTCCGGGGCGGTGCGAAAAAGATAGGGGGCGGCAAGGTCGAGAATCTGTACCAGGCCGGCCCGGTTCGCAATATCGCCGCGTTTTACCGGAACATCACGGAAAGCAAGTTTGAGAACGCCACCGTGCAACGCGCCGTGGACGGCTGCCTCACGTGCGTCCTGGGGCGTGAAGCCGCGGCCCGGCACGGGAAACTGACGATGGAGGAGTTACTCCAGGAAAACCGTCGTCTCGAAGTGGACTTAAAAGGATTGAAGATATGAATTGGAAAACACTAACATTACTCATCGGCTTCGCCGGCAGCGTGGCTTTCGCGGGGGACAATGCGTTCTTCGCGATGGATACCGGCACGAAGGATGCCCAACACCAGACCGCCGAAGCTCAGGTCGCCTTGATTAAGGACCTCGGCTTCGCCGGCATCGGACCGATCTACACGACATCCGCGGCCATGCGCGAGATGCTGGTGGCGCTCGACCGGCAACAACTGAAGCTCTTTGCTGAGTACGTCGGGCTGGACCTCGACGCGGTCAGCCCGGTCACCCCGCAAATCCGGGATGCGATCAGCCAGTTGCAGGGACGCGGGGCGGTGCTCTGGCTGTACGTCACGAGCAAGAAATTCAAGCCATCGGATGCAGCCGGCGACGCGCTGGCGGTCCCCTTGTTGCGGGAGGTAGCGGCGCTGGCGGAACCGGCGGGAGTGCGTGTGGCATTGTATCCGCACGCGGGGATGTGGGTCCAGAGAGTGGAGGACGCAGTGCGGCTCTCGCGTCAGGTCGATCGCAAGAACGTCGGCGTGACCTTCAATCTGTGCCATTGGCTGAAGGTGGACGGCAAAGCGCTCGAAGAGCGGCTGGAGGATGCAAAGCCTTACTTATTTGTGGTGACGCTCAACGGCGCCGATGTGGATGGGAAGGACTGGGCACACCTGATTCAGCCGTTGGATGCCGGCAGTTTCGATGTGGGCCGGGTGCTGGCGAAGTTGAAGCAGATGGGCTACGCCGGGCCGATTGGGTTGCAGCACTTCGGCATCGGCGGCGATGCCCGCACGAACTTGCAGCGCTCGATGAATGGCTGGCGCCGGCTGCAGCAGCAGGAACCGCCGCCTGCGGGACTGGGGCATGGCCATCCAGATTCCACGACATGGCCGGATTTGTTCGCGCCGGATCTCTCCAACGCCGTGTATTCAGCCGACGTCTGGTCGTGGAAAGACGGTGAACTTTCGCCCAGGGACAAGGATGAGGCGATTTGGTCACAGCGGGAATTTGGAAACTTCGTCCTCGATCTGGAGTTTAAATTGGAACCCGGCGCCAACAGCGGCGTGTTCGTTTACGACACAGACATGAAAAACTGGATCACCAGTTGTGTGGAAATTCAGATTCTGGACGATCCCGCGCCAAAGTGGGCCAAGGTGCCGCCGACGTGGAAGTGCGGAGGCATTTTCGGTCATACGGCGCCAAAGAGTGCCGCGGTGAAAAAGGCCGGGGAGTGGAACCGGATGACCATTCGATGCCAGGGCCCCGCTATTTCGGTTCTGCTCAACAGCGAGCCGGTAACGGAGATGAACATGAGGGACTGGCACTCCGCGAAGAAGAATCCCGACGGCAGCGACATCCCGCCGTGGTTGTCGCGGCCTCTGGCGGAGATGGCAACCAAGGGGCGCATCGGGTTACAAGGCGCTCACGGCGGCATCCCGACGCATTTCCGCAACCTCAAGATCAAACCGATCGAGTAAGCTATTAGACATTCTATGAATACATCGAACACAACGCCCCCCCCAAGCCCCGTCTCCCGACGCGAGTTTTTGGGGACAACCGCCGCCGCCGCAGCTTTCATGATCGCGCCGCGCCATGTGATTGCCGGGTCCGGCGATGCCGCGCCCAGTACGAAGCTCAATATCGCCGGCATCGGCCTCGGCTGGATGGGGCCGAACGATCTTCGCAACCTCGAATCGGAGAACATCGTCGCTCTGTGCGATGTGGATCCCAATATCGCCGCCAAAACGATTAATAAATATCCGAAGGCGAAATTCTGGATCGACTACCGGGAGATGTTGGAAAAGCAAAAGGACATCGACGCGGTGGTCATCGCCACGCCCGATCACACGCACGCGGTCATCGCGATGGCGGCAATCAAGGCGGGCAAGCACGTCTATTGCCAGAAGCCCCTCTGCCATGACATGTATGAGGCGCGCATGCTTACCCAGGCCGCCGCGGAGGCGAAGGTTGCCACGCAGATGGGCATCCAGGGCCATAGCAGCGAAGGTTTCCGCCTGATCTGCGAATGGATCTGGGCCGGCGGCATCGGGGACGTTCACGAGGTGGACGCCTGGAGTTCGCAGTGCTTCTATCCTTGGGGCCACGAGTGGTGGAGTTCGAAATACGGCGCCGCCCGTCCAAAGGATACTCCCGCCCTGCCTGACAAAATGAACTGGGATCTCTGGCTGGGCCCGGCACCGGAGCGCTCCTACCATCCCGCTTATCATCCGGCAGTATGGCGGTGCTGGTGGGATTTCGGCAATGGCATGATGGGCGACCGCGGCGTGCATACTTTGGACTCCGTCTTTTCGTCGCTCAAGCTCGGTCCGCCCATCAGCATCGAGGCGGCCACGTCCGGGGGAAATTCGGAAGTGCATCCGATTTCGTCGATCATTACCTTCCTATTCCCTGCGCGCGAGGGACTCGCGCCGGTGAAACTCACCTGGTACGAAGGCATCCGCCCCCCGCGGCCTCCGCAACTCGAAGACGGTGCTGACATGCCGCACGAGGGAGGCGTCATTTTCAAGGGCAGCAAAGGCACCTTGATGTGCGGCGTCATGGGCGACAGTCCGCGGCTGATTCCGGAGACGGCGATGCATGCCTTTATCCGCCCGCCAAAAACCCTCCAGCGCCCGAAGGGTTCGCACGAAATGCATTGGGTCGATGCGGCAAAGGCGGGAACGCAACCGGAGGCGCACTTCGGCTACAGCGGTCCGCTTACGGAACTCTGTTTGCTCGGCAACGTCGCCAAGCGCGTCAACGCCCGCATCGAATGGGATTCAAAGAACTTCAAATTCACCAACTGCCCCGACGCCAATCGCTTTCTCCGGCCAGAATACCGCAAGGGCTGGAGCCTATAGCACCTGCACCCAAATGAAACCTCGAGTCGCCCGGTTTGCCACAATTGCCGTACTGTTTTGTTTCGCAACGTTTGTCGGTTGCGGGGCGGGATTTTCGGAAGACAAATCGCAGCAATTGCTGCCTGAGGGACAGCCTTTGACACCCGCAGGACAGGCCCTGGCATCCTGGAAGTCGGTCAAATGCTGGGAAGAAGTCGGCACAACGGTCCTCGATCCTCAAGACGCGAAGCGATTGAAAAGCGAGCCCGGTCAGGGAACGATTGTTACAGACGGCAAAGGGAAGGACTTGCTCACCAAGGAAACCTTCGGAGACCTTGCGGCCCACGTGGAATTCATGATCCCGAGCCATTCGAACTCAGGGGTGTATTTCATGGGTAGCTACGAGTTGCAGGTGTACGACAGTTTCGGCGTCGAGAAAGACAAGTATCCTGGCATCGAATGCGGCGGTCTCTACCCTGCCTGGGTTAACAACGCCAACGTCCGCGGCCATTCGCCGCTCGTAAATGCTTCGCTGCCGCCCGGCCAATGGCAGACGTTCGACGTGGTTTTCCACGCGCCGCGATTCGACGCAACCGGCAAGAAGACCGCCAACGCTCGATTCGTGAAAGTCGTTCACAACGGCAAGCTCATCCACGAAAACGTGGAGTTGTTCGGCCCAACCCGCGGTGGGTTTGTGGAACAAGCGACTGGTCCTTTGCGCTTGCAAGGCGACCACGGTCCGGTCGCCTACCGCAATATCCGCCTCCGGGCACTGTCCGAGAAATGAGATGGATACTGTATACGAACAACGGCTCGCCCGTTACACCTGTGCAATGCGGGGCGGAATGCCGGACCGCGTGCCGGTCCGGCCCTTCGTGGCGGAGTTCTGCGCCAAGTATGCCGGGTTCACCTGCCAGGACGTTACCCACGACTATACGAAGGCTTACGAAGCCGTCATTCGCACCGGAAGAGGTTTCGAGTGGGATGCGATGGTCGCCAACATGGTTTGGGTATGGACCGGTCTCGCGCAGGCGATCGGCCTGAAGTACTACGCCATCCCCGGCGTCCATATTTCCGCCGACACCGGCTTTCAATATCACGAACCGCCCGAGGATGGCGCCTACATGCGCGCCGACGAGTATGACGCGCTAATCGAGGATCCGACGGCGTTCCTTCTGAATACCTGGCTGCCCCGGGTCTCCCGCGGCGACAGCCTTTCGCTGCTTAAGGGCGGCATGGCAATGATGCAGTACTTTGGCACCATCGGCGGTCAGATCGAACGGATGAAGACCGAGAACGGCACCGTATCCGCCATCGCCGGCATCCTCAAGGCCCCGATGGATATTCTCGCCGACAAATTTCGAGGCTACCTCGGCCTGCTCTCCGATCTCGAAACGCAGCCGGAAAAAGTCAAGGCGGCCTGCGAGGCGCTCGCACCGCATTTGTTCCGCGTCGCGCTGGATAGTTCCGATCCGACGTGCGCCGTGCCAATCGGGTTCTGGATGCACCGCAGTTGTGTGCCGATGGTGACGCCGAGCCATTTTTCCAATAACTTCTGGCCGACGTTGCGCCCGATCGTCGAGGAACTCTGGCGCAATGGACGCCAGACCTTGTTCTATGCCGAAGGGAACTGGGATTATCATCTCGACGATTTCGCCACGCTGCCCGCGCATAGCATTGTCTATCACATCGACCAGGGCGATCCCGTCAAGGCCTTCCAGAAACTCGGCGGAAAGTTCTGTTTGTCCGGCGGAATCCCAACGTCGATGCTGGCGTTCGCCACCCCGGATAAAGTCCGTGCGAAGGTCAAAGAGGTGCTCGATATCTGCGCCAGAGACGGCGCGTACATCATGGACGCCAGCGCCATCGTCCAGAACGACGCCCGGATCGAAAACGTTCAAGCCATGACCGACGCAACGCTGGAATACGGCGCCTATTCTCGCAGCCGCCCAGCTTCTCCGCCACAACCAAAGCCGGCGCCACAAACAATCGGTCGCGCCACGCACACACCTCCCGGTTGCGTCGAGCCGTGGGACCGTGTAAAAGGCCATTGGCCGCCCGTGACCGGCGATGAACAACTGGTAAAAGATATATGGGCGCAAACCGATGGCCTGGCTTACCTGTATCTTTGGCAAATCCTGGTGTCGTTCTAATTTGACTGGCGATCCCGACCCCGCGGATTGGCGACACACGAAAAGAACTGCACCCGGACGCGCGGGCGGCACGGAGTGCCGTCCTCCGTTATGTTCCCCCTCCCCTCACCGTCTTGCCATCCACCCACGTGCTGCCGATCAACGTCGCGCGCGGATATTCCGGTATTCCGTGTTCGTTGTTGTGGATCATGCCGACGACCATCTCCAGCGCGGCCTCACCGACGATGTCGTTGTGCTGGTTCATGCCCGCCCAGTCGGCGTGATCGCACCGGTGCTCCATCTGGATCAACCCCACATCTTCCGGAACCCGCAACCGCATCCCTTCCAGCCAGCGCCGGACGACGTGGTAGAGCGTCAGGATGAGATCAGGCTGCTGTTCCGCAAACCACCGGTGAAACAAATCGGGATTCTGACGCGCTTCCGTCACGCGGTAGAACGGACTCAGCCGTTGCGTCTCCGGCAGTTGCTGCTGGCCAATGAGATACCCGGCGGTAAATCGCCGTTCCACCAAGTGATCGATCACGCCGTCGAGCACCAATCCCGGACGCCGGTAGCCGAGCCTCACGGCGTTTTCCACGGCGCGCAACGCAAGCATATGGTGATCGGTGCAGGCAAACGACAGCGCGGGGTCGCGCGTGCGCACGCCGGTGACCACGCTCGGGTATTCGTTCCATGTCGGCAGGAACTTTTCGGGCAAATGGTTGTCGTTCATCAACCCTACGACGATCACGCCCCGGATGTTGCGCGCCTTCAAAATCTTGTTGAGCCGCTCGCCGTCGAGCTTCGGGTCGTGCAACCAGAATTCATCCAGACTGTAGCCGTTAAGACCGGCCCGCCGCCGACAACCCTCGACGTAGGTCGGCACGGTCGGATGCGTCCGAAACGCCTGCCGGTCCTGATTGGCGTTGAGCAACGCCAGCGTCGCCTTGTAGCCCTGCTCCGAACCGGCCCGCAGTTCGGCCATCAACTGCGACACCACCGGGTTCTTCCTGTAGCCGAGTTCGGCGGCGATTTGCTGGATTCGCTCCCGTGTGGCCAGGGGAATCTGCGGGTCGTGGCGCAGCGCCAGCGAAACGGCGTTTTTCGAAACGCCCGCGGCGTTTGCGACATCGAGCATGGAAACCGAACGCATGACGGAGCCATCCATAGCAAGCGCTTCTTGACTGTCAAGCGAACAGCGCTTGCAACACCGTTTACAGGCTTGCGTTCACCCTTTATTTTGCCCCCATGTCTTTCACCCTCGGAATCGATTACGGGACAAACAGCGTCCGCGCCCTCATCGTCGACTGCCGCAACGGTGCCGAATTGGCGACTTGCGTGGTCGAGTATCCCAGCGGTCAGCAGGGCATTCTTCTCGACCCCGCCGACCATCACCTCGCTCGGCAGCATCCCGGCGACTATCTCCACGGCCTGGAACAAAGTGTTGCCGGCGCTCTCGCTCGCGCCGCCGCCCAGCCCGGTTTTTCGCCCGACCAGATTATCGGCATCGGCGTGGACAGCACCGGCTCCAGTCCGATTCCGGTGGATGTCGGCAACGCGCCGATCGCGCTTCAGGACCGTTGGAAGAGCAATCTCAACGCGCAATGCTGGCTCTGGAAAGATCACACCGGCCACCGCGAAGCCGCGCGCATTACCGAGACCGCCGCGCAATGCCGCCCGCAGTTCATCGCCAAGTGCGGCAACACGTATTCGTCCGAATGGTTCTGGTCGAAGATCTGGCACTGCCTGAACACCGATCCGGAGGTCTTCGACGCCGCCTATAGCTGGGTGGAACTCTCCGACTTTATTCCCGCAGTCCTGGCAGGTGTGACCGATCCGCTTGCGGTTAAGCGCGGCATCTGCGCCGCCGGTCACAAGGCGCTTTACTCCGACGAATGGGGCGGACTCCCCGACAGGGAGTTCCTCGCGATGCTCGATCCCAAGCTGGCGGCGTTGCGCGACCGCCTCTACTCGAAAGCCTGGGACGCCACCGAATCCGCGGGAACGCTTTGCGCCGAATGGGCCGCGAAGCTCGGTCTCAAGGCGGGCATTCCGATTGCCATCGGCGAGTTCGACGTGCATTACGGCGCAATCGGCAGCGGCGTGGAAGAAGGCGTGCTGATCAAGGCGATCGGCACTTCCACCTGCGACTGCATGGTGGTGCATGGGGACAAGCACGTCGCGGATATCCCCGGCATCTGCGGCATCGTTCCCGGAGCGATCCTGCCCGGATTTTACGGCATCGAGGCCGGCCAATCCGCCGTGGGAGACATTTTCAAATGGTGGGTGGAAGTCGTGCTCAATGGCGACGGCGGAATGCACCGCGCGCTGGCTCAGGAGATCGGCAACCGGAAACCGGGCCAGAGCGGACTCCTCGCGCTGGACTGGAACAACGGCAACCGCACCATCCTGGTCGATCCCATGCTCACCGGATTACTCATCGGCCAGACCCTGCACACCACCCGGGCTGAAATCTACCGCGCTCTCATCGAAGCCACGGCGTTCGGCGCGCGCGCCATTATCGAACGCGTCAGCGAATACGGAGTGCCGATTCATCGCGTGGTTTGCTGCGGCGGCATCGCGGAGAAAGACGCTTTCCTGATGCAGGTTTACGCGGACGTGACCGGCTGCACCATGCAGGTCGCCGGCTCCAGCCAGGCGTGCGCGCTCGGCGCGGCCATTTCCGCCGCCGTCCTTGCCGGCGCCCACGCCGATTTCCCGACCGCCCAGCGCCTGATGACTTCGCTAAAGCCCATCGGCTACACGCCAAACCCGGAGAACAAAGCCGTCTATGACAAGCTCTATCGCCTCTATCGCCAGTTGCACGACGCTTTCGGTGGCATCGACAAGAACGCCGATCTCTCGCGGGTGATGAAAGAACTCATCGCAATCAAGGAGGAGCAGAACAGGGGAATCGATAATTGATAATTTTTGATTGCTAATTGTTTCGCATCCAAGCCGGCTATGACTCCATTAGCTAGTCTCCACTCATTTTGCGGCTCTTTTTCATCTTTGCATGGCTTTTCAGGGCCAACGGCCCGGCCCCATAGCCTAGTAGGCTGTAACAGCGACAAGGTCGGATCGCTGGATGGTGGCAAGGCGCGAAAAATCGGGAGGGGCCCAGCAGTCGCGCCAGCGTCTTGGAGAACCGGGGAATTGATAATTGATAATTTTTGATTGCTAATTGTTTCGCATCCAAGCCGACTATGGCTCCATTAGCTAGTCTCCACTCATTTTGCGGCTCTTTTTCATCTTTGCATGGCTT
>Ga0316219_1001139_pt1 | contig 30662 bp, 27 predicted proteins | sample TBH18003PmetaG_FD_203635 | JGI IMG/M metagenome (GOLD analysis project Ga0316219, IMG submission 203635) | Freshwater microbial communities from Trout Bog Lake, Wisconsin, USA - TBH18003P | ecosystem: Environmental > Aquatic > Freshwater > Lake > Hypolimnion/Profundal zone | place: USA...
TTACACGCTCCATCACCGTCACCGAGGGCATCAGCGTCAAGGACCTCGCAGAAAAACTCGATGTCCGCGCCAAGGACCTCATCGCCACCCTCCTCATGCGCGGCGTCTTCGTCACCGTCAACCAGTCGCTCGATGGCGAGCTGGCACGCGACGTCGCACGCCAGTTCGGCGCAGACACCACCGTCCTCTCCGTCGAGGAACAGCTCGAGAACGAGGCCATCGAGGGCCTGCTCGAAGACACCTCCGGCCTCATCGAAATCACCCGCTCGCCCGTCGTCACCGTCATGGGCCACGTGGACCACGGCAAGACCTCGCTGCTCGACGCCATCCGCTCCACCGAAGTCGCCGCCGGCGAGGCTGGCGGCATCACCCAGCACATCGGCGCCTACAAGGTCCGCATCAGCAAACCCGACTCGCCCGCCTTCGGACGCGAGATCGTCTTCCTCGACACCCCGGGCCACGAGGCCTTCACACGCATGCGTGCCCGCGGCGCCAAAGTCACAGACATCGTCGTCATCGTCGTCGCCGCTGACGACGGCGTCATGCCGCAAACCCTCGAGGCTATCGACCACGCCCGCGCCGCCAACGTCCCCATCATCGTCGCCGTCAACAAGATTGACAAGCCAGAGGCCCACCCCGACCGCGTCAAGCAGCAGCTTGCAGACCGCGGCCTCCAGCCCGAAGCCTGGGGCGGCACCACCGTCTTCGTCGACGTCAGCGCCAAGAAGCGCATCAACCTTGAGCTCCTCGAGGAGATGATCTGCCTCGTCGCCGATGTCGCCGCCCTCAAGGCCACGCCCGACCGCTCCGCCACCGGCACCGTCATCGAGGCCAAGCTCGACCGCGGCCGCGGCGCCGTCGCCTCCATCCTCGTCCAGAACGGAACCCTCCGCACCGGCGACAGCTTCATCGTCGGCAACACCTTCGGCAAGATCCGCGCCATGTTCAACGACCGCGGCCAGCCCATGGACGAGGCCGGTCCCTCCACCCCAGTAGAAATCCTCGGTCTCGAGGGCATGCCAGACGCCGGTGACACCTTCCTCGTCATGGCAGACCGCGACAAGGCCAAGGCCATTGCCGCCTACCGCAAGATGAAGGAGCGCGAGGCCCAACTCGCCAAGAGCTCACGCGCTACGCTCGAGGGTCTCTCCGAGCAGGCCAAGCAGACCGGCTCCAAGGACCTCAACATCATCCTCAAGGGCGACGTGCAGGGCTCCGTCGAGGTCCTCGCAGACTCCCTCGAGCACATGTCCACCGAAAAAATCCGCGTCCGCGTCCTCCACTCCGGCGTCGGCGCCATCACCGAATCCGACGTCCTGCTCGCCTCCGCCAGCAACGCCGTCGTCATCGGCTTCTCCGTACGCCCAGAACGCAAGGCACAGGAACTCGCCGAGCAGGAGCACGTCCAGATCCGCCTCCACTCCATCATCTACGAGCTCCAGGACGAGATCACCAAGGCCATGTTCGGCCTCCTCGAACCGGTCTTCAAGGAGAACTTCCAGGGCCGCGCAGAGGTCCTCACCGTCTTCAAGATCTCCAAGGTCGGCACCGTTGCCGGCTGCCGCGTCACCGAAGGCCTCATCCGCCGCGACTCCCAGATCCACCTCATGCGTGGCGGCGTCGAGGTCTACAAGGGCAAGATCGCCTCGCTCAAGCGCTTCAAGGACGATGCCTCCGAGGTCCGCTCCGGCACCGAGTGCGGCATCGACCTCGGCAACTTCAAGGACATCCAGGTCGGCGACCTCATCGAGGCCTTTACCTCCGAGAAGGTCGCAGCAGACCTCGGCGCCAACGTTGAAACCGTCGCCAAGGCCAAAGCCAAGGCCAAGGCCAAAGCCGCCGCCGATGCGGAAGCCGAAGCCGCCGCCGAAGCCGCTCCCAACCCGCAAGAGTAATCCCACCGCATCAAAAAAACGGCGTGCTCGTCAGAGCACGCCGTTTCTGTTCCGCGCTCAGCCCGCTTCTAGTTCTCCTGCTTGCTCAGCACGCCGTACGCTATCCCCGCCACCACCGCGCCCAGTATCGGCGCCAGCCAGAACAGCCACAATTGCTGCAACGCCCAGCCGCCGCAAAAGATCGCCGGCCCCGTCGACCGCGCAGGGTTGAACGATGCGTTCGTCACCGGTATCCCCACCAGGTGCGCCACGCCCAGCGCAAACCCGATCGCGATCGGCGCAAATCCCTTCGGCGCCCGCACGTCCGTGGCTCCCAGTATCACCATCACAAACATGCACGTCAGCGCCGCCTCGGCCGCAAACCCGCTCGCCAGGCTGAACCCTCCCGGCGAGTGCAGCCCGAACCCGTCCGAAGCGAATCCCGCATGCACGTTGAATCCCGCATGGCTGTGCGCCACCTTCAGCAGCGCCCACGCCCCCGCGGTCGCGCCCACCACCTGCGCAATCACGTACATCGGCACCTCGCTCCAGCTAAACCGTCCCGCCACCGCCAGCCCTACGCTCACAGCCGGATTCACATGGCAGCCCGAAATATGCCCAATCGCATACGCCAGGCACATCAGCGTCAGCCCAAACGTCAGCGCCACGCCCACAAACCCGATGCCGTACTGCGGAAACCCGCATGCCAGCACCGCGCTCCCGCATCCGCAAAACACCAGCCAGAACGTACCTACCGCTTCCGTGATTGCGCGTTTTCCCAGTCCCATCTCGATCCTCGCTTGTGTGGAAGTTGGCCGACACTCGCGCCAGAATCAATCGCTCCGGCGCGGGGGAAGGCGCTGTGGCTCTCGCCACGCCAACACCTTACACCCTCTCCCTCTGGATTCAACCGCTTTATTTTCGCGCCCCCACGACCGCCCCATGCCCTTTTGCTATCATGAATTTACATGCCGCCCAGCGCCCCCACTCCCGTTTCCAGCAACCGCACCAACCTCGCCCTCCTTCTCGGATGGCTCATCCCCGGCGCCGGCCATCTCCTCCTCGGCAAGCGCCTCCGCGCACTCCTCCTCTTCGTCTCCATCACCGCCATGTTCGCCATCGGCGTCGCTCTCGGCGGCAAGGTCTACGCTCCCAACCTCGGCGACGTTCTCGACATGCTCGGCTTCGTCGGCCAGCTCGGCGCTGGCCTGCTCTACCTCGGCACGCGCCTCCTCGGCTTCGGTGCCTCCAGCGTCCAAATCGCCATCGCAGACTACGGCACCAAGTTCATCGTCGTCTCCGGCCTGCTCAACGTCATCGCCGCCGTGGACGCGCAGCGCCTCGCCAACGGCCGCAAGGATCTCGCATGACACTCTCCCACTTCTCCGCCGTCCTGCTCTTCTCGCTCTTCACCTCGGTGGTCTTCGCCATCACCCAGCGCACCCATCCGCGCCAGATGCTCCGCTTCGGCGCTCTCTGCTTCGTCCTCTTCGTCGGCGGAACCATCGCCGCCAGTTGGCTCATGGCCCTCATCAAGCGCTAGAAGTCCGTACGCCCGCGCACAATCAAGAACTCAGGAGAACGCCGCCAGCCCCGCCGCCACGCTCTTCCACACCACTGCATCAAACCGGTGCCGCACCCGGAATCCCATCTCCTCGTACAGCCGCACCGCACCCGCATTCCCCGCCGTCACCGTCAGCGTCATCGCCTCAAATCCACGCTTCCGCAGTTGCTCCCCGCACCGGCTCACCAGCAGCCGCCCCAGCCCACGCCGCTTAAACTCTGGCAGCACACACACTTGCGTAACGTGCCCCACCCGCTCCTGCACGCGGCTCGTCAGCAGCATCGCCGCCAGCCGTCCCTGCCCGTCCACCGCCACGGTCGACGCATCCAGGTCAAACGTCCCGCATCCGGGGAACCGTATGATGTTGTGAAGAAAGCGCAAAGCCCCCTCCGCCGTGCGGTACTGATCGTTCAGCTCCGCGTCCACATGTCCCGCGTACGCCCGCTGCACCAACCTCCCCGCCTCCTGGAAGTGCATTCCGCTCCACCCTCTAAGCTCTATGCCATCAGGTACTTGCAGCTTCTCGCCGGCCCCCTTCGCGCACCCGCACTGCTGCAGTTCGCACTCCATGAACAGCCTCTCGTGCCGCTGGAATCCCGCGCGCTGGAAGATCTCCTCCAGCGAACGTGCCGGATGCAGCAACAACTGCGCCTCAATCCGGTCCAGTTGCGGCGACGCGCACAGCATCTCCAGCAGATGCGTAATCAGCGTCCGCTCCACATCCTTGGCCGGCAGCGGCGCGCTAACTTCCCCCGATGCATACACATCCCCCACCACTGCCTTGTTCCCCTCGTACACGCAGAAGATGTATCCGCACACCCGTCCGCCCACCATCGCCACAAATCCAGGCAGCACCCGCGAATCCAGATACTGCAACAGCAGGTCGGCCGACGTCCGGTAATCCCACCGCAGACGCTCCTTCCACTCGCGGCACTCCGCCTCCAGCAACGGCAGCAGTTGACGCGCGGAAAAGTGCCTCAAATCAAGCACTTCGATCATCGTCGTGGTTGTGCCCATCGCTCCCGCCAAAGCCACCAGCATACACGTTCGTTTACTGTTTCGGCGTCGATTCGTCCCCGCGTGCCGCTACGCGGTACACCACCAGCCCCTGCCACGGATACTCCAGCAGCTTCGGATGCGCGCGCCCGTCCAGCGCCGTGTCCAGCGCATCCGTGTCCGTATCTCGTGCCACCAAAAGGTGTTCCCCCGCCGGTATACCATCCGTCATATAGTCCGTAGGTGGTTGATTCCTATAGAACGCCAGCCCATAGGCCATGTCGCGCCGCACATCCAGCACCGCAAATTGTTTGATGTTAGGCGCCTTCTGCTGCATTTCTCTCGCCAGTGGCCTCGCCGAATAGTTCAAATCCAGCAGCGGCCCGTTCTGCAACGGCAACCTGTGCCCGAATACCCTTGACTGCACATTGCTTAGCAGAAAAACCAGGCACAGCGCCACGCCGATGCACGTCGCCAGCCGCAGCTTGCACGGCCCGTACTTAGCCACAATCAGCAGGATGACGAACGCCAGCACCCCCGCCACCCCCGCCGCCGCATACACCGCATGCCGCGGCAACCAGATGCGGTCCACCACCATGTACGTCGGGCACAGCAGCACCACAAACACGATGAACCCGGTCGTTATCGCGTGTGCCAGCAACATCTTCCACGGCGTCCGGTTGCGGATGCGATACAGGTAATCCCCGGTCAGAATCGCGATGGGCGGCAGGGAGGGCAGAATGTATCCCGGCAGTTTTGAGCCTGAGAACGAGAAGAACACAATCGGAACAAGTGCCCACAGCACCAGAAACTCAGGGAACGCGTCGCCCGCTCTCTGGTGCCCCAGATACCGTTGCGGGTGCCGCCGTGCCCGCCACTCCGCCAACGAGATTTGCAGCGCATCCCACAGCGCCCGCAGCGCAAACACCGTCCACGGCATCAACGCGATGACCAGCACTACGAGGTAGTAATAGAACGGCTGGTGATGCAGATACCGGTTGCTCCCGAAGCGTTCCAGATTCTGTTCCAGGAAGAACTCGCGCAGGAAGTTCGGATTGCTCCTCTGCACGGCGATGTACCACGGCAGCACCATCGCCAGATAAAGCAACAGCCCGGGAACCCACAGCGTACGCCGCAGCATCGCCCACTCCCGCCGCAGCCCCAGAAAAACGGTCAGGATGCCCAACGCCAGGAACGGCGCCACCGGCCCCTTGGCCAGCGTGGCTGCGCCCACGAAGAAGTACAAGTCAAAGAGCCACGCCTTCTTGCCGGTCTCGTACCACGCATACCAGCCCAGCATGCCGATGCAGAACGGCGCTGCCAATTGCATGTCTGTCGAAGCCCCCCGCGCAAATCCGATGATGCCCGCGCACGACGCAGTAATCAGTGCCGCGTCCAGATGCCCGCCCGGGCGGAAGTGCCGCATATGCCAGAAGATCAGCAGCACCAGAAAGGCCGTTGCGGTCACCGAGGGCAGCCGCGCCGCCCAGTCGTTCACTCCGAACTCGCGGAAGAAGCCCATCGTCCGCCAGTAATACAGCGCCGGCTTCTCCAGCCACGGCTTGCCGTACAGCATGGGTGTGACGGTTCCCGCCACCAGACACTTGCCACTGGCTGCAATCGCCGCAGGGTGCAAACTGCGCGGCAATTCGGTCGCATGCAGCGCAACGCAATCACGGTCGTGCGCCTTTAGCATCTCTCGCGCAATCTCCGCGTAGCGCGGCTCGTCGGCCCCCACCAATCCCAATTGCGCTCCGCCGTAGAAGGGAACCAGCCCAAATAGCAGAAAAAAACTGGTCAGGCCCAGCAGCACAAACCACTCCCACAGGGCCGTCGGTCGTAACTCCTTGGCCAGTTGGCGTTTCAACCCGTCGTGCCAACTCTCGTGTGTCTCGCTCATGCTCCTTCCACTGGCGCCGTCGGCCCTGTCTCTCCGGCCGCACGCCTCCGCTTCTCCTCGCGCTTCTGCATCCGTCCCAGTAGCTCGTCCATGCGCGACTCCAGCCGCGCCGAGCGGTCAATGACAAAGCTCAACTCCGGAACATGCCGCACCCCCATCCGCTCCAGCAACGTGTGCCGGATATAGCCGCGCGCCGCAATCAGCGCCGCCAGCGTCTCCTCCTCCGCCTTCTCGCCGCCGTGCACCTGCACGTACACGCGCGCCGACTTGCCGCCCGGTGCCAGCACCACCTCGCTCACGTAGCACGGCGCCAGCCGCGGGTCGCTCAGCTCGCCCTCCAGCATCGCGCCAATCTCATCGGTAAAAGTCTGTGCCACCCGGTTGCGGTGGTATGCCCGGCCTCTGTGTTCCATCGCTCTAGTTTATTGCACCTTGGCGGGCCGTGGAGCAGGGAAGTAATCCCTGTTTATCCAGCGTCTTCCGCCTCCAGGTACTCCCACCAGATGTCCGCAATCTCGGCGCCCACTCCCACGCAAGCCGCCCGCGCCGCCCGCTCCACCTCCGCCATCTGCCCGGTCAGGTAATCGCGCGAGTTGGAGATGGCCGCCACCCCCAGCGTCGCGCGGTTCCACAGTGCTCCATCGTCCATCTCGCTCACCGACACGTTGAAACCTGCGCGCAGCCGCTCCTTCACGCTGCGCACCACCTGCCGCCGGTCCTTCAGCGACGCCGCATGCTCAATCGTCAACTCCAGCGTCAATCGCGCCACCGCCATCTCAGTTTCCTGCGGCCGCTTCCAGCCGCCGTTCCGTTTCCGCCGCTGCCAGACCGCGCACCCGAACCCGCTTGCTCCGCCCTGTTGTCCCGCTTGAAATCACAACCGCTGACCGCGCCACGCCCAGCACACTTGCCAGCAACTCCACCAACGCCTCATTGGCCTTTCCGTCTACCGGCGGCGCAGTCAGCTTCACCTTCAGCGCACCGCCATACACGCCCTCCACCGCGTTGCGCCGCGCACCCGGCGAGACGCGCACGCCAAACGCCGCGCCCCCGCTCGTCTCCGCAATCTCCAGCCCTTTCATGCGTACACCCGTTCGCCGAAGATGGCCGTCCCCACGCGCACGCACGTGGAGCCCTCTTCGATGGCCACCGCAAAGTCGTGCGACATCCCCATCGAAAGCTCCGTCAACCCCGCGCGTTCGCCGCCGAGCTCGTCCCGCAGCCTCCGTAGCCGTGCAAAGTACGGCCGTACCTGCTCCCCATCCTCGACATACGGTGGCACCGTCATCAATCCGCGCACCGCAATCGCCGGCAACCGCCGCATCGCATCCAGCAGCGCCCCAACGGACTCCGGCCGTACGCCCGCTTTCGTCCCTTCATCCGCCAGCTTCACCTCTATGAGCACAGGCAGCACGCGTCCCTGAGCAGCAGCCGCAGCGTTCAGCCGCTCCGCTATCTTGAGCGAGTCCACTGACTCCACCGCATCAAACAACTCCGCCGCCCGCGCCGTCTTGTTCGACTGAAGGTGCCCGATGAGCGCCACACGCGCCTCCGGCATCAGCCGCCGCGCCTCCGCAGCCTTCGCCTCGAACTCCTGAACCTTGTTCTCGCCGAACAGCCTCACCCCAGTCCCGTACGCCTCCGCCATCGCTTCCACCGTGTGCGTCTTCGACACGGCCATCAGTGCCACAGCGCCCACGCCGCGTCCCGCGCGCACGCACGCCGCCGTGATCTGCTCGCGAACCCGTGTGATGTTGTCAGCTATGGACATGTGTCCCGCCGTGCAATTGGCTCAGTGCCCTTGGGCTTCCAGAAACTTCTCCACCTCGAGCGCGGCCATGCATCCCGTCCCCGCCGCCGTGATGGCCTGCCGGTAGCGCCGGTCCTGCACGTCGCCACAGGCGAACACGCCCGGCAGCACCGTGCCGCTCTTGGTTGTGAACACGTTCCCCTGCGTCTGGATGTATCCATCAGCGTCCAGATCCATCTGTCCCACGAACATCTTGGTGTTGGGTACATGTCCAATGCCCAGGAACACCCCCGACAGCGGCAGCGTGAACACCTCGCCCGTCTTCTGGTTCTTCAGCTTCAACCCGCAGACGTCCTTCTCCGCCACGCCCAGCACCTCTTCCACCGTCGTGCTGCTCAGGATCTGTATCTGCGGATGCTTCTGCGTGCGTTCCATCATGATCTTCGATGCGCGGAACCGCTCACTGCGGTTGATGAGCGTGACCTTCGTCGCGAAGCGCGTCAGAAACAGCGCCTCCTCCATCGCCGAGTCGCCCCCGCCAATCACGGCAATCTCCTTGCCGCTGAAGAAAAATCCGTCGCACGTCGCGCAGCTCGACACTCCGTGCCCAATCAGTGCCTGCTCACTCTCCAGCCCCAGCCACCGCGCGCTGGCGCCGCTGGCGATGATGAGCGACCGCGTCCTCAGCGTCTCGCCGTCCACCGTCAACTCCAGCGGCTGCTTGCTCAGGTCCGACGCCGAGACAGAACCCATCCGTATCTCCGCGCCAAAGCGCACCGCCTGCTGCCGCATGTTCTCAATCAGCGACGGCCCCTGCACTCCCTCCGGCCATCCCGGAAAGTTCTCCACCAGCGTCGTGATGCTCAACTGCCCGCCTGGCTCGTGGCCCTCCAGCACCAGCGGCTTCAGGTTGGCCCGTGCGCTGTAGATGGCGGCCGTCAGCCCCGCGCACCCGCTGCCCAGAATGATGACCTCGCGTATCTCGTTCGTCTTCTTATCGGTTGTCATGGCGTCTCTTGATTGTAATTCCAGCCACGCGCGCTCCGCCCCGCCCACGGCCTGTGAATATTGGACTCCCTCCTGTCGCATTCCGATGCACCCGCCGCTGTCGCTACCGCTCCTTGTGCCGATATATGCCCTGAGGAGCCTGAACATGACCAACCCCATGAGCGATCCCGATGTTCAACCGCGTCCCCCACGCCCCAAACTCGCTATCGTGCGCCCCAAGGCCGTCTTCGTCGAGCACGACAAGGGCGCCGAAGACGTCCCTGAGTCCCGCGGCTGGGAGTTCATGACCTTCCTGCTCGGCATGTTGCTTGGTCTTCTGCTCTTCCTCGCCACCATGCCCGCCACCTCCCAAACCATCCCACACCCGCTCGACGCCCATCTCTCCGCCGCCGCGCAATCTGAGCTTCGCTCCATGGTCGCCCGCTCCGGCGCGGTCTTCGCCGGCCAAGTCACGCAAATCCGTGCACGCACGCCGCAGGGCCAGTGGCTCGATGTCTCCTCGCCCGCCGCCGCCTTCACCCCTATTACCAGCCGCATGCTCGTCGCAATCACCTTCACCGTCGAGCAGGGAATTCGCGGCGCAACCGACGGCTCCACCTACACCCTGCGCGAGTGGGGAGGCCTCTGGACCGGCGCTCCGCTCAACGCCGGCCGTTACCGCCTCGGCCAGCGTGCCCTCCTCGTTCTGTACCCTGAACGCAACGGCGTCACTTCGCCCGTCGGCGGTACCGATGGCGTTCTGCCCCTGCGCGGCTCCGGCGCCGCCGCCACAGTGGACATCGGCTGGATCCAGGCCCGTCTGCCGCGCGCAGAACCCTCCGCCTTCGCCCCTTCACGCCCCGTCGCTCGCCCCATCTCCAGCATCAGCGCCGCCGTCTCCGCCGATTCCATCGCGAATATGCCTGTCGCGACCCGTATCGCTCCGTTCACCGCTGCCTCGGCCCCCGCCGACGACCTCATCGCCGCCCTGCGCTTCTGGACCGCAAGCACCCCGCAGCCATGAACCCACTTCGCCGCGCCGCCGCTCTGTTTGCCTTTGCCGCGCTCTCCTCCTCGGTGGCCTGTGCGGCCAACCCGCGCTTTATCAGCGCTGGTGGTGGACCGCGCCACTGGGACTACGGCACCGTCACCTACGCCACCACGCCCAACGATCTCAGCAGCGCCATCTCCCACTCCTCGGCCGACAGCATCGTCGCTGCCGCCGCGGCCATCTGGAGCGCCGTGCCCACGGCCGACATCGCCCTCGTCCAGTCCGGCGCTCTCGCCGAGGTCGTGGACGGCTCCAACTTCTTCCTCACCGATACCGGCTTCACCATGCCCGCCGACGTTGCTTCCGGCGGCACCGGCCCACAGGTCGCCGTCCTCTTCGACTCCGACGGCGCCGTCACCGACGCCATGCTCGGCGAAGGCGCATCTGCTCCCTCCAACTGTCGCCAGTCGGCCGTCACTAACACGGTGGACGCCTTCAGCGACAACACCAACCTCATCACTCACGCAATCCTCGTCGTCAATGGACGCTGTTTCCGCACCGGCTCCAGCAGCGAACTCTCGGAACTCCAGTACGTTCTGCTTCGCGCCTGGGGTCGCGTCCTTGGCCTTGGCTGGTCGCAGCTCAACGACAACGTATTCACCGGCTCGCCCCAACCCACGCTCGACCAACTCCTCGACTGGCCCATCCTGCATCCCATCGACCTGATCTGCGGCCCCTATGCCTTCCAATGTCTGCAGCAACCCTTTACGCTGCGCATGGACGACATCTCTGCGCTCTCCATGCTTTACCCCATCTCCCGCCCCGGCCAATCTCAACTGCCAGGCAAGCACGTTACCAATCAGAACGCCCTCAACATTCAAGGCGCTTTCAGTTTTCCCGACGGTCAGGGGATGCAGGGCGTCAACCTCGAAGCTCACATTCTCTACGCTGGCACAGGCGTCGTCGGTACCGGTGCTGTCGTCAGTGCCGTCACTGGCTACGCCTTCACAGGTAACGCCGGCACGCCTGTCACCGGCGCTCTTGCCCCCGACGGCTTGCCACGCTCTCAATGGGGTGTCATCCTCCCCTCCTTCGAAGGCGCATACGACATCAACGAAATGGATATCGACTCTAGCTACAACTGGCTCAATGTCCTCCTTGTCCCGGTCGCCATCAATCCGCTCTACATCGGCGACTACGCCGTCGGCCCTTACGCCTCACGACAAATCGCGCCCTCCGGCTCACTGGGGGGATTCATGGTCTTCGGTGCCGGTGTAAACGGCGGCACGTGGAGCTACATGACGCAATCCGACGCCGCCCGCCCTCTGGCCGCGCTCGATGGCACCGAATCCAGCCCTACTGCCGTTCCTGTCTCCGGTTGGTGGAACTCCACGCTCAGCACCCACGGCCACACGGCGTGGTATGCCATCCATGCACCCACCGGCGGTACCCTCGCCGTCGAAGTGACCGCTCGCGACGAGAGCGGCAACGCCGCCACCACTAAGATGCAGCCCATCCTCGGCCTCTGGAACGCCGCCGACTCCACCGGCACCGTGCCCGACTACGCAGCCGCCTCGCCCTTCAACAGCACCACAGTCGCCACCACCACACTCCGCGCTCCCGCTGGCCCGCTTCGCCTGGCCATCGCCGACTCTTCCGGCGACGGCCGCCCCGACTTCACATACTCCGCGCGCGTCCTCTGCGCCACCGCCGTTGCACCCGCAACGCTTCCCGCCGCCGGCGGCAGCATTGCCATCACCGGACTCGGATTCCGCAACGGCATGAAGGTCACCATCGGCGGCACGTTGGCCCACGTCGTCGGCACAACTTCCAACGCACTCGCCGTCACTGCGCCAGCTCTCACCTCGATCTCTGGTGCATCTGCAGGCTCGGCCCTCGACATGGTCGTCACCGACCTCGTCACCGGCTCTTCCACCACATTGCCCGCAGCCATCACTTATGCCCCGCCGCCGCCCACCACAACACCTCTGCTCGAACTCGTCAACGGCGGCGCGCAGACCATCCCCTCGACCACCGCCTACGCTCAGGTTGTTCTCGAAGCCACCGACGGAGCAGGCAACCCCGTCCCCGGCGTCGCCGTCACCGTAGACCAGCAGGTCACCGCGCTTCCGCCCGCCTGTCCCTCCACCGGTCGCTGCCCGCCGCCCGCCCTCTTCTCCAGCGGTTCCCTCACGCTCACCACCAACAGCTCCGGCCAAATCAGCTTCTCGCCGCTCACCGTCAACGGCCAGAGCCAGACGCGCATCCTCTCCACCACCGTCGCCGGCGGCGAACTCCAGACCACGCTCTCCCACTTGTAGCGAACGCCTCAGTCGCCGATCAGCACCACTCGCCTTTGCGCATCAGCGGCTCCACCGCGCCCGCCTGCGTCACGCCGTCAATGTCCACCTCGCCGGAGCCGATCATCCAGTCCACGTGGATCAGGCTCTCGTTCGCGCCGCGCTGCGCCAGCTCCTCCTTGCTCATCGTGTCGCCTCCGTGCAGGCAGGTGCTGTACGCCTGCCCCAGCGCAATGTGGCTGCTGGCGTTCTCGTCGAACAGTGTGTTGTAGAACATCAACCCGCTCGCCGATATTGGCGACGAGTGCGGCACCAAAGCCACCTCGCCCAGTCGCCGCGCGCCCTCGTCCGTGTCCAGCAGCCGCCGCAGTGCCTCCTCGCCCTCGCTGGCATGCGCCTCCACAATCTTTCCGCCCGCAAACTTCACCTCGATGTCGCGGATGAGTGTCCCCTGGTGCGACAGCGGCTTGGTGCTGCGCACGAGGCCCTCGGCCCGCTCGCGGTGCGGTGTTGTGAACACCTCCTCCGTTGGAATGTTCGGCATGCACGGAATCCCGTTGCCCGCGATGCATCCTCCGCCCAGCCACTTGTGTCCATCGGAGAGTCCCAGCTCCAGCTCCGTGCCCGGCCCGCGGTAGCGCAGCGACTTGTAGTTCCGCTCGTTCAGGAACGCCGCCTTCTTCTGCAAATTGTTCGAGTGCGCACGCCACTCCGCCACCGGATCCCGCCCCAGCACGCGCGATGTCGCAAAGATGGCCTCCCACAACTTCGCCACACCCTCCTGCTCCGTGTCGTTGGGGAACATCAGTTTGGCCCACGCCGGAGTCGCCGCCGCCACAATGTTCCAGTTGATGTCGTGCCGCGTGATCATCTCCATCGCCGGCTTCATCGCAATGGAGGCCGCCTTGTTGGCCCGCGCCATCTTCGCCGGATTCTGTCCCGCCAGCAGCGCCGGATTCCCGCCCGCCACCGCTAGCCGCGCCGTGTTCCCGCGGAACGCCTTGGCCACGCCCTCGGCCATCCACTCGTTGGTCTGGTCAAAGCTCGCGTCCGGAGCCAGCCGGTACCGCGCCAGCACGCACTCATCGTCGCTGAACAGCGGCGTCACCAGCGTCGCTCCGGCCTGGTACGCCTGCTCCGTGATCTTCCGCACCAGCGGCGCAGCCTCCAGCGGGGCCGTCATCATCACCTGCTGCGGCGTCGTCTTGCCCGCCTCCATCCCCAACCCCACATGCACCGCCACCATCGCCAGCCGTTCCAGCTTCTCCTCAAACGTCATCGCTTCTTCTCCTTTTCGTTGCGCTTCCCATCATACTTCCACTCACGCCGTGCATCCCACTCGAGTTCTCCTGCGTCCAATGGGGAAGGGAAGCGTTCGCCCCCGAACGCTTATTGAGAACGCCGTATAATTAACTGGATGCCGCTTCGCTTGGCCAATCCGCAGCTCCGCCGCGCCGCCCGCATCGGGCTGGCCCTGCTGTGCGTCCTGCTGCTGGTCTGTGCGGCCTCCGTCGAGCTTCTCCACCACCACGCCGACGGCGACCACCATGCCTGTGCCCTCTGCATGGTCGCCCACGCCGTCAGCTTCGGCGTTGCAGCCCCCTCGCTGCTCACGGTTTTATCCATCTTCGTGGCCCTGCTCACGCTCTATCGCACCGCCACCGTCCATCAGGCTCACTGTTTCGCTCTCTTCACCCGTCCTCCTCCCGCAAGCCTTTAGTGGCTCGGCGCCGCGCCCCGCGCGGCCCTTCGACCATCCAAAGGCTTCCCCAGGAGGTTTCCCTTATGCAAGCGCATCTTCGCCGCGCTGTCGTTTTCGTTTTGATTCTCTTCGCCGTCGCCATCCTGCGCGCGGAGACAGAGCCCGCCGCTCCCCCGGCCGACCAGCACCGCTCCTCGACCGGCGCCGGCAACTCCGGCACCGTCACCGGCACCGTCGCGGACCCCACCGGCGCGGCCATCGTCGGTGCCACTGTCACGCTCTCCAACGCCTCCAGCGGACTCTCCCGCACCGCTGCCACAGGCGCCGACGGCAGCTACACCTTCGCGAATATCCCCTTCAATCCTTACCGCATCACCGCCTCCGTCCCCGGCTTCAACTCCGATACCGAATCCATCACCGTCCGCTCCATCGTTCCCGTCACCCAGAACCTCACCCTCTCCATCAGCGGTACAGCCACTGCTGTCACCGTCGAGGCCGGCGGCGACCTGCTCGAAACCGACTCCACCGCGCACAACGACATTGACCGCTCACTGATTGACGAACTTCCCGTCGAGAGTGCCACCAGCACACTCAGTTCCATCGTCACTCTCACGACTCCTGGCGTCTCCGCAGATTCCAACGGCCTCTTCCACGGCCTCGGCGACCACGCCGAAAACGCCTTCTACCTCGACGGTCAGCCCATCACCGACCAGCAGAGCAAAGTCTTCTCCAACCAGATCCCCTCCGACGCCGTGCAGTCTATGGAGGTCATCAGCGGCGCGCCCCCGGCCGAGTTCGGCGAGAAGGCCTCGCTGGTCGCCGTCATCACCACCCGCTCCGGCCAGGGGCTCACCGCGCCCCACGGAGAATCCGCATTCGGCTACGGCTCCTTCGGCAGCGTCTCCGGCTCCGGTTCACTCGCCTTTGGCGGAGCCAAGTGGGGTGAGTTCTTCGCACTCGACGCCCAGAACACCGGCCGCTTCCTCGACCCCGCCGAGTTCGCCGTCTTCCACGACCGCGGCAACGAGGAGAACTTCTTTAATCGCCTCGACATTCAACTCACGCCACGTACCTCGTATCACCGCAACTTTCAGTACTCCCGCTCCTGGTTCCAGACGCCCAACTCCTACGATGCCCTCAACGTCACCAACATCGTCTCCGCCGGCAGCTCCGCTGCGCCCGTCTCCGGCGTCGTCGGCAACACCGACCAGCGCTCGCAGATCGGTACCATCCTCGCCGCGCCTTCGCTCACCCACGTCCTCAACGACAACTCTGTCGTCAACTTCGGACTCTTCGTGCGCCGCGATTCCTACCACTACTACCCCTCCAACAATCCGCTCGCCGACCTCGGCCCCATCCAGCAGGAGTCCCTCCGTCAAGCCCGCACGCTCACCAACGCCGGCCTCCGCGCCGACTACTCCTACGTCCACGGCGCGCACAACGCCAAGGCCGGCGTCACCTACCAGTCCACCTTCCTCAACGAGAACGACGCGCTCGGCATCGTGGACTCCACGCTCAACTCCCCCTGCCTCGATAGCTCCGGAAATCCCGTCGCCGGCTACAACTCCACCTCCCAGTGCGCCGGTGCCAGCCTGCAAGCAAATCCCGCCTTCCTCCCCCTGCTCGCCTGCCTCGACCTCACCCGTCCCACCCCCGCGCTCGGCAGCGGCTGCGCGAACGCTGGCTCCGCCTTTTACACCTTCCTCGGCCACGCGGACATCAAGCTCCTCTCGCTCTATGTGCAGGACGCCATCACCCGCGGCAACTTCGTCTTCAACATCGGCCTCCGCGGCGACCTCTACAACGGCCTCTCTGTATCCCGCCAGCCCGAGCCCCGCGTCGGCGTCGCCTACAACGTCAAACCCACGCAAACCGTCCTGCGCCTCAGCTACGCCCGCGCCATGGAGAGCCCCTTCAACGAGAACCTCGTCCTCTCCAGCCGCGGCTGCTCCGATTCCGTCGTCTCCGCGCTCATTCCCTGCGTGCCCTCCAGCTTCAATCCCGGCATGCGCAACGAGTTCCACGCCGGATTCCAGCAGCAACTCGGCCGCCACCTCGTCATCAACGCAGAGTACTTGTGGAAGTACACCCACAACGCCTACGACTTCAGCGTCCTCGGCGCCACGCCGCTCACCTTTCCCATCGAGTGGAAGAGCGCCAAGATTCCCGGCTACACCGTCGGCGTAAAGGTTCCGCAGGTGCACGGCTTCTCCGCCTACGCCACGTTCTCCAGCGTCGCCGCCCGCTTCTTCACTCCGCAGATTGGTGGACTCGGCACCACGGTCGGGCAAACCTCCGGTCCCTTCCGCATCGACCACGACGAGCACTACAACCAGACCACCCACCTCCAGTACGACGTCCAGCACGGCCACGCCCGCGGCGCATACTTCAGCTTCAACTGGCGCTTCGATTCCGGTCAGGTCGCCGGACAGGTCCCCTGCTACGGCACAGGCCCCGGCAACGACTGCCCGCTCTCCACCGCCCTCGGCGGCCAGCCCGCCATCAAACTCAGCGGCCTCACCGCCGACCAGCAGTTCCAAGCCGGCCTACGCTGCGGTTCGCAGGTAGCCACACCTACCCAGCCGCTCCCCGCCGTCTGCCTCGCCGCGCAGCTCACATCCTCGCTCGTCGACATCCCCGCCCCCGGCGCCGAGAACGACGACCACAATCCTCCGCGCATCAAGCCCCGCAACCTCTTCGACATCTCCTTCGGGGACGACCAGCTCCACAAGCTCGGCCCCGGCGAACTCACCGCGCACTTCACCGTCATCAACCTCGCCAACCAGTACGCCCTCTACAACTTCCTCTCCACCTTCAGCGGAACCCACTACGTCACGCCCCGCACCCTCACCGGCGAGGTCGGCTTCCGCTTCTAGCCCGTCTCATTCTCTGAAACAGCCACTCAGGCTGCGCACAACATGGCCCGTCCGCCGGGGTTCAACAAGAGAGCCGTAATTGGTTGACAGTTCTCCACACAAGAGCAGAAGATAGCTCCGGAATAAGTTTTGTTTGAGGTTTGGACAATGAAGCGTCGCGAATTCCTACAGTCCGCCGGTGCCCTTGCTGCCGGTGCAGCCTTTACCGCCGGTCCCTTGGCCCCCAAGATGCTCGCCGGCACCAGCCCCACACCCGGCCGCAAGCCCAACATCCTCTTCATCCTCGCCGACGACCTCGGTATCGGCGACTGCCCCTCCTACGGCGCAGACCACTACAAGACCCCCAACATCGACAAGCTCGCCACCACCGGCACTCGCTTCACACACTTCTACACCGCGCCCCTCTGCGGCCCCTCGCGCGCCCTCATTATGACCGGTCGCTACGCCTTCCGCACCGGCGCCGTCAATCAGGACATGACCGGCACCATGAAGCCCGAGGTCGAGATGTTCCAGCCCTCTTACCTCAAGAAGGCCGGCTACAAGACCTGCATGGTCGGCAAGTGGGGACAACTCCCCCTCCTGCCCGCCGACTTCGGCTTCGACGAGTACCTCAAGTTCACCGGCTCCGGCATCTACTGGAACTATCAGGCCAAGGGCAAGAACTACATCGTCAACGGCAAGACCGTCCCGCTCAAGGACCACGAGTACATGCCAGACGTCATGCACAACTTCTACGTCGACTTCCTTGAGCGCCACCAGCACGACCCGTTCTACATCTACTACTCCATGTCCCACGTCCACGCCGAGATCCTCCCCACGCCCGACTCCAAGGGCGTCAAGACCGACTACTACGCCGACAACATCGAGTACATGGACAAGCTCGTCGGCCGCGCCATCGCCGAACTCGAACGCCTCAAGCTGCGCGAGAACACCCTCGTCATGTTCGTCGGTGACAACGGCACCGCCAAGCAGCACGCCGACGCCGCCACCATCCACGGCCATCGCCTCATGGGCGAGAAGGGCTCCATGCTCGAAGGCGGCGCGCTCGTCCCCTGCATCGCCAACTGGCCCGGCCGCACCCCCGCGGGCAAGGTCAACGACGACATGACCGACTCTACCGACTTCATCCCCACCTTTGCCGAACTCATCGGCGAGCCTCTGCCCGCCGACCGCCTCCTCGACGGCCGCTCCATACTCCCCCAGATCCTCGGCCGCAAGAGCCCCAACCCGCGCGAATCCATCTTCATCGAGCTCGGTCCCCACTGGTACGTCCGCGAAAAGTACTGGAAGCTCAACGAGGCCAGCCAGCTCTTCGACATGCACAAGTCGCCCTTCGACGAGCCGCTCGCCAACGAAAAGTCGCCGGATGCCATCGCCGCCCGCACCCGCCTCCAGGCCGCCATGGACAAGCTCAACCCCGCTGCTGGCATTGTGGATCGCAGCGGCGGCAACGGTCGCCATGCCGCTCACGGCCAGGGCAAGAACAACCCCAACCGCCAGCACAGCGGCAACCACCATAACAAGAACAAGAATCCCGACGCACAACCCACCGACCAGAACGCAGACTCCGACAAGGAGTAACCTTCGGCTACTGCTCTTTCCCGCAGCCACGCCCCTTCGGCGTGGCTGTCTTGTTTAATCCATAGCCCGCATACGATATTCACTGTCCATTCACACTCCATTCCCCAACCATTAACAATCCGCTGCCACCATCAACTCATACGGAGAAAAGGCAAGGACAGTTGGACCCGCGTTCGCACTTCACCGGGCAAACAACCACTTAGCCGCTCCGCCACGAGGAACGATGACCCGCTTCAAGCTTCTTTCCGCGCTGTTGGCCGCCACGCTATGCGCTTCGGCCGCCGCGCAGTCCAGCCAGCCAGACGCCTCCACCGCCGCGCAGCAGCTCAACGAACTCCGCGACCAGCTCAAGCAGCAGCAGGAGAAGATCGACCAGCTCTCCACCTCGCTCGCCGACCTCAAGAGCACCGATGCCGGCCTCACCGAGACGGTCGTCGCCAACCAGGCCTCCCTCAGCGACGCCATCACCTCGCCCGCCACCCTCCACTACAAGGGCGTCGAAATCACGCCCATCGGCTTCTTCGCCGCGGAAGGCGCCTACCGCTCGCGTTCGCTCAACTCCGACATCAACACCCCCTTCAACTCCCAGACCTTCCCCGGCTACGCCCAGTACAACACCTCCGAGCTGAACTTCTCCGCCCGCCAGTCGCGCCTCGGCGTTCTCGCCGTCGGCAAGCTCGGCAAGGCCACCCTCAACGGCTACTTCGAGGGCGACATGCTCGGCAGCGGCACCACCTCCAACGACAACCAGAGCAACAGCTACGTCTTCCGCCAGCGCCTCTTCTTCGGCCAGGCCGCCTTCACCAGCGGCTGGACCATCACCGGCGGCCAGACCTGGTCGCTCGTCACCGAGACCAAGACCTCCACGGACGCGCGCTCCGAGGTCCTCCCCCAGACGCCGGACGCCCAGTACGTCGTCGGCTTCAGCTGGGCGCGTCAGCCCGGCTTCCGCGTCGCCAAGAAGAGCGGCAACTTCACCACCGCCTTCTCCTTCGAGCAGACAGAGAACATCTTCTCCGCCTCCAACGCCTACGACAACTTCTTCATCGGCAACGTCGGCACCAGCGGCGGCCTCTTCAACGCCTTCAACGGCAACTACACCAACAACCTCACGCCCGACATGATTGTGAAGTTCACCTACGACAACAAGCGTTGGGGACACTACGAAATCGGCGGCGTCTCCCGCTACTTCCGTGACCGCGTCTACCCGGGCTACGCCACCACGGCGCAGAACGCCACCGCGCAGGTCGGCCAGAACGACTCCAAGCTCGGCGGCGGCATCTTCGCCAACGCCCACTTCATCGCCAACAAGTACTTCGAGGTCGGCCTCCACGGTATGTTCGGTCCCGGCGTCGGACGCTACGGCTCCTCCTCGCTGCCAGACACCACCGTCCACCCCGACGGCACCCTCGAGCCCATCAAGTCCTCGCAGGGCCTCTTCACCATCGTCTACCACCCCACGCCCAAGCTGGATGTCTTCGGCTACGCCGGCGGCGAGTACGCCCAGCGCACCGTCTACAACTACAATGGCAAGCTCACCGGCTACGGCCCTTGGACCAACAATGTATCGGGTTGCGATACCGAGACCGGTCCCTCCGCCTCCTCCGGCTACGGCCCCGGCACTCCGGCCAACTGCTCCGCCACCACGCGCGACCTGCTGGAAGGGACCCTCAGCCTTGTCTACCGCTTCTACAACGGCCCCAAGGGTCGCGTCCAGACCAACGTGGCCTGGAGCTACCTCAAGCGCGAGACCTGGTCCGGCCTCAACACCGGCGTCGCCCTCGGTTCCAGCTCGCCGTTCGGAAACAATAACATGGTGTTCACAAGCCTGCGCTACTACCTCCCGTAGAATACGGGCGGACGCACTCTTCACCGGCGGCCGCCTTCGCACCAGCGGAGGCGGCCAGCCACAAGCATCATTTCGTCAGCACTCACAGGAGATTCACATGAAAGCCAAGTTCCTCGCCGCCATCCTGCTGGCATCCCTCGCCGCCACTCTGCACGCGCAGAACATCACCGGCGCCGGCGCCACCTTCCCCAACCCCATCTACTCCAAGTGGTTCAACGAGTACGCCAAGGCACACCCCGGCGTGCAGATTAATTACCAATCCATCGGCTCCGGTGCCGGCATCCGCCAGGTCTCGCAGGGTGTCGTGGACTTTGGTGCCACCGACGGCCCCATGACCGACCAGCAGATTGCTGACTCCAAGGTCAAGCTCGTGCACATCCCCACCGTCCTCGGCGCGGTCGTGCCCGTCTACAGCATCCCGGGCCTCAACGCCGACCTCAACTTCTCCCCAGACGTCATCGCAGACATCTACCTCGGCCACATCACCAACTGGCACGATTCCCGCATCGCCAAGGACAACCCGGGCGTCAACCTGCCTGACCACTCCATCCTGCCCGTCTACCGCTCCGACGGCTCCGGCACCAACTACATCTTCACCGACTTCCTCAGCAAGGTCAGCCCTGAGTTCCAGTCCCGCATCGGTAAGGGAACCAGCGTCCGCTGGCCCATCGGCATCGGTCAAAAGGGCAACGAGGGCATCGCCGGCATGGTGCGCAATAGCCCCTACAGCTTCGGCTACGTCGAGCTCATCTACGCCGTCAAGAACAACATGTCCTACGGCCAGGTCAAGAACTCCTCCGGCAAGTTCATCAAGGCCTCCACCGACAGCGTTACGGCTGCCGCTGCCGGCGCCGCTAAGAACATGCCCGCAGACTACCGCGTCTCCATCACCAACGCTCCCGGAGCCACGGCCTATCCCATCTCCTCCTTCACCTGGCTGCTCATACCGTTGCATAACAGCGACGCCGCCAAGAGCCAGGCGCTGGTCAATTTCGTCAACTGGATGCTCGACATCGGCGAAAAGGAGGCCGCCAGCCTCACCTACGCGCCGCTCCCGCAGCCCGTTGTGGACAAGATCCGCGTCACCATCAAGCAGATTCACTAGGTTCCACGCATCACCCCCTAGTGCCTCACACGGGCCTGCCTACCAGCAGGCCCGTTTCTTTTTCCCTACTTCGTCAGATCCAGGTACGGCAGCTTGTCCGTCTGGTGCAGCACCATCTTCCACTGCCCGCCTTCCTTGCGGTAGACGTTCGTGGCCCGCAATTTCAAGGTCTGCACCTTGCCGTCGGCGTCGCTGTTCTCGCCGACCTCCAGCCCCGACACGACGGCCAACTCCCGCCCGAGGATAACCTGCGTCTCCGCCGGCGCCACCCTCCCGCCCAGCTTCATCGCGGCCTGTGCCTCCCAGTCCTTCACCACCGCGCTCCAGCCGTGCTCGTAAAGACCCGTCGGCCCCATGTAAATCACGTCCTCCGCGTGCGACCACACCGCCTCAATCGGCGCCGCATCCCCTCGGAACATCTGGTTCAGCGCCGCATAGAAGCCTGCGTTCGCGGCCAGTACTCCCTCGCGGTCGGCTGCCGCTGTCTGCGCCCTCGCGCTGTTCACAGCGCAGCCCATCATCACCGCCAACGCCGTGCAGTACACCATCACCCTCTTCATCTTCCCAGTCTGGTTCATGGCATCTCTCCTCTGTTCCGAAATCTCGTATTTTGGGCAAGCAGGCATGAATCCTAGCCCCGCTGCACTCCACAAGGCAAGCAGTAATCATCTCTCAGAGAAGCCGTCATTCCCCGCCGCTGGCGCTCCTACTTCGTTCCTCGCGCCGCATGCACCGAGCTGTCCACATACTCCACGCCCATCTTCCGCTCAATCCGTCCCCGCTCCAGCAGCCACGCACACAGCGCCGCTACCATCCACGCCGTCATCGCCTCCGCCAGCACCACCCACGCATGCCGCCGCGGCAGCTCACGCCATACCGTCACCGCAAACGCCGCCAGCCCCAGACACCCCAGTGCCGCTCCTGCCGCATCCACTCCCGCCGCCAGCCGCCCCTGCAACTTCGGATCGAGACCCTTGCCCAGCGCTGGATTCTTCTCAATCCTGCCCTCAACATGCTCGCGATGGTGCTTCTCCACCAGGCTCGCGCTCGCCGGAAAGATCGCCGGAAACGCCAGAAACAGCCCGCCCACCACCGGCCCCCAGTGCTGCGCAATCAAATACGCCAACACCGAAACCGTTCCGCCGAATACAAACCGAACCACCACCTCGCGCGGACGGATGTACCGAAGCGCCTTCGGATGGAAGCCCGGCGTCATACCGGCAGCCTCCGCAGCACCAGCTCATAAATCCCCAGCGCCACTCCGAACCACACCGGCATCACCGCCAGTGTCGTCCACAGCGTATGCGTCTTGAACCGTACCAGTACCGCACTCACCAGCGTCGCATAGCAGAAGAACGCCGCCGCTCCCGCCACCATCGACCGTGTCTCGATGGCCGCATAGGTGTGCCCCCGATGCAAAATCGTCAGCCCCAGCGTCGCCAGCGCCACGCTCGGCGCCGCCCCAAACAGACCAGCAAAGCTCTTTGTCCGGAACACCTCGCCCATCAGGGCAAACGCCCCCACCACGCATCCGCCAATTAAAAACCGCAACAGAATCTCGCCCATCTTGTGCCCCAGTCTAACCTTGCAAAGTATCTTCATAAACAATTATTTTCCCCATCCGCGCTGATTCCAAAGCTTTTATGCGAGCATTATTGGTCCAACCACTAACTTGTGACTATCGTCACATCCTGTCGTATCCTCCGGCTGCTAACGTTGTGGCAGGGAAATCCGTAGCCATTCGCCCCGGAACTCCCCAGCAGCCTCCATCCTGACAGGAGCACTCCCGTGACCCAGCCCCAGTTGCAGCAAGCGCCCCTCACCGCCGACGAACTCCGCAAGATGCACGCCTACTGGAGCGCCTGCAACTACCTCTCCGCCGGCATGATCTACCTGCGCGACAACCCCCTGCTGCGCCGCCCGCTGGAGGCATCCCAGATCAAGCGCCGCCTTCTCGGCCATTGGGGCTCAGCGCCCGGCCAGTCCTTCACCTGGGTCCACCTCAACCGCGTCATCAAGAAGTTCGATCTCGACGTCATCTTCATCTCCGGCCCCGGCCACGGAGCCCCCTCCACGCTCTCCAACTGCTACCTCGAGGGCCGCTACTCCGAGATATTCCCTGACTGTAGTCAGGACGAAGAGGGCATGCAGAAGTTCTTCAAGCAGTTCTCCTTCCCCGGCGGCATTGGCAGCCACTGCACCCCGGAGACTCCCGGCAGCATCCACGAGGGCGGTGAACTCGGCTACAGCCTCTCCCACGGCTTCGGCGCCGTGTTCGACAATCCCAACCTCATCGCCGCCGTCATGGTCGGCGACGGCGAATCCGAGACCGGCCCGCTGGCCACCAGTTGGCACTCCAACAAGTTCCTCGACCCCGTCCGCGACGGTGCCGTCCTCCCCATACTCCACCTCAACGGTTACAAGATCTCCAACCCCACCATCCTCGCCCGCATCCCCCGCGAGGAGCTTGAGGCGCTCTTCTTCGGCTACGGCTACCAGCCCGTCTTCGTTGAAGGCTCCGAGTTTGAGCCCATGCACCAGCAGATGGCCGCAGCCGTGGAGTACTGCGTCGAGACCATCCGCGCCATCCAGTTTCAGGCCCGCACCACCGGCCGCGCCGAACGTCCCCGCTGGCCCATGATCATCCTCCGCTCCCCCAAGGGCTGGACAGGCCCCGCCACCGTCGCCGGCCACAAGGTCGAGGACTTCTGGCGCTCCCATCAGGTGCCCATCAGCGACCCCCAGACCAACCCCGTCAGCCTCCAGCTCTTCTACGATTGGATGATGTCCTACGGCCCCAGCGAGCTCTTCGACGCCTCCGGCCGCCTCATCCCCGAGCTGCGCGAGCTCGCCCCCACTGGCACCCGTCGCATCTCCGCCAACCCCCACGCCAACGGCGGCAAGCTCTGCAAGCCGCTCGACATGCCAGACTTCATGGACTACATGGTGCCCGTTCCAAACCCCGGCACAGAAAACGTCTCCCCCACCGAGGCTGCCGCCATCTTCCTGCGCGACATCATGAAGCGCAACATGAACTCCTTCCGCGTCTTTTGCCCAGACGAGAACGCCAGCAACAAGCTTACCGCCATCTACGCCGCCAGCAAGAAGACCTGGATGGCCGGCTACAAGCCCGAGGACCTCGACGGCGGCGAACTCGCACCCGACGGCCGCGTCATGGAGATGCTCAGCGAGCACACCCTCGAAGGCTGGCTCGAAGGCTACCTCCTCACCGGTCGCCACGGCTTCTTCTCCACCTACGAGGCCTTCGTCCACGTCATCGATTCCATGTTCAACCAGCACGCCAAGTGGCTCGAAAAATCCAAGCAGGAGATCCGCTGGCGCACTCCCATCGCCTCCCTCAACCTGCTCATCACCTCGCTCGTCTGGCGGCAGGACCACAACGGCTTCACCCACCAGGACCCCGGCTTCCTCGACATCGTCACCAACAAGAGCCCCAACGTCGTGCGCATCTACCTCCCGCCCGACGCCAACTGCCTCGTCTCCGTCACCGACCACTGCCTCCGTTCGCGCGACTACATCAATGTCATCGTCGCCGACAAGCAGCCCCACCTCACCTACCTCGAGCCACAGGCCGCGGTCAACCACTGCACCAAGGGCATCGGCATATGGGACTGGGCCAGCACCGACAAGGGCGCCGACCCCGACGTCGTCCTCGCCTGCGCCGGCGACATCGCCACCATGGAGGCCCTCGCCGCCGCCGAAATTCTCCGCAAGGAGTTTCCCGCGCTCAAGCTGCGCTTCGTCAACGTCGTCGACCTCTTCCGCCTCATGCCGGAGTCCGAGCATCCCCACGGCCTCTCCGACCGCGACTTCGACTCCTTCTTCACCGCCGACAAGCCCGTCATCTTCAACTTCCACGGCTATCCCACCCTCATCCACAAGCTCAGCTACCGCCGCGCCAACCATAGCAACATCCACGTGCGCGGCTACAAGGAGAAGGGCAACATCAACACCCCGCTCGAGCTGGCCATCATCAATCAGGTCGACCGCTTCAACCTCGCCATTGATGTCATCGACCGCGTCCCCGCGCTCCGCTCCACCGGCGCGCACGTCAAGGACTGGCTCAAGAACCAGATCATCGAGCACGTCAACTACGCCCACGCCGAGGGCATCGACAGCGACGAGATTCGTAACTGGACCTGGGCCGGCTAACCGCCGTCTACAATCGGAGAACGGAACCACCACTATGTCGGAACATCAAGGCGTCATCCTCGTCCTCAACAGCGGCTCCTCGTCGCTCAAGTTCTCCCTCTACCGCCATCTCAACGGCGACGAGCAACTCATCCTCGAAGGCCGCGCTGAGGCCATCGGCCGCGACGACGGCACCCTCCGCGTCAAGACCGCCGCCGGCGAAGTGCTCGTCGACAAGAAGGGCGTCAACCAGTCCCAGCCCGATGTCCTCCGGTTCATCGAGCATCTGCTCGCCGAGCGCAAGCTCTCCCCAGCCGCCGTCGCCCACCGCGTCGTACATGGTGGCCCGGGCCTGCGCGAGCATCAAATCGTCACTCCCGCCGTGCAGAAGGAGTTCCGCGAATCCTGGAACTTCGCCCCGCTGCACACTCCGCCCGCCTCCGCCGTGCTCGATCTGGCCGTCACCATCTTCCCCTGCCCGCACTTCCTCTGCCTCGACAACGCCTTCCACCGCACCATGCCCGAGGTCAGCGCACGCCTGCCCATCCCCGAGCGCTTCTACAAGCAGGGCGTCCAGCGCTACGGATTCCACGGCCTCTCCTTCGAGTCCATCGTCCGCCGCCTCGGCGCAGAACTCCCCCGCCGCGCCGTCCTCGCCCACCTCGGCAACGGCTCCAGCGTCACCGCCGTCCTCGACGGCAAATGTCTCGAGACCAGCATGGGCCTCACACCCACCGGCGGCGTCATCATGGGCACACGCACCGGTGACCTCGACCCCGGCGTCGTCCTTTACCTCATGCGTCAGGAAAAACTCGGCGTCGAAGAGCTCACCCGCCTCCTCAACAATCAGTCCGGCATGTTCGCCTACTCCGGCGGCGAAAGCGACATGCAGGCGCTCGGCAAGCGCGCCTCCGCCGGCGACGCCTCCGCCGACCTCGCCATCAACGCCTTCTGCAACTCCGTCCGCAAGTTCATCGGAGCCTACGCCGCTCTCCTCGGCGGCATCGACCTGCTCGTCTTCTCCGGCGGCATCGGCGAAAACGCCGTGGACGTCCGCCGCCGCATCTGCTCCCCCCTCGCCTTCCTTGGCATCCGCCTCGACGCCCCCGACGGCAAGGTCCGCGTCGTCCCCACCGAAGAGGAGCGCCAGATGTCCCGCATCACCCGCACTCTCCTCGAAGCCCTCTAGCACTCCCTCGCATAGGGCAGGGAAGCCGCATCTCTACTGTCCCAATATCGCATTGTGATGTGCGTCACACACCGCGGTGGACACTCTCACATCCGCCACCCTTGCACCGCGTTATCGTCAACCTATCGGCATCCCCGCCGTGGGAGGCTCATCATGCCCGCCACCAAAGACCGCGTCGAGATCTCCATACAAAAGATTCTCCTCGCCACAGACTTCTCCGCCGTCTCGCGCACTGCGGCGCTCTACGCCCATGCCATCGCCCACCGCTTCAGCAGCCATGTGCAGCTCACCAACGTGGTGACTCAGGGAACCGCCGCTCCCACCTCTGACACGCACCACGCCGACCTCAAGGGCTCCAATCAGGCGCGCCTTGAAAAGCTCCTCAAGGACTTCAACGGCCTCAAGGCCGAAACGCGCGAGATCGAATCCAACGCAGCTCCTGCTCCCGCCCTCATCGAGGAGTCCCGCCGATTCGCCGCCGACCTCATCGTCATGGGAACCAGCTCGCGCCACGGCGTCGAAAAAATCCTCGTCGGCTCCACCGCCGAAAGCGTCATCCGTAGCGCGCAATGCCCCGTGCTCACCATCGGCCCCAAGGTCGCCCCGCCCGCTGAGGATCCCTTCATCTTCCGCAACATCCTCTACGCCACAGACTTCAGTGCCCCCGCCGCCAAGGCCCTCATCTACGCCCTCTCCTTTGCAGAGGACAGCAACGCCCACCTCTACCTCTGCAACGTCTCCAAGGTCGGCCACGCCACCGGAGAGGCCCAGCCATCCGAACAGGAGATTGAAGCCTCCCTGCGCCGCCTCATCCCACAGGAGGCATACGACTGCTGCACCCCGGTCTGCGTTGTAGAGCACGGTCACACGCCCTCAGCCCTACTCGCCCTCGCCGACAAGTTCCACGCCGATCTCATCGTCGTCGGCTCGCGCAAGAGTTCCTTCTGGCTGCAGTACATTGACACCGGCCTCACTCCGGCGCTTCTCGCCGGTGCCCACTGCCCGGTGCTCACCGTCTGCTAATCGCCAGCGCTGTGCGCTATTCGCACCGCCTCCGGCGCTGTGATGTATCTCACACTCCGGGCGCGGAATCGGATATCCTACTCTTGTACCTCGGAGAACCGCTCCAACCATGGCCAACCACCTGAAGCCGCGCGACGCTCGTGATTGCGACAACTGCGAATTCCGCTCCCTGCGGATGTTCTGCAACCTCAGTCCAGACGCGCTCCACGACTTCGAGGCCATCGGTATCCAGGCCACCTTCCCCAAGGGCGCAACCCTCTTTCAGGAGGACCAGCCCGCAACAGGCGTCATCATCCTCTGTAGCGGTCAGGTCAAACTCTCCTGCGCTTCCAAGGAAGGCAAGACCCTCATCCTCAAGATCGCCATGCCCGGCGACGTCCTCGGCCTCGGCGCTGTCATCTCCAACGCACCCCACGAGGTCACCGCAGAGACGCTCGAGCCCACCATGCTCAAGAGCATCCGCCGCTCCGACTTCCTCGCCTTCCTCACCAAGCACGGCGAGGCCAGCCTCCACGCCGCCAAGGCGCTCTCCGCAGAGTACAAGGCCGCTTTCTTCGACGCCCGCCGCCTCGCTCTCTCCGGCTCCGTCGCCGGCCGTCTCGCCGCCATCCTCCTTGATTGGGCACGCAGCGCCGCCGGCGACAACGGCGAACTCCGCTTCACCATGGCCCTCACCCACGAGGACCTCGCCTCCCTCGCCAGCACCTCCCGCGAGACCGTCACGCGTCTCCTCGGCCGCTTCCAGCGCGAGAAGCTCATCCAGATCCGCGGCACCTCCATCCTCATCGTCAGCGCTGAAAAGCTCGAACGCCTCATCGCCTAGCCAATGTATTCGGAGTATTTTGTGTTTCCATCTCTCCGGATAGCCATACAACGCGCAGCGTTGTTTGGCTATTCCTCCTTGAAAGTGTCATCCTGAGCGCAGCGCGAAGGAACTGCCTGCATCGTCCGAAGCGAATATCCTCGCGTTTACCCGTAACAGATGACAAGGGTACGAATGGCGCGCATCAGCGCGCTGTCGGCCGCGCGGCCGTCAGCACCGCACACCTCACGCCGGTCCACCGCACACCCCACAGCCTCCGCCTTTACATCTTAATGTGACCGTCATCACAGCCTAGCCCATCTCCCATCCCTATCCTCAACCTATCTCCGGCTGTTCTATCTCCGCCGGACAGCATCATTTCTCCCAGGAGGCGGCTTGAGCGCATCTCAGACCATACCTGCCTCCGGCATCCGGAAGGAGGCCAAGGCCATGCAAAACACGGAACCCGTCGCCCCGGCCAAGTTCCGCCGCATTCTGGTCGCCGCAGACTTCTCCGGCTCCCCCATGCCCGCCGTACGCCTCGCCCTCCGCCTCGGCATGACCCATCAGGCCTCGCTGGAGTTCCTGCACGTCTTCGAACTCAGTGAGCACGCCGCTGTTCCCGTCGCCAAGAAAGAGGAGTCCGCCGAGCCTTCGCCCGCCGAGCTCGCCGCCAAGCGCCGTCTCGAAGAGGCCCTCGCCGAGGCCAAGGCCGCCGGCGTCAAGGCCTCCATCGTCGTCAAGCCCGGCATCGCACCCGTCGCCATCCTCGAGGCCGTCCAATCCACCAAGGCCGACCTGCTCATCCTCGGCACCAACGGCTACCGCGGCATGGAGCGCATCGGCCAGGGCTCCACGGCCGAGGCCGTCCTCCGCAAGTGCCCCTGCCCCGTCCTCACCATCGGCCCCCACGCCGCACACATCATGCAGAAGCAGCCCCCCACCGGCGCCGTCGTCTTCGCCACAGACTTCAACCGCGCCGGCACACCCGCCATCGGCTTCGCTTCCCTCTTCAGCCGCCTGCTCGACGCCCCCTTGCGCTGCCTCCACGTCCTCCCCCGCATGGTCGAAGGCGTCAGTGGAGACGAGGCTGTGCCGTCCATCATCAAGGTCGCTCTCCAGCACATCGCCAACGAGGCCCAGTCCACCGGCCACCAGCCCCAGTGCGACATCGGCTACGGCTGCGATGTCAGCTATGCGGTCATCGAGTACGCCCGCCAGTACGATGCCCAGCTCATCGTCCTCGGCGTCCGCCAGACTCCCCTCCACGCCGCCCATCTCCCCGCGCAGATCGCCTACCGCATCATCACAGAGGCCATGTGCCCCGTCCTCACCATCGCCGTCCAGCACAACGACGCCGCCAAACTCTCCGCCGCCTGCCTGTAATTTCGTCTGCGCAATAAGAAACCGGAGCAATCGCTCCGGTTTTCTTGCTTCATCTTCTATCAACGTTTACTTCGTCACTGGCCTCCGCTGCCCCTTGCCCTTCGCAGTGCGTCCTGTCAGCATCGCGCCCACCATGCACGGTATCGCGCTCGCCTTCGCGCCCAGCCGCTGCGCGGCCGTCGCCAGCACAATCAACGGAGGACACCAGCTCTTCGTCCCGAACCCGCTGCATGCGTCGCCGCAATCCTTGTCATGCGCCAGAATGGGGGGCAGCATCGTCATAGCCCTACTCTCCATCCCGCCCCTCACCGCTGGATGTGACCCAGCTCACATTTCGGCGTGACTGCCTGAACCATCTCGGACAACTTCCGCCCGAGTGGCACCCCTGTTTTTCTTGACGGGCATTTGGCGTAGTGTCCGAAGCAATCTGCTAAAATAGAATGAGCTCAAAAAACAGATTGGCCCCCGTCCAGGGGGCCTTTTTGTGCCCATAAGTCCTTTGTTGTCTAGTTTTTGACCTGTAACCCTTTTTGATTCAAGTATTTATAGTTGTAATTACCCGCTAACTCGCACAAAACATTGACGTTATCCACAGGTAATGGGGGGGGGGGGGGGGGGGGGGTTTTTCGGGCAAC
>Ga0316219_1001150_pt1 | contig 30402 bp, 24 predicted proteins | sample TBH18003PmetaG_FD_203635 | JGI IMG/M metagenome (GOLD analysis project Ga0316219, IMG submission 203635) | Freshwater microbial communities from Trout Bog Lake, Wisconsin, USA - TBH18003P | ecosystem: Environmental > Aquatic > Freshwater > Lake > Hypolimnion/Profundal zone | place: USA...
GCAGTACAAACTTCAAACCTGATTTTAAAATCCAAATCCTATAAAAACTAAAAAAATCATTACATTTAAAAACAGAGAAACACTAACTAACAATTAGTACACTTTCTTTTGACGTTATACATGAACATATTAAATCCAATACTTCTTTATCAAATAGTTTAATCTCATCTTCGGTTAAAAGAGTATTAATATCGGGGTTTTCTTTTGAAATTTCATCCCCTGTGCTTAAAGCAAAAAGTTTAGACAATCTTTGTTCTATCCTCTTACCTGTTATATTGTCTTTGAATACAGTTGGATGGTTTATTGAAATATAAAAATCAAAAAGAATTGATTGAGAAAGCTTGTCGCCCTTTTTTGCATTTGTAAATAGTCTATTTATTTCCTTACTTATTGTATATAAATCCTTAACCGAAACACGATATTTATTTTTATACTCGTCATATAATTCTTGTGGTATATGAGGGAAAAGTATTAGTTCTGGTAAACTCATACCACAATATCAGAAATGTTTTTTAATTTTACAAACAAGTCCGTTTTTGAACGTACGCTATGGTAAGTAGGCAATACCGAAAATACAATAGCACCTTGCAAACAGTTCTTTCTTATAGTTCTTTTCAGTTTTGATGCTCCGTGCATCCTGTACCAAGTCAGATATTTTGCTATCTGGAAACTGATTTTTTTGAACAGTATTTCTCCTTCTAAGGTTTCATGTGGTCTATAGTGTAAACAAGTATATCATTGCCTTTCTATTCGGATATAAACGTGTAGAAACGTTTGCACACGGATAAATAATATTTTGTATCTTGTTTTATTATAAAGTGTTTTCTATGTCTGTTACAGAAACAAAAAAATGTTTAAGCTGCGGTAAAGCCATCAAAGGCAGAGCCGATAAAAAATTTTGTGATGATGCTTGTCGCAATGCCTATAACAACGAACTGAAAATCAAAAGTAATTACAGCAATTATGTGCGCAATATCAACAACACATTGTTGAAGAACCGCCGCATTTTGGAAGATTTATTGCCGCATGCAGAAGAAACCGCAAAAACAACACACGATAAATTAATACAAAAAGGTTTTGTTTTTAAATACCATACACATACTTACGCCAACAAGAAAGGAAATATTTATTTCTTTAATTACGATTATGGTTTTTTGCCATTGGAAAATAATTGGTATTTGATTGTGAGGAGGAAAGAAGAATGAAATAAAGGCGAAGCGTTAATTCACTGTACAGAGGATTAATAAAATTGGTGGGAGAATATGTATGTCTTCAAAAAATAGCGGAAATAAAGCCGTTATTGTTAGTTAATAAATTTTATATTTGAAAAAGGTATATTGTATCAAACATATTGGTGACTTATTATAATTAAAAAAATTTATGAAAATAAAATTTATTTCGCTGCTATCTATAGCAATAATTGCTGCTATAGTGTTTTTTGTAAGTTGTACTTCCCCAAGCTCCCCTATAATAATAGAGAAGCCAAAAACACCAGAAGAATTAAGAGCTGAATTAAAAAACGACGAGCAGGTAGCTCCACAAAAGTATCTTTCAATCAATGCTGCTACAATAAGAGAAAATATTACGCGACCCGCCGGGTTATTTAATAGATCCCAATCTGATGGATATTTAATACAAGGAGAAATAAGGAACTCTGCTTCCATAGCACGATTTAAAGACATAATTCTTAAAGTACAATATTTGTCACCAACACAATCAATAATTCAAGAAAATGATTACGTGGTTTATGAGTTTTTTGAACCAAGCTCATCTAAGACGGTTACATTTAAAGTATATCCTCCAGATGCAATGAAAGGATTTAGTGTGTCTGTTAAAAGCGCAACCCCAGTAGATTGATGTAGAGAATCAATTTTAAAATCAAGTAACAATAATGCACAGGACAGGAGTCCTGCGCAAGAAATAAAATTTACTCACTGCCGAAATTCCCTCTCCGTCAACGAATTATTTTTTATTCCTTTAATTAATCCACGACAATTTGCACTTCCGCAACTGCAATTAAAAGGCTCCATGTTTTCATCCAAGAAAGAAGTATAATCGAGTGTTAATTCTTCACCCTTTGAAATATCTTTTAGTGCAACAACGTTTAAACCAACATAACCTGTGTTGGGATTGCAGCAATGATTTTGCGGCGCCCATTCAGCCGGATTATCATCCCACAATAAAAATATTTCTTTGCTTACGGGATATGCATAACGACGAAAAATTTCTTTATCATTTTTGTTCCATGTGCTTTCTACAAATCTGCGTGTGATCAATCGTTGAGATTTTCCTTCTCCTAAAAAAATGATTTCTCCCTGTTTAATATTTCTATTGGCGTAAATACCAAAACCCGCAATACTATTGCCTTTCATCACATAGCATTTTTGTTTTCTGTTGTGACGGGCAATGCCTTCGGTAATGATATGATATAAAAATCCTGATTGACCAATGCCATCATATTTTAAAATATAATCGGCTGATCCTTCGTAACCATCTTTGTAAAAAACAGAACAAGTGAAATTTATTTCAAGAAAATAAATTTCACCTTTATCATTCATCCTGAAATCCATTCTTGCATAACCAACACCGTTGAATGATTTAAAAATGCGTTGCGCACTTTCTCTTAATTGTTTATCGAGCCGAACATCGGTAACGGGAATATTTGCATCAGGATGCAACTCCGAAGTTTTTAATGCATAGGTTTTAAATTTATTTCCTTCGGGAAAAATAAATTCGATCGGACGAAAAGCTGTTGATGTTTTTCCATCTGCATTGGCAGCAACCAAAACAGTGAATTCTCTTCCATCAATATATTCTTCCACTAAAATTTCGTCGTATTCATCAATAATACTTTCAACTTTTTCTTCTAAATGTTTTTTATCAAATACTAAAGAATGTTCATCAATACCCAAACTATCTCCTGCTTTTGCGGGTTTAACAAACAGGGGAAATTGTAAATGCTTGCAGGCTTTGTGGACATCACTTAACTCTTCAATTAAAAAATAGGCCGGTGTTTTTACGCCTTCGCAATAGGCCACATATTTCATCAGCTCTTTGGTAGGATCGTATAATAATGTGGAAGGCCCCGAATGCGGCAAATTCAACAGCTCCAACGTATAAATAACATCAATGGAAGGAATATTCCAATCCAAATACCCTTCGCATAAATTCACAAACACGTCGTAATTCTTTTTCTTTAATTCCTTAAGTTGTTTATAAACAGATAGTTTATTCAACAACACATGATCTACTGTTGCCTCAGGAATCAAGTGGGACAAGTCTCTTGGCGGATCATAATATTGATAATCCACGGATGATGTTGAGTAATCGGGTTGCAACACACAGATCTTCATGATACGAGTACCGGGGTTCTGGCAACGGCATCATTGATGATCTCTGTTACCAATTGAGAGAAAGTTTTATTTGAAAAACGTAAGATAGCACCGATTGATGTAAAGTCTTCATCTTCGCTGATACCGCATTGCGCATTTACTTCGAGGACGTATAATTTTTTAGTTTCTTTATCCATGCGGATATCGATCCTTGTATAACCTCTTCCTTTTACCGCACAATAAGCATCCCAACTTAATTGTTTTATTTCTTCGATCAATGATGCATCGGGTGATTGATATTCATAAAAATTCCCATCTTCGGGCATTGGTGTTTCTTCTTCATATATTTCCCATAAACGATCAAAGGATAAAAATTTTTCTTTTTCAGGAAGTGAAGGATGAAACACTCTTTCAACAGGATTATAAATGATTGCATCTTGCGGTTTATCATAAGAGCCAACAATGAGAGATGTAAATTCGGGCCCGTTAATGAATGATTCTACAATTAAACCATCGGCAGTTAAATCCCAACCGCGATAACCATCAAACATCAATTCAACCTGTTTATTCAATTCACTCAGATCATTCACTACATTTTTAATCCCGACACCCATACTTCCGCCCGAAATTGATGGCTTCACAATGATCGGCGATCCCAATCTTTTAAAAATATTTTTTACGTTTTGATCTCTTTTATTAATGGCAAACCATTTTGGTGTGGGAACATTCGCATCATCAAAAGCTTCTTTCATAGAGATCTTTGATGTGGTAACCTGATAAAAATATTCATCCGCACCCGTGTAGATCAAATCTTTTTCATCCAAATATTTTAAAACAGAAACTCCCGGTGTTCCATTTATTTCATCTCCATCACATAAATTTAAAATGAGCGGAAAGAATTTTTTTGATTTTTTTTCTGCAACAATTTCATTGATCACTTCTTTATAGTCATGCATTGTTACAGGTTGCCAATGCCATTGTAAACCCAGTTCTGTAAAGACTTTGCTGTATTCGGCAATGCTTTGAGTGAAATCGTAATAATAATCAAGGTTCGCATCGTTGGTGATGAGATGCGGAGACAATACCCAGACTTTTAAGGCAGATGATTTTTTTTTATGGGGATTAGGTGCCATCAGGAAATTGCTGTTGTTATCGTTTACGAATTTGTTCGCGTATAAAATCTGTTAAACGATATTTCTGTAAAACAGCATCGTCTAAATAAACAGCACCCTGTATCTGATGCAAACAATTTGCGGTATTGCAAAAACAATTGAAAGGTTGCGCCATATTCCATTCCGTTGATGGATAGAAAAATGAGAACTCATCACCTATTTCAATTTTTTTCAGCGCAATCAGTTGAAATGTTGTTGTATCGAAAAAAACATTAGGATTACAACTGTGATTGATGTATTGCAGAAACTCAGGCCGAAGCGTGATATGCTTTTCAACATCCACCTGAACGGTGAGATATGTTGGTTGTGATACTATCTCTCCTGCAGAAAAAGAAGAGAGAATATCCCCCGCTTTAAATGCAGTAAAAGCATGCAACGATCTTTGTTGCGTGAATGAATTTTGAACGATTTCAGCAAAGCCATGATTGCTGATAACCGTATACGTTGGGTTAGTAGTAGGTTGTATCATAATTGCCGTTACAGCAAGATAAAATGATTTGTTATAAACTAAAAGTTTATTTAGTAATGAAAATTAAAATGGGGATAATATATAGGGTTATGCACGTTTTTATAAAACCTATGATTATTGATTTTGATCATCAGTATCCGAAGTTTCCTGCAATGGTTGATTGTTGGTACCTCTTTTAAATTTCACAATCGGTTTATCCTGTGTTCCGGTAATGTTCATCGGAATACCAAAGATTCCCAATGGAGGTAATCCCAAACGCATCTTTAAATTTAATTGCCCATCAAAAGAGACCTGGCCCTGAAACTTAGGCCTGAAGCCCGCTACACGCATCTTTACCGGTTCTATCGTGATGATATTATTTTTGATTTTTGTTTTGATATCCACTTTTGAAATATCAGAATTATTCAAACTGTCTTTGCCTGTTTCTTTACTTACCGCAGTAAATAATTTAAAACCCTTCATCTTTACTTTCTTTACCGATAATGTTCCGCCGCCTTCCAATGATGGGAATATGGGATGCATATTGGCGTCTAACTTTCCTTTTAAATTATAATCCAATGAAACGATACCTTCTGCGCTGGCAGCAGCTGTTGCAAGGTCATGAAACAATTTTATTTCATTATAAGCTCGTTTGATATCAAAGTCTTTCGCAACAATATGATAATCGAACGTTGCTTTTTTAGGAGTGATGCTTGTATAATCGGCATCCATCACAACGGGAGCATCAATAATGGTAAAGCCGGTTTGTTTTAAACTTAGCGTTCCGTTTTGTAATAACATTTGTCCTTTGGCATCAGTTAAATTAATGCCGCTGTATCTTACTTTTTTAGCATTGGCGGTAAAACCGATATTTAAGTTGGACGGAATGATGATAACGCCTGTTGAAGACGATTTAGTTGTATCTCCTGCAAATGCCATGAATTCATTTATATCAATAAGATTGCTTTGCAGATCGAAGTTTCCGCTTAGCGGTTCGTTCTTTAAAGAATAATTTAAAATATTGGACAAATAACCGCTTAATGTAAAATCAGAATTACCGTAAGTGGCATTAAACGCATCGAACCAAACTTTATCCTGTTTGAAACTGAATACGCCTTTCTTAATATAAAATGGCATGGGAAAATATTGTGAATTGACTTTAATGTCTTTCACTTCTAATCTTCCGGCATTAAACAATTTATCATACAACCCTTTAGTAGCATCGCTTTGCAGACCACGTAAAGTAAAATCGGTTTTAATGAATCCTTTTACATCCAATCCTTTTTGAGAGAACACCTGATATACATTTCCAACATTTACTGTTCCCGAAGAAGTAATATCATACTTCAGATCATCAAAATTTTTGAGATCGAATTTCATTTGAAAGGGCTGCCCTTCGAACAAGAACGAAACGGGCTTTACAGTAACACGCGTTGTTTGTAAACTTCCGTCTGTATTTGTAATAACAGCATCTACGAGAATTTTTTCTACAGGATGCGGATAATATTTTGTTTGAACAGAACCATCCTGCATTTTAATGGAAGCCGTTGTTTTAGGAAATAATTTTTTTGCAGCATCATATTTGCCGTTGGTTACCACATCAATATTTATATCACCTTTTAAATCCATGCTGTCCAATGGATAGATCTGATTGATGGATGCCAAATGCAATACAGATTTCAGATCGGCATTCACATTAAATTCTTTACCGCCGTTTATTTTTAAGAAGCCTTTCAAATAATCATCAACAATATTTGCATTGATATTCTCAACAGAGAATTTGGCATGCTGATAATTATGATCGGCGCATTCAGCGTTCATATCAAACCGAATGTTTTTAACCGGTTTTGAAACGGAGGCATATTTAAAGTATCCATTCGTAAAAGATGAGTTGAATTTGAAAGAAGGAATGCTGCTGATGATGGTGTCGGGCCTGATATTTTTAGGATTTTGCCCTCTTGCAAAAATTCCGTCAGCATTCAGATGCAAAGAATATTTTCCTTTCACATCAAATGTTTTGAAACCAAATGCACGGTCCCATTTTTCAAGATCTATCTCGGTATTGATCTTCGCATGAATATCGGGTTTCTTTAAACCCTTCACCTTTATGATAGAGCTGAAATAATCTTTATCAATATTAAAAAAAATGGAATCTATGTTTACATATAAACTATCCGGATTCAAACCGGGCAACCTTGTTTCAAAATTTAAAAAAAGATTTGTAACAGGCGATGGTGCTTTTTCATTAGAAATATAACCACTGCGAATGCCCATTGTAACCGACAGATCAGGTTTTGTATTAGTCTCTGCAATATAATTACCGGCAAGTTGAACGCCGATATCGGCAGTTCCTTTTAATTCTGTTTTTTCTAACCATCCCAGATATTCCGGGGGCAAGGCGGTGACGATATTTTTTAATTCAGTGGCATTTGAATTGATCTTGAAATTCATTCGATAGCCTTGTTTTAAAAATTCAAATTTCCCTTTGAATTCAACGGGAAGTTGATTTATTTTCAGATCATTTTTTTCAAAAACAAAAGACAGCGAATGTGTATTGATCTTGGTGATGAGATCGGCGCGTACTTTTTTAGAAACAAAATATGATTGGTTGTTGTAATTAAAATCAACCGAATCAATTTCTGCATGTGTTACCAGATCAAAAATTGATTTACTCAGATCTCCTTTGCCGACATAATTAAAGCCCTTTGCGTTGATCAACATCGGAAAAGAGCGGTCATAATAAATAATATGCGATTTTTCGATGATGATCTTTTCGATTTTCAAAGACGCATTGCCGGATGTATCATTATCATTTTTTGCAGAGCTGTCGGATGAAGCATACACATTATAATTTGCTTCCCCCTTTTCATTAGCTTGAACATTGATCAATGCTTTCGTTAAAAAGATTTTATCAATATAAATTTTCCCTGCAATCAAGGATGATATATCAATCCCCAAAGCAATTTCTTTGGAAGCAACCAAAGTATCTTTTTCAAAAGGAGCCGATCCTTTTAATGAAAAATCATACAACGTAAGAGTAAGTGCAGGAAAATGATTAAAGAAAGATAACCTCGCCTCAGAAAAATTTAATTCAGTTTTTAAATGCTGATTAGCTAAGCTTTTGATCTTATCAGATATTGATTTCGGAAAAAAATAGGGAAGCAAAAAAAGCAGCAACAGGATACAGGCAAGAGAAATGCCGGTTATTTTCAGTGTTCGAAATACAATTCTTTTCATAAAATCAACATAAGTTTAATACAGTCAACAGCCCTTTGTCTAAAATAATAAGTATCACGGGTAAAACGACGAAGACGGCCCCCTTTTTTAAAATAAACGCTAAAATCAAATGTAAACCAAACAACTACAAGCCGATAATTTTTAACTGTCAATATTTGCAATATCTCATTATTTAATTTACATTTATTTAAATTACAATAATATGAAAACACAGCAACAACATTTTGTAAATAATAAATGGGCTCCTATATCTTCATCACAAGGGTTCAAACCGGATAAAGCAGAATTAGTGCTCGCATTCGGCTCTAATGAATTGATTTCAAACAAAGATATTTTTGACCATCTAAAGAAAGCATATCCTAATGCCGATATCATCGGGGCCTCTACATCAGGAGAAATTATCGGCGACGGGGTGTTCGACGACAGCGTAGCCGTTACCGCCATCTCTTTTGAAAAAACAAAAGTAAAATCTGCAAAAACAAATGTGGGCAAGCACACCAACAGCTATGAAACAGGGAAATATCTGATGCAACAATTAGACGCTCCAGATCTTGTTTCTGTATTTATTATTTCTGACGGAACTAAAATCAACGGAAGTGAATTAGTAAGCGGATTGAATGAAAACAACAGCAAGCAGGTACCTGTAACAGGAGGATTGGCCGGTGATGCGGCCCGTTTCAGTAAAACATTTGTAGGATTGAATGAAGTTCCATCCGAAGGAAACGTTGTTGCTGTTGGGTTTTATGGAAATGCACTTAAAATTGGACATGGATCATTTGGTGGTTGGGATGAATTCGGAAGAGAAAGGATCATCACAAAATCAGAGAAGAATGTTTTGTATGAAATTGATGACCGATACGCCATTGATCTTTATAAGGAATATTTAGGGCCTTATGCTGATGAATTACCGGGCTCGGCCTTATTGTTTCCGCTTTCCATTAAAATCGACGGATCAGAAAAAAATCTTGTGCGTACCATTCTTTCCATGAGCGAAGAAGATAAATCAATGACATTTGCCGGAAACCTTCCGGTTGGAAGTAAAGTAAGGTTAATGAAAGCCAATTTTGAAAAACTGATCGACGGTTCTTCCATTGCAGCACAATACTCATTAACTTATCATAAAGAACAGCCACCGCAATTGGCAATATTGATCAGTTGTGTGGGGAGAAAGCTTATTCTGCAGGAAAGATCGTATGAAGAAGTGCAGGCAGCAAAAAACATCTTCGGAAATGGCGCAAGCATTACCGGCTTCTATTCTTACGGCGAAATATCTCCGTTTAATCCAAGCACCACCTGCGAGTTGCACAATCAAACTATGACAATTACAACATTTACAGAATTGGTATAACATTAAGGTTTATTTTGCAGTAAGAATATGCCATATCATAAAATTTTAGAAGGTCAGATCAGCAGACTTTTACCCAAAGAGCATCTTCAGGATGAAGCCATCTGCAATTTTCTTGCAGCGGTTAGCAGTTGTTATGCCACATTCGAAAGAGATAAAAAAATATCAGAACACGCATTTGATGTAAGTGAAAAAGAATATCAGGCAGCAACGCAGAATTTGCAGCAACAAAACGATATTAAAAAACAATCGATCCTCAAACTGAAGGAAGCGATTAAATCACTCGATCCAAATGCATCTTTTATTTCAGACAAAGATGATGATCTGATCAGCACCATTTCATATCTCGAAGAACAGATCAGAAAAGCAAAGGAATTAGCAATAGAATTAATGCAGGCGAAAGAGTTTGCAGAAAAAGCAATGTTGGCAAAGAGCGAGTTCCTTTCTGTAATGAGCCATGAGATACGCACACCGTTGAATGCGATCATCGGTACTATTTTATTATTACAATATCAGGATCCGTTACCGTCACAAAAAGAATTTTTACGTGTATTGGAAATATCTTCAGAAAATTTATTGAGTTTAGTGAATGATGTTCTTGACTTCAGCAAATTGGAAGAAGGGAAAATAACTTTTACCGAAAGAGATATTGAGTTATTGTATTTTCTCAAGAATATTAAAATGGCCAATCGGATCAGAGCCGAAGAGAAGGGCAATACCATCAAGATCATGTACGATGATGATATACCCGATTTTGTGAGAGGTGATGATGTTCGATTGGGACAAATATTGAACAACCTTGTTTCAAATGCATTAAAGTTCACACAAAACGGAACTATCACCATTCAGGTTTCTTTAAAAGAAAACAATGCTGATGATGTGTTGATTTATTTTGCCGTACAGGACACCGGCATTGGCATTCCGAAAGAAAAACAACAACTGATTTTTGAACGTTTTACACAGGCAAATGCAAATATTACAAGAGATTTTGGTGGATCGGGCCTTGGGTTAACCATCATCAAACGCTTGCTGCAACTGCAAAACAGCGAAATCTATTTAGAAAGCGAAAAAGACAAAGGATCTAAATTCTTTTTCTCACTGCGCTTTAAGAAAAGCAGTTCAAATACGATACGCGAAGAAAAAGTTCAAACATTTGATAAGCAGGACCTGAAAGGAATCAGCGTATTGTTGGTGGAAGATGTTGTATTTAATATCATGGTCGCAGACGGAATGTTACAAAACTGGAATGCAAAAGTTGATATTGCCGAAAACGGAGCCATTGCGATTGATAAAATGAAACAAAACAAGTATGATATTATTTTGATGGATATTCAGATGCCTGTAATGGATGGCTACACATCAACTGCCGAGATCAGAAAATTTGATACTACAACTCCAATTATTGCATTAACCGCTTCGATCTCAATTGATATTCAGGAAAAAGCTTCACAAGTTGGCATGAATGGATTTGTAACAAAGCCATTTAATCCAAACGATCTGTACTCCGCACTTTACATAAATACAATTGCAAAAAAGGAAAAGGTTTAATTAAACTTTATTGATCAGCAAAGAGGTCATTGAAATAGAACCATACACGGTTTTATCATTGAAAAAAGAAACCTGTTCTTCTTTTTCTTTCAGCCCCAACACATATAATAAGGGTAAAAAATGTTCCGGTGTTGGAACTGATAATTGCATGGCTCTGCTTATGGAATTATAATTCTCTAATTGTTGATGATCATCTTTCAAAACCAGTTCTTTTATTTTTTGATTGGCTTCTTCTGCCCAATCAAATCCTTTATCCGGACTGCTCCAATTCATCATGCCTAAATTATGAACCAGATTACCGCTGCCGATAATCAGTATCCCCTTTTTGCGAAGTGATGCAAGGTCTTTAGCCAATTCATAATGCCATTGCGGAGATTGCGTGTAATCCATGCTCATTTCAATAACAGGAACGTCCGCATCAGGATACATTTGTTTTACCACACTCCAGCAACCATGATCCAAGCCCCATGTTTCATCTAACTGCGCTTCTGTTTTTTGAATGATATTTTTTGCTTGCTCTGCTAATGCCAAACTTCCGGGAGCAGGATATTGCACATCAAATAATTCTTTTGGAAAACCATAAAAATCATGGATCGTTTTTGGTTTTTCCATCGCAGTTAAAAAAGTTCCCTTCGTTTGCCAATGCGCCGACACACAAATAATAGCTTTGGGCTTAGGCAATTCATCAGCAGCTTTTTTCCAGCCCTTTGTAAATTCTGTTTCTTCAATCGCGTTCATCGGACTGCCATGACCAACAAACAGCAAAGGCATTGTTGCTGTTTCTTCAAACGATTTTGTTGCGGTATATAATTCTTTTAATTGCATGATATTTTTTGTTGACGAGCGATATCAAATCAATAATGCTTTTGTTGCCTTCGCTTCTTCCACAGGAAGAAGCGCACTCTTTTACAGCAAAGCCCTGTTCGGCAAAGGACGATTATATAAAATTACAACCAATAAGCAAACTTTTTAATGAACCAGTTTTTGATGAATTGAGTTAACAAACAATAACAAATCAATATCCCTATCAACCAAGGAAAATATAGTAACGGCAACGGTTGTAATTTGAACGCTGTTGCAAATGGTGAGAAAGGAATATAAATCCCAATCAGCATCACCGCACTTGTTAATGCGAGTACAGGCGCTGTTGCCCAACTTTGTATGAAAGGAATCTTTTTGGTACGTATCATGTGAACGATCAATGTTTGAGAAAGCAACCCTTCAATGAACCAACCCGATTGAAACAGACTTTGATGTTCAGCAGAATTTGCTTTAAAAACAAAATACATCACCGCAAATGTTACATAATCAAATACAGAACTGATGGGGCCAATAAATATCATGAAACGCGCTATACCACCGGCTTCCCATTTACGTGGTTTTTCAATATACTCTTTGTCCATTTCATCCCAGGGAATGGATATCTGTGAAATATCGTACAATAAATTCTGCACCAATATCTGCACAGGAAGCATCGGCAAGAAAGGAAGAAATGCACTGGCACCTAACATGCTGAACATGTTTCCGAAATTGCTGCTGGCAGTCATTTTAATATACTTGATGATATTACCGAAAGTTCTTCTTCCATAAATAACACCTTTACGCAACACCATCAAGTCTTTTTCCAATAAAATAATATCAGCACTTTCTTTGGCGATATCCACTGCTGTATCAACAGAAATGCCGACATCGGCATCTCGTAATGCGGCGGCATCATTAATACCATCGCCCATAAATCCAACGGTATGGCCTTTCGCCTGCAATACTTTTACAACGCGGCTTTTTTGTGCCGGACTTAGTTTTGCGAAAATGCTAATCTCATCAATTCGTTTAGATAATTCTTCATCAGTTATATTTTCCAAATCATTTCCTAACAAAATATTATTAACCGGGATACCCACATCACGGCATATTTTTTTAGTAACAATATCATTATCGCCTGTCAGGACTTTTAATGTAACACCTAATTTATGCAATGCTTCAATAGAAGGCTTTGCAGAAGGTTTTGCTGGATCGAGAAAACCAATTAATCCAGTTAATATCATATTGCTTTCGTCGGCAACAGAATAAGTCAGCGGACGTTCTTCATACTCTTTAATAGCAACCAACAAAACCCTTAACCCTTCTTTGTTTAATTTTTTGGAGAGATCGAGAATGTTTTTTCGAATAGTGTCGTCCATTGGTTGAATAGTATCAACTTCAATATGTAATTGACGGTCTTCTCCGGGGTCGAAAGAAAAAGAACAGAGATCCAATATTTCTTCAACAGCACCTTTACAAATTAAAAGATGTTTGTGATTGGCCTGTTCCAAAATAACCGACATTCTTCTTCTCTGAAAATCGAAAGGAATTTCATCAACTTTTTTATATTGCTCTTCGACTTTTAAATAATCCTTTACTTCAACGTGATCAAGAATAGCAACGTCTAATAAATTTTTTAATCCTGTTTGATGATAGCTGTTTAAATAACCCCATTTTAATACCTCATCATCTTCAACACCTTCAACATTTAAGTGTCGTTCTAAAACAATTTTATCTAAGGTTAATGTTCCTGTTTTATCGGTGCACAAAATATCCATGGCACCAATATTTTGAATGGCACTTAACCTTTTCACGATCACTTTTCTTTTACTCATGGTTACGGCGCCCTTGGCAAGATTTGCCGTAACGATCATTGGAAGCATTTCGGGCGTTAAGCCAACGGCAACTGCAATCGCAAATAATAAAGCCTCTACCCAATCCCCTTTTGTTAGACCATTAATCACAAATACCAATGGCACCATTACAAGCATAAAACGAATCAACAGCCAGCTAACACTATTAACGCCTTTATCAAAACTTGTTTCTGCACGTTTGCCGGAAATAGATTTACTGATTGAGCCGAAATAGGTGTGGTTGCCCGTTGTAACAGCGATGGCTAAAGCTTGGCCGCTTTCCACATTTGTTCCCATAAAACAAATATTTTCTAATTCAAGCGGACTTTTATTTTGAGTGTCTGAAATAACAAACTCTTTTTTTTCAACAGGCATTGCCTCGCCTGTTAATGTAGATTGGTTTAAGAACAGATCTTTTGATTGAATGATGCGGCAATCAGCGGGAATCATGTCACCTGCAGAGAGAAATATAATATCTCCGGGAACTATCTCTTTAATGTCGATCTCAATTTTGCCTTCATCTTTTCTTAAAACCGTCGCAGTGGTCTTCACCATGCTTTTTAATTTCTCAGCGGCTACATTGCTTCGAAACTCTTGCCAGAAACGGATCACAGAGCTTAATAAGATCATCACACCAACCACCACAACTGTTTTATAATCACGATCGGCCGGTGATGTTAATACAACATCAATGATAAATGAAGTAGCTGCAATTAAAATCAATACAGCATTAAATGGAGTAATAAATGCCTGAATAAATTGGATATACCAAGCCGGTGCTTTTTCGTGCACAACCTCGTTGGTGCCGAATGTTTCTAATCTTTCTTCAACCTGTTCTTTGTTTAAGCCCGTTTCTTCAGACGCTAAAATTTTAAAAAAAGAAACCTTTTCTGCAGCAGCAACATCTTTTAATTTAACAGCGGCAGCCTCATTGCTTACCGTGTTATTATTATTGAAAGGAATACGAGCCTTTATTTTTTCTTTTACACCTGTGATCATCTTCTGCCTCCTGAAAATTTTAAGTGAATATTCATTTTCCAATCGAAAACAATCGTATAATTCGATTAAGTTTTGATTATCATTTATTTCATAAATGACCGACGACCGGAGGCTTTATCTTGGCAGAAGAAAAAAGACGATAGCGTTTTGTTATAACAAAAAAAGAAGGAGTTGAAAGAAATGAGAATATATTGAAACGATTCATGGTCGCATTTTTAAGCTGTTCGGTAATTTTTTTTGCCGACTGAATGCTTAAAAATTACAGTCGGGTCAAAAAGTTGTTTTGTTTAAATTGAATTTACTCGGTCCCGAATCCATACAGTTTGTTTTTGTTTACAATAGAGGTTCTGTGTAAGAACGGCTGCAAAGGTAGAGCTGCATATTCTTGCGGCAAAATAAAATTTGAGGTCATTAAAAAATTCAATCAATTCTTTCTTTCAAAATCCGAATCATTTTTTCTTTTGAACCGTCAGAAAGTGTGCCGGAATAATGATGATGAGCATGGTTGCTATTGGTACAAATCATTTTGCTTTGTTGTTCAAACAAACGACAGAAACCGCAAACAGACAAATGGATCTGCAATTTTATTTTTTCAAAAAACGAAAGTGCATGTTCTTCTTTTTTCGACAGAAGGTAAGTTGCTTTTTTACACGATATGTTGATCAGATCTTTCAAATTAGGCTAAGGGTTTATCCAGTTTTTCTCCAAACAGCTGCGCAGATGCAGTTTTGCACGATGTATCAATACCCAGTAGTTGGACGGTGTTATATTCAAAACCTTACAGATCTCGTCAGAACCAAGCCCTTCCATGAATTTCATAACAAAAACGGCTCGCTGCAATTCCTGCAATTTGTTTTTACATAATTCTAAAATAGAATAGAATTCTTTGGTTTCTACGGGCTGTGTATAATCAATTCCCCAATCTAAAGGACCGCTTTCTTTTGTCCAATGTTCTTCTTTATTAAAATACTGATCTGTATTATCTATTTCAGCGGGGCGTACAATATTGTTTGATTTTTTCCTGTAATGATCGATGATCTTATTCTTACAGATAGTAAATAACCAATTTTTTTCAGAGGCTTCGCCTTTATAAGAATCGCGAGCCTTCCAGGCACTTAAAAAAGTTTCCTGAACAAGGTCTTCTGCCAAACCTGAATCATTTACGCGAACAACTGTGTACGCATATAATGCATCAGCATATTTTTTAACCCAGTGTTCCGGATTGAAAGAAGAAAGATTGCTCATAAATAGTGGGTGCTAAACTAATCATAAAGCAGAGAAATGGCTTCTGATTCCGGAAAATGGAAAACAATTGCTGATTTTAGACAAAAAAGGCAATATTTAAAAACACAACTATTTGACTTACAATGAATTGATTTTTTGGCACAGAATTGAATACTACCCTATCAAACAAACAATTCAAAACTCAAAAACTCAAAACCATGAAAACTCAAATCAAAATCGATCAAACAATCGCCAACACATTGTCTGTATTTTTTGTAACAATCATGATCGTATCAGCTATTATAGCGTAAAAACAAAAACCAAATTCATAAAAACAAAACTGAAACCATGAAAACTCAAATCAAAATCGACCAAACGATCGCTAACACATTATCTATCTTTTTTGTAACAATCATGCTGATCTCTGCAATTACTGCATAAGTTTTTATATACCTTATCAGCGAATAGTTGTTCATCTTTTAATACCATATCATGAAAAACAGAAATAATAACATGCCATTTTCAATAAAACTTTTCCATGTTGAAAGAAACGGAAGGTTTGTGTACAGAATGGTAGAATATCATAATAACAGGATCACCAAAGAATTTGAAGCGGACAAGATCAAAATCTGCCTCGAACATTTTCATCTTCCTTCAGACGACGATTATGTTGTTTACTGGATGTTGAATAGTGAAGAAATAAATCAGTGTGAAGAAATGCCATTTTCTAAAAACTAACAACCATCTTTTTAATATAGATCAAAAATAATTTTTCATACAGTTTGTTTTGGTTTTAAGCCTCTGTTTACGCAGCGGCTTTTTTGTTTGCAGAAGCGATCTTATTATTTCAGAATTGCTACAGAATTAATGCGGTAATTTGTAGATAAATATTTTATTTTGAAACTGCTGATCATCGAAGATGAACTTTCATTGAATCAAAGCATGGTAGAATTTTTGTCTGCCAGCGGATATTTATGTGAATCCGTTTTTAATTTTAAAAATGCAGTTGAGAAAATAGAATTGTACGATTATGATTGTATCATTCTCGACATCATGCTGCCAGGCGGTTCGGGGTTGCAGATTTTAAAATACCTGAAACAAAATAATAAAACAGACGGCGTTATTATTATTTCTGCAAAAGATTCGTTGGAAGATAAGATTCACGGCATTGAATTGGGCGCTGATGATTATTTAACGAAACCATTCCATCTGTCAGAATTAAGTGTTCGTGTTGCTGCCATTATCAGAAGAAAACAATTTCAGGGACAATCTATCATAATCGCAGGAGATATTGAAGTGGACACATTGGGAAAATCAATTTCAATTCATCATCATAACGTTGAACTCACACAAAAAGAATTTCAATTATTGCTTTTCTTGATCATCAATAAAAATAAAGTGATCTCAAAGAATGCCATCGCCGAACATTTGTGGGGCGATGATATGGATATCGCATCCAACTTTGATTTTATTTACGCCCACATAAAAAACCTTCGCAAAAAAATTATTGCCGCAGGTGGCGAAGACCGCATAAAAAGTATTTATGGCGTTGGATATAAAATGCAGTTACCATGAAATTATTTACAAGATATAACCGCATTAATATAACTGCCACGATTTTCACTTTTGTGTTGGGCAGTATTGCTTTTTATTTTGTATTGGATTATGTGCTGTCAAGACAATTGAAAGAAACACTCCGCTCTGAGCAATTTGAGATCGTACATTTTGTTGAACAACACAATGCGCTTCCCGAAATTCAAAATACAAGACATCAGTGGATCACAATTGAAAAATCATCAGAAATAATAGCAAGACCGCTTTTTAAAAATAGCAAGTTTTATAATCCAAGGGAAAAAGAGAACGAATCGATAAAACAACTATTCTTTTCTATTCAGGTAGCCGGGCAAAATTATTTGATCACCGTAAATAAATCTGAAGCAGAAACAGAAGACCTTTTGAAATTGATCATTTTGGTGACGATAGGGATGATCGCATTGATTCTATTGTTCAATTATTTGATCAACAGAAATCTCATCAACAGATTATGGCAACCTTTTTATAAAACGATTGATGAAATTAAAGAGTATCATATTTCAAACAGGCAGCCATTGCAATTATCTTCAGAAACGATTGATGAATTGAATTTGCTGAATGTGAGTTTGAATAAAATGACACAAAGCATTTATGAGGATTATACCGCACTGAAATCATTCACCGAAAATGCATCGCATGAAATGCAAACACCGCTTGCGGTTATTCGGTCTAGGATCGATCTCTTATTACAGCAAACAGAATTAAAAGAACAGAGTTTGCAACAGATACTTTCTATTGAAGACGCGGCACAGCGATTATCAAAACTCCACCAATCATTGTTATTATTAACCAAGATAGAGAACAAACAATTTGTTTTGAATGAGTCTGTTGACCTTAAAAAAATAATTCTTGAAAAAATACAGGAAAGAGAAGAGTTGATCGAGTCGAAACAATTACAAATTGAAACGAATTGCAAAAATGTCACACTTTCATTTCATCATCATCTTGCAGAAATTCTTTTTAATAATTTATTGAATAACTGTATTAAGTACACACCGGAAAAAGGCAAAATAAATATTGAACTGACTGACGAATTTGTTTGTTTTAGCAATAATGCAATAAACGGATCGCTCGAAATAAAAAAAGTATTCCAGCGCTTTTATAAGCCATCAGATTCCGGTGAAGGAACGGGATTGGGCCTTGCTATCATCAAAGAGATCTGTCGCCTTGCAGAATTTAATATCACATATACTTTCAACAATCAGCACCATATTTTCAGGATAGAATTTAAAAATTAATTGCACTATCGACAATGAAAAAAAGTATCAATTTCGTTTTTTTAATTTTATTTTCTTTCACTGTTTTTGCACAGGAAAAAACCTTGGATTATTATATCAATGAAGGATTGCAAAACAGCCCCGTATTTAAAGATTATAATAATCAGAAACTCAGCAATCTCATTGATAGTATGCGCATCCTTGCCGGGTATAAACCACAGGTAAGCGGGCAAAGCACAAATTCCTATTCACCATCCTACAATGGATGGGGTTATGATTATGCAATAACAAACGGTGTAAATTTTGCACAACAAATTGTTGCCACACAAAAATTAGTGAGTAAAGAAAACCTCGCCAATCAACATGAGGCGATCCGATTATTAAACGAATCGATTACCATCACCGGAAAGATCACAGAACAAGACCTGAAGAAATCAATTACTGCCCAATATATCAGTGCATTCGGCAGCGGGCAACAATATCAATTCAACAAAGAAATGTTGGATGTTTTACAAAAAGAAGAATTGATCCTGAAAAAGATGGCCGAGAGTGGCATTTATCGTCAAACAGATTATTTAAGTTTTCTGGTAACCGTTCAACAACAGCAATTATTGATCAGCCAGTATCAAATCCAATTTGAAAATGAAGTGGCGGCATTAAATTATCTCTGCGGATTGAAAGACACATCTGCTGTGCTTTTAAAAAAACCGGAATTACAGATCGCTGCTTTGCCCGAAGCAGAAAGCTCTGTATTCTATCAGCAGTTTGTGATAGATAGCTTGAAACTAAAGAACAGCGCAGCGCAGATAGAATTCAACTATAAACCGAAAGTGAATTTGTATGCCGATGGAGGATATCTCAGTTCTTTTGCCGAACAACCCTATAAGAATTTTGGCGTCAGTGCCGGTGTAACTATTTCGGTTCCGATCTATGATGGAAAGCAAAAGAAAATGCAGGTGGATAAATTAGCTATCTCAGAACAAACAAGACAAGGCTACCGCGATTTCTTTAAAAAGCAATATGAACAAAATATCGCAAAACTGTTTCAGCAACTGCATTCTACACAAAAAATAATTGATGATGCCAACAATCAGATCAGGTACACTGAAATCTTGATTGAAGCCAACAGAAAATTATTAGAATCGGGCGATGTAAGAATGCCGGATTATATCCTGGCAATCGGTAATCATCTCATGGCAAAAAATATTGTCACACAAAATAATATCAATCAATTACAGATCATCAACGAAATTAATTACTGGAACAGAAAATAAACGATCATGAAAATCAATCAATCAATAATTACTGCAGTTTTTTTTATTTGCATTTTGGCAGCTTGTAAATCGGAGCCGGCAAAAAAAGAGGCAGAACCGAAAGAAGAAAAGACAGAATCGACAGGAACACCTGTAACGATTGCTTCTCCCGAAAAAGGAAGCATGACGGATGTTGTTGAACTGAATGCTGTTTCTGCATTTCTTTTAAAGAGTTTTGTGAAAGCCAATGCTAATGGCTATTTGCAGATAGTGAATGCACAGTTGGGAAAATATGTAAACAAGGGGCAGGAGTTATTTGTGATCAAAACAAAAGAAGCACAAAGTCTGGGCAACACGATCAATGCATTGGACAGCTCCCTTCATTTTGAAGGTGTGATCCATATCAAATCACCCGGTAGCGGATATATCACACAATTGAATTATCGTATTGGCGATTATATTCAGGATGGAGAACAATTAGCAACAATAACTGATACAAAAAGTTTTGTTTTTTTATTGGACCTGCCATACGAACTGAAACCATTCTTACCCAACAACAATCAACTGCAATTAAAATTACCCGATGGGACTTTTTTAGACGGCCGTGTTGATGCTGCATTGCCAACAGTTGATGCTGTTTCTCAAACGCAGAGTTATATAATCAAAGTAAATACCGATAAACAAATACCCGAAAATTTAATTGCAAAAGTGAGCCTGATAAAAAAGGCAAAGATTAATACAACATCATTGCCAAAGTCGGCCGTATTGAGTAATGAAACACAAACGGAATTCTGGATCATGAAAATGATCGACAGCGTTACTGCCGTAAAACTGCCTGTGCAGAAGGGTTTGGAGACGATCAATAATGTTGAGATCTTGTCACCGATGCTTTCGCCGGCAGATAAAATTTTATTGACAGGAAATTATGGTTTAGGTGATACCGCCAAAGTGATCATCATTAAATAATCAATGCAGCGATGAAAAACTTTTTCACTACATATAAAAATCCGGTTACTGTTTTGGTGGTCATCATCATCATGGGCGGATTGTTTGCATACAGTAAATTACAAACAGCATTATTTCCGGAAATAACTTTTCCTAAAATAAAGATCATTGCAGATGCGGGTCAGCAACCGGTAAAAAAAATGATGATCACCGTTACACGGCAATTAGAAAATGCAGTGAAACAAGTGCCCGACCTGAAAATGATCCGCAGCACCACAAGTCGCGGTACTTGTGAAATTTCTGCATTCATGGATTGGAAAGCAAATATTGATATCAGTCAGCAAAGAATCGAATCGAAGATCAACGAAATCAGAAACACATTACCACCGGATATTGATATTACAGTAGAGAGAATGAACCCATCCATTCTTCCCATCACAGGTTTTTCTTTAGAAAGTAAAACACGTTCGCCCATTGAAATGAAATTGTTGGCGATGTATACCATCAAACCTTTTTTATCACAGGTAGAAGGTGTTTCAGAAATAAGAGTGATCGGAGGAAAGAATAAAGAATATTGGATGGTGTTGAATATTCAAAAGATGAGTACACTGGGTATTACACCTGATAATATCAACACGGCTTTATCTCAAACCAACTTCATCAAATCAAATGGATATTTATCTGATTATTGCTTGTTGTATTTAACCGTAACAGACGCTGCCGTTGCATCAAAAGAACAATTAGAAAATATTGTCATCAGCAATAATGGAAAAAGGATCGTGTTACTGAAAGATATTGCCGATGTTCAAATTCAGGAAGCAAAAGAATATGTAAAGATCAATGCCAACGGACATGAAGGAATATTGCTGGCTGTTATCAAACAGCCTAATGCCAACTTAGTTGAATTGAGTGATAAGATGAATCTGAAATTAGAGGCGCTGAAAAAAATCATCCCGAAAGATGTTTCGATATTACCATTTTATGTGCAGGCCGATTTTGTAAAGGATTCTGTAAAAAGCGTGACCGATAGTTTGTGGATAGGATTAGCATTGGCCATGTTTGTTGCCATTATTTTTCTTCGATCCGTAAAAGCAAGCGCTGTTATTTTAATTACCATTCCTGTTATTATTTTATTGACGATCATTTGTCTGTATGCCATCGGGCAAACACTGAACATCATGACCCTTGGTGCGATAGCGGCAGCCATCGGATTAATCATTGATGATGCCATCGTTGTCGCAGAACAAATTCATCGAACACATGAAGAACATCCCGAAGAACCAACCACCACGTTGGTGCAAAAGGCCATTCATTATTTATTGCCGGCAATGGTGGGATCATCATTAAGTACCATCGTCATTTTTCTTCCATTCGTTTTAATGAGCGGTGTTGCCGGTGCCTATTTTAAAGTGATGACAGATACGATGATCATCACATTGGTTTGTTCATTTTTTGTAACATGGATCGTATTACCTGTTTTGTATCTGTTGTTCACCAAAAATGTAAACATCAACTCATTAAAAAATAAAAAGCAAAAATCGCACGAAGTAAAATCACAAAGATGGGTCGGTTTCTTTATTAAACGGCCGTATTTAAGTTTTGTAATCATTATCGCTTTAGCATTTTCGGTTTATTATATCTATCCGAAATTAGAAACCGGATTTTTACCGGAGATGGATGAAGGAAGTATCGTGTTCGATTATAATTCTCCACCGGGAACATCACTCGAAGAAACGGACAGGATATTACGCGAAGTAGAAAAGATGTTGGTCACCATTCCGGAAGTGGAAGCATACAGCAGAAGAACAGGAACACAAATGGGATTTTTTATCACCGAACCCAATCGTGGTGATTATTTAATTCAATTAAAAAAGAATCGCACTAAAACGACTGAAGAAGTTATTAGTGATATCAGGAAAAAAGTAGAAGCCTCACAACCTTCGCTGCGTATAGATTTCGGGCAGGTGATCGGCGATATGCTGGGCGATCTGATGACATCTGTTCAGCCTATCGAAGTAAAAATTTTTGGTAATGATCAATCGAAATTGCAGGAGTTATCAAAACAAGTTTCATCCATTGTTACAAAAGTAGAAGGCACGGCAGATGTGTTTGATGGAATTGTTATTGCAGGTCCGTCCATCAATATTGAACCCAACAGTTCAACATTGGCACAATATGGTATCACGCCGGCCAATCTGCAATATCAATTGCAATCATCGTTGGAAGGAAATGTTGTTGGAACAGTTTATGATAAAGAACAATTAAGCAATGTTCGGTTAGTATATCCCGGAAGCAGAACATTAAGCATTGCAGATATTGCAAAGACCCCCGTGTTTTTACCAAATGGAAAATTAAAACCCATCGATCAATTAGCGAATGTTCATATTAATTCAGGTGATGCGGAAATTCAAAGAGAGGACTTGCAATCAATGGGTGTTGTTACGGCACGTTTGGAAGGAAGAGATCTCGGAAGTGTGATAAAAGATATTCAGCAAGAAGTCTCATCAAAAATAACATTGCCGCAGGGCTATGCTGTGGTGTATGGCGGAGCTTATGCCGATCAGCAACAATCGTTCAAAGAATTATTGGTGATCATGATCGCGGCAAGTTTATTGGTATTTGGTGTGATACTGTTCTTGTTTAAAGATTTTAAAGTGGCGGTCATTATTTTATTGATCGCCGTATTGGGCATCAGCGGAAGTTATATGGGATTGTATTTTACAAATACTGCATTGAATGTGGGAAGTTATACAGGGTTGATCATGATCATCGGTATCATAGGTGAGAATGCCATCTTCACCTTCTTGCAATTCAAAGAATCTCTAAAAGCATCGAACAATGTTGATGAAGCAATTATTTATTCTATCTCAACAAGACTTCGTCCCAAATTAATGACGGCATTCGGCGCTGTTATTGCATTAATGCCCATCGCTTTGGGGATCGGTACCGGTGCTCAATTACACCAACCATTAGCCATTGCTGTGATCGGTGGTTTTATTGTGGCATTACCATTATTATTAATTGTATTGCCGAGTATGATCCGTTTATTATTCAGACAAAAAACAATAGGATAATGCATAATTCAGAATTGCTGCAGAATGTATCAATAGATTTGACACCCAAACGATATTTATGAAAAAGATAATTCCTCTTTTTGGATTGATGATCTTTTGCAATTTGCATGCTCAAGACAAATCAAAAACAACTGATGCTGCAAAAGCCTCATTTGCAAAGGATTTTCCAAATGTTACGCATGTGAAATGGGATAAGGAAGATGGTAACTATGAAGTTGACTTTGTACAGACGGGTAAAAAAATGTCGGCCTTATATGATGCAAAAGGAATTTTAAAAGAGACAGAAATTCCTGTTACCACGGCAGAATTACCTGCAGATATCCTGCCTTATTTTAAGGAGCACTATAAGAATGTGGTTATAAAGGAAACTGCAAAAATTACAAAACCGTCGGGGGAGACCAATTATGAAATTGGTATAAAAGGGAAAGACATTTTATTTGACGTAAACGGAAAATTCATCAAAGAAGTAAAAGACTAAAACAAAATCAATATGAAACAATCATTTTTTTCTTTTTTAATTATTGCTGCGGCAATCGTATCGCTGAATAATGTAAATGCTCAAAGCGGATACAAGCTTACCAAAACATTTCATGTAACAAGCAGCGGTGGATGGGATTATATTGCTGTTAACCCTAACAGTAATAAATTATATCTCTCTCACGGAACACAGGTTAATATTTTAGACAAAGCAACGGGAGATTCTTTAGGTGTTATTCCAAACACTACGGGTGTGCATGGTATTGCATTCAATAATGCATTGGGCAAAGGCTATACAAGCAATGGAAGAATAAATACCGTTACCGTTTTCGATTTAAAAACCAATGCAGTTTTAAGTCAAATTGCAACAGGCGAAAATCCTGATGCCATCATGTATGATGCATTCTCTAAAAAAGTGATCACTTGTAATGGTCGTAGTAAAGACCTTAGCATTATTGATGCTGCAACTGAAAAAGTTGTTGCTACTATTCCTGTAGGCGGCAAACCCGAAACTGCCGTGAGTGATAATGCAGGAAAATTATTTGTAAACATTGAAGACAAAAATGAGATAGCCGTTATCGACCTTGCAACAAATGCGATAACTAATCGTTGGTCATTGGCGCCGGGCGATGGTCCTTCCGGTTTAGAGATAGATGTTGCCACCAAAAGATTATTTTCTACCTGCGATAAATTATTAGTAGTAATGGATGCTACTAATGGAAAAATTATCGATAAGCTTCCTATCGGGAACGGTACTGATGGTGCTGCTTTTGATCCTGCAACAAAATTAGTTTTCACTTCCAATGGAGAAGGTACAGTTACTGTTGTGAAAGAAGTTTCGGGCAATGAGTTTAAAGTGATCGACAATGTTCCTACTAAAAAAGGGGCGAGAACAATTTGTATAGACGTATCAACACATAAATTGTATTTACCAACAGCAGATTTTGAAGCACAGGCGGCTGGTGAAAAAGGAAGACCTAAAATGATCCCCGGAACATTTCAGGTAGTTGTGTTGGAAAAATAAGATCAGACAATATATTATTTTACAAAAGGGATCCTCGAGAGGATCCCTTTTGTTGTTTCATAACAATACAGTATAATTTGAAAGAAAATGGGTTATTTTTTATATGACAAGATGGCGCATACTCCTTAGATACTTCATATATACTCCTTATATACTTGAGGACTCATGTGTTTCGAAAATTTTTACTACACAGAGTCCCTGCGGAGAATAAATTTTAATTAATAGCATTATGCATAGGGGATCATTTGATCCCCTTTTTATGTAATAGAACGACCGGTAATAAGTCCGTAGTTTTACGAACCAATTTTTTTAGTTATGAGTATACATATTAATGCCAAGCAAGGAGATATTGCCAATATTGTTTTAATGCCGGGAGATCCGTTACGAGCCAAATACATTGCAGATAATTATTTAAATGATGTTAAAAAAGTAAATGAAACACGGAATGCTTTTTATTTTACGGGAACATACAAAGGCAAACGGGTTACTATTGGAAGCAGCGGAATGGGGTGTGCATCTATCGGTATTTATTCTTTTGAATTGTATACGGAATATGAAGTTGATTGTATTATCCGTATTGGCACTTGCGGCGCTTACACGACAAATTTAAAATTATTGGATCTAATCAATGTTGATATAGCAGCAAGCGAATCAACCTATGCAAAATATGCCTGGGGTATTGAGGAAGATCATATTGTTCATCAAGGCAATGTTTTTTCAATCATTGATGAAACGGCCAAAAAATTGCAACATCCTTTAAGAAGAGAAACTGTTCATTCGAGTGATATTTTTTATCGAAAAGAAATAAGTATGCCTGCCATTGCAGTGAAACATAATTGCGGCGCCGTTGAAATGGAAGCATTTGCATTATTTGCCAATGCAAAATATACAAACAAAAAAGCTGCAACTATTTTAACTGTTTCGGATGTTATTCCAACGCACGAACAAATAAGTGCAGCAGCAAGGGAAAAATCTTTGTTGCCAATGATTGAACTGGCATTAGAAACAACATTGCAATTGTAAAAAATATAAAACCCTCAACATTTTGTTGAGGGTTTTATGTGGTGTGGGGCGTGCTTCTAAACACTTTGGTAAACAAACCTATTTCAGTTAAGTAATTGATATTGAATTAGGTTGATACTTGTTTATATGTGATTACACTTGATTAAACCGGTACTTTTTGGATGTTACCGCGCACGATTCCGCGCCCAAGTGAAAAGATGATAGGATCGTTTGACAGGAGGATATGTAATTGATCATTTCACTAAAAACTCTTTTGACCTACACAGAAAATTAGTTTCATAAAACGTTCAATGTAGAGTTTTTGGGACTTTGATTAATGAAACGTTTATTTGGGAAAATGTGCGGTATTAAAAAAAGTAATTTCTCCAAAAAATAGGCTGTTCCAAAAAAAGTCTCACAAAAGGAACATTTTAGTGAGACTAAATTTTAGACTATGGGAAAAATCCCGATGAAAGAAGTTTGAAATTATCCTTATTTTACACTTATGAAAAGAGTTTTGACAAACCCTTACTTTATTATCATATCTATTGGAATATTATCAGTTGGGTTTTATATTTTATTGAATTCTTTTACTAAAATACAGTTAAGATATATTGGAGTTGGGATTGGAATTTTACCACTTACTTTTTTCATATTCCTTAAATCTAAAAAATATGCAAAAAAAACTAAAAATATACGATAGAAGGTTAGCAAAATAATCCAAAAAATCATTCGAAATCCTAAGAATAATTATTTATCAACTTTTATGAAATACGATACAAAGAGAAATATAAGAATAAGAGTCATTGCGTTAGTTTGCGCATTTGTTCTTTGGGGATCTGGTGCTTACTTTTTATGGAATGAAAAATCAAGATTTCCTGTTTATTTTGTTTTAGTACTAATTATCCTTTCCGCTGTAAAGGATTATATAGGTTGGAGAAAGAGTAGATCGTTTAGGAAAGTTAATTAAGGATAATTCAAATTACTATGGCTATTACATATTTTAACTTAACAGACGGCTCATTAGAATTTCATGAAAACAAGCTTGTTATATCTGATAAAGCCAAGCGGGATCGAACCCTGCTATCCTGAGAATTAAGCGAAGCGCTTCTCAGGATATACCATAAAAATCAGACTTGGTCTGATTGAATCAATTTTTTTTAGTTGAATTACATTAGATTAATATACTTGAGCCGGTCAGAAGACTGGCTTTTATTATCCATGTGAAGAGACACAGCGCTTAACTCTTCACATAGCGAGGACTTACCTTTTATGCGACTAAAACAACAATTAGTTAATCTATTTTTTTACACCAACATAGTATAAATCAAATCCGCCTTTTCCGCCGGGTCTGTTGGAAGAAAAAAGCATAAAATTATTATCAAATTCCCATACTGAAGTGCAAAAGCCGATTAAACTGACCACATCAAGCCGAGGCAAGTTGACCACCTATATTGCTGGCGAAGATTTTCAGTTCAGTTATGTTAGTGGTTAATAATTTCAATGTTGTTTTCGTTTGTATTCTTTATCAAATTTAATTAATAAGTTCATTATTAAGCTGTCGTTTTTTTCTTAGTGATTCTCCTTTGAGTTCCAAGCGATGAGCATTATGTATAATTCTGTCGAGTATAGCATCAGCGATTGTTTGTTCTCCGATAATATCATACCATTTACTTACCGGCACTTGCGAGGTGATGATTAAAGCTCCTTTACCATGCCTGTCTTCCATAAGTTCCATTAGTACCACCCTGCTTTGTGCATCGAGGGGTTGTAAGCCAAAGTCATCAAGTATTAATAGATGCTGCCGGTCTATTTTGGTAACTTCTTTGAGATAAGAACCATCGGCTTTGCTCATTTTAAGTTTAGAAAAAAGTTTGGGTACATTATAGTACACTACTTTGTATCCCATGCTGCAGGCATGGTAACCGAGAGCAGAGGCTATATAGCTTTTACCGATACCTGTGCTGCCGGTGATCAGTATGCATTCTGCTTTATCAATAAAACTACAATCAGCAAAACGCATCATTTGGTTCTTATCGATGTTGCGTTCTTCATGATAATACAGGTCTTCTAACGCAGCCTTATATCTAAAGCGGGCGTTCTTTATTTTATATTCAATATTGCGGTTCTGTCTTTCATCCCATTCTGCATCTATGAGATGGGTAATAATTTCATCGGGTGTATAGGACTCGCCGGTCTCTGTTTCCAGATTGGTTTTAAAAGCCCTGTACATACCCAGTAACTTCATTTTACGCATTTTGTCCAGTGTTAGTTCATTCATATTATTTGTTTTGTGAGTGATAGATTATTGATAATAATTTTCGCCACGGATATTGTCATGGAATGGCATTTTTAACTGGTCAGTTTCGTCCGGCGCGTCTCCCAGATCTAACTCCCTCTCCAGTATATTCTGTATGGTTTTATAGTTATAGGCTCCATAACCTAATGCACGCTGACAGGCTTTTATCAATCGGTCATTGCCCACTTTCTTTGCAAAACCTAATATGCCCACGCAAGATTTGTATGCTTGTTCCGGGTGTTGTTTGCGATCAAGGACTTTTAAAATATACAGCTTCACATCTTCATGGATGCTTTCAGACCATGATATAAATCTTTCCGGTGTCCAGTCGCTTACAAAGCGATGAGTAGATGCTAAGTGTTCTTTGTCTGTGGTATACTGATAAGGGCTTTTAGTTCGGTTATGTAAAGCAATACGTTCATAATTGTAGTAAACTTCTACACTGTGGCGGGAGTACAGGATTTTTACTTTTTTACCAATGAACTTATAGGGTACACTGTAATAATGTTTATCGGTACTAAGACCCACATGCCCATTTTTAGCAACAGTAGCATAATGATACTTCTTCATTTCATAACGTAATGGAGGAAGCGGCATCAACACATTTTTTTCTATTTCATCAAACTGTTGTCTGCGACTATAATTTCTACCTCTGAGATGAGCACTGTTATGCTGTTCCAGTTCTATTCTGATTGCTTCATTCAACTCTTCTAATGAATAATAATGCTTTGTTTTAATCTTTACATAAATACGGGAGTAGATAATTCTTACTGCATTTTCAACGAGTGCCTTATCTCTGGGCCTATAAGCTCTCGCAGGAAGAATAGTTGTTGAGTAGTGTTCTGCAAAATCTGCAAAGGTTTCATTAAGGGTAGGTTCATACTTACTGCTTTTGGTAACAGCTGATTTTAAATTATCGGGAACAATAGCAGCAGGTACACCGCCGCAATAATGCAGAGTGTTTTCACAAGCAGCAATAAAGTCTTCTTTTGTTTGAGTCATTACAGCTTCAACATAAGTCAACTGGCTTGCTCCAAGAATGGCAACAAATACTTCTACTTGTTTTATCTCTCCTGTTTGTTTATCTATGATGCTGAGTTTATCACCGGCAAAATCAACATAGAGTTTGTCACCTGCTTTATGCTCCATATGCATGGTAGGATTAACCTGTGCTTTCCACTGTGCATAATAATGCTTAAACTGACTGATACCTAAGCCATCAGGGTGGGTACGTTTATATTCTTCCCATAAAATATACCGGGTAACGCCTTTTTTCTTTAATGCTTTATCAATGGAAGGAAAAAGATTGAACAGCATTTGTAAGCGCTCATTTAAAGGGGTTTCTGCTGGTTTTATAAACAAGTCCTCTAAATCTTTATCGCTTAGTTCACTGATCTCTTCAAAGGTTAAATTAGAAGCAGTAAATTCTTTGATGTATTTCTTTAGTGTATTGCGGGATACTCCTGATTGAGCAGCTATTGCTAACTTACTATATCCTTGGCAGTGCAAACGTAAAATCTGTCTTATTTTAATCATGTTGATCGGATTGTTGGCCATTA
>Ga0316219_1001152_pt1 | contig 30370 bp, 39 predicted proteins | sample TBH18003PmetaG_FD_203635 | JGI IMG/M metagenome (GOLD analysis project Ga0316219, IMG submission 203635) | Freshwater microbial communities from Trout Bog Lake, Wisconsin, USA - TBH18003P | ecosystem: Environmental > Aquatic > Freshwater > Lake > Hypolimnion/Profundal zone | place: USA...
GAACGGCTGCTTGGGCGCCAATTCCTTCATATTCCGGCGCAACTACCACAACTCAGGGCCTTGTAAAATTGGCTGGTGACCTTGCTGGAACCGCCGACTCACCAACCGTTACTTCTGTATCGCACGTTACAACGGGTGTTCTTAACGTTGCAAATGGTGGAACAGGAACTACAACCTCAACGGGCACGGGAAACGTTGTTCTTTCCAGTTCTCCAACTCTGGTTACGCCTGCGCTTGGAACCCCATCTGCCGTTGTCCTGACAAACGCCACAGGCCTTCCGCTTTCAACCGGTGTGACTGGAACATTGCCAGTCACAAACGGTGGTACTGGTGTCACTTCTTCAACCGGTAGTGGCTCAAACGTCCTTTCAATTTCACCAACGATTACAGGAACAATCACAATTAACGGAACAGTAACAAGCACTGACGGTTCCGGAAACCTTTATACATCTGACGAACTCATTATGAACTTAATGGGCGCAATCTAAGAAACAGGAGCATAAAAAATGGCAACAACCCCAACACTGATGTACCGAGGTACATTGACAACCACAACGACAACACAGTTGTACGCAGGTGCATCTTCAGGAACCGCAATTGTTACCAACATTGCCCTGACCAACATTACCGGTACTGCTGCTACGGCCACCATCAACCTTCAAACGGGTTCAACTGCTGTGCCAATTTTGAGCGCAGTAACCGTGCCAGCAAACTCAACTGCCTTCTTTGACATTAAGCAGGTTCTTAGCGGAACTTCTAATGCCATTACCGGTGGTGCTGGAACGGCATCTGCAATCGACGCACACATTTCTGGCGTAGTTATCGTATAGTCATGGCACAGTCAACTTTCCCCATTCCTTCAACGGGGTCAAGTTACAGTTCTCAACCACCGGCCAATGCGTCCAGTGTCGTACTTGATGGTTCTTTGGTTAACTCAGGTTATTATTCCACAACCATTTCTGGTTCTGGTTTGTCGTTTCTTTTGTACGCCAACGGTGGAACAACCACATTTACCATTGGCGGAAACGGTTATACAGTTACCGCAGGTTCTACGGTTGGAACTGCTGCTTTTAGTGGTTCTCAGACTGTAAACATTACAGCGCCACAGACTCCTACTTTTGCAGATTCAAGCGCAGTTCCCAATGCCGACTATTTTGGTTCCATCGGATATGGAAATGTCAATGGTTCAAACGCTTGGTTTGCTAATGGTTCATCACACGGTGCTATTTTCTCTACAAACGGAACCACCTGGACCGCTTTATCAACTACTGGTTTGGGCACAACAACCAATTTAATTTACGCAAACAGTTATTGGGCTGGAATTAATGGTTCATATGTTATTTACTCTTCCAATGGCTCAACTTGGAGTACTGCTTCAACAAGTTACTCAGTTGGTATGCTTGCAAATATTGCGTACGGAAATGGAGTTTGGGTTGCCGGTGGCCAACAGGCATCCGGCGTTAACGCAACCAACTATTTCCAATATGCTTCAAGCCTTTCCGGAACTTGGACGACTGGAACTTTTCCAGTTTCCAATATTTGGTCTCAATCTGTTTATGGCGTAGCGGGAACAACTGGAATTGGTACTTTTGTAATTGTTCCAGCCGCTTCTTCTGGTGGTGGGGGAACGTCAACTGGCCCCATTTACAGTACGAATGGAACCACTTGGACTCTTGCTTCAACTGACGGTTCGGATAACTGGTTGAGCATTGCTTACGGAAATGGTTATTTTTTAGCACCCAAAAATGGTTTTACAAATAAAATTAGTATTTCAAACAATGGTTCTAGTTTTACCACATATTCAACATTGCCATCAGGTGACTATTGGGGTTCAATAGCCTATGGAAACGGAATGTTTGTTGCAGCAGTCGCTAACTACAGTGCTTATTCCTCCAATAAATTTGCTTACAGCACAAACAATGGTTTTACATGGACCGCAGGAACGTTTCCTTCAACTAACTATTGGAATCAAATTGCTTTTGGAAATGGAGTTTTTCAAATTTGCGGTGGAAGCAGTTCACAATCACAAACTTCAAATGTTGTAGAAAATTCAACCATTACAAATACTCCTGTTACTTTTGGAATCTACAACGGCCCGACAACCACTCACTAAGGAATAATTATGGGCGCAACAATAACATCATCAACTACAACTCAATATCCAACACCTTCTCCCGGTTCGTCAACCAGCACTGTACTTCCTGTAAATTCTTCTTCGGTTTTGCTTGATGGTTCGCTCACAAGTGCAAATTCTTACTCAACAACCATAAATGGAAATGGCGGTCCTGCATTTTTGGTCGCCAATGGCAACTACGGTGCAACATTTACCATTGGTTCAAACAATTACTCAGTTTTTGCTGGTTCAATAGTAACAACAAGCGCATTTGGTTCATCAACTAGCGTTACTGTTGCGGCGAATTATGGTGGTGTTCCTTCAGCGTTCAGTTCTTCAACTATGCCAAGCACTTCCAACTGGATTTCAGTTGCATACGGGAACGGGTATTTTGTAGCGGTTCAAGCAAGTGGGACAACAGCCGGAGCATACTCAACCAATGGCACAACTTGGACTGCCTCAACAATGCCTAGTAGTTCAGCCTGGACTTCAGTTGCATACGGCAATGGGTATTTTGTAGCGGTTCAAGAAAGTGGGACAACCGCCGGTGCATATTCAACCAATGGAACTTCCTGGACAGCAATGGCGATGCCAAGTAGTTACGACTGGTACGGCGTAACTTATGGCAATGGGTATTTTGTAGCAGTTGCGGCAAATATATATGGTTCAACCGCTGGCGCCTACAGCCCCAACGGAACCTATTGGCTAGCCAGTACAATGCCTAGCAATTCCGACTGGGCTGCAGTTACTTATGGCAATGGATATTTTGTAGCAGTTGCAACAGGTCTATCTGGTTCAACCGCTGGCGCCTACAGCACCAACGGAACCTCTTGGACAGCCAGTACAATGCCTAGCAATTCCGACTGGTACGGCGTTACTTATGGCAATGGGTATTTTGTAGCGGTTCAAGCAAGTGGGACAACAGCCGGAGCATACTCAACCAATGGCACAACTTGGACTGCCTCAACAATGCCTAGTAGTTCAGCCTGGTACGGAGTTACATACGGAAATGGATATTTTGTAGCGGTTGCCGGAATTGGTACGACTGGATACGCCGCTTACTCATCAAACGGTTCAACTTGGACAGCAGCAAACATGCCAAGTAGTTCTAATTGGAGATGCATTACTTATGGCGCCAATACTTTTGTTGTAGTTCAAAATTCAGGCACAACCGCTGGTGCATACGGCCAACAAACTCAGACCCTTCCCGTTTCCTTTGGTATTTACAAAGGCCCAGTAACAATTCACTAAGGATAATTATGTCAGCAAATACATATCCCAACCCGGCGGCGTCTTCTTACAGTTCACAGCCACCAGCAAATGCATCTAGTGTTTTGCTTGACGGTCAAATCGTTACAACAAGTCCGTACGCAACAACCGTTACTGGAAATGGAGCACCCTGGGCTTTATACGCAAACGGCGCTGGTTCGGTAGTTTTCACACTCACTGGGGTGACTGGTTCGCCATTCACTGTTACGGCTGGCTCAACGGTCTGGACTCCAGCCATATCAGGCTCTATAAGCGTCAGTATTTCAGCCGCAACAAAACCAGCAGCGTTTGGAATTTACAACGGGCCTACAACAACGCACTAAGGAAAAGTCATGGCAATTACAACATACCCAACGCCTTCATCCGGTTCTACAAACAGTACCGTTTTGCCAGTTAATGCTTCTGGCGTTTTGTTGGACGGCGAACTAACTTCAACAACTTCTTACACGACTACCGTAAACGGGAACGGTGGAATTGCTTATTTAGTAGCAAATGACAACACCGCCATTTTTAACGTAGGCGGCACTCAATACATCGTTCCTGCTGGTTCTGTTGTTCCAAGTAACGCATTTGGTTCAAGCACAAGCGTTACGGTAACAAATGGACCTTTACCGCCCTTTACTTCAAACTGGACGTCTTCAACGTTAACAGCAAGTTACGATTGGGCTGGCGTAAACTATGGAACAATAAGCGGAACCGGCTATTGGGTCGCTGTTCAAGCATCTGGAAATACGCTTTTTAATTATTCAACAGATGGAAAAACTTGGATTGCAGGAACAATGCCAAGTGCGGCAACATGGTCTTCTTTAGGTTACGGCAACGGTTATTTTGTTGCAATGGGCGGGGGATATGTTGCCTACACCAACACCCTTTCTTCTTGGACGCTTTTAAGTCTTACCAATGCAGTTGGAACAGGAACCGTCGCAGCGAGTCAAAGTATAATTTATGTTTCATCATTGTCAAAATACATTGCAATGACCTCTTCGGCTTCTTCCAGTTACTATTACTCAACAACGCCTTCTGGTTGGACAGCCGGAACAATGCCTACTAGCGGTGGGTGGGATTATGGGGTTTGTTGGAGTGGAACATATCTGGTTGCAGGTTCCGGAGGCAACGGGTATATTGCTTACTCAACTAACGGAACAAGTTGGACCGCCTATCAAGTTATATCTTCTTCTACTCTTCCCTACATGATTCAATATGGGAACGGTCTTTTTGTTGCAATTAACTATTCCAACAACACCGGTTATTACGCTTCGAGCCCAAACGGAACTTGGACATCTCAAACCTTGCCTTTGCCCGTATCATATTTAGGTGACACGGGTTATTTCGGTTTTATATTTGCAAATGGATATTTTGTAGCGGTTCTTCCAAGCGGTTCGGGCGCATATTCGACCAATGGAACTACCTGGACCGCATTCACTGGAGTGCCAGCAGGAAGTATTGGTTACGGAAACAATCAATTTGTGGCTTTGACCAATACTGTAAATAAAAGTTATTTGTCAACAACAAATTCATCACTTCCCATTTCCTTTGGTATTTACGAAGGACCAACAACAATCCACTAAATCCTTGCCAAAACGCAAATTTGTGGTATACTTCTTTAAAAGAACTCAAATAAGGAGAAAAAACATGTCAATTACTTATCCTTCAGAACCAGCACCAGGCGCAAAGACGGTATCCGCATCAAACGGCGACCAGATTACTTATTCCGTTGACGTTACTGCACCTTTTGCCATCAACGCTTGGAACGCTGCTACGCCTAATCCTGACAACGCACCATTCTGGCACCAGCCACACGACCTTCAGGGCAACGCCTGGCCAGACCAGGAAACCGCTCAGGCCTTTGCTGACGCATGGATTGACGAGCACTTTGTAAACGCTCCAGTTCCAACGCCACCTGCATCTAACTAAAACTTACCTACTTACAACCTAAGCAGGGCCCCTCGCTATGCGGGGGGTCTTTTGCTGTACCTGAACAAAGGAAAAACATGACCACACCCGTTACCACGCCCGTTCCCGGCAACGTTGCATGGGCTCATTGGGCAGTTGCTAATCGAATTGCCAATCCCCTTCACTGGATTTATAGCGAGTCCAACGACCGCATGAATAACATTGGTCAATGGCCAATTAAGTTCCCCGTTACAACTGACTGCTCCGGCTCGGCTACTTTGTTTTGCTGGTTGGCTGGATTTGCAGACCCTAATGGTCTTAAGTTTGACCACGAGGGGTACACCGGCACACTTCTTGGCCATGAAGAGCACCTTGCATTGTTTGTAAAAAACGCTCAAGGAATTACCATTGAAGAAGTTGTCCCTGGAGACCATGTTGTTTATGGCCCCGGAACAGGTTGGCACGTAGCAACAATCGTAGAAGTTAACGGCAAGGACATTCTTACCGTTTCTCACGGCGAGCAGGGCGACCCATCATACGTTTGGGTTAACACTCCTAGCGCCAATCCTCACCACTATGCGGTAGACGGACGTGAACCACAAACCTTCCTCAGAGTCAACAAGACCGTAGTAGGAACTGCGCACACACCTCCGGCTGCATAGTATGTTCGCCTCATTTATTAACAGTTCAAGTTTTTGGACTAACTACGCAGACAACTGGATTTGGTTTGGCGGTGGTGTTATTGCGGTTGGTGGTTTCATTTGGAATCAACACCGTAAAGCCCTTGCCAAAGTAGTTAAAAAAGAAGTTAACAGTGAAATAGATAAAGACTTCATTGAAAAACTTGCCAGAGAAGTTGAACAAATCCACCACGAAACCCAACATAACGGGGGTAGCAGTATGAAAGACGCTCTTAAGCGTCTAGAGGAAAGCACTGAAAAGGGCTTCCGCAAAATTGAGGAACAACAAGAACAACTGGAACGATACATTCAAAAACTAGACAAGGCGCTTGAAAGGCACTTTGGATACCACGAAGGAATTGATGATTGAAATGCCTAAACGGCAAAGTCACTGGGAGTTCCACCCGCATGTACGTTCGGGTGAGGACAGGACATTAGGGGAGCGAGCCGCTGATGCAATGCGTCACGGTATGGGAAGTTGGCCCTTTGTTTTTGCATTTGTAGTAATGATGTCTTTATGGATGGGCTACAACGGTATTGTTGGCTCACACAAGGCATTTGACCCTTACCCATTTATTTTGCTTAACCTGGCCCTTTCTACGTTGGCAGGACTCCAAGGAGCAATCTTACTTATTGCCGCAAAGCGTGCTGACCGCATTTCGGCAGAACTAGCAAAGTATCACTTGGAAGTCAGTGAATCAACAAAGCAAATGCTGGAGGAACACCGACAAATGCTTGAGAGGCTTATTAAGTGAAAATTTGGTTAGACGTACTTCTTTACTCTGGAATCGGCTGTATTGCCATGGTTGCACGAGACATTCTTAACACTGTTCTCACTGACGCCATTGCGAATGGCCGACACAAGTTGGCTGGTGACATGGACGGATTGAGTGACATTGTAAACATTGTCCTTGCTTCGTTTTCCGGCGTTCAACTTATTCATCTCGGCTGGCGTGGCTGGCTAGGTATTTTGCCCATTGGAATTGTAGGAAAGTTCACCACCGAACATGCAGTTAAGTGGTCACACAAAAACATTAAAGAGGAAGACTAATGACTGAACGCATTTCTGGACTACGCGGAAAAGGCCCCGCAAAGAAACTGGCCATGGGTACCTTGGAGACATATGTTAAGGGAAACCTTCCTAACATTCCAAGGTCATTTGACTATTCAAACAAGGTAGCAAACTACCCAATGGCATTGAATGACACATACGGTGACTGCACTATTGCCGGAATCATTCACATGCTTCAACTTCAGTATGCGGAAATTGGTGAGTTATTCCAATACCCCGGCGACGAAGCGGTCAAGGAAGAATACTTTAAGTTGACCGGTGGCGCTGATGGAGGCCTTGTAGAGGCAGATGTTTTGAAGACCTGGATGACTGAAGGATTGTTTAACAACAAGATTTCAGCCTACGCCCCGGTAAACATTAAAAACAAGAACGAAATGGCTGCTGCTATTTACTTGTTTGGAACCGTTTACCTTGGCGTCGAATTGCCACCAGATGCAGAAACACAATTCGAACGCGGCGAAAACTGGCACACAACATTTAAAGACGAAGAACCAACTGGCGGACACTGCGTTATTGCTACGGGTTGCAACAGTTTCGGTATTGAAATCGTTACTTGGGGTGCAACTACCGCAATGACATGGGACTGGTGGAAGCGTTACGGCTCAGAGGCATGGGTAGTTATCCCAGAAATCTTTGTTGAAACAGACCACGGTCCGGTTTGGAACATTGACATTCTTACACTGCAACAGGACTTGAAAAACCTTGATAGTTAATCCCAACATCAAACCAGGCGATGCAATCTTCGCCAAAACCAATAACTTTTACGGCACCATGATTCGCGCTGCTCAAGCCACACGTTGGTGGCAAGGACACGCAAAGAACCACATGGCAATTGTTGTAAAGGTTGACCCTAATGGTCAAATTTGGGTTGTCCAGATGGCTCGCCACGGAGAACTCGTAAAACTAGAAGACGTTGCCCCAAACGGCGAACTTTGGTGGACTCCAATGCCAAATGAACTTGACCGTCAGCGTGCAGTTGATTACGCAATGGGCAAGGTCGGAGAAGACTACGGAGTTTTGACCATTTTTAGCATTGGACTGAATCTAATGCTTCCAGATTTTATGATTTTTGACATTCGTCGTGAAGGAACTCTTATTTGTTCCGCGCTCGTAGCACGTTGCTGGGAGCATGGCGGATGGAACTGCCCAGTTGACCCATTCCAAATTACTCCCGGACAATTTTGGGAAGTTATTGGACGAGTCGGAACCCAAATTCAATAAGGACTATTTATGACTTCATCAAACGAAACTTTCAACAACGCCACTTGGCACCCAGTCTCACCATACCCAGTATTTGTTGACACCACAACCGGTTCAATTCAGCACTTTAATGGAACGGCGAACACCCAAGTTGGTGGCTTTGCCCCATCATTCACCAGTGGCGTATCAATGACTTCTGGCACCGCAATCCAAAACTTGGCTCCTTGCTACGCAACCTACTACATCTTCATTGGTGGGGCTGCAAGCGGAACTGTAGCAGTTGCCATTGGAGCGACAAGTGCTTGCGCAAACTTTATTATTCCATCATCGGCTGGAAACGCAGTAAACAACCACGTTATTACCGTTCGTGTTCCATCTAGTTGGTACATCAAGGTAACTACAACCAACAGTGCAACCATTAGTTCTGTCAACGTACTGACCGAAGGCTCTTTCTAACATGGCCGGGACACCGGCACATGACCAGACGGTCACACATCATTACGTTGTTCACTACCCTGACCACGAACCTCGTGAATCAGACCCGCACTACAGGGACTTTAATGCATACAGACGCCGTACGAAGGGCACTGCTAAGTGCGCTATTGGTTTGCATCGCAATGACTTTAGCGAATGTTCTCTAGACAAGCCTCTTGAACTTCACCACGCTCACATTGAATTTTCTTTGCAAAATGGCGTTGACCTTAAATGGCTTGAGGCAGATTACCCAGGCGTATCAAACCCAGACACAATTGGTGCTTGGGTTGAAAGTGCCGACAATCTTATGTGGCTTTGCGAAGCGCACCACAGAGGCGCTGGTGGAATCCACACAGCAAGTGCTTCGGATTTTGAAGCGGAGAAGTACGTACGAGGGTTAATCAGCCCCGTAACAGAAACCAAAGAATAGGTTAAACAATGGCATTTCCTAACGAAACTACCATACGCTCATACGGTGGCTCAGTACCACCGGCCTATATCACTACAGACGTGCCGGATTACTACACGTCTCTTCAGACAATTCCAATTTCGTCCGCCTCTGGTTGGTACGAGGTCAGCCCATTGGGTCAAGCGTCAACTACGCCGCTTGGCACCTCTGGGCCTTTTGTCATTACCCTGAACCCTGGAGCCTCAAATGAAGAGCGCATCCTTTGTTCTGCGGTTGATATAGAGAATTCTTTTATTACAGTATGGTACGACGGTGAAGGAAATAACGGTCGTGGATATGACTCAACAATTATTCAGACCCACTACCACCAAACAACTCAGGTAAAAACTCCTGACGTTTACCACGGCGCATCTGCCGTTGAAAGCCTTCAATTTAACCGAGGCGTAGTTGAAGCAATTGAAATTGCAAACGAAGCATTAAGTTACGCAGAGGGGAACCAAGGGCCTCAGGGTTTTCAGGGTCCTCAGGGATTACAAGGCTCAACTGGACCACAGGGTTCGACCGGAGCAACTGGAGCCCAGGGTGTGCAAGGCGCAACCGGCGTACAGGGACCTCAGGGCTATCAAGGCTCTCAAGGCGTTCAAGGTAGTCAAGGTTTTCAGGGTACACAAGGACATCAGGGTTTTCAAGGTAACCAAGGTACTCAAGGTGTAACTGGTACCACCGGTACCAAGGGTGACACTGGTGCTCAAGGTCCTCAAGGTTTCCAGGGCACACAGGGTAATCAAGGCTTTCAGGGTTTTACCGGAGCACAAGGCTCGACCGGTGCTACCGGTGCTCAGGGCTCAACGGGTGCTCAAGGTTCTCAGGGAACTCAAGGAACTCAGGGCGTTCAAGGCGCCCAGGGATACCAGGGTTCTACAGGTGCACAAGGAACCCAAGGTTACCAAGGTAACCAAGGTGTTCAGGGCGTCACTGGTGACATTTACCACACTTCTTCGACTACATCATTAACTATTTCCGCCACATCTCAATCGCTTACGATTGGAACCGGCCTTGCCTACACCGCTGGTCAAAGCGTTGTAATCGCATACAACACGTCAAATTACATGAATGGTTTGGTTACTTCCTACAACGCCGGTACTGGCGCTATGGTCGTTGCCGTTAATACCATTATGGGTTCTGGCACATATTCTTCTTGGAGTGTCAACCTTGACGGTGCAACCGGTGTTCAGGGTACGCAAGGATTCCAGGGTAGCCAAGGTAACCAAGGGTTCCAAGGCGCTCAGGGTAGTCAAGGCACTCAAGGCAACCAGGGGTTCCAGGGTAATCAGGGCACGCAAGGCTACCAAGGACAAACTGGAGCGCAGGGTTCAACCGGTGCAACGGGCTCACAAGGCGCAACAGGCGCACAAGGCCCAATGGGTTCGCAGGGCTCTCAAGGTTCAACCGGTTCTACTGGTGCTCAGGGCGCTCAGGGTTCAACAGGCCAACAGGGGGCACAAGGCTACCAAGGCTCGACCGGAGCCCAGGGTGTTCAAGGTTATCAAGGCACTCAGGGAAACCAGGGAACTCAAGGTAACCAGGGACAAACAGGTTCACAAGGCTCACAGGGTGCAACTGGCTCCACAGGTGCTCAGGGTTATCAAGGAAATCAAGGTTTCCAAGGTTCAACTGGTGCGCAGGGTGCGCAGGGCTATCAGGGCGTTCAAGGCGCAACTGGAAACACTGGCGCTCAAGGAACTCAAGGCTACCAAGGTACGCAAGGTGCGCAGGGAAATCAAGGCGCTCAGGGAAGCACTGGTTCTCAGGGTTCTACCGGAGCGCAAGGCTCCACGGGTGCTCAGGGCGCCCAGGGTTCGACCGGAGCAACTGGTTCGCAAGGTTACCAGGGATACCAGGGATACCAAGGTGCTCAAGGAAGCACTGGTGCTCAAGGTTCAATAGGTGTGACTGGTGCACAGGGATTCCAGGGCTATCAAGGAAACCAGGGCTACCAAGGCCAGACAGGTACTCAAGGCGCTACGGGCGCACAAGGAGCACAAGGTTACCAAGGTACTACTGGTTCACAAGGTGCGCAAGGCTCGACTGGTGCACAAGGTACACAAGGTACGCAAGGCAACCAGGGTTTTCAAGGTAATCAAGGTTACCAGGGAGCACAGGGCTCAACAGGCGCTCAGGGCGCCACGGGTTCACAGGGAAACCAAGGTTACCAAGGCACTCAAGGTGTACAGGGAGTACAGGGAAGTCAAGGAAATCAAGGTTACCAAGGCGTTCAGGGCAGTCAAGGCAACCAAGGCAATCAAGGTTTTCAAGGTGCTCAGGGTGCTCCATCTGCTTTGAATGCTCACGCATCAGTTCAGGTTGCAGATACTTTTGGCACAACAAACTCTTCCACTTACACCGCCGGTACCATTGACGCAAACGGTGGGTATGGCATTGGTGCAACCCTTACCGCAACCGCAAACGGCGCTCTTGTAATTGACGGTGTAACCCTTACCGCTAATCAACGCGTACTTGTTGCATCAAACACGAATGCTAAGTACAACGGTATCTACACCGTAACAGCGACAGGTTCGGGTTCGACCAAATGGGTTCTTACTCGTGCGTCAGACTACAACGACAGCGTTAAAAGCGAAGTTTCTGCTGGTGACTACACACTCGTAATCGCCGGTACGACAAATGTGGGTAAGACCTATGAAATGATTTCATCAGGTTCTTACTCGGACGGTTCAATTGTTATTGGCACCGACAACATTAACTGGACGCAGGTTTCAGGTCAGGGCCCTCAAGGTCCTCAAGGTGTTCCTGGCGCTGGCGGCGTTATTGCCCACTACATTTCAGCGTACGACACAACTATTCAAACGATTAGCAGCACAACAACCGCCTACCCAGTAAACATAAACACTGTTGCCGAAAGTAACGGAGTTACAATTGTTAGCGGTAATCAAATTACTTTTGCTTACGCTGGTACTTACAATTTACAATATTCAATTCAGTTCTACAGCAGCGACAGCAATGGTGACACGGTTGACGTATGGCTTCGCAAGAACGGCACAGATGTTGTAGATACCAATTCTGAATATGGACTTCCAGGTACCTCACACGGTGGTACCGGTGCAATGATTGCTGCTATCAACTATGTTTTGACTTTGAGTGCAGGCGATTATCTGCAACTTATGTGGACTGCTTCTTCAACAAGTGTCCAAATTGACACGCTTGCGGCAGGCACTACCCCAACAACACCCCAAACTCCTGGCGTAATTGTAACGGCACAGCAAATCACCTACCAGGGCGTTCAAGGCGCACAAGGTTTTCAAGGTTCGCAAGGTTCACAGGGAAATCAAGGAGCACAAGGCTTTACCGGCGCTCAAGGTGCCACTGGCTCTCAGGGCACTCAGGGAAATCAAGGTTATCAGGGGGTTCAAGGCTCGACTGGAGCACAAGGTTCTACAGGAGCCACTGGAGCCCAGGGTTCTCAAGGCAACCAGGGATTTCAAGGATACCAAGGCAATCAGGGCTCAACCGGCGCACAAGGTAGCCAAGGCTACCAGGGTGTGACTGGAGCACAGGGCTCCACCGGAGCGCAAGGAAGCCAGGGTTTCCAAGGCGTTCAGGGCTACCAAGGTTCTACTGGTGCTCAAGGCTCGGCAGGCGCTCAGGGAACTCAGGGATACCAAGGTACGCAAGGCGCAACCGGTGCAACTGGTGCTCAGGGAACACAAGGTTATCAGGGCTATCAGGGCTCTACTGGTGCCCAAGGGTCCACTGGTGCTACTGGTGCACAGGGGACGATGGGAGCGCAAGGGTATCAAGGTGATTCTGGCCCACAAGGATTCCAAGGTAATCAAGGTACTCAAGGATTCCAAGGTTCGACTGGTGCTCAGGGTTCAACTGGAGCACAGGGTTCCACTGGCGCACAAGGCGCTACTGGTGCACAAGGTAATACTGGTGCCCAGGGAAACCAAGGTTACCAAGGTGCGCAAGGTCCACAGGGGTACCAGGGTTCAACTGGTTCTCAGGGTTCTACAGGTGCACAAGGCTCTCAGGGCTCGCAAGGATATCAAGGGTACCAAGGTGGTACCGGTGCGCAAGGTTCAACCGGCGCTCAGGGCGCAACGGGTTCTCAGGGCGCAACCGGACCACAAGGCTCCACGGGCGCTACTGGTTCTCAGGGCGTCCAGGGTGCTACTGGTTCCCAGGGATACCAAGGAACAACCGGCGCCCAGGGACCGCAGGGTTATCAGGGCAATCAAGGAACGCAAGGGTACCAGGGGTACCAGGGAAATCAGGGTTTCCAGGGGTACAGCGACCACTACGCAAGCACAAGTACAACTTCTTACACGCTAGGAACTGGAACTGCAACCATAACTATTGCAACGGGTCTTTCATGGACTCCGGGACAAGGTGCTGTAATTGCCTACGATAGTTCTAACTACGTTGTAGCAACTGTTAACACATATGACTCCATCACTGGTGCTTTCAACTTTACAGTTGGAACAACCCCTGGTGACGTTGTTGGTTCGGGAACTTACTCTGCATGGACTGTAAACCTTGACGGAGCAGTTGGCGTACAGGGTGCTCAAGGTTCTCAGGGTTTCCAGGGTACGCAAGGAGTTCAGGGCTACCAGGGGAATCAAGGAGTTCAGGGCTACCAAGGAAACACAGGCCCTCAGGGCGTTCAGGGTTCCACTGGTTCACAGGGTTCACAGGGCTCACAAGGCTCCACCGGTGCAACTGGCGCACAAGGTCCGCAAGGTTACCAGGGAAACACGGGCTCGCAAGGTTCGCAAGGTTACCAAGGATACCAGGGCTACCAAGGCGCAACGGGCCCTTCCACGGGTTCTGCTGGCGGTGACCTTACAGGCTCCTACCCTAACCCTACGCTTGTTGCAACAACAAACGTTGAGTCAATTATTTCTGCCAACACGACCGTAGCCGGTGCGCTACAAACTTCTGGCGGAACAATGACTGGTGCTCTATCTGTTCCAAGCATTGGCGTAACCAACGTACCTTCAAGTACGGTTTCGACAAATGCTGGCCCTTCTCAAATTGGTTCAGCGTTGGGCTACTCCGACGTAAACATTATGGAGTCAATTGCGGAGAATGTGAATAACTACACTCAGGTAATTATTCAAAACCTTAGCAGTGGATACCAGTCCAGCGCAAACTTCAACATTTCTAATGACCAGGGAACCAACAACTCCAACTATGGTGAAATTGGTATTAACTCTTCAGGCTTCCAAGGCTCTGGTGCTTTTAACTCCCCAGGCAACGTTTACGTTGCATCAGCAACCACAGACCTTGCAATTGGTACATACAGTTCAAAGCCGATTCACTTTGTTGTTAATAACGGCGCAACTGATGCGATGACCATTAGCGCAGCCGGTAACACGACAATTTATGGCACTCTTGCTATGAATAGTCAAAAGATTACTGGTCTTGCCAATGGAACTGCATCTACTGATGCCGCCGCATTTGGTCAGATTCCTACCGCCGCAACATCGAGCGTAGAAGGAATCATCCAACTTTCGGGCGACCTTGGCGGAACCGCTTCATCCCCGACCGTAGTTGGAGTAGGAAATGTCACGACTGGAACTCTTAGTATTTTGCATGGTGGTACTGGAGTAACAACTTCAACTGGTAGCGGTGCAAACGTTCTTTCTACTTCCCCCACGCTGGTTACACCAGTTCTTGGAGTTGCAACCGCAACGTCAATTAACGGGACTTCAATCCCTTCGTCCGCAACGTTAATTACAAGCACCACAACATCGTTGCCAAGCGTTACTTCTGTCAACGGAACAACAATTCCGTCAAGCGCAACGCTTGTTACCACTTCAACAACATCTTTGCCTAACGTAACTTCCGTTAACGGCACAACGATTCCGTCAAGCGCAACACTTATAACCTCTTCGACAACTTCATTGCCAAACGTTACAAGTGTTAATGGCACAACCATTCCATCCAGCACAACGCTTGCCCCTGCTGCTTCTCCAACGTTTACAGGAACAATCACCCTCAACGGTACGGTTGTTGCCACTAACGGTTCAGGAGCCATGCAGGACAACGACATTCAAACCATGCAAATTATGGGTGCTTACTAATGACCAGCGGATTCAATACGGGGTATTTCAACTTACCGCAACCATGGTATGTAAGTCCAACGTATCGTCAGTCATTTCCCCAGCCGGGGACTGTATCAATTGGCGACGTTTCGGGTACCACAAAGATAGAAGACAACTCCGCTTGTTTTGTGCCTGTTGTTTTGAAGGCAACGCTTTTTGCGGGAGACACTTCAGCGTACATGACCCTTTATGATTTTGCCGACACAATTGAACTAGAAGAACTAATACCACAGGAGCAATAATGACAGCAACAGTTACAACCAATACCTACACACAGGGAACAGCAGTAACTATTACCACCACTAATCCAATTACGGCAGTTGATGGAACCACAATTGTTGACCCAGACGTTGTTCTTTTTGGATTTCAAGTTGATGGCGACTCCAGCCAGACATACACCTTTACTTACACCTACGGAACTGGTGACCCAACTGGCACCATTGTTCGCACTGGCCTTGGTCTTTACCAAGCAACATTTGACACCAGTGCCTATCCAACTGGAGTTTGGGTTTACAGTATTGCTTGCGAACCTAGTTCTTCAATTAACCACGACACAACTAAAACAAAAATTCGTGAAATGGGTCAATTGGTTGTCAACCCAGCACCATTTGCTTTGGGTTAATGCTTGACATTTCGGTAACGCTGATATAACCTTTCTATAACGAAAGGCTATCAGAAAGGTGTCGGTATGGTAAAGCCAGATTTGTCAGAATTTGTACGAGTTAAGAAATGTGTAGTGGGTTCTCTTGAATTGTCGGAAGAACAACGAGAGAAATTTGAATACGCAATGAAGCAACCAAACAGTTTGATTATGACTTCAGACATTGAAAAGGTATTGAAAAATTGGGGATTCTCAATTAAGAGAACCTCACTTTCAGTGCATCGCCGTGGCGCTTGTTGCTGCAAAAATAACTAGGGACGAGGAACCCCATGTCTAAAAAGAAAATTGACATTAGTGAATTTGAACGCCCAGAGCCAGAAACAAAAGCATCTGACCCTAAGCCGTTTGTAGAAGTTGGTCCAGATGGCGGTGAGTTCTCAACGGGAACCCTTCGTAAACCCCTAGACCTTTCAGGTGATTGGACGGAGGTCCTTAAGGGCTTTGGCCTTGACCCAGAAGTTTTCTACGTTGTCAATGACACTGTTCGTATGAGCAAGTGGCAACAATCAAAGCGCACTGAAGATGGCAACCGTGACATTGTTTGGCTTTATTCCTACAAAGCCCAGTTTGCTCGTCGTGTTTCCGAAGCAAAGCCCCTAGACATCAAGGCTTTACAGGCAAAGATTGACAAGTGGCGCCCCTCAAAGAAACCAACGTTCCCAAAGAACGTAATGGTTATGAAGCCATCAACGTTTGTTGTTTGTTGGTCTGACTGGCAAATTGGAAAGTCTGCTGGTGGTGGCGTTGCAGAAACAGTTGAACGAATCCAAGAAAGTTTTGAACTAACCCTTGAGCGAATTGAAGAATTGCGCAAAATGGGTCGAAACATCGAGCGTGTTGTTGTCATTAATATGGGTGACCCCACGGAAGGATGCTCCGGGAACTACAGTTCCCAGACGTTTTCCGTTCAACTTACTCAACGTGAACAACTTAATCTTGTTCTTGATTTATGGATTGCCGGAATAATGGCTATCAATCCTGACGCCTTTGCTTCCGTTTTGTGCAACCACGGTGAGTGGACTCGCAATGGTGGCAGTAAGCCAATTACGACTGACTCAGACAACGTTGGTGGTTACCTTGGTGACACCCTTAAGCGTGTTTTCACTGGACGCACAGACGGCCCTTCAGAATGGGTAATCGCACACGACGAGTTTGTGCAAACTATGGAATTGTCCGGCGTTCCTATTGCATTTACACACGGCCACAAAATCACTAGCGATTCAAAAGAATTTGAATATCTTCGTGGTCAAGGTCAGCGTCTTCAATACGAAGAAGGTGTAATGCCAAGACTATGGATTACAGCGCACCGTCACCACGTTCGTGTTGATGACTACGGCCCTTTCTGGCGTTTGCAATGCCCAAGCCAAGACGGTGGTTCTAAGTGGTACTCTGATTCATCTGGCAAGTGGAGCACACCAGGAACACTTACGTTCCTTGTTGGTGAGCACGACCCCCGTGGTTGGTCCGACTTTGCTGTCCTTGGTTCTTACGAGGGCCATCCTTAATGGCCAAAAGAATTAAAGAGCCAACCAATGTTGAGGTTGCAAGGCAGATTAACTTGCGTCGAAACAGGGAGCGCAAATACAAATGGACACCGTGCATAATTTGCGGTGACCTTTGCCCCCAGGGTCAAGAGCCTTTTCTTGAGTTTGATTCAGTTCACATGACTTGCAGGTATGAACCTGAATACGAGGCAATGGCTAGAAAATTAAAAAAACAACGAGCAGAAGAAGCAAAAATTTCTTTATTCTAGTTCTGGACTTATTTCCATCCATGCGTCGTATACCAAAGTATCGTCCTGTATCCATCGTGCCCTTTGCTCTGGGGTAGAACCACCCCAAACTCCGTGTTCTATCTTGTTTTCAATTGCGTATTCGTGGCATTCATATTGAACTGGGCAGTAAGTGCACACTTCAATTGCCTTTTTAATCTTTGAGGACTGGCCTCTTCCAGGGAAAAACTCGCTTGTATCTGAATTACGACACAGAGCAAGCCAATAAAAACTAGGCCTTGATTCTTCAAGAACTCGAATGAACTCTAAGATTTCATACTCGGTATAACTAATCATTGAGCCCAGAAGTTTCTTTAATCATGTGCATGTGGATTTCACTTAAGATTGTTCCACGGACTTCAGAAGAAGACCGCCAATAGCACGAGCAAACAGCGTCGTACTTTCCATTTTGAAAAACGTACTCAACGTAGTGTTTTTCTGTCGCTACTTTTCCCATGACCATTTCCTGAGTCCTCGTTGTTGTGCTTCCTTGGGATTGTCCGTAATCATTGTATGGCAATACCTACACACTGCCATAAAATTGTCCCAGTTGGTGTCTACTATTTTTCCACCTGCGCTACGAGGCAATATTTCGTGAACATCAACTGCCTTAATATAGCAGTTATTGTCCCAGCGTGCTTGACAAACTGGATGCAATTCAAGAAATTCTTTGACAAAACTAGAACGGGATTTATATATTTCTTTCATCTTAGCAGAACGGGGCTGAAGCGATTTTGTCGCTTTCAGCCCCTTGCCTGCTTTTAAACCGGTCTTTTGTTTTAACGGTGTTTTACTCTGCAACGACTTGCGAGATGCAAGTGGTTTTTTACGTTTCACTAGAAGTCGATGTGCTGTTGCTGAGTGTCAAGAATCGCAACTAAACGGTGCAACTGGTTAATCTCATATTCCTGCTCTTCAATTTCTGCTTGAAGTTCTCGAATAATTGATTCTAACTCGGTTACATACGTCTGGATTTCATCTTCGTATGACATTCATCATCCCCCTGCTTCTCGGTAGGAAGCCATAAGGCTTCTCAGGGCTTCAATTCGGCTACGAACCGACATGAGTGCTTGGCGTGTAGCATCATTTTTTGCCTTAGCCGCTTCCATCGCCAAACGCTGAGGTTCGGTTTCTGTTGCAGCAATGTCCGCTGCCATGTCAGCCGTTATTTTTATTCCATTGTGACTGCCTTCATAGCGGGCCGACAACCTGCTTTTAGCGAAGGCAACCTCATAGGCTGCTTCTGCATTACCAAACTCGTCCGCAGTTACAGCGAATGAAGAAGTGAGGTCTTCCATCTGATTGATGGCGTGACGCATTGTTTCTTCAATACGCTGGTAACTAAGCGGAACTGAGTAGTTAGTACGGTCAGACATTAGAAGTCGTCTTCATCCCATGGGTCTTTGCCAGCAGGTGCTGAGTTTGCACCACGCTCGTTCTTCTGAACGTTGACGCTAGCAAAACGCAAGAGTGCCCCTACGTCTTCTGCAACGATTTCAACCGCAGTGCCTTTTGTTCCGTCCTTGCGCTCAAACTCTTTGACTTCAATGCGACCACTTACAAGAACTCCTGAGCCCTTTGAAAGTGATGCGTGAATGTTCTCGGCAGTCTTACCAAAAGCAATTACGTCGTAGAAACTTGTGGTTTCCTTTTCCTTGACACGGCGAGTTGAAGCAAGTCCAAATCGAACACGGGCCAAGCCACTGTCTCCGAACTTCAATTCTGGGTCACGGGTTAGGTTCCCGCTAACGGTAACTGTTGAATTCATTTGTATCTCCTAATTGTTTTGTAGCGATTGTAGGTGTGTAATAACGGTCTTGGCTTCCTCGAAAGTCAGGCTCTCCAACTTGTCAACCTTGTGACCTGTCAAATGGTCAAGCGTGTCGTACATAGTTGCGTCGTCCCAACCAAGAGATGTGTGAGCAATTGCCCAAATCATCTTGCACATCTTCTCGGTAGCCATGTTGGTTGATGGCTTACCAGCCGCCTTTGCAACTGAGTTGCCAAGATTGTTGTTCTGTGCTGGTGCTGAGGACTGTGTTGCCTTTGGGTGAGACTGAGACGCGGTGTTGCCATCGTCGTCTTCGTCTGCAACCAAGCCAAGAACTGACATGTAAGAATAGCGACGAGCATAGGTTACGGCTGACCCCTGACCCTGAGGCGTAATTACATTGTTCTTGTCAGGTACAAGGTGCAGAAGCATGTCCTGAGAAATGAACTGACCTGATGTGTGCATGAGATACGTCGTGAGAATGTCACGACCCTCGTGGTCAATACCAATAAACTGACTGACGGAAAGACCGTTCTTAGTAATGATTGGATTGGCTACTGCCACAACGTCTGGCAATGCGGCGTACTTAGACTTAAAAAACGGGTTATCCGAAGTCTTGGGGATTGCAGAAAACTCACTCTGCGCTGCAACAAGTGCGGTAACCAACTCATTGATTTCACTGCTCTTCATTTTTACTTCCTTTCGTTAGCGTCTTATTTGAGACTAATACAAGTATAGCACAACTACCGCTACTTGTCAAGTTCACTATTTTCTTTTCTAGTTTGAATCAAACGAAGATTACTGGAACTGTAGACCCTTGAATCTGAAGTGTAATACCTGTAATCGCCATTTTCGTAAATGGTAATTGCGTCAATACGAAAAACAGCCCTTGATGGCAAATGTTCAACAATGTCGCCTGGCCAAAATGAAATTGATAAATTTTCAATCATTACTTGACCGCTCGCAAAGTTCGTGAACCTGGGCGAACCTTCTTGAATTGCTCAAAGATTTCAGGTGCTTCCTTCTTCAAGCGGTCTGTGTCAAGGGATTCTACGTCCTTACTGGCCTTGTAAGAAAGAATTGCCTTGCCGTCAACGGTTGCAAATTCAGCGTTGCCAACAATCTCAAGAATCTGAGCACGCAAAGCCTTGCGCTTAGTGTCCGCTTCGTCCGCTTCCTGCTTCGCTTGGGAAAAGGCTTCCCACAGTTGACCCAGTTCTGCGCCACCCTCGACGCCCTTTCCTTCTTCGTGGCGGGGATAACGCTTCTGTTGCGCTGATTCAGTTGCTTCTGAACCATCAGTCTCAGGTGCTACGCCAAACTGAACGCAGTCCCAGAACTGTTGCTCTGCAATTACCATGTTCTCGGCAATGTTTTCGTCCCATGTCATCTCACGAACCTGAAGTCCGGAACCGCCAACCAATGCCGCAAAAGTAATAGAATTCCATCCGGTGACAACTCCGTAGTGGTATCCCTGAAGCATGTAACTCTCAGGAATTTTGTCACCCGCCCAAGACGCTGGGTTTCCAGGACTGGCAATGCCAGCAGTCTTTACTTCAAGAATGCCAAGAACACCACTTGGTTCTTCAACGCTACGCCAGTCAGTTACAACTCCCGCAGGAAATTGCTCACTGGGCTCAACAATAACGAAGTCAAGGTTAGCGAACATGAATTCACGTCCGTCTTCCTTTGACCAAAGAATTACAGGCCATTCAACAACAGCCTTGTTGTAGTCCTCTGCGTATGCTTCAGCAACAATGCGCTCCAAGCGGTGACCCCACTTGGTTGCTTCGTTGCCAACAAAGTCACGCTCTACAATGTTTGACTTCTCCGCCCACAAAGCGTAAGCAGACTTGTACTTATTAACACCGCAAACGGTACCGGCGTCTGAGCCACCGACACCGCCCTCACGAGCCTTAAGCCATTCTTCTTCGGTCATATCCCACACTGGGATTACATTTACCTTATTCATAATTACCCCTTTCTAAAGTAACTTAATTGTTCTTGCCACACCGTCTTGGAACCAAATAACCTTGCTCTCACGAAGTTCTTGGCAAACGGTAAAAACGGTTCCGAGTGACATATCTGTCATTTCGGACAAATCTCTGTAACTTGGACCGTAAGGATTCTTACGATACCACTTCTCAATGGCTTTAACAATTTTCTTTTCATTATCTAGTTTAGCATTAATCTTCGTCATTGTCAATAGCCTTATTCAACTTTTCATTTCCGAGCGTGGCAATTACCTGATTGTAGATTGATTCGTACAACTCTGGCTGTTCTTCCAACTTGTTTTTAGCCTTGATTCGTCCGTTGGCAAACTGCTCACCTTCGTAGTAAATCCAAGCGCCAGCCTGTCGCAAAATTCCAGCGTCAATGGCGCAGTCCAACAAGGCGTTAGCCTTTGGAACCCCAACACCGAACTCAAGGTCAAACTCTGCTTGCTTAAGCGGTGGAGCAACTTTGTTCTTCACTACCTTGACACGAGTGCGGTTTGCTGTTGCTTCCTCACCCTTCTTGATTGTTTGAATGCGTCGAACATCAAGTCGTACTGATGAGTAGTAGGGAAGAGCCTTGCCACCAGGTGTGTACTCGCTAGGGCCGTACATTTTGCCAATTGATTCCCTCAACTGGTTAATGAAAATAACTAATGTATTCGTTCTTGATACGGTTCCTGTCAACTTTCGCAACGCTTGACCCATAAGGCGTGGCTGAAGACCAACGTGAGCGTCACCCATTTCTCCCTCAATTTCCGCACGGGGAACCAAAGCGGCTACAGAGTCAATAACAATCAACCCAATCTCGCCACTGTCAACAAGGCGAATGGTGATTTCCAAACCCTGCTCTGCGGTGCTGGGCTGACTAATCAAAAGACTAGGCAGGTCAACGCCAACTGCGTTTGCATAAACAGCGTCAAGAGCGTGCTCTGCATCAACATAGGCACAAGTCAACCCCATCTTCTGCGCCTCTGAGATTGCATGAAGTGCGAGCGTTGACTTACCGGAAGAAGGTGGGCCAAAGAACTCCACAATGCGACCCCTTGGAAGACCACCAACGCCGAGCGCAAGGTCGAGGGGAAGGATTCCAGTAGGGATTACATCTACTGGCACTACATCTGATTCGGAAAGGCTCATAATAGAACCTGCACCAAATTGCTTATTGATTTCCTCTAGTACAGAGGCTAGCGAGTCTTTTGACTGGCTTGCTGACTTTCTTGCCACGGTTTCTCCATTTTCAAATTTCAAATTTTCCTACATGATACCCGAACAATTGTTCAGTGTCAAGTATTGACAAACGGAACTTTCTGTGCTACAATAGTAGTATGCAAAACGGGCAAACAAACAATTACGCATGGGTTGAGGGTAAAGAGATTATCCTGAAAACCAGTTTCAACAAATATTTAGTTGAGGAAAGTCGGCTTATTCCTGGTCGTCGCTGGGACGCAAACAACAAGGTTAACCGGTTCCCGTTGACGGCCCTTGAAAGCATCCGCAAACTGTCGGAAAAGTACCACTTTGAACTTTCGCCGGAACTCCAGGGTAACGAAGTACGCCAAGACTTTACTGATTCCGGACGTGCATTTCAAGTAGAAATTACTGACGACCAACTCACTGTCTGCTTTAACTACAACCCAAAGATGATTACCGCTATTAAGGCCGGTATTCCTATGGCTAAGTGGGACAGCAAGGCTCGTTACTGGAGAGTAGATAAGTCGGAGATTCTCAATGTCTTGCGCTTTGCACTAGTTCACAATCTCACAATCGAAGATTCCCTTATGGAGGAAGCCCGCAGGGTTGCTAATGAGGCGAAAGAAATGCGTGAGGCTTCTGAGGCCCTAGACGCCGACATTGAGGTTCCAGGAATCCAAATCCCGCTCCTTCCATATCAAAGGGCTGGCGTGGCATACATGCAACGGGTTCGCAAGGGCATCTTGGGTGACCAACCAGGATTAGGTAAGACAGCCCAAGCAATTGCAACGGTAGCAAGTGAGAACGCTTTCCCTGCTGTTGTTATATGTCCAAATACATTAAAAATAAATTGGGAGCGGGAGATTAAAAAATTTTTTCCAAATTTAACCGTTTCCATCCTTACTGGTGGTAAGTCTGAAACGATTAATAAGTCAGACGTTGTTGTTGTTAATTACGACATTGCCTTCCAACGTACAGATGACATTATTGAACATGGATATGTTTCTCTAATTGTGGACGAATCTCATGCTATTAAAAATGGGCAGAAGAAGCATGTGTGTCCTGAGTGTGAAGCCCCGTGTCGTTCTAATAGCGTTTCTTGCAAGGGTTGCGGTGCGCTAGGAATTCGCCCCCGTGAGAGTTGGACGGTGAAAAGGACTGACGCAGTTATGCGTTTGGCGAAGCGACTTAAGAAAAACGATTTTGTGCTGTTGCTGACTGGCACCCCGATTACTAACCGACCTGATGAGTTGATTCCGCAGTTGGAAGCGATTGGTCAGTTGGACAACTTTGGTGGCGTGTGGCGTTTTAAGAATCGCTATGCCCCGAAGCGCAACATTGCCCTTAACACCAAGGAACTTAACGACAAGATGCGTGAATCTTGCTTCGTCCGTCGCAATAAGCGTGATGTGTACGGTGAACTGCCGGAACTGCGCAACGCCGTTCAGTACCTTTCGGTCTCCCCCGAAGACATGAAGATGTACAAGTCTATTGAGGACGACGTTGTTGAATACTTTGCTCAGCGTGCTAGAGACATTGCCGAAGAAGAAGGTGGCAGTGGCGATAGTGCTTACTGGGGCAAAAAAATTGCTTTGGAGAACTCGGTCAACTTGGTACGCATTACTGCGCTTCGAGACGCCGTTTCAAAAATAAAATTTGATAGCACCACTCAATGGATTGACAACTTCCTTGAATCAAGTGATGGCGAAAAGGTAATCGTCTTTGCCGAGCACATTGAGATGGTCGAGAAGTTGTTTGACCGCTACAAAAACTTCGCCGTGAAGATTCGTGGTGGAGTGAGCGTTGAAGACCGCCAGAGGGCTGTTGATTCTTTTCAGAACGACCCCAACTGCCGTGTTTTTATTGCCAACATGACTGCGGCCTCTGAAGGCCTTACCCTCACTGCGGCGTCTGACGTTGTGTTCTGCGAACTAGGATGGACACCTGCCATTCACGAGCAGTGCGCTAGTCGTTGCTATGGTCGAATCAATGACATGCACGGTGCAACAGCGTGGTATTTGCTTGCACCTCAAACCATTGACGAAGACATCTACGGACTGCTAGAAAATAAGCGTCGAGTAGTCAATTCGGTTACTGATGGCATTGACGTGATTGACGACACAAGTATGATTGGCGAACTGGCAAGAACGCTTGCAGAGAGGGGCATTAACAGATGAATAAGCCATTCGGCGTTGAGGGGTTTATCTACACCACTATCCCAGAGTGGATTTTGGACGCAGATATTAGTCCGTATGCGGTTCGACTTTTTGGGGTTCTTAGCCGATACGTTGGGAGCAACGAGGCCGCTTGGCCTTCCCGCAAACTTCTAGCAGAGCGTATGCACTGCAACATCAAGACAGTTGATTCTTCCATTAAGGAATTAGTTGAACTTGGTGCAATTTCGACTACAAAGCGCAAGCGTGAAGACGGTTCATACACTAGTAATTTCTACTACCTGTGGCCCATGATACGGGAGGGGGTAGGGAATGAAACGGTACTAGGTAGTCCGCCAAACGGTATAGGGGTAGGGAACGAAACGGTACAACATGAAAGAACATTAATAGAAAGAACATTAAAGAAAGATATTATCTCGCCAAAAACGGAAGTAAAAAAGACCCGTAAGGCTAAGGTTTACACACCTGAGTTTGACGCACTATGGGCTATTTACCCACGCAAGGAAAACAAGCCAGGTGCTTACGAGGCTTACAACGGGCGAATCAAAGACGACAAGATTCCCTACGAGGTTCTTCTACGTGCTACTGAGGCTTACGCCAAGTTGCGAGCCAACGAAGATGACAAGTTCACTCTTCAAGCAAAGACGTTCTACGGACCGAACCGTCGTTACGAGGACTACCTGCCAAAGGTAGAGGAAATGTCTAGCCTGACTGAAGCACAGTTGGTATTGGCAGAGATTTACGAGGACTGGGATTTCTTTGGTGGATGGATTGACCCCAAGACACAGGAACAAAGGGTTGACAACCCAATCAAGTTTGGCTACACTCGTCCAACCAACGTTAAGAATCAGACCGTTGATATCAACGGCAAACCATACCAACTGGACAATCAGGGCAAGCGCCAGTCGGTAAAGTACGCAACAAACTAGAAAGGGTTTTAAATGAGCGGGCAGAAAATTCCACATGACTTTGAAGCAGAGGAAGCGCTTATCGGCGCAATGCTGATTTCAGCAGAAGCAACAATGGTCGGTATTGATTCTTGTAGGGCAGAGGATTTTTACAACCCACTTAACGCTAGGGCTTTTGGTGCCATCATCAGTCTCTTTAGTCGTGGAATGAAGATTGACGCAGTGACAGTTGCTTCAGAGATGAAGGACAACGAATCGATACCTAAGTTGGTATCAATGTCTTTGAACTGCCCATCTGCGAGCAACGCAGCAGATTACGGCGCAATTATTTTGAAGCACAGTTCAAGTCGCAAAATGCTTCACGACCTTCACGAATACAACAACTTGCTTATGCTTGGTGAGAACCCGTACGAAGTTGCGGCTGGTCTGACCAAGGCTTTGAGTGTCGTTGGAACAATGCGTTCTTCAGAGCCAGAATCAATGACAATGAGCCAGTTAGTTAGCAACGCAGACGCCATTGCTCCGGTTGTTATTCCAGGAATGATGAACAAGGACTACCGTACCATTGTTGTTGCTGAAGAAGGTTCGGGTAAGTCGCTTTTGCTACGAACGATTGCTATGTCGGCTTCACAGGGCTTCCACCCATTTAGCCACCAGCGAATTGAACCACAGCGTGTTCTGATTATTGACCTTGAAAACCCAACGCAAGCGATTACGCAGACCGGTGCTCCTTTTATGCAGATGATGAGAGAGCGTGCCGGTGAGAACTTTGACGAAGAGCGACTTAAGTTCTTCCGTCGCCCAGGTGGAATCGAAATCCGAAGCCTTGCAGACAAGGCGGAGGTTCAGCGAGAGATTGCGGCTCACCAACCTGACCTCGTTTGCATTGGACCTATTTACAAGATGTACCGTCGTGGCGCTAATGAGACCTACGAAGATTCTGCTGACGCCGCAATGGGTGTTTTGGACGAGTTGCGTACGAAGTACCAGTTCGCCCTCGTTATGGAGCACCACGCCGCTAAGGGCAAAGCAGGAGAGCGTGAGTTGACCCCAATGGGTTCACAGCGTTGGATGGCTTGGCCTGAAGTTGGTATCTCCCTCTACAAGGACAGCACAGACCCCACAATGCTTCACGTTAAGCGTTACCGTGGAGACCGTTTGCAGGGCGTTTCTTGGCCTGACCGAATTATCCGTGACCGCAACTGGCTGGTTGACGGAATCTACGATTGATGATAGGCTTTCCTAATGACTGTTGTAGCCGCTTTTACAAATGAATTTAGTTGTGGTATGGCGTTTGATTCCGCAGTCGGGGACGAAGACGCCTTGCTGGTTTCTTCGACACCAAAAGCGTTCATTCATGCCGGTAACGGCATTATAGGTGCAGCCGGTTCTTGGCGCATCATAAATCTTCTCTCGAAGTTAGAGAAAAGAAAGTGTACTCCCGAAACAATCGTGAGTATGCTCAGAGAAATCAAGGGCGAAGATGATTCCGTGAAGGATACGGAGATTCTTTGTGCTTGGCCAAACCGTCCGTTGGTCATTGTTCAAAATGACTTTTCGGCGGTGGAAATGGAATCGCCATTCTTGGCGATTGGTAGCGGTTCCCCCTATGCACTCGGATACTTAGAAGGTTGCGAGGACATAGGCCCAAACGAACTAAGTTACGCCGTGGAAGTAGCAGTTAAATACTCACCGTTCGTGACTGGCCCAGTAAAAAGTCTTTACTGCGGGTCGTAGTAGAAAAGGTTAAATGAAATACCTCTCTATTGTTGTTTTGTCATTGGCTGTTTTGAATGCTGGTTCTAGCACACTGCAATCAGAGCACACGGTATCCACAACGGAAACCCCTCACGTCGAAACGACAGCATGGAATCCACCGGCACTATCAACGCCAGTGGCAGTTCCCCAAAAACAAGTAGTAACCGCAAAAGCAATCCTTGCGAAAGAATCAAGTCCGGTTCTTCCAGGGGAAGCACAGTGGGATACACAATCAACAGACAGCACGGCTTACTGGCCAAGCGAGGCTAGTCCAATGGCCTCACTACCAGTTTCAGCGCAGGTAACGTTTGCTTGCATTAGGTATCACGAAAGTCGCAATCACTTGACGAGCGTTAATGCTTACTCAGGTGATGCGGGTCTTTACCAATTTGCCTATTTCATTTGGAAGGCATTTGGTGGACTACAATATGCACCGACACCACAACAAGCAACGGGAATCGAGCAGGACCAAGTTGCGGTGAACGTATATGATAAGAATCATGGGTTTTACCCAGAGTGGGCAGGAGATGCTTGCTAACAATGAAAGGAACAAGAATGAATTTTGAAGAGTGGTTAAAGTACGGACTTGAAAATGGATTTTGCAGTGAGCAGTTTTGCAACACTCACGACGCATATCCAATGCACGAAACTGAAGAACGAGCATGGGAAGAGGGCAGTGACCCATGCGCACACATGGTTCGACTAGGAACCCCATCAGATTGGATTCTTCCAGACTGGTGGTTTGCAAATTAATGTCATGGCGAGTTAACGCACTTTGTCGGGGTGCAGACGTACGGTTGTTTTACACTCAGGGTGTAACACGCAAAGAAGTAGTACAGATGTGTGAGGAATGTCCCGTCTTAGAGCAATGTGCAAAAAACGCACTCTATAACGAAGCCTTTGGTTATCAGGGCGGTATGACCGAGAAGGAGCGCTTTCACAAGCGGAGGGAACTCGGCATACCGGAACCTGAAAAGAACGACGACATGCGTAGAACCGTAATGCGTCGAAAGAACGGAACAGGCACTCACCCCAACGACATTATTCACGGCACAAGAAAAGGCTACTTGCAAGAAGTAAATATCGGTATGCCTACTTGTCAAGAATGCAAGCAAGCAAACCGTGAATTTATGAGAAAGTACAAAGAGAAAAGAAGGACTGCCGCATGACAGACGAAGAACGCTGGGCACAAATACACCCAGACGAAAAATTGCCAGGAAGCGCAGAGCCATTAGAAGGCAAATGCGGAGCAAGGCTAAAAAATAAAGAACTCAAAGAACTTGGTATCACACGCTACTGTTACAAGACAGCGGGCATGGGAACCAATCATCTTGGAGCAGGAACGTGCAAGTGGCATCTTGGCAATACAGCCAAGCACACCACTGGCGCTATCCAGACCGTTATGAAGAAAGAACTCCTAACGCTCTCAGAGAAACTGGGAGAACCAGAGCCACTAGGCCCACCAGAGATTGAGGCGTTCCAACTTGCTTCCAAGATGAAGCAGTGGACGCTAATCCTTGAAGACAAGATGAGCGAACTCAACGGCATTCTTGAAGTTACTGACAAGGCCGGAGTGGAGCACGTCCGTGCTTTGATTGAAGTCATGGAACGTGCTTGGGAACGCTATCAAGGCGCTTTGGAGTTTATGATGAAGTACGATTTGCGCAAGCGTGTAATCGAACTTGAAGAACACCAAGCAAACCTTGTTGGTGCGGCTTTTATGGCCATCATTCTCAGCAAGGACTTGAAGTTGTCAGAAGCGCAGATTGATACTGCTCGTCAGATGTTTGCAAACCGAATGATTGAACTCGGCGGAGACATGGAACCCAGTTGGGCTTCAGGAATTGTAGACGCTGAAGTTATTAATTGAGAACGTAGTTTTTGCCAAGATAGAACTCTCTAACTTGGTGATTAAGACTTTCACGCTGTTCTTCGGTAACAAATACGCCGGAGTGTTCGATAACAACGTTCTTGGAATTCACTTCGTGCAAACGGCCAAAAGCCCATTCACGCTTGTCAGGTGCTAATTCCAGTTCCTCTAGGAAGCCCTCTGGTAGGTCAGAATTCTTGAGAATAATGATTCCATTGGCGTTGCCGTAAGAACCGTCCTGCGCTATGTATGTAATTCCATTCGTGTTATTCATGCAACCATGATACCACATAAGAAATCCCCCGCCAAACGAAAAACTCGGCGGGGGATTTCTTTTTGTCCGACACGGAACAATTATTCGGCAGTTGCAAACTCTCGTTGCTCGCCAACGTAGCGAACGTAGATTGTCCAACTTCCCTGCTCATTCAAACGAGCAGTAGCCTCGTATGGAAGGTTTGAACGGTCAACACCAGTGATGTTGTTAAGACCAAGAAGCGTACGAAGCGCCTGTCCAGTGTCTCCACCGGTCTTTGAATCTTGCTTCCATACAAACCAGTTGCCTGGCTTTGACTGCAACTGCTGGCGACGAGCAATCGTCTTAGCAGATGGGCCACGGCCTCCGGCAGAATTGCGTGGACGTGGCTTCTCAGCCTTCAATGGGTTGATTTCATCAGTCAAGTTACTCATGTATTTTTTCCTTTCTAAGATTTTTTAAAAACTGATTGCGGTTTGTCCGCGTTTAGTGAGAGAGTAGCGGTGGCATTGAGTCGTTCCTTCCCAATGCCACCGCCTCGTTGGGGTAGAGAAAGGTGCTACCCAACGGCGTCGTACGCCACGGGCAGTTGGCTACGACAGAACTGTCCATAACCATAACACCTTTTATATCCCAAAGTCAAGCATTTCGGTTCGATTTAACGGCCTCTCGCTCCGCTAAACCATCACGAACTCGGTAAATACCTCGTCGTACTTTAACAAAGAAGTCAGTGTTTTTCACTAACTTCAATGTTACCGAAGTTGATACCTTAAGCATACCT
>Ga0316219_1001154_pt1 | contig 30300 bp, 12 predicted proteins | sample TBH18003PmetaG_FD_203635 | JGI IMG/M metagenome (GOLD analysis project Ga0316219, IMG submission 203635) | Freshwater microbial communities from Trout Bog Lake, Wisconsin, USA - TBH18003P | ecosystem: Environmental > Aquatic > Freshwater > Lake > Hypolimnion/Profundal zone | place: USA...
TGGAAGTCTTCGTTCGGAGTGTCTCATTCCTTCAGAGAGCGTTAGTCGCAGACGACGTCTTTTCCCAAGGCGGCACAGGACTGCCGCACTCCACGACGCTCGCGCGACTGCGAAGCCGCTCCCAGGTTCTTACCCAACAATCACCCTCGCGCTTTGGCGAGGTTAGCTCCTCAGGATGACAACGTTCAGGGGTCCGTTCTGAATGGCTCTAACTTAAGGGCGTTCTTGGATCAATGCTGGTTCGTATTGCAGACAGCGCTCGGGACGGGGACTCCGGGGCGCGTGCGCTCCCCGGAACTGACGGCTTCAACGCCCTCTCACCCCCCCCGGAGCACACTTCCTCCGGATCGCTAAAAATCGGGGTTCTGGAAAAAATATTCAAAAAAATTGGACATTGTCCCCCTGCTAGTCCAGAATTGGACTATTCACCCCTCTCCCAGGGGCGGATATTCACTTCAATTAACCCTGTAGCAACCCTCGAAAATAGTCTCATGAAAAGGTCCTTTGCGTCCATTCACCCCTGTCTCCGCCCTACGGCATCGCTCGACGATGCGCGGAATCTTACCGTTTCCTTTAGCCCATCCCCGGCCCGTCCCAAGCGTTCGTCGAAGCGTTCGTCGAAGCGCCGTGGAGGAATGTACGCGATTGCCGCCGCTTCGCTCTTCGGTCACTCCGCGCACGCGGCGACCGTGGTTTGGAGCGGCACCGGCACCAACGGCGACTGGATTACCGCGGCGAATTGGACCGGGGGCGTGGCGCCGGTTTCCGGCCAGGCCTTGCAGTTCGGCGCAGCCGGCTCCTCGGGGACGACGCTGACGAACACCCTCACGAGCACGGCGTTTAACGTCGCGGGCATCACGTTCACCGCCGCCGCGCCCGCTTACTCCATGTCGGGGAGCGCTTTCACGCTGACCGCCGCCGTCGTGAACAATTCCAGTGCCACCGAGACGCTGACTACAAATATTGCCCTGAGTGGAAACCAGGACTTCGACTCCACCGTGATCGGGGGCAACCTGCTCATCGGGGGGGTGGTGAGCGGTTCGGCGTGTCGTTTTCAATCCAACGGCATCGGAACGGCGACGCTCAACGGTTCCGTGTCGAACACCTACACCGGCCTCACTTCCTGTGCGGGCGGCGGAACCCTGGTGCTCGATTACACCAACATGGCGACGCCCACCGATCTCGTCAACAACGCGTCGGGGCTGAACCTCGGCAACGGCAATGCGCCGACGACGGATACGTTGATTATTACCGGCAATGCTTCCGGGGCGACTTCCCAGACATTTTTTGGAACCCAAACCACCTGGGGTTTCACGCTTGCGTCCTATTGCCAGGGGAACATCGTCCTCAACCCGAATGGAGGCGCCGGCACGACTCTCGCGCTCAACGGTTCATGGAGTCGCGGTGTGAACACGGTCGTAAACTTTGACCTTTCCTCGACGGCGGGCGGCACGATGACGGTGACCGGAACGAATTCGGCGATCGTGACTGGAAGCGGCGGCGTGAGCGGCTTTTCCACCGTCAAGGACGCCACCGGTGTGGGCCTGGCCGTGCTGAGTGGCAGCAGTCTCGTTCGAATGACCGGGCAGACGCCCCTCTCGGCCACCAGCAATGCGCTGGCAACCAATTTCATCGCCAACACCACGGGGACGTTGAGCTGGAGCAGTGGCATCACCGCGCGGTCGGTCAACTCCCTGACCGTCGATACGACAGCGGCGGCCGGCCCGATCACGCTGGATCTCGGGGCAGCGACCAACGTCTTGACGCTCACTTCCAAAGCACTGTTAATTACCGGCACCAACGCGACCACCATTCAAGGCGGTCAGTTTGGAGCCAACAACTCGGAACTTATCGTTCACACGATGGGCACGGGCGGAGTGACGATTGCCAGTTCGCTTGGCGGCGGCTCCACAACCCTGACGAAGAACGGGCCCGACACACTGACCCTCGCCGGTTCAAACAGCTACACCGGGGTTACCGACGTCCTTTCGGGCACCCTTATGGCTGGCTCCGCCCAGGCGTTCAGCCCCAGCAGTTCGTTGCTTTTGTTGAATGCCCCCGGGGTGTTCGCGGACCTCAATGGCTTCAATAATGCGGTCGGTGGCCTGGCGGGCGCCGGGACTATCGGCGGAACCCTTACCAATTCCTCCGCCACAGCCGCTACCGTCACCTTAAAGGGACTGTTAACCAACCCCACCTTTGGCGGGGCGGTGACAGGCAATCTTTCGCTCTTGGGCAGCCTCGGGGGAACGCAGCCTCAGACTTTCAGCGGCTCCTTCAACCCTTCCGGCACCATCGTCAACAGCGGCGCGGGCTCCGGGACGTTGATTTTTAGTGGCAGTATCGGCTCGAATGTGACGGGGATCGTGCAAAACAGCCCAACCTCGGGAATGACCTTCTCGGGCTCCAATGCTTTCACCTGCGGCGCGGTCGTCAAGTCGGGCACCCTAAACGTGCAAGCGAATACCATCGGCACCGCCACGACCAGCGCTGGGACCATTGTTTTAGGCGATTCCAACAACACAGGCCTGGCGGCGACCCTTAACTGGCAAAATTCCAGCGCCACCACAATTACTCCAATCAATGTGGTCGGCACCGGTGCCCGGACCATCTACGTAACCAGCTACCTCCCGGTGTTTAATGGAGCGGTCGCTCTCGATGCCCTTGGCTCCGGGACCGCCACCAATCTGAATCTGATCACCAACAATACGGGCGGCAGCGACCTCATCTTTAACGGTGGCATCACCGGCCTGGGGAATTTGGTGCTCCAAAGCAATGCCATAAACCCATCGGGCAAAAATTCCCGCGTTCAACTCAACACGACTGCAATCAACAACGTCGGCACCATTACCAACAGCGGCACCGGCACGGTGACCGCGGGGTATACCATCGACTCGACCATTGGCGCGAACATCGGATCCAACGTGACGGGAGTGATTGAAAACAGCGCGGCTTCGGGGCTCATACTCGCCGGAAGCAACAGTTTTTCCGGCGGGGCGACAATCAAGGCAGGCACCCTCTACTTCCAAAACTACGGTCTCGGCGCGGCGAGCGCCAACGTTGGGGCAGTCACCCTGGGCGATTCGGCCAACACTGGCGCGGCGGCAAACCTGGTCTTTATTTCGGGCAATATTAACGGGGGCGTTTCAAACTCGATCAATGTGGTTGGCACGGGCGCCAGGTCCATCGGCGTCACTAGCTATAGCCCGACTTTTTCGGGCGCGGTGACGTTGAACGGCATCGATGTGACGCTGTTTTCCAACAACACCGGTGGAAGCAACATCACCTTTAGCGGCGGTGTTAGCGGCACTGGAAACCTGGTGCTTCAGAGCAATGGCAACGAAACCGGGGGCAACAACGGCATCATTTCCCTTAACGGCACCGCAGTTAACAACTCCGGCACCATCACCAACAGCGGCACCGGCTCGAAAGTCACCGGCTCTATCGATACCGCGATCGGCGCTCCTGTCGGCAGCAACGTTACCGCCATCATTGAGAGCAGCTCAAACTCGGCGCTCAACGTCACGGGCTCGCTCGCGGTAAACAGCGGTGGCACGACTCTGGTCAATAGCAATCCCGCAGGTTCCGGCATGCGCTTGACCGTCTCCGGCGGAGTGGGCGGCACAGGCAACCTCATCCTCAATAATAACAGTTTGGTCGGCTATGGCGTTACCGTTGCCGGAGCAGTCAATAATATCGGCTCAATCATCAACTCCGGCACAGGCGCCGGCCCGGTCTTGATTTCGGCGGCCATCGGGACGAACGTGACCGGGGTTACGGAGAACAGCCCGCTGTCTTACGTAACCGCGTCCGGCGCGAGCACCTACACCGCTCCCACGACTGTTACCTCGGGCACTCTCAAAGCCGGCGTCGCATCGGTCGCCAACGTTAGCGGCCCCTTCGGCAACAACTCACCGGTGACCATGGGCACCGCGGCAACCGCCGTCATGGACATTACCGGGTATAATACCCAAATCGGTTCACTCACCGGCGGCGGCACGAGTGGCGGCAGCGTTACCCTGGGCGCCGCAACTCTGAGCGTGGGCGGCGATAATACCAGCCCGGCCGCGTACGCAGGTGCTATCTCCGGCACCGGGGGAGGGCTCACCAAGATCGGAACCGGCACGCTGACCCTTGCCGGCTCCAACGCCTACACCGGCGTGACGACGCTCAGCGCCGGCGTGCTCCGGCTTCAAAATACCGCGGCAATCGCAAGCTCGGGCACCTTGGCGCTTAACTCCGGAACGCTCCAGCTCCGCGCGGATACGAATTCAAGCTTCGCGCCGGCGGGGCCTGTGAACATCGGCGGCAATGTCACCATTGACGTGGGGATGAACGTTTCAGGCACGGCTGGGACAACCCTCAGCCTGGGCGCGGTTGCGGTTCCCAGTGCGGCTGCTTACACGATCACGTTCACCGGTAGCAACGGCTACCTTGCGGGGCTGGCGAGCCTGGCTCTGCCAAATGGCGCAGGTGCGACGCCCACCACGCTGACCCCACTCGGCGCTTCCGTCATTATTTCGGGCAACGTAACCAATGGGATTTCAACGTTCGCCGGCCATTACGATACGTTCACCCTGGACGGAACTGCCTCGGGTAATAGCATCATGGGTACGATCTCCGATGCCACGGGAGGAAGCTATGCCACCGGTGGAGACACCCGCATCATCAAACAGAACTCCAGCACGTGGACGCTCGGCGGCGGCAATACTTACACGGGGCCGACCGCCGTCAATGGAGGCGTGTTGATTATCACGGGCACCCTGGGCAACTCGCCTGTAACGGTCAGCACCGGCACGCTGCAGCTCAACGGCGCTTCAGCCATCAATCAAAACATTCTGACGGTAAACAACGCCGCTTCCATCGTCACCGAAAGCGCGATCAATGCCCTCAGCGGAAGCGCCTCGCTGACCCAGAGCAACGGTTCGGTCACACTGTCGCAGGGTAACAACTACACCGGCGCGACAACATTGACCGGCGGTACCCTGAATATCAACAGCACCACAGCCCTCGGCTCGGGGACGGTCAATCTGAATGGCGGCGTCATCGACAATACGCATGGCGGCGCTGTGACGCTGACCAACAATCAACCGGTCGTCCTCGGTGGCAATTTTGCGTTCAGCACCGCCGCGGGAACGGCCAATAACAACCTTAATCTCGGCACCGGTTCCATCACCATGGTGGCTGACCGCACCGTCACTTTAAATGGCGCGGGCGCGCTCACCCTTGGCGGTGTGATTACGAATGGGGCGGACAGCAACCGGACCCTGACGGTGAACAACGGCAGCGGGACGTCCTCGACCACAGCGCTCAATATCGGCGGCCTGGCGCTCACGGGATCCACCACGGCCAGAACGGTGATCGTCAACGGTTCCGGTAACGTGAACGTCACCGGGGCTATTACCAACGGTGTCACCGCGGGCAGCGCCCTTACCTACAGCGGCAGCGGCACGCTTACCCTTGCCGGAGCGAGCACCTATACAGGAGCGACCACCGCCTCCAGCGGGGCCACCGTCCTGACCGGATCGCTTGGCGCCACAGCCATCACCGTTTCAAGCGGGGCTGCCTTTACCGAGAACATCACCGGGGCAATCGGCAGCACGGCAAGCTTGACGCTTAACAACTCCGCGACTCTTTCGGGAACGAACACTTATACCGGCTCCACGAGCGCGACTGTCGGCACCCTGACCCTGAACGGGGTGCTCGGCGCCACAGGCATCACCGTCTCGGGGAGCGGCGCTTTGACGGAGAACAGCACGGGCGTGATCGGCAGCACCGCGACCTTGACCTCCTACGGAGCCGTAACGCTCACGGGAACCAACACCTACACCGGCAATACGGCCGTCAATGGAGCTCTGCTGACCCTCAACGGTGTTCTCGGCGCCACCAATATCACCGTCACCGGGCCCGGCACTCTCACGGAGAGCGGCACCGGGGTTTTCGGCAGTTCGGCGCAACTAAACCTCAATAACGCAACCGCAACCCTTGCGGGGGCGAACACGGCCACCGGGCAGACCACTGTCAATGGCAGCACGCTCAACCTGAATTACGGCACGCAGAACAACAGCAAGCTCGCCGATGGGGGGACTTTGACCCTCGGTGGCGCTTATGGTGGCAGCGTGATCAATCTCATTGGCGGAAGTCACATTGAGATTGTCGGAGGCACGACTCTGAACTCCGGCGCATCGGTTATTACGAGGACCTCTGCGTCTGGGCTTCGCATGCAGGGAATTACTAGGAATGCCGGCGCGACGATCAATTTTTCCTCCGCGGGTTTTGTCGATACCAATACCAACAATCTCGGCGGCTTTGGAATTCTTGGCGGGTATGCGACCGTCGACGCAACCGCCGGCTCGGCCAACTGGGCCACGACGCTCAATTCGGGCGCCTCCAATACGACGATATCGGCTTTCACGGGGTACGACCCCTTCACGACGAGCGGCTGGAATACGCTTAATCCATCGCTGACCGGCAGCGCCGCCCTTGCCGGCGCCCTGACAACCAACTCGCTCAAGCTTAACAGCTCGGGGGCGGGCCAGGCGCTCGACCTCGGTGCCGGCGGTCTGCTGACTCTTGCCACGGGCGGTTTGATGTTTACCGGCTCCAACGATTACCAGATCAACAACGGCACGGTGAAGAGCGCCATCGCGACCAATTCCGATCTGATTATCCAGCAATGGGGCACGGGCAGTCTCACCATGAATTCCGTCATTGCCAATGGCAATGGAACCTCAACCCTGACCAAAGCCGGGTCGGGTACGCTGATTCTCGCCGGGGCGAACACTTACACCGGCGCCACTTACCTCAACGCGGGCACGACGAAACTGAGCGGGTCCGGGGTAATTTCGGTCGCGCTGCTGCAGGTCGGCGGAACCTTCGATCTGAACGATCGTCTCCAGGCCGTTGACGCCCTGGTTGGCGGCTCAAACGGGACGATCCTGAACAACGGAAGCAGCGCCAGCACGCTGACGATCGGCGCTCTTAACGGCGGCGGCACGTTCCCCGGCGTCATTGCCGATCACAACAACGGCGGCACGGGGACGCTCGGCTTGACGAAGCTCGGGACCGGCACCGAGGTTCTCAACGGCCCAAACACCTACACTGGCGCAACGAACGTCAATGGCGGCACGTTGACCGTCAACGGGCCGCTCGGCAGCCTCGCCAACACCACGAGCGTGACCGTTTCAGGGGCGACCTTGAACGTGGGGGATAACTACTTCGCCCTTAACAACCGCATCAATCCTTCGGCCGCCTTGACCCTTGGCGGTTCCAACGGCGCAGGAACTTTCTCGACTTACAGGCCGGTGGTTGGCTCGCAGAACGTTGACGTCGGAAGTCTTTCCATCGGCGCCGGATTTAGTTCCGTGGCCCAAAACGGCGGCAACCTCGGCTGGCTGAATATGGCCGGCGCCGGCGCCTCCTCTTACACCCGTAGTCCGGGCGGAACTGTCACCTTCAATGGCGGCGGCGGCGTCATTTCGAGCTCATTCGCCAACACCCCAACGGGCAGCAGCATATCGGGCACCGGAGCCAACGCGATCCTTGTCGGCGCGGTGATCCAGGGCAGCACCAGCAACTTCTATAAAGGCGTCGCGGGGACCCAGTCCAACCCGGCGAGTGTGAACGACGTTTATGCTTCGGGTTCCAATACCGTTTTGACGGTGGACACCTCGCTCACCACGGGCACGACTCAAAGCCTCATTTTCACGTCGAACACCGCACATACACTGACGCTCGGTGGCGCCTTCACGGTGGAATCCGGGGGCATCATCATGGGGAGCGGCACTGCGGGCGTTGGAGTGATTGCCGGCGCCGGTTCGCTGCAAGCTTCCAGCGGTCGCGATCTCTGGATTTTGACTACCAGTGCAACATCGACTATCTCGGCAAGCATTGTCGACGATGGTGCCTCCACGGGGATCACCAAGTATGGAACAGGCAATCTCTTATTGTCGGGCAGCAACAGCTACAATGGTCCGACCTATCTCGATCAAGGCACGCTCTCGCTTGGCTCCGTCAATGCGTTGGGCGGGGCCGGAAGCATCAATTTTGCGGGACCGGCAACGCTGAGACCCTATGGCTTCGATATCAGCACGGCGAAGAATATCGTTCTGTATGGCGGGCCGAACTTCGCCACGGTGGATACCAACGGCCAAACGGTGACCCTGTCGGGGGCGATCTCGTCGATCGGCACCCCATCGACCGTTTCCGCCACCACAGCCGCCTTTAGCAAAATCGGCGCGGGCACCTTGATTCTCAGTGGATCGAACACCTTCACCGGCAATACAGGGGTGACCGTCGGCACGTTGGATCTGTCGAATGGACAGGCCTTGCAAAACAGTACCTTTATCGGGGGCGCCGGCACGCTCGTTTTCGACTCCAGCGTTTCCGCTCACGCGTTTTCCTTCGGCGGGCTCGGCGGCAGCACCAATCTCGCCCTCACCGATAACGCCTCGAATCCTGTCGCGCTTTCGCTGGGAAACAATAACAATGCCGCTTCGTATTCGGCCGTTTTGAGCGGCTCGGGCAGCTTGACGAAGGTAGGCACCGGAGCCCAGATCCTTTCCGGCGCGAATACCTACACCGGCACGACAACGATCGGTTCCGGCACGCTCCAAATCGGTGCCGCCGGCACGACGGGAGCGCTTTCAACCAGCAGTTCCATCGTCGATAACGGAACGCTGCTTTTCAACCGGACCAACGCGGTGCTCCAGGGAACCGATTTCACCGCGACCGCGATCAGCGGAACGGGAGCCCTCACTCAGGCCGGCTCCAGCACGCTGACGCTCACCGCCTCCAACACCTATTCCGGCACGACCACCGTGAGTGCGGGCACGCTCCAAATCGGCAATGGCGGCACAGTCGGTTCGCTCTCAACCAGCAGCGCCATCGTCGATAACGGGACGCTCTCATTCAACCGGACCAACGCCGTTACCCAGGGCGTGGACTTTTCCGCGGCCGCCATTAGCGGCGCGGGAGCCCTTACCCAGGCCGGTTCGGGCCTCCTGACACTGAACGCCGCGAACACCTTTAGCGGCGTGACGACGATTACCTCGGGCACCTTGGACTTGTCAAACAGCCTGGCCTTGCAATACAGCATCTTCAGCGGAGGCGCGGGGGTGTTCGTTTTCGATTCGAGCGTCTCCAGTCACGCCTTTTCCTTCGGCGGGCTCGGTGGCAGCACCAATCTCATCTTAAAGGACAGTGGATCGAACACGGTGGCTCTTACTGTCGGCGGCAACGTCACCAGCGCCAGCTATTCGGGCGTCCTGAGCGGGTCCGGCGGCCTGACGAAGATCGGCACCGGCGTGCAGACGCTGGCCAACACCAACACCTATACGGGCGGAACGATCATCAAGGGCGGGACGCTCGTCAACGGCGCTTCGAACGCGATCGGCGCCGCTGGCAGCACGATCGTTCTGGGCGACAGCGCGGGCAACTCAAACGCCGCTCTGGGCAATTCCTATAATGGGAATAACTCATACTTGATTAATGTCGCCGCGGGCACGGGTGGATCGCGATCCATCAATGCCACCGCCGGCAACCCCAACTTTACCGGGGCGATCACACTGGGCACCGATCTCACCATCAACGATTCCGATAACGGCACTACGACGTTTTCGGGCGGCATCAGTGGAACCGGCAATTTAACCGTGATGAGCGCCAGCACGTCCGGGAACACACAATTCAACACCAACGCGCTGAACTTCAGCGGCACGTTCTTGAACGCTACGACGTCGGTTGAAAGCGGCGGACTGACTGTTGCCAGTGTGCTTGGCGCCAATATCAAAGGGCTGGTCCAGAACGGCGCCACCACCCTGATCCTCACCAGTTCGAACGCCTTCATCGCTGACACAACCGTGCTCTCGGGCGCTCTTCGCCTGGATCAGTCCCAGGCCCTGCAAAATAGCGTGGCTAACCTGAACGGCGGCTCGCTCCTCTTCGGAACAGCGATCACCTCCGCTACCATGGGGGGTCTCGCAGGCAACGGGAACCTCAATCTGGTCAACACCAACGCCACTCCCGCGGTCGTTGCCCTAACCCTTGGCGAGAGCAATTCCTCGTATGCTTCCAACACTCTGAACCCGGTGTACGCCGGCGCGATCGGGCAGACGACAGGCGCCGCCAGCCTGACAAAGGTCGGCTCTGACGCCCAAATCCTGACGGGCGCCAATACCTACATTGGGGCGACGACGATCGGCTCCGGAACTCTGCAAATCGGCAATGGCGGCGCGACGGGTTCGCTTTCGACCAGCAGCGTTATCACCGACAACGGCACCCTGGCTTTCAACCGCTCGAATACGGTAACGCAGGGCACGGACTTTAGCGGCAGCGCCATTTCAGGCACAGGCGCGCTCAGGCAGGCTGGCGCGGGCACGCTTATATTGACCGCGGCGAACAATTACACAGGCCCGACAGTCATCAATTCCGGGACTCTGCAAATCGGCAATGGCGGCACAACGGGCTCGCTTGCGACCGGCAGCGTCATCACCGACAACGGCATCCTGGTCTTTAACCGCTCCAATGCGGTTGCGCAGGGCACGGATTTTAGCGGCAGCGCGATCTCAGGCACGGGCGGGTTGAGGCAGTCCGGCGCGAGTATACTTACCCTTTCGGCGGCAAACAGCTACTCAGGCATGACGACGCTCAACTCCGGGACGCTCGCTCTCAGCGGGGCAGGCACTCTCGGCGCGGCCACCGCGGCCCTTACTGTTAACGGCGGCGTATTGGACCTCGGAACGACCTCGCAGACGGTTGCGGCGATGACGATCGCAGGCGGCGCGACCATTCGAAATGGCACGCTGACCGGCGCCTCCTTTACCAGCACAGGCGGCACGATAAGCGCAACGCTCTCAGGCGCGGGCTCGCTGACACATACCTCCGGCGTCCTGAGCCTCACCGGCAGTAACAACTACAGCGGCGGGACGACGATCACTGGCGGCACTTTGCAACTCGGCAATGCGGCCGCTCTTGGTTCGGCTTCGGGGGCGCTGGCTGTCAATGGCGGCACGCTCGATTTGTATGGCAACAGCGCAAGCGTGGGGCTCTTGAGCGGTTCAGCCGGCGCGCTCATCACGAACACGGTGGCCGGAACGAGCACCCTGACGAGTTCGATCGCCAGTGGCACCTCGACTTATGCGGGTGAAATTGCCGATGGCGCCGGAGCCGTCGTTCTTAATCAAGCTGGAAGCGGCACCGTCATTTTAAGCGGCTCGGTAATGATGACGGGGCTAAACGCAAACCTCGGCTCGGTCCAACTGGCGCAATCGGGTTCCATCGGCGCAATCAATGTGGCCGCCGGAGCGACCGTCGCCCTGACCGCCCACAGCGGCAGCACCTACAACGTGCTTAACACTTCTTCTCTGGCGATCGCCGGGTTTAGCTCGGCAGTCTCCAGTTTCAACCACGCATCGGTGAACACGTATGCGCCAACCGCTTCAAGCAGCGCCATGGTTACGCAGCCAGTCGTTGCAACCAGCGCTGCGGAACCGGCTTCGCCCGAGGCGGTGCCGGAACCCGGCGTGCTCGGGCTCTTGCTGACGGCAGCAATTGGCCTGCTCGGGCGTCGCACCGGGAGAAAGACCTTTCGAGGCGAGTAGCCTTGAAACTTAGCCCGCATTTGCCGGATTAAGGACCGGCGTGGGTGTGCGGGCTATTCAGGTTGCCGCGGTGTTGGGGACACCGCGGCAACCGCTTTTTCCCGCGCTTACTAATTCAATCACAACCAGTAACGCATTTATGATTCATATTCGCATTCGTTTCGCGGCAGTTGCCCTGCTTGCGCTCACCGTCTCGGCCCGGGCCCAGAGCCTTGAGAAAAGCGTACTCGCCTCCGGTTGGCAGCTTCAAGATGCCGTCAAGGTATCTGAATCCGGGGAGCAACTTTCGAAGGTCTCGTTCACCGCGAAAGGCTGGTACAAGGCGACCGTGCCGGGAACTGTCCTCACTACGCTAGTCAGCAACGGAGTCTATTCCGAACCCCTCTACGGCGAGAACAACCGCCCGGATAAGATTCCGGAGACGCTCTGCCGCACCGATTGGTGGTACCGCGCCGTTTTCCCAGTCCCCGCCGTCAATGCGGGAAAAAAGATATGGCTCAATTTCGACGGCATCAACTATGCCGCCGAGGTCTGGGTTAACGGTAAACGCACCGGCGCCATCAAGGGCGCGTTCATCCGCGGCCTCTTCGATATCACCGCGCTGGTGACGCCCGGAAAGAATGCGGCGGTTGCGGTTCGCGTCTCCCCGCAGCCTCATCCCGGCATTCCCGCGGAGCACACCATGGGCGCCGGCAACGGCCCGATCGGCGGCATCACCCGGCTCGACGGTCCGACCTTTGCCTGCTCGATCGGATGGGATTGGATGCCCGGCATTCGGGACCGCGAAACCGGCATCTGGCAGAATGTCTTCCTTTCAGTCAGCGGCCCGGTGGTGGTGAAGAATCCCAAGATAACGACGGAACTGCCGTTGCCCCGCACCGACTCCGCCGACGTCACCATCCAGGCGCAGATCCAGAATGTAACCGAACAGCCGCAGAAAGGCGTGCTGAAGGGTGGTTTCGGGGACGTTATCTTTGAGAAGGCGATCGAATTGACCGCTGGAAGCGCCCAGACCGTCAATCTCGACCCCAACTCCTTTCCCCAACTGCGCGTGGCAAAACCCAAGCTCTGGTGGCCGAACGGCTACGGAGCGCCCAATCTCTACACCTTGCATCTCTCGTTTGAGGTGAACGGGAAGCCTTCCGACGCCCAGGACGTTTCCTTCGGCATTCGCAAGATCGCCTACGACACCCCGGGAACCGACAGTCTTGCGCTGAGCGTCAACGGCGTGCGCGTCTATTGCAAAGGGGGCAATTGGGGAATGGACGAGGCCCTGAAACGGATTCCCCGCGCGCGGTTGGAAGCGCAGGTTCGCATGCACCAACTGGCCAACTTCACGATGATCCGCAACTGGGGCGGCCAAAGCACCAGCGAGGATCTCGCCGAGCTTTGCGACCAATACGGCATTCTCCTTTGGGACGAGCTCTTTCAATTCAATTCCGCCGATCCGCTCGACCTCGATCTCTACCTGGCCAATTGCCGGGACAAGGTGCTCCGCTTCCGCAACCATCCCTCGATTGCCCTCTGGTGCGCCCGCAATGAGGCGACCCCGCCCAAATATTTGGACGACGCGGTGCGGGGTATGCTTACCGAACTCGACGCGGGACGCTGGTATCAATCCAATTCGGGAGGCGGATTCGGAACCAATTCCGGTGGCCCCTACGACTGGCAAACCCCGACCGACTACTACCACTTTTCGGAACGGAAGAACTTCAACAAGAAGGAGACGTTCAAAACGGAGATCGGCGGCATCTCCGTGCCGACTCTGGAGTCCATCCAGGGGATGATGCCGGAGAAGGACTGGAACACCATCAACGACGATTGGGCGGAACATGATTTCACGGCCGGCAGCGGGCGCAAGTACCCGGGGATCGTCACCAGCCGCTATGGCAAGATCGCCAACCTCGCTGATTTCGTGCGCAAGGCGCAAATGATGAATTACGAGGGTTACCGCGCCATGTATGAAGGACGGCAGGCCCAACTCTTCAAGCCAGTGCAGGGAATCCTGACCTGGATGAGCCATCCCGCCCAACCGAGCTTTGTCTGGCAAATCTACCATTACGACCTGGAACCGAACGCGGCCCTCTTCGCGGTGAGAAAGGCGTGCGAACCGGTCCACATTCAGCTTAATGAAGTTGGCAAGGGAACGGTGCAGGTGGTTAACAACCTTCCCACGGCGCTCGCCGGGGCCCATGCTAGGATCGTCGTTTTCAACCTCGACGGTTCTGTGGCTTGCCAGCACGCCTACGACGTGACGGCGGCCCCGAGCGCGACGACCACTCTGGGCGCGGTTGCGTGGCCCGCCGCTCTTTCGCCGGCCCACTTCGTGAAGCTCGAACTGCGCGAGGCGGGAGGCAAACTTCTTTCCGATAATCTCACCTGGCGCGCCTCGGCGCCAAAGCCGGACGATCTGACCGCCCTCGACACCCTGCCGGTGATGACTCTCGAAGCGCAAGCCAAGCGACACGACGCCGACGGAAAGCTGTTCCTCGAGGTCACCCTGAAAAATCCCGGCCCGCAAGCCGCTCTCATGGCCCACCTGCAATTGCACCGCGGCTCTTCCAAGGAACGCGTCCTGCCGGTTTACTATACCGACAACTATGTTTCCCTGGCGCCCAGGGAAGAGAAGGCAGTCACCATCGAAGCGGCTGCGTGCGATCTGAAGGGGGAGAAACCGCTCGTATCGATCGATGGCTGGAACGTCGCTGTGGCGCCGTTTACTTCACCCGGAGTCGAGGTCGCTCTCAACCAGAATGCACAGGTTAGCCATTGGCCGCAAACCGGGCTGACCTTTACCGAGCCCGCGATCGAACCGCAAGAAGAAGTTCACCTCAATTGCGGCGGCTTCACCCGGGATGGATTCCTGGGCGATCCCGGCTACCCGGAAGGGTCGCCCGGGTTCTCTACCGAACCGATCGACACCAACGTGCCCATGGCCGCTCCCGAAGCGATCTATCAGACCGTTCGGTGGGCCGCCTACTCCTATCCGTTCGCCATGAAACCGCATCCGGGCCAGACCTACAAAGTGCGCCTCCACTTCGCGGAGTTGAACGAGAAGGCTGCCGGGAAGCGCGTCTTTAACGTTAGCATCAACGGGAAGACCGTCTTGACCGAGCTCGATGTCTTCCAGGAAGCGGGCGGCAGATACAAGGCGCTGGTTAAGCAGTTTACAGGAATCGTTCCCGATGCCGGCGGAAAGATCACAATCGGCATCGACAAGGGCAAAGCCGGCACGCCGCAGGTTTGCGGCATTGAAATCATCAAATAATCCAACACCTTATCCGTGAAATCCGTGGTTCCAATTTTCCGGATTGTTAACCGGAGGAGATTTGTCCTGCGCCCGCCCTTCTTGCCGCCTTCATTTGTGCATTGCCAGCGGTTCGCGGTCGGGCGATGCTGCCGGGCAATTCCTGCCTCTCTCCCGACCTATGCCTTTGCGACCGATCCAGCATCTTCTCTCGCTGCCCCCTGCGATGTCCGCCGATTTCACAGGCCTGGAGCGTCTCGCCCCGGCGGACTGCTTCGCAGGATGCGACCCACGCGGCTCGAAACTGGGTTCCGGCGGTGGCATCGCGCATCTGCTGGTTGAGGCGTGGCGAGCCACTGGGGAGGGGAAGCCGCTCTGCGCCTGGCTGAACGATTCCGCGAAACTGATTCTGCTGGCAGGAGGCCAGAGCCGGCGGTTGCCCGCCTACGCCGCGGTCAGCAAGATTCTCATTCCGTTCAAGGTCCTGCGAGGATCGCCGGGGCAGCGCCTCGACCAGACGCTGCTGGATGTGCAGGGGCCGGCATACGAGCGCGTTTTGCGACACGCGCCCGCCCGCTCGGTGGCCATGGTGACCAGCGGGGACGTATTTCTCCGGTTCGGCAAGAGCCTGCCGCCCTTTCCCGAGGCGGATATTCTCACCATCGGGATGTGGGTGAAACCGGAAGTCGCAACCGATTTCGGCGTCTTCTTCACGCGGCGGGACCGCCCCGGCGAACTCGCTTTTTTCCTGCAAAAACCCAGCGTCGCCGAAATCCAGCGCCTCTCGCAAACTTACAATTACCTGGTGGACACCGGCATGTGGCTGCTCAGCGAGCGGGCGATCCAAATCCTCCTCCAACGCTGCGGCTGGAACGGAACGACCTTTGAGCATGGCGTGCCCGACCACTACGAATTGTATTCCGACCTCGGGCTCGGGCTGGGTGCGGAAGCCCACAAGGAAGACCCCGAACTTCACGAATTGACCTGCAAAATGGTGCAGCTTCCCGACGCGGAGTTCTATCATCTCGGCACCAACCGGCAGTTGATTTCCGCCATTTCCGATCTCGAAAACCGGCAGCGTGAGAAACTGCCCAGCGCGACCGGATTGGCGCCGCACCCGGATCAGCACGTACTGAATTCGTTGTTCGATGTTCCGCTGCGGCGACGGGAAAACCACACGCTGTGGGTGGAGAATTCGGCGATCCCCGCCACCTGGCAACTGGAGCACGAACATGTTCTTACGGGCATCCCTGATAACGCCTGGCAGGTGCATCTGGAACCGGGCGTGTGCATCGACTTTACGCCAGTCGGCCACACCGGCTTCTGTGTTCGCGTCTATGGGATGGACGACGCGTTCAAGGGGCCGGTCGGGTCGCCTCAAACCCAATGGATCGGGCGTCCGGCGCCGGAGTGGTTCACGGTGCGCGGCGTCGACACGTGCGCAGCCGGCATCGACCCGCGGCAAGACATTCAACTGAGCCCGCTCTTTCCGTGCCTCTGCGCCGGTGAAATCGACGGCGAGTTTCTCCACTGGTTTTTCGCGGCGAAACCGAAGGCGGACGCGCGCTGCCGGGAACTGTGGCTCGGTGCGAAACGGCTTACGGCCCAGGAGATCGGCGAATGTGCGAATCTGCGTCGCATCTACGACCAGCGCACGCAGAACCTTTCCCGCGCATTGGGCAGGCTCGTCGCCAACCGGCAATGGGCGTTTCTGTTCGCCCTCGATCTTCAGGCCACCGCAGACGCCTTTGCCAGGACCGGCATCGACCTGCCGCCGCCGCTGCCGGCTTCCGGCGCCGGCATCGCCCCGATGCACCGCATTCACGACCGGATGTTTCGTTCCACGGTCACCCGAATCCGCCGCGCGCAAGGCTGGCAGGATGACGAGGCGCACGCGTTCGAGGGATTGCGCGAGCTGATCGTCAACGAGGCGCAGCTCGCGCCCGCTTTGCCGCGCCGGATTATCCAGGACGATCAAATCATCTGGGGACGCAGTCCGGTCCGGCTCGACCTCGCCGGCGGTTGGAGCGACACGCCGCCGTACTGCCTCGCGCACGGGGGCAAGGTGCTCAACCTCGCCGTGAACATCAACGGTCAGCCGCCGGTGCAGGTGTTTGCCAAGCTGAGCGAACGCCCGGAGATTGTGTTGCGCTCGATCGACCTGGGAACCGAACAGCGCGTCTCGACGTTCGACGAACTGGCCACCTATCAGCAGCCGTCGGCGGCGTTTTCGCTGCCCAAGGCCGCGCTGGCGCTGGCCGGATTCCTGCCGCGATTCCACCAGACGCGCGAGTTCGCCACGTTGGAAAAACAGCTTGAAGCATTCGGCGGCGGCATCGAGATTTCGCTGCTGGCCGCGGCCCCGAAGGGTTCGGGCCTGGGCACGAGCAGCATTCTGGCGGCGACGCTTCTGGGCGTCTTGAGCGAGCTATGCGGGCTGGGCTGGGACCGGCAGGTGCTTTTCAGCCGCACGCTGGCGCTTGAACAAATGCTCACCACCGGCGGCGGCTGGCAGGACCAGGCCGGCGGCATCTACCGCGGCATCAAGCTGATCGAGACCAATCCCGGCCTGGACCAGAAGCCGACGTTGCGCTGGCTGCCGGAGCATGTGATGGCGGGCGAAGAGAGCCGGAGCCGTGTGCTGCTGTATTACACAGGCATCACGCGCCTGGCGAAGAACATCCTGCAGGACATTGTCCGCGGGATGTTTCTCAACTCCCGGCGCCACCTCGATATCGTCGATGAAATTGCGGCCCATGCGGAAACGACGTTCCACGCCATCCAGACTTCCGATTGGGACGCTCTTTGCGAGTGCGTCCGCAGAAGCTGGGACCTCAACCGACGGCTCGATTCCGGAACGAACCCGCCCGCGGTGCAGGCGATACTGGGGGCTGTGGAGCCGCACCTGGCCGGCGCGAAGCTGCTGGGTGCGGGCGGCGGGGGCTACCTACTGATGTTCGCCAGGAGCGCCGACGCGGCGCATCGGATCCGCACGACGCTGACCGCCCGCCCGCCCAACGCCAAAGCGCGATTCGTGGACATCGCGATATCGGACGTGGGGCTGCAGATTACGCGAAGCTGATTTGCCTTGGGGCTTTTACCTTGATCGAAGAGTTCCGCTTTCACCGGCGTTGCACTCGGTCCCGGCGCATGATATGAAACCCTCATTCTCTCACCGCTCCCATGGAGACCTCATCTCTTCTGAAATTCGTTGCGATTGTTACGATCGCCGCCACGGTGGGATTTCTGATCGGGCGCGGCACGGTCCCATCGAACGATCCGGACACCCGGTCCATACCATTTTCTTCGCCGGCTCCGGCTGCAACCGTTTCCGGCACGCTGCTCGGGATGAGAACCGAAACGATTCCGCCGGCGACCGCCACTCCGACCCCGGACAGCCGGACCCTTGACGACGCAGTGCAGTCGGCTCTGGCGGAAACCAGCACCCGGCTGTGCCTTAAAGAACTGCGCAAAGCGCTCGCCGGGATCGACGCCACGCAGATCCCCGCGGTGCTCGAACGCCTGAAGCCGCGGTGCGGTTCGCACGAGTTGTATTCCATTCAGCTTGAACTGCTGGGCGAATGGGCGGCGCACGATCCGCATGCTGCCCTGAAGTTTGCCGAAAACTATGGACGCGCTTACCGCCAGCAATCGGTCGCGGCGGTGATCCGCGCATGGACGGACACGGAGGAAGCGGGCGTGATGGCGTGGATCGAGTCCCTGCCGAACGGCCCCGACAAGCGGGCAGCGCAATCGGGCTTGCTTGGATCGCTGGCGGAGCGGAGCCCAACCCGAGCCATTGCCCTTCTTCAGACACTTCGCGATTCGCTATCGGAGAACGACTGGAGTCGCGTCTTCTCGACCTTCGCCTCCAGCAATCCCACAGCCGCCGCCCAGGCCGCAATGGCGTTGCCGCCGGGACCGGATCGCAACCGTGCGGTTGCGGCGGTGGCGGATGCCTGGAGCACCGAAGATCCCGCGACGGCGGCGGCCTGGATCAGGCAACTTCCAAAGACCATACGCAACCATGCGGTGGATTCCGTGGTTTGGAAGCTGGCTGGCGTCGATCCCGAGGGGGCGCTGGCGCTGGCGATGAGTCTCCCGGCGGGTTCAGAGCGAGCCAACGCCGTCGCCCCGGCAATTACACGCTGGGCGGAGACCGACCGCGCGGCGGCCATGGCGTGGCTCGATCGCCTCCCGCAAAGCAACACGCGTCAGCAGGCCTTGAACGGTTTGGTCGATCAATGGGCCGGCGCCGACCCTGAAGCAGCGCTTCAATTCGCAACATCGATCGCCGGAACGGCAACCCGCAACCAGCTCGTTTCGCGGGCCTTGATGTCGTGGAGCAACTACGACGTGAACGGCGCGCTTCAGTGGCTGGACGCAAACAGCAAGACTGCCGCCAATACCGAGGCGATCGGCAACCTGGTTTCGACGTTAACGTGGCGCAATCCCGAACAAGCGATGGCGGCGGCAGGGTATCTCCCCGCAGGCGCGGCCCAGGACGCTTACTACCAGTCCATCGGCAACGTATGGGGCCAGAACGACTCCGCGGCGGCGGCGGATCGCGTCAAGGGCATGCGCCCCGGCCCTGCCCGCGACTCCTTCATGCGAGGACTCGCGGTAAGCCTGGCTACTAACGACCCCACTGCCGCAACGCGCATGCTGAACGAGCTGCCCGCGGGAAGCGCGCGTGGAAACGCAACGGTCGAGGTGGCGCGAACGTGGGCGCAGTCCGATCCGGCTGCCGCGATCGCGTGGGTTTCCCAAAGCGCTCCGAGCGAGACTCGCGACAGCGCGCTCGGAAACGTCGTCAGCCAGTGGGCGCAAAATGACAGTCAGGGCGCTTCGGCCTGGCTTCAAACCCTGCCCGACAGCCCATCCAAAGACATCGCCGTTCAGCGCTTTGCCTCCGCCATCCAGCAAAACTACCCGGAGAATGCCGCCGCATGGGCCGAGTCCATCGCCGACCCCGCCATGCGGCGCGCCACGGTCGACGGTATCGTCGGCGACTGGCTGCGCCGCGATACAGACTCCGCCCGCGCATGGATTGAGAAGTCCTCGCAACCCGAGGAGTGGAAGCGAGCGATGCTGAAATAAAAAAGTTGCGTCGAGATCTTGTGTTCTCGGGCTGCGGGGATATTGCTGCTCGGGAAAACTTTAGCCTTACAATCCTATGCGCTTCGATCTCCGCTCCCTCTTCCACGTCGTAACCGTCGCGACGACCGTCGGTTTCTGCTCGGTCCAACCCACGGCACAAGCCGCGCCCCCTCTCGCACCGGCTCCCGCGAACGCCCCCGCGGCGCCGAGACCGGTTGTGCCGCGGCGAAGCGATCAAAGCGCCATGACCCCGTTGAAGAAGGATCCGGCGCGCCACACGCAGTTCATGTATCGCAAGACAGAGGGGGAGATTGGCGTGCTCTTTTTGGGGGACTCGATTACCGATTTCTGGCCGCGCGTGGGTGAGTGGAGCTGGCTGCGGCTCGCCCCATACAAGCCGGCGAACTTCGGCATCGGCGGCGACCGAACGGAAAATGTCCTCTGGCGGATCACCAACGGCGAACTCGACGGCATCTCCCCGAAGGTGGTGGTAATCCTGATCGGCTCCAACAACGTCGGGTTTTACCGGGAAGAAACAGCCGAATGGGCTGCCAACGGGATCAAGAAGGTGGTTGAGACCGTGCATGAGAAGCTGCCCCAGACGAAGGTACTGCTTTTGGGCGTGTTTCCGCGGGGAACCTATGCGGGGCATCCCTGGCGTTTGAAGATCCAGGCGATCAACAAGATCATCTCCGGATGCGACGACGGCGCCAAAACCCGCTATCTGGACATCACCGACAAGTTCGTGGACAAAAAAGGGATACTCCCCCCCGACCTAATGCCGGACGGGGTGCATCCGAGCGCCCACGGATACGATGTATGGTTCGATGCGATGCACCCGTTGCTGGATTCGATGATGGGCGGGAATTAGTTCCACTTTGTCAGCGCTGAGCACGGATGAAACCTATCTGTGTTCATTCGTGTAATCCGTGGTTGATCGGTTGAATGCGAGCTTCTTGAGCGAAGAGGCCTTTGGCGGAATGGGAGGGACCGAGATCGCGGCAAGCAGCGGGGAAGCTCTTTTTCACCGTTTCGTTGGCATTGCCAGCGGCCTTTTTCATGCATTATCATCCCCGCCAAATCAGCCACCATTTATGAGCGATCAAAAATCAGACGGAATGAAATACGCCCCAAAGGGCAAGCCTCAACCAGTTGTCAAACCGGGCGAGTTCCTCTTTGCCGCCGCGCATCTCGACCACGGGCACATTTACGGCCAGTGCAATGGCTTGATGGAGGCCGGCGCGCAATTGAAGTGGGTGTATGATCCCGATCCGGTGAAGGTGGAGGAATTCCAAAAGAGCCACGCCGGCGTCAAAGTGGCGCGGAGCCTGGATGAAGTCTTGGAGGACCCGGAAATCAAGCTCGTGGCCGCCGCCGCGGTGCCGTGCGACCGCGGGCCGATCGGCTGCCGTGTCATGGAGGCGGGGAAGGACTATTTCACCGACAAGACTCCTTTCACCGCCATGGATCAGCTTCAGCACGCCCGGGCCGTCGCCTCGCGCACCGGCAGGAAGTATATGGTGTATTACTCCGAGCGGCTCCACGTGGAGTGCGCCGAATTTGCCGCGCAATTGGTGAGCGACGGCGTGATCGGACGCGTGGTTCAGGTCGCTGGTTTCGGGCCGCATCGGCTCAGTGCGCCTTCGCGCCCGAAGTGGTTCTTCGAGAAAGCCAGGTACGGCGGGATTTTGTGCGACATTGGCAGCCACCAGTTCGAGCAGTTCCTCACCTACACCGGCGCAACCGACGCACAGGTCACCCACGCGGCGGTGGCCAACTTGAATTCGAAGGACTATCCGGAGCTTGAGGACTTCGGCGAAGCGTCATTGATCGCAAACAACGGCGCCAGGAATTACATCCGGGTCGATTGGCTGACGCCGGACGGTTTGCGGATGTGGGGGGATGGGCGAACGTTCATCCTGGGTACCAACGGATACATCGAGATGCGCAAATACATCAACATTGGCGACAAGCTCGTCAGCGGGAACCACCTTTTTCTCGTCACCGACAAGGAAGAGCGGCACATGGAACTGACTGGAAAAGTCGGGTACCCCTTCTTCGGAAAGCTGATCCTCGATTGCCTCAACCGCACGGAACTGGCGATGACCCAGGCGCATGCATTCAAGGCCGGGGAACTATGCTTGCTTGCCCAGCAGCGGGCAGATGCTCTTCGCTAAAGAATGGGGATTCCCACTGAGCGGCCCATTAGGCTGGACTGGCGGTCGGAGGAATAGGACTATTGCGCAAATATGGCCCCAACGACTACAGAGACTCCACCCTACGCTCTCCGGATCAACTGGCGATACATCCTGCCCATTTGCCTGGTTGCCACGCTTGGCGGCTTGCTCTTTGGCTACGACACCGGTGTCATCTCCGGCGCCATCGAACCGCTCACCGCCCGCTTTCATCTGAGCGACTTCATGAAAGGCTTTGCGTCGGGGTGCGTGCTCATCGGATGCGCGGCGGGCGTGCTGCTTGTCGGCTCCATTTCCGATCGGTTCGGTCGCCGTTTTGCCATGTTTCTGGCGGCGGCAATGTTTCTGGCCTCCGCCATTGGCACCGCCTTGCCGCGTGACATCTGGACTTTCATTCTCTTTCGCGTCCTTGGCGGGGTGGGCATTGGCATCGCCTCCATTTCGACGCCGATGTATATTGCCGAGATCACCCCGGCGGGCATTCGCGGACGAATGGTGGCCGTGAATCAGATCGCCATCGTCGGCGGCATCGCGCTGACTTCGTTCATCAACTTCTTCATCGCCAAAGGCGGCGATCAGGCATGGCTCATCGAGAACGGTTGGCGCTGGATGTTCGGCACGGGGGTCGTGCCCAGCGTGTTCTTCGCTTTGCTGCTGTTGCCCATTCCTGAAAGTCCGCGCTGGTTGATTGAAAAAAGGCGCGGTGAGAAGGCGCGGCGGATTTTGGAAAAAGTCGGCGGACAGGAATTTGCGGATTCGGAGTTGGAGAGCATCCAAACCGCGCTTTCGCAGGAAAAAGGCACTTGGAGCGAATTATTCTCCGCCAGGCTGCGGCTGCCGCTGCTCATCGGCGTCCTGCTTGCAGTGCTCCAGCAAGTCACGGGCATCAACGTCTTCATGTATTTCGGCGCGACCATCTTCAGGACCATGAGCGCCTCGACGGGCGTGGATGCCGGTTTGCTCCAGCAGATCATCATCAATGGCGCCGGAGTTTTCTTCACTTTGATCGCGATCGCCACCGTGGACCGATGGGGTCGCAAGCCTCTCATGCTTCTCGGCAGCGTCGGCATGGGAATCAGCCTGCTGGCGATGGGTTTCATGGCGCAAACCTTGACGGATCCCGCGGTCGCCAGCGGACGAATGCTCTTTTTCATCTTGCTTTACATCGGCTGCTTCGGTCTGTCCGTCGGTCCTGTCACCTGGGTCATTCTCGCGGAAATCTTTCCGACGGCGGTGCGCGGGCGCGCCCTCGGGCTGGCGACGTTCTTCCTGTGGACGGCGGATTACGCCGTAACGCAGACATTTCCGATGATGGACGCGAAAGGTTCGTGGTTCATCGCGCATTTCAATCACGCGTTTCCGTTCTACACCTACGCGGCGTTTTGTGTCGCGCTGGTGCTGGTGGTCTGGCGGCTTGTGCCGGAAACCAAGGGCCGGTCCCTGGAAGAGATCGAACGAAGTTGGCTTCAGAATTAGCCCCTTTGAAAATTCTGGGCTGCCAGGAATGCGACGGTACGCAAAATCTCCGGTAGATCCAACGGGCGATAGGTTATCATCGATTCGCTGAAGACGCGCGGGGCTTCGGAGGGAGCCACAAAAAGGCAGCGCCCGGCCAGCGATGGACGCACGCGCTCAATTGCCGCTTCGAACCCCGCCGGGTTCATGCTTGCGGCCTGGAGATCGCAAACGACCGCATCGAAGGCGATCGTCATTGCCGCGCGCACCGCTCCCAGCGGGGTGTTCGTAACTGTGACTTCAATGCAGCGAGCCCTGAGCTGTTCGCCCAGGGCGAGGCTAAGATCTCCGGCGGGATCGACCAGCAACACCGCGCGTCTTGCGCCGTTATTGTTTTGCATGGAGAACACTCTGCCATGGGTGAAACCGCGCGTCGCCCTGTTTATCCGGATGGTATTTTCCCACGGTCGCGTGATGGATCGGCTGACCCGCGCAAAATATTTGAAGATTTTCCAAAAAAAGATTTGCGTTCCCACTGAAAAAGGCGCAAGGTGCTCGTTGTTCCCCCTATGAAGGAAGGCGCAAGGCCCAAAATGCCTTGCGCCTTCTGTGTTTTTGTCCGGGATTGCTCTTTGTTCCAGACACGGTTAGAAACCCTCTCGTGCCTACTGCATCTCCTGCCCGACCGCCCCATTGGTTCGAACCGCTTGCCGGCTTTTCGATATCCCCCGCGGTTTTGCTCCTGGTGTTTGCCCTGATCATCGCCGCGGCGCGCTCGGTGACTTTCTACGAACCGATGGATCGCGATCTGGCCGATTATGCCACCGTCGCGCACGAGCTGCGTTTTGGCAGAAGCCTTTATGCCGACATCCCGGAGCAGAAACCGCCGGCGATTCACCTCACTTTCTACGCTGCCGAGTCGATCGCCGGATACGGCCCCGGCGCGATCTACCTGCTGACCGTCGCCGGTTCGGTGCTCATGCTCCTCGCCACGTATGCGGCGTGCACAGAGTGGTTTGGAAGCCGGGCGGTGGCCCTCTGGGTCGCGGCGCTTTGGACGCTGATTTCCGGCCACATGAATTTGGAGGGAAATCAGCCCAATACGGAGCTTTTCATCAACGGCTTTACGATGTTGGGCATTTTTTGCCTCCTGCGCGCCGGGCGGATGCCGTCTGGCGGATGGCGAGTCTGCGTGCTCGCCGGTCTTTCCTTTGGCTGGGCCGCGTTGTATAAGTGGAACGTCGTAGCGATGCCTGCCCTTTTCGGCCTGGCCTGCGTTCTGGTGCCGCCGCCGGGGAAGTCCCGACTGCGGGCGCTGGGTGAAATGTCGCTGGTGGGCGGCGTCATTCTGGCGATGGTCGCGCTGACTGTGGGATACTTCTGGGCGCGCGGGCATCTCGATGCGTTTCTTGACTTCATGGTGCGCTACAATTCGGCATACGCGGGAAGCCTTGCCGGCAATCTGCTGCACTCGATGACGCTGGAGGCGCTGTTTCCCCAGTGCATGTGGATTACGCTTACGGTGGTAATCGCGTGCTTTTTCGGGCTGGTGCATGGCGCGATGCGCAGGCAATCGGCGCCGGTGGCGGGTTTGATTGCGCTGATGGTCGGGACCCAAATTGCGGTGGCGCTTCCAGGGCGCTTCTTCCCGCATTACTACCAGCTTTGGTTTCCGTGGCTCATGCTGGGAACGGGGTTCGCGCTGGCGGGCCTGGAGACGTTGGCGGACCGGCGTCTGTTTGTCTGCGCTGGCATTCTTATCTGTGGAACGGTCGCGGCACAGGAAGTGCCCAACTATATGCTTTCCGCCAAGCAATGGTCGCAGTCCAAGTTCGGTCTGACGTTTATCTATTCGAACGCTGTCGCGCGCGTGATCGATTCCATCCTTAAGCCCGACGAGACCTTCTTTCAAATGGGAGAGGAGACCGAGCTATACCCGCTCACCGGCCGACGCCCGCCGAGCGAACTTCTGGGGGTGCTGGGCGTTTGCAGAGGCCCGTTTATCGCCCGGTTCCGGAAGCAACTGATCGACGATCTCTCCCGGTCGAAACCCGACCTGATTGTCGCTTCCGCCGTGATTCCGTATCCCGCGCTGATCGACTTCATGAAGGCAAACTATGCGCCGTTTCCTGCGGGAAAAGGCGGACCGCCGGCGATTTTGAAACTTCCGAACCCGAAGAAGCCGACGGGGATGGAGGTCTATTGCTTCTTTGTCCGCCGCGGGAGCGATCTGGAGAGGCGCTATACTGCCTATTGATAATTGATAGTTTTTGATTGTCGATTGACTGCCTGATCGCGGCTGCATCACGTCCGCGTTCCCCGGAACTGGCGGCTTCGACGCCTTTTCACCCCGCATTTCCCTGCACAACCTCAACGCGCGCTTTTGCCGCAATGGAATCGGCCACAGCTTGCACGACCCGCATGTAGGCCACGCCGTCTTCAAAGGTGGGGCGCGGGCGCGGCTGGGAAGGGTGTTTGACGGCTTCGATGAAGTCGTGCTCGACCGTCCAGTGCCGGAGCAGTTCAGGGGGAAGCGGGATCGGTTGGAGCGCCGGGTCGCCGGTCCGCCCCGCGGTGACAAGATCCGCGCGGAAGTCGTAGCGGAGCGCCCCCTGGGTGCCGTAGATCTCCAGCGTGTCTGGTGGCGGGAACGAGGCGACGCCGCTGAATTCCAGCACGCCTTCGACGCCGTTCTCGAACTCGGCCAGGACGTGGACGATGTCCGGGATGCGCACATCGTAATGGTTGCGCCTGCGTTGCACGACTTTGCCGCGGGCGGTGACGGCGCGGATGGGGCCGAGCCAGCGCTGGAGCACTTCGGTGTAAATCCCCAGCGTAAGCACGTTGTGACCGCTGATTTCGATGCGCTGACGCCAGTGCGGCGGCGCGTTTGGATCGAGGAATGACGAGGAAAGACTGTGCAGGCGCATTTCCAGGGGATTGCCAATGAGCCTGTCGGCCAGAAGTTTGCGCATAAGACGGTCGCCGGCCATTCCGTGGGGCGGCGGACAAAGCATGGTGACCAGATGGGGCCGTTTTTGCGCGGCGGCGAGCATGTCGAGCGCTTCGGGCAGGTTCATGGCCATCCGTGCCTGGCAGAAGACGTGTCGACCGGCTTCCAGCGCGGAGACGCAAACCGGCGCGTGCATGAACGGAGGGGTGCCGATCCAGACGATGTCGAGGTCGGGCAGCGCAACCAGTTCCGCCCAGTTCTTGAGCGGGGTGGCGTGGGGTAGGAATTCCTTGCAGAACCGTTCGGAACTCGAATAGGTGGAGTTGGAGACGGCGACAATTTCCACCTCGGGCATGGCGCGCAAGGCCGGCAGGTGACGCTGCTGGACGATTCCGCCTGCCCCGACGATTCCGACACGAAGTTTGGAACGCATGGCCATAGTGTGCAGAAACGCCGGGGTGTCAGTCAAAGAGCTTGTGAAAAAAGTGGGGGCCGGGCCTCGTCCCCACTTCATTTCCCGAGCTCAAAGGGAATGTGCGGCGGGCGGCGGCGTTGAGGGATTCTCCGGTTCGCAACCGGCGAGCACCCTCATTGCCGCGACAAATCCGATCAGCCCTGCCGGCAAGACCAGCGGCAATGCGACGAGCGTGCCGGAAAAGATTCCGAGCGCCAGCAGCATGTACCCGCAGAGAAGCATCAGGCAGACGAGGAGGGTCGACCGGATGCGCATCCGTGAGCAAAACCACGCGAGGACGATGGCGTCCGCGATGATAAACCATTCACCGTATGCCGGAACGCGCCGGATGAACTGCCGGTTCTGGATCGTCGCGATGGCGGCGGCGAAGAGTTCCCCGGGCGATCCGAGGCGGTTGTTGGCAAAGCGCAACGTCTGCGCGCCCGCATCGGTGCGGGCCAGCAGCGCCAGGGAATGCTTCAATCCGGCGACCGGCGCGATCGACTTCTGTTTCGCCTGCGCCTGTTCGGCGGAAAGCAGCAGATCGCTCATGGCAAACCGCACGAGCGGCGCGGAGAAATCGACGGTCATCCGTCCCGCTGTATCGACGGGGATCGACACCGTTTTTCCGAGTTCGATCCGTGTGCCGGGCCGCACGATGACCTCGTCCGGAGTGACGCCGAACCAGAGCATCGCCGCCTGCAACACAAACGACGGCACCGCCTGCCCGCGGTAGCGGAACACCAGAGGGATGCGCCGGACGACGCTTGGGACCGGCTCGCTCGGGCCGCACAAATTCTCAAAGCCGAGCGTGCCGGCAAGCCGGATATCGTCCGCGGGCTGGCGCGCGACGAGCGAGAATTCCTGAAGCTCGGTAATACTCCCCATGACATGGCGCAGCACCGGCATTTCCTGCATCGGCGGCACGACCGAGAGATCGTCCGGCAGGCCCAGATCGGACCCCAACAGCACTTTCGGCGCGCGCAGAAGCTGGTTATGCAGCAGACTTAACTGCTGGGCATCGACGGTTTTCCAGGCCAGCACCGGTTCGATCGCCAGCACCGGCGGATGGAATGGCAGCGCCGCGTTGAGGAAGAGCGAGTAATCCATGGGCGACCACGGCCATGGGGTCTCGCGCAGGTCCTCGTCGGAAATCTGGACGAGCGTCAGCGGCGCGGGCGTCGCCTGCCGTGGCGCGTGAACCCCGAGCCAGCTCTCGAAATTGGCGTCGATGGCGTCGAGCGGCGCGATTCGGGATTCCCGCATGAGGGCCACCCCGGCGAGCAGCGTTAGGAAAACGGTTTGAAAGATGTTGAGGCGCACAGCGAGGGAATTGGTAGCGGGTGAAACCCCGAAGGAATTACAAACCGTAAGGGAAGGGCTGTGTGAATGTCAATTTCGGCGTTGCACGATCGGTGCAATTGGAACTGTTAGACAGGACGAACAAGATTTACAGGATGGCATGCCAACCGCACGCATGAGCGAAGAGGGCGCTTCGAATCCTGTCATCCTGAGACTTGCGAAGAATCTCGCGAAGTGCCAATCGACGCCATTGCACTATTGGCGTTCTCGAAGCTAACGGCGTTGTGACTGATGCAGTTAGCTCTGAAAACATTCGAGGAAAATATTACGTCCGTCCGGCCTCGTGAGATCCTTCGCAAGCTCAGGATGACAAATAATATGGGCCGCTCCGGCTTCTGTGCCCGGCCTCCGAAATTTCGCGCTCGTTCCCAATCTGGAGGTTGGGAACGAGCGCCAAATCCGTGGTTTCGATGAAGCAAAAGTTCGCGTCGGCGAGGGTGCCGACGCCAACACGCGAGGACGCGTGTGCTCCTATTCCGCACCCGCCCCGGGATGCGCCGAGGGCCTGTTCCGCCAGTACGCCGCGATAATGAACACCGCGCCGATCGCCAGCATGAACGCCGAAAGAAACTGTCCGCGCGTCAGACCCAGCGTGAACGGAATACCCACGTCAGGCTCGCGGAATTCCTCGCCGAAAATCCGCACACAGGCATACAGGATGAAAAACGCTCCGGTCACCACGCCTTCGGGCAGCCGCAAACGGGTGCGCAAGAGGAAAAGCGCCAGAAACAACGCCAGTCCCTCCATGCCGGCCTCGTAAATCTGCGAGGGATGGCGCGGATTCAGAATGTGCGAGAGCGCCTCCCGGACCGCCGGCGAGGACCGCGCCGCCTCGACGATTGCCTCGGGGGAACTCAACCGCGGGTCGATTTTCGTCGAGCAAACGTCCACCGCGCGGTCCGCCAGCGCAGGCAGGTCGTAGAGTTCCTTTGGAAACTGGATCGCCCACGGAACGTTGGCGATTCGCCCAAATAACTCGCCGTTGATGAAATTGGCGCAACGTCCGAAGAAGATTCCGATCGGCGCCACGACGCACAGATTGTCCCCGATATCCAGCCAGGCCACCTTGTGTTTTCTGGCATACCAGAGGCTGAACAATGCGACGCCGATAACGCCGCCGTGGCTGGCCATGCCGCCCTCCCAAACGCGGAGAATCCGAAGCGGGTCGTGCAGAACGTCCTGCAACCCGTAAAAGAGCATGTACCCGAGGCGTCCGCCGACGAGCACGCCGAAGAAACACGTTCCGGTGATGAGGTCGGGCACCTGTGCCGGCGGCAGCTTTGAATAACCGCGCCGGGCCAGCCACAAGTAAAGCCAGTACCCGAGCACGAACCCAAGCACGTACCCGAAGCCGTACCAATGAAGGCCGAAGTTGCCCCAGAACCGCACGATGAAAGGGCTTAAGTGATGGACGTAGTAAGCGATCATGGGAATGACGGGAAGGGAAAGAAACGCCAATCCGCCCAAAAGGAAAGCGGATTCGACCTCGAACGGGCGAAGAATGAAAGAGAAGGTGTGGCTGGAATTTCACGTGCGCCAGCGTCTCCGGTGAAAAATGGACTATTCGGCTTGGGAAAGCGGCAAAGGGATGCTTTCCATTACCCACAAATCCGAGGCCGAGCAGGGAGACCAAAGCGGCCCATATTATTTGTCATCCTGAGCTTGCGAAGAGCCTGTCCTGAGTCTGTCGAAGGAATCTCACAGCACGCCAGCCAGCGTAATACCACCATTCACCGTTCTCGAAGCTAACGACCTCGCACGATAGGCCGTCAGTTCCGACTATGCGCCGACTGAAACGAACGTTTGTATCGCCGGGTGAGATCCTTCGCAGGCTGCCAATGAACCTGCCGGTTGCGGGAGGGAGACATCCGACGTTTGCCGTGGGACGTTCGTGAACGCGACAGCGTCTTGGAGTGCGGCAGTCCTGTGCCGCCTTC
>Ga0316219_1001184_pt1 | contig 29635 bp, 24 predicted proteins | sample TBH18003PmetaG_FD_203635 | JGI IMG/M metagenome (GOLD analysis project Ga0316219, IMG submission 203635) | Freshwater microbial communities from Trout Bog Lake, Wisconsin, USA - TBH18003P | ecosystem: Environmental > Aquatic > Freshwater > Lake > Hypolimnion/Profundal zone | place: USA...
GATGCTGGTGGCGTCGGACAACGGGCAGCGGAGCTGGTTTGTCATCGGCGACCAAGCGCGGGATTTCTATCTCCGCGACGAATGGGCAGTGCATCGATACACCTGTGCCCATGAAATGCTGCAGAAAGGAACGACCCAATTACGCGCGGCCGATGTTCCGGCCGGTGCCTGGTTCCGGGACTTCGATCCCAACGGAAAAGAAGTTATCACCGAGGACTCGATGCGTGCGCGCGACAGTCGCTTTGTCCTGACGCTTCTCTGGGTACACGACGCAATCTAGCCGGTAGCCTGAATCTTCCAGCCCGAAACATCTGTCCACCGCGCGGTAAAGGGCACATTTGTGGCCGCAGCGAACAGGGCTGGCTCGGCAAAGGTCCGCAGTCTTTGCAGGACGGCATCCAGCGAAACGGTCTCCAGGCCGTTGCGCCGGAGGAAGGCGGTCCACTGTGCATCTTTGAGCACGGCGAATTCTGGTCGCAGGGCCGGAGGGGTGGAAGTCGGCACTGGGGATTGGCGGCGGGCGAAGGTGCGGGCGATAGCCTCGCGGAGCACGGCGCCGTCAAACTCGAAACGGCGGCTGACAAACCACAGGTCGTAAAAGTCCTTCATCCGGGTGTTGGCTTCTCCGAGCAGCACGACGGCCTCGAGCTTCTCGGCGGCAACGGTGTAGACGGGATAGGCCCGCAGACGCGGGGCAGGAAAATCCAAGAGCGCCGGAAAATTCACTTCTTCCGGTCCCGGGGTCACTTCGTCGCCGAAGCCGATGTCGGCCTGCACAGGGACGCGGATCTTCCCGAGCAGAGCGACAAGATTGACGCGGACCCCAGGATAGGCCGCGCCATCGCGGATCGCTTCAACGTTTACCGTGTCCGCCTGAAACTCCAATCCGTCCGGCTCCACCGGCGCCCCACAGACTTCAATGAAAACCTGTTTCAGGCTGTCCACGTCACTGGGGCCAAACCCGAGCAGGTCCACATCGCGGGTCGGCCGGTGTGTCCGCTCCGACCAGACCGCAAAGAGCATCGCCCCTTTCAGAACAAAGCTGGCGGCATGCGCGGAGCGGCTCAGACGATACAGCAGTCGTTCGATCCCGAACCGCGCCAGCACGAGGTCAAACGGCTCGCCGCGCACCTTGCTCACGTTGAGGAGCCGCTGCCGGACAGAGGCGGGGAGATTCTTGATGGGGGCGCTCACGTGAGGGACTCCAGATAGGGTCGCATGACCAGTGCTACGCGGTTGATGCGGGCAAAGCGGTTGAGTTCATCCATGGTGACGCGGCGGGAGCGCCACGCCTCGCGCAGCGCGTCCAGGGCAACATCGAGGCCGACTCTTCTCCGGAATTTAAAGCAGTCGGCCACCGTTTTGGCGGCTGAATAGATTCGCACAGGCACGCCTTCGATCTCGTGGGTTACAACCCCCTCGGTCAGGGCGGAGCCCGAGAATCGGACGATGCTGAGTTCAATCTGGTCGATGCTGGGCCGCCACGTTTTCGGGCCAATGGCCATCCAGACCTGGTGGGGCGTCTGGGTGGTAATTCCGTGGAAGCGCAGGGCGGTGAGCAGGCAGAAGACTCCCTGGGGCACCCGCTTGCTCACAGTGGCCAGGGTGTGATGCTCGGTGATGTCCCCTTGGGGCAGGAGGTACAGGCCACGGCCCGCCCGTTCGATTTGCCCAATGGCGAGAGCCTGCCGAATCTGCATCCGACTGAATCCGGAGCGAAAAAGATCTCGGGAACGAAGAAGGGTAGTCTTCGTAAAGGCCTGGCGGATGTCTGGTTGAGGTTGGTTCATTACAATTCCTAGGTAGTTATTAATATCTTCCTAGGTTTTGTAAAGTCTGTCCTTGCCGCCCAATAGAATGAGGACTCGTCCCGTTGCCTCGTCATGTCCGTTTAGTGCCTATTTTTGGCCGCTGCAGCCCTAGTCCCGCGCGCGCCAGTCAGCTAGAATCAAAGGTGGAAGTCAGGGCGAATGGTCCGTGTCGCCTCTGCGCCAATGCCTCCATACCGGAACCTCAAGCCACTTCCGAGATAATGCGCGAATCGCCATCGCAAAAACCGCCCACCCGCCAAGGCAAGGCAGCGATTATCTGAAATAATCGCGCACCCATTTCCATCATAGGCTGTGGGAATGCCTTCGGGTATTCATCGGCGTTCCGGCGGCTCGCCCAACTTCACGATCATTTTCCCGATATTTTTCCCGGAAAAAAGTCCGATGAATGCGCCCACCGCTTGGTCGATCCCATGGACCACGGTTTCCTTGTTTTTCAGTTTTCCCTCCCTGAAATACCCGCCGACTTCTTTCTCAAATTCACTCCGTCGATCCATCCAGTCGCGCACGATTAGCCCTTTCATCGTCAGCCGCTTCGTCGTCACGTTAAACAAGTTTGACGGACCGGGCCGCGGTTTCTCCTCGTTGTAACCGGAAATTCCGCCGCACGCGATGATGCGACCATGTTCGCGCAAGGCCGTGAGCGCCGCCTCAAGCGTTTCGCCACCCACGTTGTCGAAATAGACATCGATTCCGCTAGGAGCCTCGATCGTCAGCTGATCGGCGACCGACCCAACCTTGTAATCGAACGCGACATCAAACCCGCATTCGTCCCGTAGAAACAGGACCTTCTCGATTGAGCCAGCGGAACCGATGACGCGGCATCCGCGCAACTTCGCCAGTTGCCCGGCTACGTTTCCGACTGCGCCCGCGGCTCCGGAAATGTAGATCACGTCGCCGGCTTTAACTTCCACGAGGTTCAGCCCCGCCCACGCTGTCATGCCGGTCATGCCGAGCGCGCCGAGATAAACAGAAAGTGGCTGAGTTTCCGGACTGACCCGGTGCAATTCTTTCGGCGCCGCCACAAAATATTCCCGCCATCCATAGTTCGAGGTGACAATATCGCCCGGCTTGAATTCCCCGGCATTCGATTCGATGACCTCGCCGACGGCACCGCCGTCGAGCACCTCGCCCAGCTCGAAGGACGGGACATACGACTTCCCTTCATTCATGCGGCCACGCATGTAAGGATCCACGGACATGAAGAGATTTCGAACCATCACCTGGTGCTCTTCCGGTGGCCTGACTTCGCTCTGGGCGAGCAAGAAATTGCCCGCGTTGGGAATCCCCTTCGGTCGCGAGGCCAGCCGGATCTCACGGCTGATCATGACTGTTTCCATATTTCCGAAAATCGGTTGTTCCTCCCGGAGCCGATCACTGATGGTGATCCAATGAATCGGGTTTGCCGCGGCCGAGAATTTCCTTCGCGCGAATTGCCTCCTCCAGCGTGCCGTGCGCGATCAGCACGAACTTGCCGGCCTTGAGCGCGGTTTCGTAGCGCAAAATGCTGTTGTCCGGGATGCCCATGGCGAACAAGCCGGCACAGGCGGCACTCATGACTCCGACTGCGGCGGCATTTTCCAGCGCACCGACGATCAAACTCACCAACGGCCCCGCCACCAATGTCGGCCCCAGTCCCGGGATCCAAAAGAAAGCGGAGCCAAACAGCAGCCCCCATATCCCGCCCCAGAATGCACCAGCCTTGCCCCATGCTTTCAGCCAATGACGGCAACTCCGGGGCTGCGCCCCGTCGTGTCTGACCTCAAACGTTGGCAGACCTCTTTCCTTAGTTAACGAGGCGCAATTCACCAAGATGGTTGGGAGAACCAAGTGCCCGCCGACCTCCGCACCAATTATGACCGCTCGCGGAGTCGCGCTCGAAACTGCTGAAAGAGGGAAAGAATAGCGGGACAAATACGGGACACACCGTTTTTTTATAGTCGGCTAAAATCCCGTAATCTACTTATAATCAAGTGGCTGCCCGACGTGGATTCGAACCACGACTAGGCGAGTCAAAGTCGCCTGTGCTACCATTACACCATCAGGCAGAGATGGAGCGCCAAAGAGTGCTCCCGCCCCCGTGACGGTCAAGGCCCTACTTCGTCCCGTAGTGCGGGACTACGAAGGGCAGGGCGGAACCGAGGTGGAGAGACTGACTGAGGCACTGATGGCGTAAGCGTGAGCAAGCTCACCGCCTTCGCGATCCGCCTCACAACGACGCGGCTTTGGCCTTCGCCTTGCGCGGACGGGCTTTCGAGTCGGTTTCGGGGACCACGAACGGCCCGAAGAAGCCCGCTTGCGTGGCGGGAAAGCTGCCGCGGAGCCGGACGCCGGCATCCTCGTGCGTCTGCTCGCGGATGGAGCCGAGCTGATGCAGCTTGGCGATCACGTCGTAGCGGTTGTGCGGAACGAACAGCTCGGTCTCGCCGGTGGTGTCGGCGATCTGCTCGATGCAGGCCTCGGTGAGGTCGTCAAGGCCGGCCTTGGTATGCGCGCTCACAAAAAGGGCGTCGGGGACGAGCTGCTTGGCGCGGCGCTTCATCGCGGGCGTGGCGACGTCGACCTTGTTGAAGACGGTGATCATGGTCCGGTCGCCGGCGCCGAGCTCCGCCATGACCGCGAGCGTGGTGGCGTGGTGATGCTCGAAATTCGGGTTCGTTACGTCGATGACGTGGATGAGGAAGTCCGCGACGACGACCTCCTCGAGCGTGGCCTTGAACGCCTCAACGAGACCGTGGGGCAGGCGGCGGATGAAGCCGACGGTGTCGGTGATCAGCAGCTTGTGGTTCCCCCGCAGCACGAGGGAGCGCGTCGTCGGGTCGAGCGTGGCGAAGAGCTTGTCCTCGGCGAGGACGTGGGCGCCGGTGAGGGCGTTGAGGAGGGAGGACTTGCCGGCGTTGGTGTAGCCAACGATGGCGGTGGTGGGAACGGGGACGCGCAGGCGGCGGCGGCGCTGGACGCCGCGCTGTTGGACGACCTCGGCGAGTTCCACCTTGAGATGGGCGATGCGGTCGCGCACGAGGCGGCGATCCTGCTCGAGCTGGGTTTCGCCCTCGCCACCCATGGAGCCCTTGCCGCGCTGGCGGGAGAGGTGGGTCCAGGCGCGCGTGAGGCGCGGGAGCGAGTATTCCATGCGGGCGAGGGCGACCTGCAGGACGGCCTCGCGCGTGTGGGCGCGGTCGGCGAACACCTCGAGGATGACCTCCTCGCGATCGATGACGGCCAGCTCGGACAATTCCTCCCAGTTGCGCTGCTGGGCGGGCGAAAGATGCTCGTCGAAGACGATGACGTCGGCGCCGTCGGCCTTGGCCATGTCGGCGAGTTCCTTGGCCTTGCCGCTGCCGAGGAGCAGGGCGGGGGTGGGCTGACGGAGATGGACGAGCGTGGAACGGACGACGGTGATCCGGAGGTTCTCGACGAGTTCCTTGAGCTCACCGAGCAATTCCTGGCCCTCGCCCTCTTCCATCTTGCTGGTCTGCACGCCGATCAGGAAAGCGCGCTGGAGATTGGTGGGCTTGTCGGTGAGGAAGTCAGCCATGGGAAAGGTGCACAGTGGTTGGAGACGAACGTGCGGTCAACTGGCCTCGGAGGATTAGCCGCAAAGAGCCACAAGAAGCGCAAGAATTCCGAACCAAATCCTATTCAGGAAACACGGAAAGTAATGCGTCGAGGTTCCCAGTTTCCGCCCTTTTGCGCTTCCGCAATCTGCCTTGGAAATTAAACCGGAGTTTTGTGCCTCTTGCGCATCTTCGCGGCTAAATCTTGTCTCATGCTGCGTGATAAATGACCGGCGTCATCTTGCCGTTCATGACGGCGCCCACCTCGACGTCGGCCGCAAAGACGTTGCGGTCGCCTTCGCGCGCCTTGGTGTGGGGCGCGATCAGGCGCATATCCTCGTCCATGTAGATGATCGTCATGACGGCGCGCGGCGTCTTGGTGGTGTTCGGGCCCGCGCGGTGGAAGGTCCAGCCGTAGTGGAAGCTCACCTCACCGAGGTCGAAAGGCGTGTCGTTGAGCGGGTAATTCATTTCCTTCAGCGAGCGGCCAATCTTGACCTCGCTCTCGTCGCTGATGGCGAGTTCGCGGCCGGCCTCGAACTTGTGACTGCCAATGGAAAACGCCAGCGGACCCATTTCCTGCGGCACGGCCTGCAGGGGAATCCAGGCGGTGACGCTGTTGGCGTTGCTCATCGGCCAGTAATACTGGTCGGCGTGCCACGGCGTGATGCCGCCGCCGGCCTCCTTGTAGAGCGCCTGGTCGTGATACATGCGCACGCCGCGGACGCCGAGGAGCTCGGCCGCCATGCGGGCGAGGCGCTGGCCCCAGCAGAACTCCTTCACCGTTTCGTTCTTGGTCCAGATGTTGCCGACTTGGAGAAAGGCCTTGTTGTAGGTGTCACGCTGCTCGATCGGCAGGTGCATGGTGTTCAGCCGAAACGTCTCGGCCGTGATGACGGCGCCGTAATAGGCGAGGGCCTCGGGCGAGAGGACGTGCTTGAGCTTGATGAAGCCATCGCGGCGAAACTGCGCGATTTGCTCAGCGGTCAGCGGGTAGGGGGAATTGATGTCGGGTTTCGCCATGGCGGGATGTGCTGTGAGGCATCGACTCCGCGGCGGCAAGCCCCGGTCGGCCGGGCCGGATGATATTTCAAAGCTGCCGGGTGGGCTGCGGGGAGCCTTGTTCATACCGGTGCTCGTGAATCATGCGTAAAAACACCCCGTCGCGTGCGCTTTACATACTTTTGACAGGTGCGGGCTTGAGCCCATCGGGGAAACCCCCACGCTCGGATTTCCGCCCATGACCAAGCGTAAATTTTTAGTCATCGATGACGAGGCTGACATCTGCGAAATGACCAAACTCCTGTTGGAGCGGTCGGGGCATGAGGTCACCTGCACGACGGACAGCCGGAGCGCCGCGCGGCTGCTGAAGGAGCAGGCGTTTGATGCCGTGATCACGGACATGCTGATGCCGGACAAGGACGGGTTGGAAGTGATGGCTGACCTGAGGCACAATCACCCGGGCGTGCGCATTATCGCATCGTCGGGCGGCGGCCGGGTCTCGAGCGACAGTTACCTGCACATCGCGCGGAAAAGCGGCGCGCACGCCCTTTTGTCGAAGCCCTACACGCTCCAGGAGCTGCTGGCGTGCGTGGAGGAGGCGTTTCGCCCGGCGGCGACCGCCGCGCCTGCGGCCAAGCCGGCGGCTTGAGCCGGGACTCCGCGCTTAGCGCGCGAAGAGGACGCAAACAGGCAGCGGGACCGTGGCCGCGTGGCCGGTGGACGTGAGCTGGCCGGTGGCGGGATCGACGCGGAACACGGTGAGCGAATTGGAATTCTGGTTCGCGCACACCAGCCACGCGCCGTCGGGCGAGAGGGCGAAGCTGCGCGGGTTCCTGCCGCCGCAGGGCGTGATCGCGACGAGCGTGAGGCGCCCGCTGGCGGCGTCGACGCCGAAGATTGCGATGCTGTCGTGTCCGCGGTTGGACGCGTAGACAAAGCGGCCGTTGGGATGCAGGCGGATTTCCGCGCCGGTCGAGCTGCCCTTGAAATCCGGAGGCAGGGTCGAGAGCGACTGGCGCAAGGTGAGCGCGCCGGTGGCCGGATCGTAGTCGAACGCCAGCACGGTGCTGCCCATTTCGGTGACCGCGTAAGCGTGGCAGCCGTCGGCGCCGAACACGCTGTGGCGCGGACCCGAGCCCGGCGGCGTGGCGACCGCGGGCGGGGTGGCGGGCGTAAGCCTCGATTGAGCGGCATCGACACGGTAGGTGAAGATTCGGTCGAGTCCCAGATCGCAGACCAGCACGAAACGCCCGTCGGGCGAGAGCGTCACGGAATGCACATGCGGCGAGGCCTGGCGCTCGGGATTCAAGCTGTGGCCGGTGTGCTGGATGACGTTCGGGGAACCGAGCGTGCCGTCGGCCAGCAGGGGCATCGCGGCGACGATGCCCGTGTGGTAATTCGCGACGAGAAGCGTGCGTTGCGTGGGATCCACGACGAGGTGGCAGGGCGCCGCGCCGCCGGAGGATTGGGGTGTCTGCAGCGGCGAGAGCGTGCCGCGGGTGGAATCCACGCGGAAGGCGGCCGCCATGGCGTCGGACTCGCTGACGGCGTAGAGGATTTTCCCGTCCGGCGTGAAGGTGATCCAGGACGGATTGGGCGTGGTGGCGGCGAGCACGGGCGCGGACAGGGCGCCCGTCGCGGCATCGAGCCGCACCGCATAAATCCCCTGGCTCGTCGTGCGCGTATACGTGCCGAGGAAGATCAGGTGTTCGGCGGCGGCAGAAGGTAGGGTCATGAGCAGGAAAAGCAGCAGGCGCATGGAGGGAGCGGCACTCACGCGGAGGCGACCGCTTCCTTGAAGTGGCGGCGGCACATCGGCACATAACGATCATTGCCGCCAATTTCAACCTGCGCGCCCTCGGTGACGGCCTTGCCGTCGGCGGCGATGCGGAGGTTCATCGTGGCCTTGCGGCCGCAGTGGCAGATGGTCTTCAGCTCGATCAGGTCATCCGCCAGTGCGAGGAGCGCGGCGCTGCCGGGGAAAAGCTGGGCCTGAAAATCCGTGCGCAGCCCGTAACAGAGCACCGGGATGCGGAGGAGATCGGCGACATCGGACAGCTGCTCGACCTGGATGCGCGTGAGAAACTGAGCCTCGTCCACGAGCACGCAGGCGACGGGCAGGGCGGTGTGGGCCGCGCGCACGATGTCCAGTAGCTGGTCGTCCGACTGGAGGGGAGTGGCCTCGCCGCTGAGCCCGATGCGCGACTCGATCCGGCCGACGCCGGCGCGGGTGTCGCACGCGGGCGTGAACACCAAGGTGCGCATGCCGCGTTCGCGGTAGTTGTAACTCGACTGGAGGAGCACGGTGCTCTTCCCGGCGTTCATGGCCGAATAGTAGAAGTAGAGCTTCGCCATGGCCGGGAAGTTTTTCGATCCGGTGGAAAAAAGCCAGTTCCGCCTTCGTCAGGCGTTGCCCGGCGAGTTGAAAGCTGAAAGTCCCAGATTGAAAGCAGCGCTCCCCGCGACCGGTCGCCGCGGGCTCCGGCATTCAGCTTTCAACGCTCCACTCTCAACCAAGCGCGCCGATGCCCGGCGCGCAGTCCAGCGTCAGCGCAACGGCGCCATGGTGGCGGTCTCGAAGCTGGCCTGGCGGCGTGCGGCCTCGGCGACCTGGCGGTGGGCGGAGAGTTCGGCGATGACCTCGTCGACCTCGCGTTCCTTCACGTAATGCTGGGCGGCGTGGACGCGGAGCTGGCGCCAGTATTTCGCGAGGATGGCGCGGCCGGCATCGATGCAGGCCTCGCGCACCTCGCCGCCCTCGCGCAGGAGGGCGATCATGCCGGTGGCGCAGAAAATGCGGGCCTCGGTTTCGCAGGCCTGCGTCTCGGTGGCGCACTGGTGGTCGGTGAGCTTGGCGAGGCCGTCGACCCAGGTGGCGTCGCGGAAGGCGGGGGCGCCGGGCAGCTGCAGGCCGTCGGCCTGGCTGTCGCAGAGGCGGACGAATTCCTTTTGCACCTCGGCCACGCCGGCGATGCCGGCCTGCATGGCGAGGACGGTGGCGCGGAGATTCGTGATCGCGCGGCGGCGGGTTTGCTGGACGAGGGACGGCTTCTGCTGGGAAGCGGTGCCGCCCTTGACGAGGACGTTGAGCGCATGCGCATCGCGGGCCAGGGCGACGGCGAGCTCGTGCAACGCCTGCACGGCGTGCTCCCAGTTGGTGACGGTCATGGACGCCTCGTGGCAGATGCGGAAATCGGAGCTGCTGGCCGGCAGGTAATTCTGGAGGGCCTTTTCGATGTCCTCCTTCAGCCAGGCGTCGATTTGCGTGATCTGGTCAAGCCGACCCTGGAGACCGGCCTCGTTGTCGAGGGCGGCGCGGAGCGACGTGCGAAACATGGAGCGCGTTTCGCTCGACGCGAGCATGCCGAACGGCGGGCGCGTGGTGAGAATCCGTTCCTTCGTCGAACGAATCTTATCCAGCTCTTCCGTGAGGGATTCACGGCAAAGATTTGCATAGGCCTCGTCCTGGAGGAGAGAGGCTATGGCGGCGGGTAAGGCGTTCATGGGTCGAACCGTGGCGGCTATGAGTGGCATGGATGCCGGAACCCGTCAACCCAAGGCACAGCGTAGTATTACCCAAAATTGTGCGCCGCACCGGGAATTGTGGATGCGGCCGGCGAGAAATTTCACGGGGAAAACTCTTTCCGTGGCGGGGGGACGTCGCTTTAACCGAGGCGGATTGCCCGCCGATGAATCGCCCCTGCCGTTGGATGGAAATTTTCGCCCTGCTGTCGCTCGGTGCGGGCACGGTGTGCGGTGTGCCGGCGGCCACTGACCCCATGAAACTCACGCTGACCGCGCCCATCGCGACGTGGGACGAAGCCATTCCGCTCGGCAACGGCCTGCTCGGCGGGCTGCTCTGGGGCGGCGCAGGCACGCTGCGGCTCTCGCTTGACCGCGGCGACCTGTGGGACGAGCGGCCCGCGCCCGGCGATCCGCTGCGCCACTACACCTATGCGCAGATCCGCGAGCGGGTGGCGGCGCGCGACAACGCCGGCATCAGCAAGGTCGTGGACGGCGCGTATTTCTCCGACCACCCGACGAAGATTCCCGCGGGCCGGCTCGAGCTGGACCTCGCGCCCGGCCAGACCGTGACGCAATTCGAACTGGATCTCGCGACCGCGACCGGGCGCGCGACGCTGGCGGCGGGCGGCGCGGTGGAGGCGTTCTTCAGCGCGGACCAACCCGTGGCGCTGCTGCGCGTGCCCGGCGCCGTGCCGCGCGAACTTCGGCTGCTGGCGCCGCTGGCGGTGAAGAAAATCGGATTTCCTGATCCCGTGCGCGGATCGGCGGCGAACGCGCAGTGGTTCACGCAGCAGACGGCCGAGGGGCACGTTACGTGCGTGTATGTGGCGACGCGGCGGGAAGGCGACACCACGCTGGTGGCGACGACGGTGACGTTTTCGCCGCACGACAGGGCGGATGAGGTCGGCGCCGCGCGCAGCCGAGTGGAGGCGGCGCTTGCCGCGGGCTACGCGGCGCGGCACCAGACGCACGCGGCGTGGTGGCGGGATTTTTGGGCGCAATCGGACGTCGTCGTGCCGGACCCGCAGGTGCTGCAGCACTATCACCTCGTGCAATATTTCTACGGCGCGGCGTCCCGCAAAGGCGCCCCGCCCATCCCGTTGCAGGGCGTGTGGACGGCGGACGCGGGCGAGCTGCCGCCGTGGAAGGGCGACTATCACCACGACCTGAACACGCAGATGACCTACATGGCCTACCAGGCGGCGGGACACATGGAGGAAGGGCGCGTGTTTTTGGACTTCATGAACGAACGGCTGCCGGTGTTCCGCTCGTTCGCCAAGGATTTCCTCGGTCAGCCAGGCGCGGCGGTGCCGGCGGTGATGTCGCTGGACGGAGCGGCGCTGGGCGGCTGGGCGCAATACAGCCTCGCGCCCGTCAACGGCGCGTGGGTGGGGCATCTTTTTTACCTTCATTGGCGCTACACGCGGGACGAAAAATACCTGCGCGAAGTGGCGTATCCGTGGTGCCGCGAGATCGGGACGGCGCTGCGCGGGCTGCTGAAACCGGACGCGAATGGCGTGCTCGTGCTGCCGCTGTCGTCGTCGCCGGAGTCATTCAACAACGACCTGCGCGCGTGGCTGCAGCCGAACAGCAACTACGACCTGATGTGCCTGCGCATGCTGTTCCTCGGCAACGCCGAGATGGCCGCCGAGCTCGGCGACACGGCGGGAGTGCTGCAATGGCACGACCTCGCCCGCCGGCTGGGCCCGTATCACGTGACGGACAAGGGCGTGCTCAAGCTGAACGCAACGGAGGAGCTCACGTTCAGCCACCGGCACTTCGCGACGCTGATGGCGATTTATCCGTTCAACCTGCTGACCATCGAAGGCCCGCCAGCGGACCGTGCGGTCATCGCGGCGACGATCCCGGAGATCGACCGGCTCGGCGTAGTGGAGTGGTGCGGCTACAGCTACACCTGGATGGCGGCGCTGCGGGCGCGCATCAACGACCCGGAGGCGGCGCTCTGGCATCTCAAGGCGTATTTGCACGCGTTCATCCTGCGGAACGGTTTTCACGCGAATGGCGACCAGACCAAGTCGGGCTTTTCCGCGTTCGACTACCGGCCGTTCACGCTCGAGGGCAACTTCCTCGCCTGTGCGGCGGTGCACGAGATGCTGCTGCAGAGCTGGGACCCGGCGGCGGGTGGCGGCGGCTGGGGCACGATCCGGATTTTCCCGGCGGTGCCGTGGCGCTGGCATGACGCGGCGTTCAACGAACTCGTTGCCGAGGGCGGGCACCGCGTGTCGGCGCGGCGCGAGAATAATGCGACGGTGTGGTTGCGCGTGACGGCGGCGCGCGCCGGGGACGTGCGGATTCGCGACAACTTTGGCGGACGCGTCCCGCACTGGTCGCGGCCGGGAGCGAGGAAAGTCGGCAACGACTTCGTATTCAGCGTCACAGCGGGTGACGTGATCGAGGCGACGCTCGACAAGCCGACGGAGATCCCGCCGGCGCCGGCGAATGCATTTCTCGACGACGTGCCCAAGCCGCCCCAGCATATCGGGACGCGCATGACCTACTGATCCCGTTTTTGTCCCATGCACTTCGAACTCACCGCGCCCATTAACCGTTGGGACGAGGCGATTCCGTTGGGCAACGGCATGCTGGGCGGGCTGCTGTGGGGCGACGGCAACATCCTGCGGCTCTCGCTGGATCGCGGCGACCTGTGGGACGAGCGGCCGGCGCCGGGCGATCCGCTGGGGCAGTTCACCTATTTCCGGATGGCGGAGCTGGTGGCGCAGAAGAACAACGCCGCAATTTGCGAGATCGTGGACCAGCGCGGCTACGGGCAGCCGCACCCGACAAAAATTCCCGCGGGTCGGATCGAACTGGAGTTCGCGCCCGGGGAGAAGGTCGCGAGCTTCTCCCTCGATTTTGCCACGGCGACGGGCCGGGCAACATTTGCGGCGGGCGGCCGGGCAGAGGCGTTTTTGAGTGCGGCGCAACCGGTCGCCGTGGTGCGCGTGGGCGGGGTGGCGTTGCTGTCGGCGAGGCTCGTCCCGCCGGTGGCCGTGCGGAGACTGCATTATCCGGAGGCCGAGCACGGAGCGGATGGAACGGCGCAGTGGTTCGTGCAGGCGACGGCGGACGGGGACAAGTTTTGCGTCTACTGCCAGAGCCGGCAAATGGCCGATGCGACGCTGCTGGCGGCAGCGGTGACTTTTTCGGCAGCGGATGGCGTGCATGTGCTCGCGGTGGCGCGGGCACGGGTGGAGGCCGCGCTGAAGGCCGGCTTTGCGGCGTTGCAAAAGCCGCATCTCGAGTGGTGGCGGGTGTTTTGGGCGAAGTCGTCTGTCACGCTCCCGGACGAGGCTGTGCTGCGACACTACCAATTCGGACAATATCTTTACGGTTCGGCCTCCCGCGCCGGCGCGCCGCCGATGCCGTTGCAGGGCGTGTGGACCGCGGACGAGGGTGAGTTGCCGCCGTGGAAGGGCGATTATCACAACGACCTGAACGCGCAGATGACCTATCTGGCGTACCAGACGTCGGGGCGTTTCGAGGAAGGGCGGGCGTTTCTCGACTTCCTGAACGCTCGGCTGCCGGCGTTCCGGGAGTTTGCACGGAAATTCTACGAGACGCCCGGCGCGGCGGTGCCCGGGGTGATGAGCCTGGCGGGCCGGCCGCTGGGCGGTTGGGCGCAATACAGTCTGTCACCCACGTCGGGCGCGTGGCTCGCACACATGTTTTATCTGCACTGGCGCTACACGCGGGATGACAAGTTCCTGCGGGAAGTGGCCCTGCCGTGGTGCCGGGAGATCGCCGAGTGCCTGTCGGCGCTGATCGGACCGGACTCGCGCAGCGTGTTCGTGCTGCCGCTGTCCACGTCGCCCAAGGCGTGGAACAACGACCAGCGCGCCTGGCTGCAGCCGAACTCGACGCACGACCTGCAGTGTCTTCGGATGCTGTTCCTCGCGTTGCACGAAATGGCCGACGCGGCGGGTGAGGATGATGAAACCACGCGCTGGCGGCAGCTCGCAGCGGGGTTGGGACCGATCCCGGTGAGTGTGAATGGGCTGATCATGCTGGCGGCAAACGAGGATCTCACCTTCAGCCACCGGCATTTCTCGACGCTGACGGGGCTGTATCCCTTCAACCTGCTGTCCGTCGAAGGCTCGGACAAGGAGCAGGCGCTCATTCGGCGGAATCTCGCGGAAGTCGAGCGGCTGGGCGTGGGGGAGTGGAGTGGGTTCAGCTACACGTGGATGGCGGCGTTGCGCGCGCGGGCCGGCGAGGCCGAGTCGGCGCTCTGGCACCTGCGGGCCTTCCTGCATGCGTTCGTGTCACGCAACGGCTTTCACCTCAACGGCGACCAGACGAAGTCGGGCTTTTCCACGCAACAGAACCGGCCATTCACGCTCGAGGGCAACCTGCTGTTGGGCGCGGCGGTGCATGAGATGCTGCTGCAGAGCTGGGACGCGCATCCCGGCGGCGGCGGCTGGGGCACGATCCGAATTTTTCCCGCGATGCCCTGGGCGTGGCACGACGCGGAATTCACCGACCTCGTCGCCGAGGGCGGCGTCAAGGTCTCAGCGCGGCGCGAACAGAACGTCACGACGTGGTTCCGCGTGATCGCCCCCCGCGATGGCGACGTGCACGTTCGCGACAATTTTGGCGGCCGGGAGCCAAAGTGGTCCCGCGCGGGCGTGCGCCGGAGCGGCCATGACTTCGTGATCCCGTTGAAAGCCGGGATTCCGGTCGAGGGGATGCTGCCCTCGGCGGATTCCGTGCCGCCGGCACCGGCGGAGGCTTGCACCGAGGAGGCGCCCAAGCCGCCGGTCGATCCGGGAGTGGCGATGTATCCCTGATTCTGCCATGCAGTCCACCCACGTGCACTTTCTCTGCCGGCTGCTCCGCGTCCTTGCGATGCTGTCCGGTTCAATCCTCCCCGCCACCATGCCTGCTGCTGATTCCCCCGCTGTCACGTCTTCCGAATGGCTCGGCTGCAAACGCCTCGATTTTGTCGTCGAAGGCCGGCCCGCGCTGCTGATTGTCCCGAACTCGCCGGCGCCGGGCCATCCGTGGATCTGGCGGACGGAGTGGTTCGGCGATTTTCCGCAGGTGGACCTGGCGCTGGTCGCGCGGGGCTGGCACGTGGGCTACATGAACGTGAAGGACATGTATGGCTGCCCGCGTTCCATGGCGCTGCTCGACGCGTATTACCAACGGGTGACGAAGGACTATGGCCTGGCGCCGAAGGTGGTGATGGAAGGATTCAGCCGCGGGGGTCTCTACGCGTTCAACTTTGCGGCGACCTGGCCCGGTCGCGTTTCGGCGATCTACCTCGATGCGCCGGTGCTGGATCTCAAGAGCTGGCCTGGACCGAAGCATCCATTGTGGGCCGAGTGCCTGGCGAGTTACGGGCTGACGGCGGAGCAGATGGTGACCGCGAAAGTCAGCCCGATTGACCGGATCGAGCCGGTGGCCCGCGCGGGCATCCCGATTTTCGGCGTGAGCGGCGATGCCGACGAGGCGGTGTCCTACCGGGATAATTTGGCGGTGCTCGTGACGCGCTACCGTGCGGCGGGCGGAACGATCGAGGTCGTCATCAAGCCCGGTGGAAAGCATCACCCGCATAGCCTCGTGGATCCGGCGCCAATCGTGGAGTTTTTACTGCATCACGCGCGTTGATGTAGGTCGGGCTTTACGCCCGACATCCTCCGACTTCCTGTCGGGGATAAACCCCGACCTACACCAAACCGACGCATTAGCGGAGTTTGGCACAGGCCGCGTGGCGCGGGCACGTGACCAGGTGGTCGTTGACCATGCCGCTGGCCTGCATGAAGGCGTGGCAGATGGTGGAGCCGACGAACTTGAAGCCGCGCTTGAGCAGGTCGCGGCTCATGGCGTCGCTCTCCGGCGTGCGCGTCGGGGCGTGGTGCAGCGTGCGGCGGTGGTGGACGATCGGCCGGCCGCCGGCGAAGGCCCAGAGGTAGCGGTCGAAGCTGCCGAACTCCTGCTGCACGGCGAGGAAGGCGCGGGCGTTGCCGATGGTCGCGGCGATCTTGAGACGGTTGCGGACGATGCCGGCGTCGGCGAGAAGGCGGGCGACCTTGCGGGCGTCGTAGCGGGCAATCTTGGCGGCGTCGAAATGGTCGAAGGCGCGGCGGTAGTTCTCGCGCTTGTTGAGGATCGTGGACCAGCTCAGCCCGGCCTGGGCGCCCTCGAGGATCAGCAACTCGAAGAGCGCGCGGTCGTCATGCAGCGGCACGCCCCACTCGGTGTCGTGGTAGGCGATGTCGAGGTCGGTCTTGGGCCAGGGGCAGCGGGCGGGTTTCATGAAATGAAACCCGAAAGTACAAGTACCAGGTGCCAGGTAACAAGAACTCAGCGGCGTTCCGCCTCTTGGTACTTGCTACGTGATACTTGCTACTTCGCGGATGCGCCTCAGCGCATGCGCGCGAAGGTCTTCGAGAGTAACTCGAGGTCGCTGGCGTGCTTGGTCTTCTCGCGCGTGGTGGCGATGAGATCCTGCTCGAGGGCGTTCTTCGTCTTGCGGGACTTGTTCTCGTAGTAGACGCCGAAGCGGGCGGGCCAGGGCTCGAGCGCGAGCTTGAAAGCCGCGAGCTCGTCGGTCGGATCGTGGCGTTCCTCGTCCTCGGGGGTGCCGTCGTGCTTCTTGAGGTCAATGGTCTGGAACGATCCGCCCTTGCGCGGAATTGAGGTGTCGAACGCGCCCGGGTAAAACTCGACGCACTCGGACAGGATCTCGACGACGGAGAAGCCGTCGTGCTGGGACGCGCGGAGCATCATCTCGACCATGTGGTTGACCTGCGTGGCGTGGCTGCGGGCGACGAAGGTCGCGCCGCTGTTGATCAGCGTGCGCATCGGGTTGATCGGCTGGTCGAAGGCGCCCCAGGGATCGGTCTTGGACTTGAACCCGAGGGGTGACGTCGGCGAGGTCTGCTTCTTGGTCAGCCCGTAAACCGAGTTGTCCATGATGACGTAGGTCAGGCGCGGGTTCTTGCGCGCGGTGTGGACGAGGTGGTTGCCGCCGATGGAGAAGCCGTCGCCGTCGCCGCCGAACACGAAGACGTGCAGGTCATCGCGGCCGAGGCTGATGCCGGCGGCGAAAGGCAGGGCGCGCCCGTGGATGTAGTGGCCGCCGTGGGTGTTGACGAAATACGGGAAGCGCGAGGAGCAGCCGATGCCGGCGAAGGTGACGATTTTTTCCTGCGGGTAGTTGAGCTTCTCGAGGACCTTGTAGAACGAGGCGAGGACGGCGAAGTCGCCGCAGCCGGGGCACCACGTCGGGTGGTCGGCGGTGAGAACCTTCTTGGTGAGCGGTGCGCGCGGGGCTTCGGGAGCGGGGGCGAGATCGGTGGCGGGCATGGGGTGAGGAAGGGGACGGGTTACGCGTTAAGTTTTAGGTGGGACGTGCTGACCCCGGGTCAGGCGCGGTGCGTCGTGGCGAGGACGCTTTGCGCGCGGGCGAAGGTCTTGATGTCGAGGCCAAGATCCTTGGCGACCAGCTCGACGATTTCGCTGACGCGGAACGTCAGGCCGTCGGTCTTGGTGATGCTCTGGATCTCGGGATTGCAGAACTTTGCGCGGAGCAGCGTGGTGAGCTGGCCGAAGCCGTACAGGCCCTCGTCGTTGATCTCGATGACGCGGATGTGCTTGTAGCGGGCGAAGATCTTGTCGAGGTCGGGCAGCAGCGGGTGGATATGCCGGATCTGCAGGTGTCCGACCTTGACGCCGGAGGATTGGAGGCGGCCGACGGCCTCGTGGATTGGGCCGAAGGTGCAACCCCAACCGACGAGGAGGAGATCGCCCGACTGGTCGCCGAACACCGGCGGCGACTTGAACGTGGCGGCGACGGCCTTGATCTTCTCGCGGCGCTTGACGGTCATGGCGGCGTGGAGCGCGGGATTGGCGGTGGGGTGGCCGAGCTCGTCGTGCTCGAGGCCGGTGACGGTCGGATATTTGCCGTCTTCCATCACGGAGCCGGGCGGCGCGTGGCGGGTTGGGCCGGTGAGCGGGTAGGGCTTGAAGCCGGTCGGGCGCGGGCTGAGGTCGGCCTTGACCGTGACCATGAGCCGCTCGAGGTCGGGCTCGTCGAACGCCTCGATGCGCGTCGCGAGGGCCTGGTCGGTGAGGATGATGACGGGCGTGCTGAACTCGCGGGCGATGCGGCAGGCCTCGAGCGCAGTGTAGAAGCAGTCCTCGACGGTGCGGGGCGCGAGCACGACGCGGGGCGCGTCACCATGGCTGCCGTAGATGGCCTGCATGAGATCGCTCTGTTCGATGTTCGTGGGCAGGCCGGTGGACGGGCCGCCGCGCTGGACGTTGACGACGATCAGCGGCATCTCGGCCATGACGGCCCAGCCGAGCGCCTCGGCCTTGAGCGACAGGCCCGGGCCGGAGCTGCCGGTGATGGCGAGGTTGCCGCCATACGAGAAACCGAGCGCGGTGGAGATGGCGGCGATCTCGTCCTCGCACTGGACGAAGATGCCGCCGTATTTCGGCAGTTCGACGCGGAGGGTTTCCATGATCGAGGACCACGGCGTGATGGGATAGCCGGCGCCGTGGCGGACGCCCGCGGCGATGAGGCCGTAGGTGAGGGCGGTGTTGCCGTCGGTGGTGATCTGCGGGCGCGCGCCCGGGCGGGGCGGCGGCTGGTCGAGGCGGTAGAGGCACTCACGGAGACCCTCGGCGGGATAGGCGTAGCCGGCGTCGAACGCGAGGAGGGCGTTGCGGACGATGTCCTCGTTCTTACCACCGAAACGCTCCTTGATGAGCGCGGTGAGTTTCTGGACGTCGAGGTCGAACATGCGGGCGATGAGGCCGAGCACGTAGATGTTTTTGCCCTTCTCCTTGCTGGAGCCGCCGACGGCCTCGACCGTGGCGCTGGTCATCGGGACGCCGACCGCGGTGACTTCCTTATCGGCGGGGTTGGGCTGGACGTTGTCGGAATCGTAAAGCAGCACGCCGCCGGGGCGGAGCGAGGAGCGATGGCTCTCGTAGCTGTGCTGGTAGAACGCGACGAGCACGTCGGCGCGGTCGCCGGACGACTGGATGTCGCCGGTGCCCATGCGCACTTGGAAAATGGAAGGACCGCCGGAGATCGTCGACGGGATGGTCATGTACGTCATGACCTCCTGGGCGGAGCGGCCCGCGAGGCGGGCGAGGAAGCCGCCGATGGCTTGGATGCCGTCCTGGGAGTTGCCGGCGAGGCGGATGACGACGTCGTTGAGCGTGCGGGGGGCCGGTGTCTTGGCCGGGGTGGTACCGGAGTTTTCGTTGCTGTTAGGGGCGACCATAAAGAAGGGGGGGTCAACGTGTTCCTTATGACAAGGCGCGTCAACCCGCGATGGAGTCCGGAACCGATCAGCAGGACGCCACCGTTCCGGTATAAACGGGACAAATGACGCTTATAGGGCCATGAGCTTTCAGCGATCAGCTTTCAGCCGGTGTCAGAAGGATTAACGTCAATGTAATGCCCGAAGCGCGACGGCTCCGCTGTCCCATTAGCTTGGGTTTGGCTGACCGCTGATCGCTGAAAGCTGACCGCTCCTACTCGCTCCGCAGGGCATCGACGGGATTCACGCGGACCGCGCGCAGCGCGGGCAACAGGCAGGCGACGAGGCCGGTGAGGGCGAGCGTCACGATGCCGAGGACAAGAATCAGTGGGTCGCTGGCGGTGACATCGTGGAGGAGGCTGCCGAGCATTTTGCCGGTGGCCAGCACGAGCAGGAGGCCGGCGATCAAGCCGGCGCCGATGGCCAGCCCGCCGTAGTGCATGATCCAGCGGAGGATCATCGCGGAGTTCGCGCCGAGGGCCATGCGCACGCCGATTTCCTTGGTCCGCTGGGTCACCGTGTAGCTCATCACGCCGAAAATTCCCAACGCGGCGAGCAGCACTGCCGTGGCGGCGAAGGCGCCGGTCAGCATCAGGGTCACGCGGCGCGGCGCGGTCTGGCGGGAGAGCTGCTGTTCGAGGGTGAGCGGGGTGTCCACGGCGAGATCCACATCGATCTTGCGCGTCGCGAGGGTCACGGCGCGAGCGAGCGCCGCGGAATCACCGGTGAATTGGATTACGGCGGTCAGCCGGGTGCGCGGTTGCTGGGCGAACGGCAAATATGCGAGCGGCTGGGGCGTGCTGTCGAAGCCGCGCGGACGGGTGTTGGCGACGACGCCAACGATCGCGGCGGTAGGGGGCAGGCCGTGCATGACGCCGGCCATGGGGACGGTGACTTCCGTGCCGAGCGTGAGGCCGTCGGGATAGAACGTGCGGACGAATTCCTCGTTCACGACGGCGACGGCGGGGGCGTCGGCGCTGTCCTGGTCCGCCAAAAACCGGCCCTGTTTCAACGCGATGCCGGTGGCGCGGAAGTAGTCGGGCGTGATGCTGGCGACGGCCATCGCGGGCGCAGCGGAGCCGACGGAGGCGTTGGTGACGCGGGCGCCCTGGCTCGAGGCCATTACCATCTGGACGTAAGGCGAAAGCGGCGGGGAATCGGTCAGCGCGGCGGCTTTGACGCCGGGGAGCGAGTTGAGCGCGGTGAGCCAGCGGTCGGCGAAGTCACGCTGCTGCACCGCCGTGCCGTAGCGGCGGGGCAGGCTGAGATTGGCGGTGAGCACATCGGCGGTGCGATAGCCGAGTTCGGCCGAGTAGAGCCGGTATATGCTCTTCACAAGGAGGCCGGTGTTGACGGTGAGCACGAGCGCGAGGGCCACCTCCAGCGCGACCAGTCCCTGCCGCCAGCGATGACCGGAGGGCGAGTTCTGGTGGCTGCCGTCCTTGAGGGGGTCGAGCAGGTCGACCCGGCTGCCCTGCCACGCTGGGGCGACGCCGAAGCCGAGGCCGGCGACGACCGCGAGCAGCACGGCGAAACCGAGCACGGGCAGGCTGATACCGACGGGGTTGACGCGCGGAAGATAGTCCGCGAGCCAGACCTGCAGCGCCTGCGTGCCCCACCAGGCGAGCAACACGCCCAGCGCACCGCCGGCGAGGGCGAGGAGGAGGTTTTCCACGAGGAGGCCCAAAGCCAGCCGGCGCGGCGAGGCGCCGAGTGCGGCGCGGATGGCGATGTCCCGCCGGCGGCCCGCGGCGCGCGTGAGTTGGAGATTGGCGATGTTGGCGCAGGCGATCAGCAGCACGAACGCCACGGCGCCGAGCAGCAACCAGAGCGTGGTGCGCGATTGACGCGCGAGCTGTTCCTGCAACGGCATGAGCTGCGTCGTGGTGTCCGCGAACGGCAGCGCAATGCGCGGGCGGGGCGCGCCCTGGCCCGGGGGCGGGGCGCCGTTTTCGCCGATGCGAACGAGGCGGGGTGCGCCGTCGGGCGCGGGTTCCTTGGCCGGTGCGCCGGTGGACGGGACGGCGGGCGCGCTGGGTCCGGGACCGGACCTCATGCGGGGGCCATCGGGACCGCCGGGCATCATCTGCCCCATGTTGCTCATGAAGCTTTCCCAATAGTGACCGGAAATCGCGTCCAGCTCCTGCTGGGCGACGGCGAGGTTGGTGCCGGGCTGGACGCGGCCGAACACGCGCTGCATCTGGATGCGGAGCTGGCCGGGGGCGCTGGCGGCGCTGAGCGGCAACGGGCGCCAGAACTGCACGGGGTCGACGAATTCGAACGACGGCGGGAGCACGCCGATGACGGTGTGGGCGACATCGTCGAGCTTCACGATCGCGCCCAGCGCGTGGTCGTCGCCGGCGAACTGGGCCTGCCAGGCGGCGTAGCTGAGGATGGTGACGGGCGGGGCGCCGGGTTTGAGATCCGTGGCGTCGAAGAGCCGGCCGCGCCACGCGCTCACGCCGAGCATGGGAAAGAAACCGCCGGTGACGGTGGCGGAGGAGACGCGCACGGCGCCGTCGCCGCGCTGGAGCGTGACCGCGCCATTGCGGTAGGCGGCCAGGGCACGAAACGATTTTGGCGCGGCCTCCTGCCACGCAATGAACTCGATGTCGGGCATCATGTCGCCGCCACCCGGGATGGGTGCGGCGCCCTCCTTGGGCAGTTTGCGCGCGAGCACGAGGTCGCCGGATTCCGGGTAGGGCAGCGGCTTGAGCAGGACGGCGTGGACGACGCCAAAGATGGCGGTGTTGGCGCCGATGCCGAGGGCGAGGAGCAGGATGACGAGCGCCGCGAAAGTGGGGTGGGCGCGGAGCGAGCGCAGGGCGGATTTGAGGAGTTCCATGGTGGGGTACTGGGAAGTAAGCGCCGCCGCCCCTGGAATTTGTCTCGGGAAGCGGCTTTAAGCTTTTTCGCTTACCGCTAACCGCCAGCCTGTCACTCCACGTATTTTGTCTGCGCAGGGGCGACGCCGGGACGGATGGTGCGGGTGACCCGTTCGAGAACCGGCGGGGCGGCGTCCTTGATCACAAAGTCCTCTTCGGCGGTGAGGGTGACGTCGCGCAGCGTGACGCCGGTGATGGGGCTGTCGGCGAGGCCGACGAAACGGCCGGCGTGCGCGGAGCCCTCGATCGTGACGTGGTCGATCAGGATGTCGCGAATGGAGGGGATCTTCGCAGGGTCGCCGCGGAAATCGGGGCGGTTGTTGTCCACGTAATTCAGGTCGAAGACGATGGCGTGGGGGACGCCGCGCATTTGGATGTCGGTGTAGCGGATGTCCTGCACCGGGCCGCCGGCGCCGCGCATGGATTTGATGCGGATGCCGTTGTCCGTGCCCGTGAGCGTGCAATGGCGGACAAGCATTTCGCTGACCCCGAGGGAAGTGCCGGAGCCGATGGAGATACCGTGGCCGTGGCGGATGGTGCAGTCCTCGATCAGGATGCTGTGCCCGCCGGACTTGATCACGATGTCGTCGTCACCCGTGTCGATGTTGCAGCCGCGGATGACCGCGCGCGTGACCGGGCCGGGGTCGATGGCGTCGGTGTTCGGGGCGTCGAACGGCGCGCGGACCTTCACGCGCTCGATCGTGAGGTCGGTGACGTTTGACGGCACGAGGTGGAATTTGGAGGAGTTGGAAAAAGTGAGGTCGGCGATGAGGAGCCGCTCACAGCCGTCAATGACGACGAGATTGGGGCGCGGGTAGGAAACCCGGCCGGGTTCGTGCCGCTGGCGGGCCGCGCGTTCCGACCAGGCCCACCAGTGGGCGCCACTGCCATCGATGGTGCCGGGCCCGGTGAGGGCGACGTCGTGGAGGTTCTTCCCCGAGATCAGCGGGGCGGGCGCCTTGACCCGGGCCTTGACCTCGGCTTGGGAGTGCAGGGTCGTGGGATCGGGGAGACCGAGATCGGCAAAGCTATCCGGAGCTTGGATGACTGCGCCCGCTTCGAGGTGCAGCTCCAGTGCGGAGCAGAGGGTGAACGGGGCGGTGCGGAACACGCCGGCGGGAACGATGAGCCGCCCGCCACCGGCCTTGGCTACGGCCGTGATGGCCTCGTGGAACGCGGCCGTGTTGAGCGTGTGACCGTCGCCCTTGGCGCCGAACGCCTCGAGGTGGAACACGCGATCAGGGATGACGGGTAGAGCAGGCGAGAGGTGCTCCAAGGGGGACACGTCGACGTCGGCGCCGAGTGAAAGATGGGCGAAACCGACAACAGCCAGACTTAGCAGATTGATCCGGAAGCGGTGGGGCATGGGGAAAAGCGATCGGCGGTTAGCATTCAGCCAATTGCGAAAAAGTTAACCCCGAAGGTGGGCGCCACGCGCCGGACGGCGGCGGAAAGGCGCGGACGGAACGCACCCCGCTTCCAGCTTGTCGCGGCGCGGGCCGCGCCCGACAGTGGTGGCATGAATTTGCAGGGAGTTCCGGTCCTCGTCACGGGTGCGAGCGGGTTTGTGGGCAGCCGGATTGCGGCATGGCTGGCCGCGCAGCGTGCGGATGTCCGCGCGCTGGTGCGGAAGATTGCGGCGCATCCCGGGCTCGAGTCGCCCAACATCACGCAGGTGCAGGGGGACTTCACGGATCCGCTGACCGCGCGCTACGCCTGCGGCGGGCGCGAGCTGGTGATTCACGCCGCGGCGACGATCGGGAAGGATTTCTCCGAGGCGCTGCATGTGAACGTCACGGGGACGGCGGTGCTGTCCGGGGCGGCCCGGACCACGGGTTGCCAGCGCTTCATCCATCTCTCGACGCTGTCGGTCTACGATTTCTCGAGTGGCTGGGAGGAGTTCACCGAAAACGCGCCCCTGCGACTGCTCGGCAAAAACTACGCGCACTCGCCGGCCGCGTCGCCGCATTACGGGACGACGAAGGCGGAGGCGGAACGGGCGTTGCAGGTGGAGATGTCGCACGGGTTGCCCGCGACGATCCTGCGGCTCGGTGCCGTGCTCGGCATGCATCCCACGTCGAGCTGGGCGGTCAAGGTGCCGGCGAAAGTGCGGGCGGGGAAGGTGCCGGTGCTGGGGGATGGCTCGGACATCATGCCGTGGACGCACGTGGACAACGTCACGCACGCGATCGGGCTGGCGCTGGACCGGTCGGAGTCGATCGGTCGCGCCTACAACGTGGTGGACGGCGAAGTGGCCTGGCGGGATTTCATCGAGGACATGCGTTCCTGGTTTCCCGGCTGCCCGCCGGCGCCGGTGATCCCGGCGGACGCGATGAAGCCCGGCGACCGGTTCATCGGCCCGTGTCCGTCGGAGCGCCTGCGCAAGGAGCTCGGTTACGCGCCGGTGCGCACCTATTTCGACGGCATGGCGGAGGCCGGTGCTTGGTGGCATCAGCAAATGGCCAGCGGCAAGGTCTGAGCCGGAAAGAAAAAGGGCGCCGTGGTGCGGCGCCCTCGAGGAAGAACAATCTGCGACGGTCGAGCTAGGCGGAGGCCGCGACGGGTTTTTTCATAATGGCGCCGACGATCGCCCCCATCACCACATACCAGAGGATGCCGTAAACGGTGTCGATCCACGTGAGGGCGTAGGGGAAATCCTTGACCATGAGGTGCATGAATTCCCACGCGGGAAAATTCACGAGCACGCCGAGGACGAAGCCGGCGCCGGCGCCGCCCTTGGCGCCGTCGCTGAAAGCGGAGGCGACTTTGCCGTAGACCCAGATGAAGACACCCACCGCGACGAAATCGCCGACGATGAACCAATAGACGGGCGTGTCCTGCCGCGCCCACGCGAGGTTGGAATAGTAGGCATCAGTGAGCAGCTTGCCCTGCACAACGAAGTCGAGGGCGTTGACGACAAGGCCCGCGACGAGCAGCGCGAGCCAGCACTTGGATTTATTCATGGTTGATCCTTGGGGTTTCGGGGTGGGGCGGCGCGCAGGCACCGCGGAGATCGAAGATCGGAGATGAGGGATCGGGATGGGCCCGTCGATCCTAGGGGGTGACACACTCTGGGAGGGCGACTTGGCCCAGTCAACGGACCGGGCCGCAAATGATCGGCAGAAACGGCCCGAGAGTTCGCGTGCCGCGCTGCCACCCAGCCTGGGAAGCGACAAAAAAAGGGCGCCCGAGGGCGCACCGTGAATCGCTGCGGCTGCCAGTCGTGTTACTTCACGCGGGTCGCCTTCCAGTCGGTCTTGGTGCTGGTCGCATCCTTGCCCGGGCCGGATTTCTCGATGGTGCCGGTGATGACGTCGCCGCTCACGTGCCCCGAATATTTGAACACGACCGTGGAAGGGCCCGAAGTGCGCGTGACCGTGAAGGCCACCGCGCCGCCCTGGAACGTGGCATCGGCGATGTTGGCGGGACCCTGGCGGCCGGTGACGGTGCCGGTGAGCACGCCCTCCTTGAGCACGAGCGCGGCCACGACCTCGGCGGGTCCGCCGGCCTTGGTCACGGAGGTCCATTTCCAATTGCCCGCGATGTCCGCGGCGTGGGCCGCGACCGTGAAGAAGAAGGCGGCGAGAAGCGCCGCGAAGAACGGACGAAGGAATTTCATGGGTAAATGCAACGGGGCAACGTCGGCAGGCTATCCGGCGTTCGACCGGCACCGCAAGGGGGAAGCGGGGCGCAAACGGCCGGTGACGCCGGGCCAAACGGCCCTAATTTCCTCCCGCGGTGCCCTGAAAGCTACCGGTGCCCGTGATCGTCGTGGGCCCCGTGATCGTTGTGGTCGTCGCGATGCTCGACGGCACGCGGCGCAGGGCGCGGCGCCGGACGTGGCGGATGGATATACATCTCGTGACTTTCGCCATGCCAGGGCTGCCCGTAAACCCACGGGCCTTCATGAAACCAAGGGTCGCCGGCGGGTCCGTAATAGACCCCTTCATCGACGCCGACGTAGCCGGCAGACTCGCAGCCGCAGAAAGCGATTAGCGCCGCGAGGGAGAACAAACCCAGGAGAAAATTACGGCGTGTTTTCATGGTGGAGGGGAGCGGTTGCGGATTTGGCGTTGTTCACGTATTCCACGAGGCCGATGGTGCCACCGGTAGGGTCGGTGATGATGGCGAAGCGCGTCTCATAGGCGGCGGGGCGAGGCGCGAGTTTGACCTCGCCACCGAGCGGGACCACTTGGGCCAGGGTGGCGTCGAGGTTGGCGACGCGGATCACGCCCAGCCAGCCGGGGGGTCTTGCATCGTTGGGCGACGGCAGCGGGGCGATGCCGGCCCGGGGCTGGTTGCCAGTGGACAACAGGAAGTCGCCCTTGCGCTCGGTCCGGTCGTCGGGCGCCGACGTGTAGCCGAAGACATCATCGTAGAACCGGCAGGCGTCGGCGGGTTTTCGCGCGAAGAGCTCAAACCAGTTCCAGTCGCCCGGCCGGGGTTCGTCATCGGCGGAGTCGCCGGAAGCCGATTGCAGTAGCCCGATGGGCACGTCCTCGTTGTCCCCGACGATGGCCTGGCGGCCGCGGTCGGGGAAGTCACGCACCGGGGCGTGCACCTTGCCGCCGGCCTTGGCGACGGTGGCGAGCGTCGTGGCGGCATCGTTCACGGCGACGTAGCCAATCCAGCGGGACGCGCGTTCCGTCTTGTTGGCGTTGCGGGTCACCAGTCCAGCGACGGGATGGTTGCCATTGGAGAACACCGTGTAGGCCTTGCCCTTCTGGAACAGTGTGGTGGCGTTCCAGCCGAGCAGCTTGGTGTAGAATGTCGTGGCGGCGGCCGGGTCAGACGTGAAGAGGTCCGCCCATACGAACTTGCCGGGGTTGTGCGTGGCGCTCGCGGGGAAATTTAGCGGGGGAAACGTCTCGGCGCGCGCGAGGACGGGGCTGAGGAGGGCCGCGACGGCGGTGAGAAGGACGGCAAACCGGGGGACGGGTTTTGTAGGCATGGTGGAATGGGAACCACCATTCACAGACAGGGGAAACACTGGGGCGTTCGCGGACCGGGCGGAATAGTCGGAGGGATTCGGCCGGTCGCGCCGTAGTTTGCGAAGGCGGACGATTCCGCCCTACCACGGGAGGCTCAACACTCCCGGCCGCGCTTGCCGGCGCGGGTGTTGGCGGGCGGGTTCTCGCCCACCCAGCGTTCGTCGACGGGCTGGCTGGCGCGCTGGTAGCGCGTGTCGGAGGAAAAGCGGAAGCGGTCGGTCTGGTTGTCGAGGCCGCCGTGGACGATGGTCATGCCGAAGGTGACGAAGTCGCCCATCTTGTAGTCCGGGCACGTGAGCCAGCGGCCGCCAAGCTTGGCGCGGAGCGTCGCGGGATTCTTGCTGAGATGGCCAGGATGGCTCCAGCCGAGCTTATTGACGACCTTCTCGACTTCCTTGGGGCGATTCTCGCAGTAGGCGTCGACGTCGACCTCGAGGTAATTTTTCAGCCGGTCGGATTTCTTGTGCGAATCCTCCAGCAGCATGACGCCGCCCATCTCAAGCGGGATGTCGCCGTAGGGAATCCAGCACGTGAGCAGCTGGTGCGTGCCGCGGCCCATGTAAACGAGATCGCAATGCGGCGTGGTGCCCATGCCACGGCTGACGGCCCGGAACCAAGTGTAGTCGAAGTGCCGCACGGCCTCGCCGAACAGTTTCTCGTAGAACCCCAACAGCTCCGGCCCATAAACCACGCGCTGGATGGCGGCGTTGTTTTTGGCGAGGTCGCCGCGGAAGGAAAATTTCCGGCCGGGATTTTCGACGGCGTCGATCGACGGATAAGCCGGGTCGAGCGAGCCCTCGGCGGCGAGCCGGTCGGTGATGGACTTGCGGCCCGCGAGGATGAGCGCGGGATCGAAAAAGCCGGGGATGTAAAGATAGCCATCGTCCGCCAGCCGGCGGTTCAGCTCCGCGAAGTCGCCCGCGCAATCCGCCGAGCTGCGGATGAACCCAAACGCCCCCGGCGAGGTGTCGAGTTCGTGTCCGGCGGAGAGGAGCGGAATGGCGACGGCGGGCATTAGAGCGGAGGCGTGTTATGTGTTGCGGGTTACGTGTTAGGTCGAACGCAAAGTGGCAGTACATTGGGATGTCACGTATTACGTGACATTACGGTGGGGAGGAGCGGCGCGTTGGTTCAGGCGGGGAAACAAAAAGCCCCGCGCTTTTGAGGCGCGGGGCTGGAGTCTGGTGTAGGCCGCAAGCTGGCTCGAGCTTCCGGAGCGCCTGCGAGCACGCGGCCTACGGGTCACTTTTTCGCTTCGGCGACCGCGGCCTGCGCGGCGGCGAGGCGGGCCACCGGGACGCGGTAGGGCGAGCAGCTGACGTAGTTGAGGCCGAGCTTGTGGCAGAACTTCACGGAATCGGGATCGCCGCCGTGCTCGCCGCAGATGCCGAGCTTGATGTCAGGGCGCGTCTGGCGGCCCTTCGTCACGGCGATCTGCATGAGCTGGCCGACGCCGGTCTGGTCGATCGACGCGAACGGGTTCTTCTTCATGATCTCGGCCTCCTGGTAGACGCCGAGGAAGCTGCCCGAGTCGTCGCGCGACATTCCGAGGCAGGTCTGCGTGAGGTCGTTCGTGCCGAAGCTGAAGAACTCGGCGGTGTGCGCGATTTCGTCGGCGGTGAGGGCACCGCGCGGGATCTCGATCATCGTGCCGACCGAATACTTGATCTTCACCTGCTTCTCGGCCTGCACCTTGGCGGCGACCTCGTGAACAAGCGCGACCTGGAGATCGAGCTCCTTCTTGAAGCCGACGAGCGGGATCATGATCTCGGGCTTGGCCTTGAAGCCGGCCTTGGTGGCGTCGGCGGCGGCCTCGAGGACGGCGCGAGCCTGCATCGCGGTGATCTCGGGATAGCGGATGCCGAGGCGGCAGCCACGGAAGCCGAGCATGGGATTGAACTCATGCAACTCGTGCACGCGGTGCTCGATCTTCTCGACCGTGATGCCGAGCTTCTTCGCGAGGTCGGCCTGCGACTCCTTGGTGTTGGGCAGGAACTCGTGCAGCGGCGGATCGAGGAAGCGGATCGTCGCGGGAAACCCATTCAGCGCCTTGAAGATGCCGAAGAAGTCATCGCGTTGATACGGGAGGAGCTTGGCGAGCGCCGTCTCGCGGTCGGCGAGGTTGTCGGCGAGGATCATCTCGCGCATGACGTCGATGCGGTTGCCCTCGAAGAACATGTGCTCGGTGCGGGTGAGGCCGATGCCGATGGCGCCGAACGCCATGGCGTTGCGGGCCTGTTCGGGCGTGTCGGCGTTGGTGCGGACGGAGAGCTTCGTGGCCTGGCTGCACCACTTCATCAGCTGGGCGAAGCTCTGGTATTTCTCGGTGGCCTGCGCGTCCTTGTCGCCGTGGATCAGTCCGGCGATGATCTCGGACGGCGCGGTGGGAATCTGGCCGCCGTAAACCGCGCCGGTCGTGCCGTCGATCGAGAGGAAATCCCCCTCGGCGAACGTCTGGCCGGAGATAGTGGCGACCTTCTTGTCGTAGTCGATGGAGACGCCGGCGGCGCCGCAGACGCAGACCTTGCCCATCTGGCGGGCAAC
>Ga0316219_1001189_pt1 | contig 29520 bp, 25 predicted proteins | sample TBH18003PmetaG_FD_203635 | JGI IMG/M metagenome (GOLD analysis project Ga0316219, IMG submission 203635) | Freshwater microbial communities from Trout Bog Lake, Wisconsin, USA - TBH18003P | ecosystem: Environmental > Aquatic > Freshwater > Lake > Hypolimnion/Profundal zone | place: USA...
GGAAGGTCGGGTTATGTCCCGCCAAACAGGTGCCGACGACGCCGGCTTTACTCCCCGTTCCCGATCAATTCAGGTGGAGGAGTTTGAAGTGGCCATACCCGGGGGAATTTGGGTGGCCATCGGGGCTCAGGCGCTGGAAAAGCGTAATAGCTCGGTGAGTACCGTACTTGACGGCGCCGACGATCAGATGCTGATGCCGTCCAGGCGTTCCTGAGCTTGCATAGGGTCAAACTCACGGGGATCGAATTTCCCACCGCAGTGATCCAACATGGACTGGTGTTCCGGGTGCTGTGGGTCACGAATGGCTTCCAGGAATTGTTCATAGCCTGGTGCACCGCCAATGTCCTCTGGTGGGCAGGCGTTTGCACCGGTGATGCACATCGCCGTTTCCAGTGGCACATATATCGAATTCAATTGAAGCACACGTGAGTAGGCGCACCAAACGCGTACCAATAAATAAAGCCTGAACAACAATAGCAAATATTTGAATAATTTTTCACCAAAAAAATCGTATTATTAAAAGGTCCCACGGCAGAACTCAAATGACTTGTGAAGCCTCAAATAGACCACATGAAGTCATGAAATTAAGAATGGATAGCACTAAGCTTGTAAACACGAGAACTAAAAAATATCCAACTCCATTAATAAAAATTGATAGTCATCAAACTGATTCATATATTGTCAGAATTTTTGATAGCATTTTATTAATTTCAAATTCAGACAAAAACTTTGTTCTAGAGTTTGAACCATGCTCCTCAATCAATGCTCGATTATTTAAATATTTAAGTATACATTCTTGTAGCTGTCGCCAATTTCCTTTGTCGAATAAAAAACCGTTAACGGCATCTGTTACCAATTCATTAACTCCACCCACATTACTAGCCACTATCGGCATACTATTGCGCATTGCCTCAATTATTGATATGGGCAAACCCTCAAAATTGCTCGACAATACAAAAATCTCCGCCATAATCAACAATTCAGGTATGTCATTTCTAACACCTAAAAACTGTATATTTTTATATGAAGGTCCTGACAAACTCCTGGCGCGGGACATAAATTTTTCAGAGTCAGTCCCTTTTCCAACACAATATAGATTTACACTCAAACCTGAAATAGCTCGAAACAAAGTGTCGTAGTCCTTTTGTGGGTCGTCCCTAGCTACCATAATTAAAGAGTTGTGCAGCTTTAATTTCGTTCGGATGGGTTGATCAGCAATCCCATTATGTACGGCGAATATTTTTGAAGATGGAATATATAAACTTTTAATTCCAACATCACGATCATAATTTGACACAGCTATATATTTCTGCGTCAACATACGGAAAATAAATTCAACTGAACGAACAAATAAAGAAATAAGTATTCTTCTTCCAGAGCCAAAACCCCATCCGTGAATTGTGTAGATAATAGGTATCCTATGCATTTTTGCAACACATCTAGAAATCATTCCGGCCTTAGTACTATGCGCATGAATAACATCAGGCATCGTACTTGATACAATTCTAGAAAGAGCAATTATTGAGCTCAAATCCTGTAGCAAATTAATATTACTTCGCATAGTAGGAATAATATGAGTCTCAATGTTCCGTTTAGAACACTCACTTTGAATTGCTCCAGCCTCACCAAATACGACAATAACCTTCTTACACTGGCTACTCATGTAAATCGCCAAATCTCGGACATGAATAGGCGCCCCAGCCAAGTCCGCATTCGTTATCACCAGCATTAACGTTTTATTCTTCATTTAGTATATTTCGAATTTAAAAATCGTAATTTAAAATATTCCAAGCTCAATAATTCAACTAAAGAATATTTTCTGAAAGATGACGTTGCCTGGGAATTACTCTAAAATTATTTGAATCAACAATGGCGAAGATTAGCCATATCCACGGCAGCCAATAGTTAGAAATCGATCCGTAACAAATTACGGAGTATATTATTGCACATGCATACCAATAGTTTTTTTTCCAAGCACGCTTAATATAAATTAAAAACATTGAGGCTAGCAGTATTAGCCCAAATATTCCTGACTGAAAAAAGGTAAGAAAAGGTAGCCCAACTACTGATTGAACATTTGCACCTTTGTAATAACCAGGCCCCATACCAAAAAATAAATTAAAAACTGTTCCAGATTGAATCAATAAAATACTATCCAAAAGACGATCATTGCGATCATCAAATGACGTGCTAGAAAACTTACCGATCAACTCAAGCCACAAACTAATTTCAAAATATGTAGATATATAAAAAATTAAAACGAGCGTTACTGCAACTGTAAGCATAGCACTCCATTTGAAATGCAGTCGGCCAGTTACAACCAAGGCTAACATTATAGCAAACATTGCCATCCAGGATGCGATACCAAACATTAATGTTAAACCAATTAAAAAAACAATCAATGAAAGCTTGCCGGGTAGATTTAAACCTTTTAGTACAAAATAAATGGCACCCAAATAAAGTGCAGAGTGTGCAGACTCCTCGGCAAATGATCGTCCACGAATAACCACTCCAAATACTAAAGGGTCGTACACATCCGAAAGTGGACGATATATATACTCATCAATATTAACTTGAAAGACATTTACCAATACAAACTCAAGAAGTAAAAAAAGCAAAAACAACCACCAACCACGAAATAACCACAACCACGGCGATTTATCATTGCCGAATTTTTCAATATATAACCTAGGGATCAGATAAAACAATAATGGAGTGGCAAAATAGCTAACTACGTGGTTAAAAGAGGTTTCTGTAAAAAATCTATATCCAAAGATAGCACCAAATACTTGGGGCATCGAAAAGAGAATTTGAATAAATATAAAATCACGCAGAATTCGTCTATTTATGGAAAGGCTAACGCTAGCTAATAGCATAATAGTTGCACATACAAGTGGAATCGTGATCAGTTGATTAATCGCGAAAGCGGAAACCACTCCCAATGCCGCAAGATAGATCAAAAACATTATATATAAGTAATATTTTTGCATTAAATGATAGTAAGTAATTTTAAGGATGGTCAACTCACTGCAAGGCGATGCAGCAGTACGTTAATTTTAGGATGACGGAATTTAACAGGAATATCCTGGAACTCTGCCATTTCGGGAGCCTGTTTTGGCTCTTTGCCCCCTCTTCATGGAACTTGCCCTATTTTCGAGTATACTCAAGATACGGCTTCTATTAATTTGCCGCGCACCATCCACAGATTGGATAGTCCAAATAGTTTGAAGAGCTGTTCCTTATTTTTCTTCAAACTGCGATAGCGTACCTTTACAAATCCAAACTGGCGCTTGAGCACGCGAAACGCATGCTCCACTTTGGCCCAGATTCCCGCCTTGAGCTGTACTGCCTGGTCGATCGGGTCAAGAGTCTCTTTTTCTTTGTTGAGCGCAACATGCTTGCCATGACGCATGGCCACATGCCAGGTGACTCCCGTCTTGGCATCAGAACGCTTAACGACTCCTTGGTAACCGGCATCATAACCAAAGGCCACGGTCTCCTGCCAGTGCAACAAGGTGTTGCCCCTTCCGATATCACTGATAAGGCCTGAGGTTCCACGCAAGGGGTGCATGAATGCGGAATCCGCATTGACGCCGATGCGGGCCTTCATGCCAAAGTTACACTGGTTGTGACATTTGCTGGAGTGCGATTTTGGGTCGCGTGATCTGTCTTTGTTCTTAGTGGAGCACTGTGCTGGAATTAGAGTGGCGTCAACTGCAATGCCAACTCTGAATAGCAATCCGCGCTGAGTCAGAATTGCATTGACGGTGGCCAGAATATGTTGTGAAAGTTCATGTCTCTCCAGTCGGTGACGAAAACGCTGGATGGTTGGCTCTTGGGGTAGTCGAGCAAACTCTTCAAGTTGAGCAAAATCGCGGTGCGCCGGTGTGCCGAAGAAAGCCTCTTCCATACCTGCGTTCGACAAGGTGAACCATTGCTGCATGAAGTGAATACACTGCAAGGTCATCAACAAATGTGTGGCCCGCCAGTTCTTCCCTGTGGGTAGTAGGGCGCAATGAGCGCGACCAAACCACCCCTAGGCACATCTTGCGCCATCTGCTCTAGGTACATTTCAACCCGGGTATTCTTGATGTACAGATTAAGGTTCAAAGGAACTTGTTTCATACTACGTATCTTATAGCAGCGAAGGCACTATCGAGCATAATTTTCGAGGCATTACGCAGAGTTTCCTTAATATACTCAAATAAGATGACTATAAACCTTGACCCACTTATCAACTACAGATGATACTGAAAACTTTTCAACAATTCTTTTTCTTGATAGCGCACCACTCTCTGCAGCAAAAGACCTATCAACTGAAAGCTGATTTAAGATTGCATCAACAAGAGCATCCTCATCATTTACTGGCACGAGCACACCATTATCGCCAAGGACCTCGGCGACTCCACCACAATCAGTGGCAATTACTTGAACTTCACAAGCCATTGCTTCAGCGACAACCAACCCGAATCCCTCATAAGCAGATGACAAAACAAATAAATCACAAGCGTTATATTGAAGCGATGTGTCAGTCACAAATTTCTCAAAAGAAACATATCGCCCAATGCCGAGATCATCTACCAGTCTAATTAGATTATTTTCTTCAGGTCCCTCTCCCACAATTTTTAGCTCTACGTCTTGTCTAATCTTCAAAACCTTTTTAAAAGCATTAATAAGTAGCGCTTGATTTTTTTGCTTGACCATTCGACCAATATTCAAAATCACTTTACTTTCAAAACCCTTTTGCTTAGGCACATGTCGAAATTTATTAGTGTCAACGCCATTGGGTATTGCAATCATTCTTTTATGTGAACTCGCACCTCTACTGCAAAATAAGTCAACTGCCTCTTGGCTTACATTAGTAGATAAATTCGGAATGAAATCAGTGAATTTGTACATAAAATCAGCAATACGCCCTCCCTCTACACTATTGTGCGCGGTTGAGATTAGGCGAACGTTTGGAGTAAAAATCTTCATGAAGCGGCACCAAATATTGGCATGTATCATGTGCGAATGAATAATATTTGGTCTAAATTCGTACACAAATACTAAATATTTTTTTAGCGCACCAACAACAGAAAAGAGATTTCTTGTAAGGCCCAAACTATATACTTTTATATTCCGATTATCTGGATTGACTTCAAAACCGTCAGTAAGTGAGCATATAACGACAGAAAAATTCTCAATTTTTGACATTTCATCTGCCAGTAAACATACCACTTTCTCAGCACCACCCATTTTAAGTCCAGTAGTTACCAATAACAGTCTGATTGGGGTCACAGCGGAGATTTTATTTTTACACATATGAGTTCGTGCTTCTCCAAATATTGCATATAATTAACGCCTTTGATAATCATTGGCATTGGATTTCGTTCGAACGTCGTCCAATAATCTTCTGAAAAGATGACGCACACCTAATGGCAACAAACAGTTGGAAAGATAATTAAAACATCTGAGCAAATAGGTAACTGACAATCTTATGCAACCTTGACGGATATTTAATTCCTTACAAAGTCTATTTATTTCCTTCTGAACTCGAAAATTATTAATGTAATTACTACTCACCCCCGAATCACTCATATATGATACTATGGTATTAATATAAAAAGATTCTCCTTTTTGCAAAGAAGATAACAAAAATTTCGAATCGGCAGCGATTCTATAACTATCATCGAATGGTTTTATATTTTGAAATAAGCATTTACGCTGAAAAACACCTTGATGGTTCGGCAACCTGGGCCTAGAAAACTCCCATCCTTTAAGATTTGGCACTCGAGAAACATATCGAATTATACTATTAGATATAATGGCAACATCTCCGTAAGCAATAACACAACTACTTTCCAGTTTTTGCAATGTAGAAACTAAGTAATCAATATTTAAATCTGGTGCAAAATGGTCTCCTGCTCCAAGAAATATAATCCACTCGCCCTTAATTAGCCGGCAAGCTTTATTCCATGCGTCATATATACCGCTATCTGGTTCAGAAAATATCTCAATATTTATATCAGTGTAACCAGACAAAAGCGATAGCGTCTTGTCCGTCGACCCACCATCAGCAATTATCCATTGGAATACCAAAGAATCTATTTTATCAATTGACTTTGCAGTAATAATAATTTCATCTTCACAATTTAATGTGGATGTAATAACAGTTATGTAGGGCGGCATCTTATTACATTAATTTTTGCATTGCATGAACTATATAAAACAAACTCACTAATAGTACATTTAATTATTAAGAGCGATATGTTTTGACTTTTATTTTAGACAGCAATACTCGGAAAACCATGCGCAGAATCAGAGCAATTCTTTTACTAATGTCAAAGATAGTCGTAATGCTCATTTTTATGCTGATAAATAGCGACGAACCTCCATGACTTTTCATATTTTTAAGGCATGCTGTAGGACTCGAAAGTGATACTAAACGATTAATCTTGCTTTTTTTTCCCGTCGTTCTAAGGGTATGAAATGGCATCATCAATACCCATGAGTTTTCGTAGTAAAAATCAGGGTGGAAATAATCTTCCCAATCGTGAATATTTCCTGCTCCACTTTGTTTTAACATGCAACTGAGAATGGATTGATCTTCTCGATGTGCAAGCATTAAGTTATCAGATTTACTTAGAAATGGTTTGAGCAAAATAAAATCATTCATTTGGCAATTGTCTGCCCATTCTGTAATGAAGTCACGCCACACCTGTGTATTTTTTAGAGCAAACCAAGTTGCCTGAATTTGATTGGTATCATCTTTAACATTTCTGTTAAATTTTTTTAGTACACTTGCCGCTGTCCACTCAAACTCGCGATAAGGTATTGAAAAGAATAAACTACCTTTGCTATAAATTTCCTCAAGATAACTTAAATATCGTTGCAGACCAAATAAACTAATTTCGCATCCACTATCCATGTAAAACACGGCCGCACCCTCCGGCAAAGTCTTCATTACACTTGCGAGCACAAGCGGCTTCCACGCCCACAATCCATAACCTCGAGGGAAGTCTTCAGCGAACTTCTCATACTGATCAATTCTGGTCTTACTCAGTCCAGCCAGTTGATCAAGCTTGGTTACTGTTACAATTTTCTCGAAAAACCCAGACTGCAGAGCCTGTAAACTTAGACGGTATGCAGCGTCTTGATATATCTTACTGCCAAAACCGCAAACAATAAGGACTACACCTTTTGGCCTGCATGTCGTGGTATCTTCGAACGAAAATAACCATTTGGACCGAACTCGTGAAATGCGGTAGCGTGGCAGGTCTAAAATTGGGCGAAAACAGTTACGAACTTCTGAATAAAATATATCCCAACGAGAAAGAGAACTATCCATTGAAAACCCCAACCTATTTTCTATGAAACTCAACTAAAATTGAATCAGGTGCCGCTGCTCCAAGAATCGATCTCCGTCGATATTGGGTTTTAATTTCCTTTAGAACAGTTGCAGGATTAAATGTACAAAATTTCAGAAATCTCAATATTTTTGCAAATCGGCTAATTTTAATAAATGGCGAAATTTGTTGCACTCTCAGAGAATTAAATGTGCGGCGCAATAATGAAACAGCAATAGGAACATGAAATCTTACGCCCAAATCTAAACGCTTACCTAGTTGCTTATAAGCATCAATGTTCCACCGTGTTAAATGATGAGGTGGATGATTTAAGGGATCGAACCAATTCTCTTCAATGCTCATCGGCGAGTATGGAGTTGACACGAATATACTACCGTTCGCCTCAAGCACATCCATAACTTCCTCTAGCAGTAATACTGGATCTGGCACATGCTCTATTACGTGAAACAAAGTAACCACATGAAACCGCTCATTGAAATGATTTTTTAGTCCAGCAATATCACAACAAAATGCTTCAACTCCTTGGGCTAGACAAGCACGAATACTGGCTTCAGTGAAATCGACTCCAACACCTCTAGCTTGTGTTTTATTTCTGATCTGGTCAAGAAAGCTGCCACTTCCACAGCCTACATCCAAGAGGTTTTGTTTTGAATTATTTTGTATCTTACCCTTATTTAACTCATCGATTACTACACTCCACTCCCATCTCTCTTTTGGATAGTAATTTGAATTTGATGATACCCATTCATAGAACAAGTTGCTACCAGGAGTCATAGGGTTGGAAAATTCGAGCGCACAGCTATTGCAGCGATTCATTTGATAACTTGGCAATGGTATTGCCAAGACATCATCGTTCCCCAGTAAAACAGCTAACTTAGCCTTAATGTCAATTAGATCTGGTAAGTTAATGCGTTGTGTATCCCCATTGCATACTACGCACCTGATATCATTTCCTACAGCTACTTGACTTAAACTCATTCTTTGTCCTTAAATAGAAATTTAAAAATCGAATATTACTTTCGGCCCAATTCAGGTCGGAATCAATGTTCGCATAATTTTTTCACTTGTTGCTTCTGAGGAATAGTTATTCTGAAGATAATTTCGGTATATAAATGAATTATCAGTATCTATATCAATCAGATTTTCTATTACACTTCTAAGTTGCTCACACGAAGTAGCTATTGTTGGCAAACTATTTTTCTGAAACAACTCTGTCGCAGATGAATAATGCGGTCCATAAACAACAATATTTTGCGCATATGCCAGATAAGGTAATAATTTTGATGGGAATGAAGAAGAAACCATCTTTGCATTTTTCTCCTCAAACGAATAAGCCAAGAACGCAAATAAGCTATTCATCAGTTTTTCAGCAAGCAATTCCTCTGATTGAATAGGCATCGACTCAACAAAAGATGGCAATTCTCCCATCTCTTGCTCTGCAAGAGAGCGTTCAGTAGTGAGATAAATTTTTATGTCACACCCCGTCTTTACCCTCAACTCTGTTACGACATTAAACAAATCAAGTAATGCATCTCTATATAAAAAATTAATACTCCCAACGTAAACAATTTCTCTAATTTTCTTTGTATTAATAAATTTAAAATTCATGGCCTCATAAGGCAAATTAAGTACAGTTGATGAAACCCCACAAATTCCATCAATATTCTTCCCCAATAGTTCCGTAATTGTATAGACATGAGATGCGCCTTGAACAATATCTATCGCACGTTTCATTTTTCTAGAGTAATAAGATGTGTTAGAGAATTTCTTCTCTAAAGATACAAATGAATCATCTACAAAAAATATCCCGTAGTTTAATTTGGAAAGCTTTGCAATGAATCCAATTCGAAATAATGTGCCATAATCTGCTCCCACAAATGAAAATAAAACATCTGACTTATCATCTTTGACTAATGCAACTGCATAATACGCAATGAAATAATCGATGATTGGCTGTAAAAATATTGCCCTTCGCTCAATAAAAACAAGATACTTTGTCCATTTAGGCAACAACCTACACATCTTTGAGATTTTAGGTTCAATATTTTTTTTGGGATGCCATTTATCAAATTGGTAAATGATCACACTAGTCACCGATTGCTTTATGCTCAATAGTAACGGTGTAAGTGCGCGATTCATTCCGACTGCAACAATATCCTTATGCACAGGTGCGGCCTCAGAATATACGAGTATCTTTTTTTTAGGTGACATTTTCTTATTCTATATTTAGACGCAAAATACTAAAGTCATCGCTTATCATCGAATGTATTCAGTGGGCGAATTTTTCGTGCGGGACTTCCTGCATAAATCCATCCAGGTTCAAGTTCACCAGACGCAAAAGAATTCGCTCCGACAATTACGTTGTGACCAATACGGCATGGTCCCACTATTGTCACATTAGCCCCCAACCAAACGTTATCGCCAATGCTTACGGGACCTGCTATATTCTCCTTCCGATGTGAAATATTGTGCGTGCCGCATATAACTTTCACACCGTGAGATGCCAATAAATTAGACCCAATTATAATGTCGACAAAATTCCAAGCTTGAAAGTCGTACCCAAACCGACAATCATCCCCAGAACTAAAATGACCACAGCGAAACAGAAAAAACCCTGGGGAAAGTTTACAGTTCCTCCCCATACGCATCCCAATTAGTGTAACGAAAAAACACCTTACTGGATCTGTCAGGATGTTACCGGGTCTCCCTGGTATAACTCGAATAAAGAATAGGATTAACCTCCGCCAACAATCCAAGGAAATATCAAAGACAGCTTTAATGAATTCACGCATTGATTATCTTTCAGGCCGAATCAAACTTTGTATTCTCAACAACAGTATCAGCACGTCGTTTAGGGCATAACTCAAGTGCGGCCTGCTACTAATGCAACCCTTACATGCTTTCTGCGAAGCAATCTGTAGAACATTGTTAGACAATCTCTTTTTCATTCATTACCTTCATCCCAGAATCTGTCTGTTTTAACAAAAAAATTAGTATTCATTTTTAAATTTACTTCATTCTTTCCACGCACAGAGAAACATAGACGAAGACAGACAGGTAATATGCTCTCGCGTGGCGACCCTAATCAACGAGCGGTAAATCTGCTGCCCTACCCAGGCTATCGGTACTCTCAACCAACGCTGTTTTTGAATTGATGCTAGCGTGTCATCCTTGAATTCTGTGCGAAGGAAACCAGACATCATTAGCACAGCATTAAAGGCAGTGGTCGTTAACGCCCAATAGTGAGTGATATCATTGAAAAGGGCTCTTCCGAGTACCGGGCTATCACCATTTGGCCCCCGCAAAATCAACCTCCCGTTCGGTCGTAGTACGCGATAGCTTTCATGTAAGAAATCTAGCAAGATTTCCTTCGGAAGATGTTCATAGAAATCCAACCCCACCAAACAGTCGAACGAGTTCGCTGGATATGATCGTAAATCTTCCAATGCGTCGATCAACTTCACTGATAGTCCTCCGGTCGTGGCGAGTGATATCTGCACATCCGATGAGTCACTACCCGTTGCATTTGTATAACCTCGCAAACAAAGCCAATGCAAGAAGATACCTGGACCGCAGGCAACTTCGTAAATGTCCGCTTTGCGTGACTCAGGTAGCCATGGCAGTAAAATTTTGTCGTACAGTAAAGTATTCTGTGCCACAACACTCATTACATTATCAAGAGAATGTAAGCCGCGGGCGTTAGCTTGGTAAGAGTAATAGGCGGAAGTGTCCATATGATTAAGATTGTCGAGTAAATTAAGGTTGATATGCCGGATTGTCGTTACGTTTTAGGCTTTTCCACATTCTCCAAGCTTCTAGTGGATTTTTCCAAAGATTTGTCAGAAATACAGCAGCTAAACTAGCGATAGGTACGCCAAGAAGGCCTATCATTGGGCACAGTAATATCATACCTAAGACAGTAAGAATGCCGTGCAATATAGTTGTCTGAGCAAACGGATTCCGTCCAGCAGCTAAAACAAAATGGCCAGGTAAACTTGCTACGCTTGTTATCAAGTAATTAATAGTAAGTGCCAGTAAAACTGATCCCTCTATGTAATGACCAGGTCCAATCCACCAGTCGACAACAATGGGAGAAATGAAGTAAAGGGAAAGCGCTACAAATGTATGGAGACTTGTTCCGATAATTAGCATTTTAATCATTCGCCGCCTTGCATCTGTCCAATGACCTAGCGCGCATTGTTTTGTGAACAATGGCATTTGTGCGGTTACCAGCTGCATCACTGCGCTCCCCATTGTCTGGCTTATCTTAAATGCAATATAAATAGACGCAATAACTGATGGCCCGAGAAGCGCACCTAGCAGTGGCACTTGTACTGCACCAACAAGATAACCTCCCGAAATCACTAAACCGAATGGTATTGCCACCTTGCAAAGCTTTCCAATAAGCAGGCGTATGTCCTCGTGTTTCGAGACCAATTGATCCGCGGAAATCCACTTTAGGCTCATGCGCATAGCCAAAAATTGCACAAAAGAGCTAGCGAGCAATACCCCTGCAAGGCCGGTCAAACCGAAACCCATCCATAAACTGAGTACGGAAAATAATCCACATAGAACTTGATAAGTACCCGCGATTACTCGACTTAGATACATGTATCCCAATCCGTCGAGAAACGCTTGGCTAAGCCTTGCTTGAAAAATCAGTGCAAACGATACAGCGAGAAGATAGCAAACCAGGGTAGTTTCAGTTGTGGGGTTTGGCAGCAGATTTGTATGCGGCAGGACCAGTTCATAGGCGATGATAAAAAGCAGAATTGATACCAACGTAGCGCGCATAAAGATCGTTCTGCTAGCCACATATATAGCTGCCACACCCTCCCAGCCTGAACACGTTTTGATAAGATCAGACGAGAGGTGATCAACGTCATGATCAGCGTAGAAGGAATGGGCCACTTGTCGGGTAATCGCCATACTAAATCCAAAATCAGATAGCGTAAAAATTGCAATTATTCCTTGCAATGAAAACCATACACCCGCAGCCTCAATTCCAAGCGAATGAATCAACATTGGTATGATGAGGAGAGCACCACCCGCAGAGCAAAGTTGCTGATAGAATCCTGCGAGCGTTGCTGCCCTTGCAGGATGTGATTTAGCCCAATTATTGATTTGGAGTATCATTTCAAGAGATCTTCGTAGACTAGATAGTCCTTGTTTTTGCCTACACAGAGAATAAGGCCAATGGGTGTTGCCTCACCTTCCATTTGCTCATACTCATGCTCATGCTCATGCTCATGCTTTTCAACATAGCGCAGGTAGAGCGACATTTGGCCTTGGTGCGCAGCTTCAAATTCACCCACTTTGAGGTTAATCGTGAAAAGGCGGCGCAAGCGGCGGTGGTAGAAAGTAGGTTAATGTAGTAGTCGCGGGTGTCAATGATGGCGAGTTCTTCCCGTGTTTTAAAGGAAAAGTCGCTCCTCAGCTTGAGGATGAATCGCTGTAGTTCGGCCAAGATGGCTGTTTCAATGTCTTTTTCTGAGTAGCTATCGCTCAAGCACAGGAAGTCCAATATATATAGGGGTCGCGAAATTTCAGGTTGACTGCCTGCTGGCCTTCGTGGCGAAGCTGTGTGAGGTCTTGCTTGATGGTTGCTGCTGTCGGTCTGGTCGCAGTAGTGCAGGTTGAAGCGGGCGTTGTCCACATGCAGATCTTGGTAGATGTGTTCTAGCCTATTCCACACTCACGGCAATTTGGTAGCCGTGTTGTTTTAGCAGGGCGTGTTTTTTGGCTTCGGCCAGATCGTGGGCAACCATCTCACGACACATTTCTTGCGCGGTGATTTCCGGCACCCAGCCTAATTTTTCTTTGGCCTTGGTGGGGTCGCCGAGCAGAGTTTCGACTTCGGTCGGGCGAAAGTAGCGAGGGTCTATTTTGATTACGGTTTGCCTGTTCCAATACCCCACTTCGTTGACGCCTGTGCCTTCCCAGCGCAATTGCATGCCAAGGGCGGTGGCGGTCCATTCGATGAATTGGCGCACGCTGTATTGCACACCAGTGGCGATGACGAAATCTTCAGCCTGGTCTTGTTGCAGCATCATCCATTGCATGCGCACATAGTCGTTGGCGTGACCCCAGTCGCGCAGGGCGTCGATGTTGCCCATGTAGAGGCAGTCTTCCAGACCTTGGCTGATGTTGGCTAAGCCGCGCGTGATTTTGCGCGTGACGAAGGTTTCGCCCCGGCGCGGGCTTTCGTGATTGAACAAGATGCCGTTGCAGGCGTAGATGCCATAGGCCTCGCGGTAATTCACCGTGATCCAGTAGGCATACATTTTGGCCACGGCGTAGGGACTCCGCGGGTAAAAGGGCGTGGTCTCTCGTTGCGGGGTTTCTTGCACTAGGCCGTAAAGCTCGCTGGTGGAGGCCTGATAAAAACGGGTTTTCTTTTCCAACCCCAAAATTCGGATGGCTTCGAGCAGACGCAGGGTACCCATGCCGTCCACGTCAGCGGTGTACTCGGGGCTCTCAAAGCTCACTGCCACGTGGCTTTGGGCGCCCAGGTTGTAGATTTCGTCGGGCTGGGTTTCTTGCACAATGCGCACCAGGTTGCTGGTGTCGGTCAGGTCGCCGTAGTGCAACTTGAAGTTGGCGTTATCAATGTGCGGGTCTTGGTAGATGTGGTCAACCCGCTGGGTATTAAGCGAGCTGGCCCGGCGCTTGATGCCGTGGACGATGTAACCTTTTTCCAGCAAGAATTCAGCTAGGTAGGAACCGTCTTGACCGGTGATGCCGGTAATAAGTGCGACTTTTGCGAGGGGCATGGTTATTGGTGTATTGGTTTGTGTTCAATCACTGCTAATGCGCCGATTCCTGGAAGCCAGGAAGTCTTGGTAGGCCAGTAGCAGGCCTTGTTCTAAATTGACCTTGGCTTGCCAACCTAGGGCTTTCATGCGTGTGCTGTCCATGAGCTTTCTCGGCGCGCCGTCGGGCTGGGCGGTGTCAAAGTCTATGTTGCCCTGAAAACCTACCGCGTGACTGACAATTTTTGCAAGCTGCGCGATGGTGATGTCTGAGCCAAAACCGACGTTGATCTGACTTTGCATGGTCGTGGTATGTTGGTCGTATACGGCCTTGGGTAGATTCATGACAAACACGCTGGCAGCTGCCATGTCGTCTACATACAAAAACTCGCGCCTTGGCGTGCCACTTCCCCAGATGGTGACCGTGGGGGCCATATTCACCTTGGCTTCGTGAAATCGGCGAATCAGCGCCGGGATGACGTGGCTGTTTTGTGAGTGGTAGTTATCGCCTGGGCCATAGAGGTTGGTGGGCATGACGCTGCGGTAGTCAATGCCGTGGCGGGTGCCATATTGGCGGTTATAGCTCTCGCACAGCTTGATGCCGGCAATTTTGGCGACTGCATAGGGCTCATTGGTGGACTCAAGCGGGCCAGTCAGTAAAGCTGACTCAGTCATGGGTTGCGGTGAAAGCTTGGGGTAAATGCAACTGGAACCTAAAAACAGTAGTTTTTGTACGCCGTTTTGGAACGCGGCCTGAATAACATTGGCCTGCATCATCAGGTTTTGGTAAATGAAGTCTGCCGGGTAGGTGTTGTTGGCATGGATGCCGCCTACTTTGGCCGCGGCCAGATAAACATGTGTTGGTTTTTCGGCGGTGAAGAAGGCTTGTACTGAGGCTTGGTTGGTGAGGTCGAGTTCGGCGTGGGTTCTAAATATTAAGGATTCAGGATTAATGCCGCCTTGGAGAAGCTGTCGCACAATGGCCGAGCCAACCATGCCACGGTGGCCTGCTACGTAAATTTTTTGTGTATTGCTCATGAACTGGATTCCGCTGATGTGGATTGAGATTTCTGCTCAGCTTCAAGTTGCAGTACTTCAATTTCTTCACGCAACTTTTCATATTCAGCCATCTTGCGTTGCAAGAATCGCCGTGTTAGCGCTGCCTTTTCAGCCACACCTGTGGGTGTGAGCAGGTAGGCATAATTCAATTTGTCGGGGTTTTTGCTGAAATTCCCCACTTTTATCCAGCCTTTTTCGGCCAAGGCCTTGAGACAAAAGTTGATGCTACTGACATTGATGCCTACTTCTCTGGCCAAGGTGCGTTGCGTAACGCCAGGGTTTTCCTGGAGCAGTTTGAGTGTCCAAAAGAGCGTATCGTCGTTTGCGGTCTGGCGGCGGGTGGTCATCGGAGAAATATGGGCTGACGGGAACTGAGTGCTGTAAATAAGTCGATTCAGAATAGCGACCGTACCCAATGGGCGCCTTGGTGGGAGTGTGACAGATTGGCCGGTAGTGCGTGCCTGTTTTATTTTCAAACATTTTAGCCGCAGATTCACCCAATTTAGTGCGTTGCAAAAATATTTGCACCCTTCAACCGTTCTACTCAGCATTTACCTCTTGAGACTGAATGCTATGTCTCATTGTTGCTGCTTGATAAAACAAAAGGGCATCATCGATGCCCCTCCATGTTTACTGTCCAGCCGCTGCACGCAGCGCTGCGGCTTTGTCGGTACGTTCCCAGGTGAACTCGGGCTCTTCGCGGCCGAAGTGGCCGTAGGCAGCGGTCTTTTCATAGATCGGGCGCAGCAGGTCCAGCATCTGGATGATGCCCTTGGGGCGCAGGTCGAAGTGCGCGGCCACCAATGCCGACAACTGGTCGTCAGGGATGACGCCTGTGCCTTCGGTGTAAACAGTGATGTTCATGGGCTGGGCCACGCCGATGGCGTAGGCCACTTGCACCTGGCATTGCTTGGCCAGACCGGCAGCCACCACATTCTTGGCGACGTAACGTGCGGCGTAAGCGGCCGAGCGGTCCACCTTCGATGGGTCCTTGCCGGAGAAAGCGCCGCCGCCATGCGGGCAGGCGCCGCCGTAGGTGTCCACAATGATCTTGCGACCGGTCAGGCCACAGTCACCCTGGGGTCCGCCGATGACGAAGCGGCCGGTGGGGTTCACCAGGTAACGGGTGTTTTGCAACCATTCCTTGGGCAGCACGGGCTTGATCAACTCTTCGATGATGGCCTCCGTAAAGCTGGCCTTCATGGTGGTCTGGGTTTCAGACTGGTCGGGGCTGTGCTGGGTGGACAGCACCACGGTGTCAATGCTGTGGGGCTTGCCGTCCACATAGCGCATGGTGACCTGGCTCTTGGCGTCCGGGCGCAGGAAGGGCAGACGGCCATCCTTGCGCAACTGGGCCTGGCGCTCCATCAGGCGGTGGGCGTAATAGATGGGCGCGGGCATCAGCTCGGGCGTCTCGTCGCAGGCATAGCCGAACATCAGGCCCTGGTCACCGGCGCCGGTGTTCAGGTGGTCATCAGAGGCGTGGTCCACGCCTTGGGCGATGTCGTTGGACTGCTTGTCGTAGGCCACCAGCACGGCGCAGCCCTTGTAGTCGATGCCGTAGTCGGTGTTGTCGTAGCCGATGCGCTTGATGGTGTCGCGCGCCACCTGGATGTAGTCCACATGGGCGTTGGTGGTGATTTCACCGGCCAGCACGACCAGACCGGTGTTGGTCAGGGTCTCGGCGGCGACGCGGGACTTGGGGTCCTGCTTGAAGATCGCGTCCAGGATGGCATCGGAAATCTGGTCGGCAACCTTGTCGGGGTGGCCTTCAGAAACGGATTCAGATGTGAAAAGAAAGTCGTTCGCCATTTATATGCTCCAAAAGTTAAACAAGTCGCGTTGCTTTGGCTTTTGGGCTTACAGCGAACGCTTTAGCAGCTTTGCCAATGTTGGCTGGCACAATGGCGTTCCTTTGAGAAAAGCCTTTGTGCGTGTCGCCCTGCAAGTAGTTCTGTAACTCAGCGACACCGCAGATTTTACCCCCTGTAGGGATCAACAATTCTTTGGAGCGTTTTGCGCTGCTGACCGCTTCTTCGAACTGTAAAACTCCGACCTAAAGTTAACCCATGTCCCATTACGACCTTTACGCCATTGGCAACGCGCTGGTGGACTCCGAATACGAAGTCTCTGACGAACAGTTGCAAGCCCTGGGCGTGGAAAAGCGCCACATGACGCTGATCGACGCCGAACGCCGCACCCATCTGCTGGCCGGCGTGCATGGCCTGCACAGCCGCCGCACCGGCGGCGGCTCGGCCGGCAACACCACCGTGGCGCTGGCGCAGCTCGGTGGCAAGGCGTTTTATTCCTGCCGTGTGGCGGACGATGAACTGGGCGCCTTCTACCACCAGGATCTGCTGGCCAATGGCGTGGCCACCAACTTGTCGCACACGTCCTTCCCCGAAGGCCAGACCGGCATCTGCATGGTGATGGTCACGCCGGACGCCGAGCGCAGCATGAGCACCTTCCTGGGTGCCACGGCCGATATCGACCACACCGCGCTGCATCCCAAGGACATCGCCAAGTCCAAGGTCTACTACATGGAAGGCTATCTGTCGGCGTCCCCCACCGGGCTGGACGCTGCTCTCAAAGGCCGCGCCATTGCCAAGGAAGCCGGCGTGAAGCTGGCCACCACGCTCAGCGACATGAGCATGATTACCTTCTGCCGCGCAGGGCTGGAGGCCATGGTCGGCGACGACCTGGACTACCTGTTCTGTAACGAAGAAGAGGCGCAGGTCTGGTGCGGTAGCAAAGATATCGATGCCGTAGTGGACGCCATGGCCAAGCTGGCCAAGGTGGTGTGCCTGACGCGCGGCCCCAAAGGCTGCCTGGTGATTGAAGGTGCGCAGCAGACCGCAGTGCCAGCGGCCGAGGTCAAGGCAATTGACACCAATGGCGCAGGCGACATGTTTGCCGGTGCCTTCCTGTTTGCCGTGACGCACGGGCACAGCCACGCAGAAGCTGCACGTTTGGCCAATCAAGCGGCTGGCACGGTGGTGGCACAGTACGGCAACCGGCTGAAGCCGGAAGAGTTACAGGTCATGCGGCAAGAGTTTGAGACCTCAGCCACGGCTTGAATCATCGGCCCAACGTCACTACAGGTTGGGCGCCAACAGGCGCTGCAACTCTGGGGCCTTTTGCCCACTGCGGCGGGCCAGGTCCTGCAGCTGATCGTCGCCAATCTTCCCGACATTGAAGTAGCAGCCATCCGGATGGCCCAGGTAAAAGCCGCTGACGCTGGCCGCTGGCGACATGGCCAGGCTCTCGGTCAGGGTCATGCCGATTTCTTCGCATTGGAGCAACGCAAACATGTCTTTTTTGGCGCTGTGGTCCGGGCAGGCCGGGTAGCCGGGCGCCGGGCGTATGCCGCGGTAGCGTTCGCTGATCAGGGCATCCAAATCCAGGGAGTCAAGGGCATCATGGGCCTCTTGCGGCGCGTAGCCCCACCAATCGGTGCGCACCTTGTAGTGCAGGCATTCGGCAAAGGCCTCGGCCAGTCGGTCTGCAATGGCCTTGAACATGATGGCGCTGTAGTCGTCATGCGCGTCCAGGAATAGTTGCTCGCGCTTCTCCACGCCAATGCCAGTGGTCACGGCAAACAGGCCAACATAGTCCGGCACGGTACCCTGGGGTGCCACAAAGTCCGCCAGGCAGCGGCTGGGGCGCATGACGCCGTCGATTTCCTGCTTTTCGGTTTGTTGGCGCAGGCCGTGCCAGGTCATCGCAACTTGGCTGCGGGTTTCGTCGGTGTACAGCGCAATGTCGTCATCGTTTACCGCATTGGCAGGGTAGAGGCCCAGCACCGCGTTGGCCGTGATCCAGCGCCCGTCGATCACACGCTTGAGCAGGGCGCGCCCGTCTTGCATGACGCGTTGCGCCTCCTGGCCTACCACCTCGTCTTGCAGGATGGCGGGGTAGGGGCCTGCCAGGTCCCAGGTCTGGAAGAAAGGGCCCCAGTCGATAAAGCGGGCAAGCTCCGACAGGTCGAAGTTGCGAAACACGCGCCGGCCTATGAACTTGGGCCGGGTGGGCTGGTACGCCGCCCAGTCCACTGGCGTCTTGTTGGCACGCGCGCGCTCCAGCGGCCAGAGTGGAGTTTGCTTTTTGTTGGCGTGCTGCTCTCTGACCTTGGTGCTGTCGGCTGCCAAGGCTTCTATGAATTTGGCGGCTTGCTCACCCAGCAGGCTCTGCGCCACACCCACGCTGCGCGAGGCATCGGGCACGTAGACCACAGGGCCGTCGTAATGGGGGGCAATCTTCACGGCGGTGTGCACACGGCTGGTGGTGGCGCCGCCAATGAGCAAGGGCATTTTGCGCAGGCGGAAGTAGTCGTCCTTTTGCATCTCGGCGGCCACATAGGCCATCTCTTCCAGGCTGGGGGTGATCAGGCCGGACAGGCCGATGATGTCGGCCCCCTCGGCCTTGGCGCGCGCCAGGATCTCGTGGCAGGGCACCATTACGCCCATGTTGACCACTTCGAAGTTGTTGCACTGGAGCACCACGGTGACGATGTTTTTGCCGATGTCGTGCACATCGCCCTTGACGGTGGCAATCACGATCTTGCCTTTGGCTTTTGCCTCGCCGCCGGCCTGCACCATGGCAGCTTTTTCGGCTTCGATGTAGGGGAACAGATGCGCCACGGCCAGTTTCATGACGCGCGCACTTTTGACCACCTGGGGCAGGAACATCTTGCCCTGGCCAAACAGATCGCCCACCACGTTCATGCCGTCCATGAGTGGCCCCTCGATAACGTGCAGGGGGCGCCCGCCTTGGGCCAACAGGCTGCGATAGGACTCTTCGGTGTCCTCGGCGATGAAGTCGGTGATGCCATGCACCAGGGCATGGCTGAGTCGGCGTTCTACCGACACGGGCGCATCGGGTGTGCCGCGCCAATCCAGCTTGCGGCCTTCGTCGCGTGCGGCACCCTGGGCGCTGGCGGCGATTTCAACCAGGCGCTCGCCCGCGTCAGCGCGGCGGTTCAGCACCACGTCTTCCACCCGCTCGCGCAGTTGTGGTTCCAGGTCGTCATACACGCCGACCATCCCGGCGTTCACAATGCCCATGTCCATGCCGGCTTTGATGGCGTGGTACAGGAACACGGTGTGGATGGCCTCGCGCACGGGGTCGTTGCCGCGGAACGAAAAGCTCACGTTGGACACGCCGCCGGACACCTTGGCGCCGGGCAAGTTGTGCTTGATCCAGCGCGTGGCCTCGATGAAATCCACCGCGTAGTTGTTGTGTTCTTCGATGCCGGTGGCGATGGCAAAGATGTTGGGGTCAAAAATAATGTCTTCGGCCGCAAAGCCCACTTCGTCCACCAGGATGCGGTAGGCGCGTGCGCAGATGTCGATCTTGCGCTGGTAGGTGTCGGCCTGGCCCTGCTCGTCAAAGGCCATCACCACGGCGGCCGCGCCATAGCGGCGCACCAGGCGGGCCTGTTGCTTGAAGGCCTCCACGCCTTCTTTCATGCTGATGGAGTTGACGATGGACTTGCCTTGCACGCAGCGCAGGCCGGCTTCGATCACGCTCCACTTGCTGGAGTCGATCATGATGGGCACGCGCGAGATGTCGGGCTCGCTGGCAATCAGTTGCAGAAACCGCACCATGGCGGCCTGGCTGTCGAGCATGGCCTCGTCCATGTTGATGTCGATGATCTGGGCACCGTTTTCAACCTGTTGGCGCGCCACGGCCAGGGCCTGCTCGTATTCGCCATTCAGGATCATGCGGGCAAAGGCCTTGGAGCCGGTGAAGTTGGTGCGCTCGCCAATGTTGACGAACAGGGTGTCGGCGTTGATGACGACGGGCTCTAGGCCGGAAAGCAGCATGGGATTCATAAGACTCAGGCGTATTTGGGGTATGCGGCTTGCGCGTGCAGTGTGCGGGGCGACAGGGGCGATACCTGGCCCACGATGGCGGCAATGTGGTCGGGTGTGGTGCCACAGCAGCCGCCGACAATGTTCACCAGGCCTTCTTGCGCAAACTCATGCAAGAGGCGGCTGGTGACGTCCGGTGTTTCGTCAAAACCGGTTTCCGCCATGGGGTTGGGCAGGCCGGCATTGGGGTAGCAGCTGATAAAGGTGTCGGGTGCTACACGGTGCAGTTCCTGGATGTAGGGGCGCATCAGAGCGGCACCCAGCGCGCAGTTCAGGCCAATGGCCAGTGGTTGGGCGTGGCGCACGCTGTACCAGAAGGCAGTAACCGTTTGGCCGCTCAGGATGCGCCCGGAGGCGTCCGTCACCGTGCCGCTGATGATGAGGGGCAGGCGTTCGCCCGAGGCCTCGAAATAGCTGTCGATGGCAAACAGGGCGGCTTTGGCATTCAGGGTGTCGAAAATGGTTTCCACCAGCAGCACGTCAGACCCGGCTTCCACCAGGGCTTGTGTCTGCTCGTAGTAAGCCGTGCTCAATTGCTCGAAGCTGATGTTGCGGGCGCCGGGGTCGTTGACGTCCGGGCTGATGCTGGCGGTCTTGGGCGTGGGGCCCAGGGCTCCCACAACGAAGCGCGGTTTGTCTGGCGTGGAGAATTTGTCGCAGGCCTTGCGTGCCAGACAGGCCGAGGCCACATTCATCTCACGCGCCAGGTCGGCCATGTCGTAGTCCGCCTGCGCGATGGTGGTGGCACCGAAAGTATTGGTTTCGATCAGGTCAGCCCCGGCGGCCAGGTAGCTTTCATGGATGTCGGCAATCACGTCCGGGCGGGTCAGGCTCAGCAACTCGTTGTTGCCCTTTACATCGCGATGAAAGTCTTTGAAGCGTTCGCCACGGTACTGCGCTTCGTTCAACTTGAAGCGCTGAATCATGGTGCCCATGGCGCCGTCCAGGATGGCGATGCGCTTTTCAAGAATCTCGGGGAGTTGCTGGGCTCGGGTGTAGGGTTGCTTCATGGGGCATCGATTATTTTTGGTTGGCAAGGATTGCGCCGGACGCACAACAAACGCTCACTGCATGCGGCAGCGAGCAAGCTGGATTCCAATGGTGTGACCGGGGATGCCCTATTGTGGCTCATTCGGGCAATACAACTCGAAGGACCCAAAGAGGCTGTACTTTGAAAGTCGGGAGGCATGGGTGAGGCATTCCGAAATCAACGTTACTTCACCTTTTTTTCATTCGATAGCAGTCCACAGCCGTTGCAGCCCTAGCCGCCTCGAATTCTTCGAACTCCAGACAGGCCAGTGTGCACTCCATGTTTTGGACTCCTGCAGACGCCACTTCACTGATATCGTGAAGAAATGCATCCATCGCTTCATCCAGGTACAGTTTCCATCGCATCTCAAAAGCCAGCCACTTGCCTGACAGCAATAGGTCGAGTGAATACTTCAGGGCATTGAAGGTGTAGTAAAGCGTTATCCTGGCCTCCTCTTTCGCCATTTCATCCAGTATCTGACGCAGCCGGTACCCACGCAGTGCCTTCTGCCCATACCGAATTGCTTCTTGCATGTACAGAGGAATGTGGCAAATGGTCTCACCGCGCACCCCGCGCTTGAACATCGCACAATTCTGTCGCGTCAGCGCATCCGCCCCCAAGTGCAGGTAGCTTCGCATGGCATCCTGAACACCCGGCTCATGCAGCCTACGTCTGCCCTTGAGTTCAATGACCTCGGCGCCCAGGAAATACACCATGCGCCAAGGTGCTTCATTGACGCTGCGTAGCTCCATGGGTTTGATCGGCATTGCCAGGCGAGGCGCTCCTATGACAAGTTGCTGAAGGTGATCGTGCAATTGGTGTGCGCTGGCCCCGTACAAGGCGTTCGCGCTGTAAATGTTCTTGTCCAGAATGACCGCTTGAGCGCCGGTGCACTGTCGAATGCCATCCGCCAGTTCTTTAAGAAAGTCACCGTCCCCACGGCTGGTACTGTAGGCACACTGCAGTTGGATGTTCCAGCGCAATGCAACAGGAACGGCAATGGCACTCCAGATGGCGTCTGTTCGATAGAAGACCTGGCTGCAGTGGTTGACGGTGTCGTTCAGTAGATCCGCTTCTGCGTCACCCAGTTCACCCAACGCACGGGCAATGACATCCGCTGTTCCCCTGCCGAGCAACTCAAAGGCCACGAATTTTCTGAGGCGGGTCGCCAATTCGCTGTCGGCACCCGCCGCTTTGTGCAAGCGCTGAATCAAATTCACCAGCGTTGTCACCTGGTTATCGAAGATATCCTGTGTTCGCATTTTCACTCCCGTTTGTTTGTGAGCAAGACGCTCATTGCAAAAATAGCAAATCCGTTTCACCAGCTAAGCGCATTGGAGGCAAATCAGGGCAAATTATTTGAATCTATTTGCATCGACTGCGAACCAGGGAACACTCCATCCAAAGCAGATGGAGTGTTCCCTGCGCCTAGCGACTTCTGATGCATTATTTGAAGAATGCCGATTGCAGCTGGCTGCCGCTGCACCACAGAATCACCCCGCGGCCTGAAGACTTTTCTTGCACGAATGCTGGGATGGAGCCGCCATACACAATGTTGGCTGTCACCGCCCAGGCACTGGCACCACTGGCGAATGAATACCCATTGATGTTGAGCCCCAAGTTGACGGCCAATGCGTCCCCCGCGGTATCCACACGCAGTTGCAGATTCCCAGCACCACTGACACCGATCGGATACAACGCCAAGGGCGTGGACCATCCGGCACCCGGGGAGTAGCTGGCACTGTAGGGTTCAAAGTACCCGACTCCGACGCCGCTCAGCGATGAGGCAGCAAACACGACTTTGTATTTGCCCGCCCCCATGAAAACCAATGCCGGGCGCACATTCCCCACCGAACCCTGCAAGATAAGTTGGCTTGCAATTGGCACGCCGGCGGGGTCGTGCAGGACAGCGTGAATCGAAGGGTCCACGCCGCCCCATGCAACCGCATCGGAGCCATCGGCATTGACCACCAGATCAAGATCAGATTCAGACGCGGGTGCGCCGCTACCCAGGCTTACCGGCGACGCCCAGGTAGCGCCGGTTTTGCGTGCGAGCATCACCGTCTGAGAGGCACCTGCCCAGACCGTCACCACGGTATTGGCATCACTCAGTCCCAGCTTGATCGCAGCGTAGGGACTGGCGCCAAGTTCCAGTCGGTCGGTCACCGTAGCGCCGGTTGCCGGCAGCGTGTACAGGTTCAGGGCTTGCGTCCCTGGAATGACGGTACTGGCGTTCAACCAGCCGACCAGTGTTCCACCAGCTGCTGAGCCGGTGATCTTGAGCCCAGTGACGCTAGCAGTCCCGATTTGCACTGGCGCACTCCAGGCACCGCTGCTATTCGTATAGCTGCTGAGCCAGACCCGGTACGTGGCTTCTCCCGCGACCTGAGAGGTCCAGGCCACCGTTGCGATACCGCTCACAGGATTGGCCGAGACCACGGTTGCAGATGGGTTCAATGCCCAGCCACCAATGGCATTCACGCCCTGCACCACTCCGGCATAGCCACTGACCAAGGTCGGTGCCGTCCAGGCTCCTGCGGCGAGGTCTCCGAAGGAGGCATACAACTTGTTGCCTCCAGTTTCCGACTGGGCATAGACGGCCATCACCTTGCCCGCAGCAATACTGGCCATGGACGGCATGTAAGTGGTGATCGCCCCGCTGGCATAGAGTGAGGGTCCCACTGCCCAGCGCATCGCTGCAAATGCAGTTGCCTGGGGAGTGCTTGTGCTCATTGGAGTCGCGTTGGTGTCGGTTGCGTTGCCAGCACTGCCGCCCCCTCCACCGCCGCATGCGGCCAGCACGCAGCAAAGCGCGGCAGCGACAACGGAATTACTGGCGCGACTTGATGTCGCCGTCGTGGGCCTTTTGTGACCATGGACCAGATTTGTATGGATCTTTTTCATACGATTTCCTTTTGAATTTCATTTGCATCGGCCGCTGCCAGGATCTGGCAAGAGCGGCTTCCCTTTTTCTGCTCCGTAATGCGTCTATTGCTGGTTTCTGCACCTCACGCTCTTGCGGTGGCGCAAGCACAGCCTCAAAGGCATGTGCACATTCAAGATGCGGTTGCTATGCCTCTTGACGCCCCTCGGCCCACAGGGTTTGCTGGTGATTGCAAACCCATCGGCACGTGGGGCAAACCAGATCCGCACGCCAGGCTTGAAGCCAAGTGCGAGGTTGACCCGGGCGGGCAAGTCCACGACGAGTCGCCCTCCAATGGTTTCTCTGAATTCGGTGACGTAGCTTGTTGGACGGGGGTCAACGCGTTGGGGGTGTGCGGACTTTGCTTCCTGCATGCGCCAATTGCGAAGGACCCTCATGGCTTCCTCCCCTGCTGCTTGACACGCTGCAGCAACCCTTGCACGGCCCACTCCACCGCTTCGCCCTCGGGCCAACGCTGCATCCGGCTGGCCGACGTGAGTTCAATCAACAACGTGTCGCCCGCCCATTGAATGTCGGACACCAGACTTCCATGGCCTTCGTCCTGACGCCACCCATAGCTCTCCTGAATGGAGGCCGCTGTCAACAGTTGGCAGCACTCGCTGTCCCTGCCACCGCCAGTGGGGCGAAACATCACGATGCACTCCTGTGTTGATGCATCCGTCAGCACCGTACTGCGCACCGCAGGATGCCGAGCAATACGCAACCACAGGTCTTCGACCACACTCAAAGCCTCACCGATATCGGCCGGATAGACCACGCGCCAATGCGAGGGATCTTTCCATTCCGGCCCAAATGACGATGCTGTCCTTGTCATGAAATCAGCAGCGTTGGCAGCATCCCTGCCTGTGATGAAGACACCACCATCCCGTGGCCAGCGCGCGCTCATTGCATGGCTCCCAGGTTGCTGGCTTCCCGGCTGAAGAATCCCGCGCGGCGCATGCCAGTCTCCACGAGGGCCCGGATGGCATTGCGCAGTTCGTCTTTTGGATCCAACTCAGACTTCGCGATCACGACGCTGGGTTGTGTTGCCAGGTCGCTCACCAGAACCTGGTGGTCATGGTCTGAACCGAGAGACCAGTACCAATGCGGTTGACCGTTTTCAATGTCGAGTTGCCTCCAGCAGAACCCACGCTTGTATCGCCCAAGGAGTGCATCAATCTCCATGCAGGTCAGCGTGAAGGCTGCAGACCAGTTGCGCTCAATGGTCAGATCTCCCAGCGCGTTCTCGAACATATAGGGGTAGTTGATGGCCGCGCACAGAAAGCGCACATCCTGAATGGGTGCGAGTCCCGTGTTGATCTCCACACCACCATCCCAACGCTTTGTATAGTGGGGGGCGCTGTTTACTGACCTGCGAACTGCTGACTGCTTTTTGTGAGACATGATTTCTTTACTCCGGTTGTGTTGGTACTGACCAATGAATATTGAACTTTTGAGGGCTCTGGCTAAGCGCGTTTTTAGGCAAAGCTCTCCCCTTTCCGTCAGCTCGAAAAAAATATTTGCACTGACAGATACGATCTGATTTCTGGGTTCTTCCGCGCTGCGATGTACCGGGGTACGCAGTTGCAAGCGATTCGCTACGGTGGATGTATCAAGGGGTTGTGCTTGAACATGCCTACACCCCCGATGCGTTGGAAGGGATGTCTGCCCGACCGACAAAGCCCATCGGCTGCTTTATCGGACTTTTGAGCGCAAGCTCTTCTTCGAGCAAGCTGATCAAGCCGTTTGCAGTGGCAGGAACCTGCGCAAAGCCCAGGCGGCGGGCGATGCAGGCAAAGTCGCCTGGCGTGACGCCAGACAGTGCCGAAACCTTCTGCAGATCATCTTCGCTGCAAGACAGCTGCAATGCTTTGCACAGGTTCTCAAATCCAGCTCTGACCTGAATGGGCTTCAAGGCTTCGAAGTGAATTTTGATGTCCAAGCGTCGCAAGGCTGCCGGGTCAAGGGCCTCCATGCGGTTGGTGGCCACCACCACCACGCCATCAAACTCACCCAACTGTTCCAACAACTCATTGACTTGCGTGACTTCCCAGTTACGTGCCGCATGCTGCCGATTGGCAAGCAAACCATCCACCTCGTCTATGAAGAGCACGGCATCCTCATCCCAGGCCTGGTCAAAGCATTGGCTGATGCGCTGCTCCGTCTCACCTACGTAGGGCGACAAAAGATCAGAGGCCCGCTGCTCCAGCAGCGGCTTGTCCAGCATGCGCGCCAGGGCTTTGGCAAATGCCGTCTTTCCCGTGCCCGGCGCACCGGAGAGGGCAATACGGGCATTGCCGTTTTTCTTGATGCCTTCCACCAGTTCCAGCAGGTCCACGCTGGCGTTCACGCTGTCTGCACACCAGGCTTGCGGGTCATAGACCGGTTGGCTGTCTGCATGGGTCGACAACTGCGGGCGCAGGTGGCGCGTAGCCTTTCCCGGCAGACGCTGACGCAACCAATGCCGGCACAGTGCTTCGTCCATTGGCATGCCCGCTTTGTCAGCTCGCTCACTGACCAGACCCAGGCGGTCTATCAGCGCCGGTGTGAGCGACTGCACATGGCCCCAGTTCCTCCACTCTTTCTCCTGGGCTTGCACTTGGGACTTGTCAGGGCGGCCTGGACCAGTATGGTCAAAGAGATCGGAGGTATCCCTGGTCACGCGGTGCTGAAAGCGGTTTTCAATCAATGCCATGCGAACAGACCGTGGAATACCTTCAAAGTGGATTTCCACATCAAAGCGACGCAGGACCGCAGGATCCAGCACATGGGGGTTGTTCATGATCCAGATCACCGGAATGCGGCTGTCTTCCAGCAGGCGGTTCAAGGATGCACGATGGTTGTCCATGCTGACCGCTTCATTGCCTCCCCGACCGCCCCCGGCCCCCGGTGCGTTGCTCGGAGGCCTGAACGCATCATCCGCTTCGTCAAACAGAATGACGCCCCTGTGTGTGGAGCGCATCATCCGCATGATCATGCGCAGGTGTTGCAGTCGATCCTCACCTGTCAGAGAGTCGCCTGTGGTGGTTACCACCACCATTTCCATGGCGTGCGCACCGGCATCCACCAGAAGCGCTCTGCTCCATTCGGTTTTGCCGAGGCCCGGTGACCCTGTAACCAGCAAATGGCCCGCTGTCTCGCCTGCGGCCGCAGCAGCCAGAACACCGGCCAGCCAGCACTGTGCCAACCGGTTATGACTTTGGATGTGGGCGAAGTCGTCCAGCGTCAGTTTGGGAATTTGCAGAGGCTCGGCCATATGCGCCAGGATGGCTTCTGGCCTTCCCTGGTGATAGGCAATGCTTTCTGCGAGTTGCCTGGGCACATACAGCATCCCACCCAGGTCCTCATCCCCATGGCGAGAGATGCGCACGATTCCTGATGCGAGCAGCGCACCTTTGGGGTTGCAGGCTGTCATCACCTCTTCAATGGGGATATTTAGTACCGCGCTCAGGGCGTATGCCAAATCACCTTTGTGCATATTGCCCCAGCATTCCGCGGCCTTGTTCATGGGCCTGAAGACTCGCAGCGCCACGGCCAGCTCAAAGATGGCATGTTCTACCGGGTTCAGGCCTGCACTATTGGAGAGCCACAGCAGAGTTCGGCTCATGTGACAGTCTTCAACCGGCCAGTTGGCTGTTTCCATTGAGAAGTTTTCTGTGCCAACCGTCGTCAGGCCACCCAGTACTTCCGCTGCCTTGGCGTTCAGCAGTCCTTTGAGGACATCAGCACCACAATTTGAGTCCGCTAGTTCAGGCAGGCCAAGTACATCGGCCACAGGCCTTTGGTTAAGACCACCGGCTTCGCCAAAGGCCTGCATACCGCCAAAGCCGCAATAGATGCGCAGGATCCAGCTGAGCATGCGCATTCGGTAAGCGCTTCTGGCGCTCCGATTGGAGATGCCACCCCAGTGGTCTGCACTATCGCCATGTTCATGAAAATCATGACGATCCAGAATTGAATTTAGATTCATGGTTCGTCCTTTCAGTAGTCACGCAGGTCAAGAACACTGGCGGCCATGCGCATGCGGCGCTCCATGTGCTCCGAGAACATGGACTCGTCATCGTCATTGGCCCAACCCATACAAAGGCGCAGGGTTTGTCCCGCTCTAGGGTTGTTGCGATCCACCATGCGCAGTTCCGGCGTGACGATTTCGCGCACGTACCCTTTGATGTACACACCGTCTTGAAAACAGGGAGATAGCCAGTAGTCAATGCCGTGCATAAACATGGCAACAAACACGGCCTCGCGGTCCTCATCTTCAAAAGACCACCAGGTCTGCACCTCCCTGGCCTTTTGCACCAGCTTTTGGATGCGCAGACCTGTGGAGCGTCCGTGCACCATGGCCTGCTGACACAGGACATTGCGCACTTCGGGCTTGATGACGATGTTGCCCAGAAAGTGGCGCAGGCTAGTCGTTTGAATGGAGTTGCAAACGTTCCCGATCAGCACGGGAAAGTACGTTTCCTCCGTAATGCTGGCACCCGACGGTGTGTAGGGCCGGTTGGCGGATGTCACACCACGCTGGATGCCATGT